>CEUG01030293.1_pt1 | contig 36071 bp, 25 predicted proteins | sample 531421 | NCBI WGS metagenome assembly CEUG01 (sample SAMEA2622901, study PRJEB7988) | marine metagenome | biome: marine biome (ENVO:00000447); feature: surface water layer (ENVO:00002042); material: "saline water (ENVO:00002010), including plankton (ENVO:xxxxxxxx)" | depth 5 m | reverse complement strand
CAACTGTGACAGGATGTGGGAAGCTGGAGGCGACGGAGTCGCTGACGTACCTTGGACCGGAGCTACAATCAAGATTGGATTCTTGAATGACGCTACTGGACCAATCGCAGTTTACGCAGACGGATTCGTGGCTGCATCGCAGATCACGCTGGGTCTCGCCAACACTCTGGCATACAGTCAGGGAGTGCAGTTCGAGATAGTCTACGCGGACTCAGGTTGTGATGGTACAATGGCCGCATCCGCAGCTCAGACCCTTGTTGATGCAGGCGTATGGGGAGTAGTCGGAGCAGCATGCTCCGGAGCTTCCATGGCCGCCAACTCGGTACTTTCCGCTGCTGGAATCCCGCAGGTGTCCTACGCAAGCACTAGCCCAGCGCTCTCTGACGCAACACAATACCCGTCCTTCTACCGTGTCGTCCCAAGCGATGCGTTCCAGGGATCGGTCGTCGCTGATGTCATGACTGCGGACATGCAAGACAATGTCGCAGTTATCCACATGACGAATGCATACGGATCTGGACTAGCTGACGCATTCGTCGGCAGCATGGACGCAGGCCACATCTGCACACAGATCGGATACGAGGAGACAGCTACTGACTTCACGTCCATTGTGAGCACAGTGGTCAGCGAGGGATGTACCTCAGCCATGCTTGTGTCCTATGCAGCAGATGGAGCAGCTCTGATTGAGGAGATGGCACTTCAAGGATTCACAGGAGCTATCTACGGAGCAGACGGGATTGCAGAGGAAGGACTAGCAGCCGATATGGCCGACAAGTCCCTGGTAGACGGCGTTATCGCCACAAAGCCATCAGCCGGTGGCGCAATGTCGACAGTGGGCATGGTCTTCGCTGCACAGTGTGCCGCTAACCCTGCTTGCGCTGGCGGTATCTACACCGCTGAGGCATTCGATGCTGTTTACATCACAGCATTCGCCGCCTTCACACAGCTAGCAACCCCCGGTATTACCAAGGATATGGCAATAATGGGGACCGGCAATGGTCTAGAAGGAGCTAGTGGAGCAATCACATTCATGTCGAATGGAGATGTTCCAGCAGCTGGCTTCTGCGTCGGTGAGTTCTCTCACGATGCAACCACTGACACAGTCTCATACGACTGTGCCAGGAACTGGGACCCAGTCAACGGAATCGTCTGATTGGCAACGTAAAGCAGTGTGGCGGGCTCGTCCCGCCACACTGCCCCAACACTTTGATTTCAAATGGTAAAGGTACGTGTAGTAGATGCTGCATGAAGCTCGTGAAAAGCTCTCAAGTCTTCCAAGAGGGATACAGAGAACAATTATCGCCGTACTTCTGTTCATTGACTCAAATCTTCTGGGTACATCAAACGGATTAGGTGTCTTGAATCTTCTAGATATCCTTGTTGGAGGGGGCCTTCCAGACGACTTGGTTTGGCTTCTACAGATTGTTGAGTCAATTACTGCCGGCTTCATTCTAGTCAAAGTCCTATTCGATGATGTTCCAAGTAGCAATGTCAGAACCGTGGGATTGATACTGTCCCCTGTCTTCATGGTCATTGTTACATTTGTTACATTGGACATTCTACTTCGGGGGCTAGATACCGGAGCTTCATTCACTCTTGATCTGGTTTCAATAATCACTGGAACACTAACATGGTCATCCACATACCTGGCCATAGCCATCGGGCTAACTCTGACCTACAAGGTACAGAGATATGGAAACTTCGCCCAATCTGAATTGTTCATGATTGGAATGTACCTCTCAATGATAATGATCTGGACCGACTATTTCTTCCCTATGTCGAGTCTAAGCACTACGAAGGACGGAGTTCTTACTTGGTCCGTACTAATATTTACGCTAGTATTGGCTTTCATACTTACTGGTCTAGCTGGTATAATAATCGATAGGCTGGTATACAGAGGGTTCCGAAAGAGCAAAGCTACCCCACAAGTAATGATGATTGCATCACTGGGCGTTGCGTTAATTCTACGTGCTCTAACCTACCTAAGATTCGGATCATCAAGAAATATGTTCGAGCCTGAGGGAGATTGGAGAATGCCTAGCTTGAGATGGGAGATCCCAACAACCAAACTCAGACTCAATCTGGGTGAAAGGACTTTGGAAGACGGAAGGACATACACTTCATGGACATGCGAGGAAACAGGCATAGACGAATCCGGAGAGCCCATCCTGTCTAGAATTGTAAATGAGGCATCCAAACCAGCTTACGAGCTGTACGATACTACAGCAGACTGCGTTACCCAAGCTACCACCAATTACGCATACTACAAGGGAGCAGTTCCCTTTGTCATATTCTCTGCTGTCCTTCTTCTCATGCTACTTCTAAACAAGACAAGACTCGGTAGAAGAATGAGAGCTGTTGCAGACAACCCAGAACTCGCGGCTAGTAGTGGCATCAATGTGGAGAGGGTCCATCTGTCCAGTGCATTCCTTTCGGCTGGAATTTCAGGAATGGGTGGCGCCATTTTCGCCATGACTCTCAGGTTCAGTCCTGAAACCGCATTTACACTACTACTCCCCTCCTTCGCTATAATTGTGCTTGGTACAATCGGCTCAATACCGGGTGCCATAATTGGCTCAATCGTAGTTGGATTCGTAAGGGCATTGTCCTCACCAGTACTAATAGGAGTTGGGTTACCACTGGGTAGGTCAAACTACTCCGCTTTGGACGGGGTAATGCCCTACATCTTCCTCGTCGCCATTCTAATGATCATGCCAGAAGGAATAGGAGACGCCTATGAGAAGTGGAAAATTGATAGGCTCAGAAAAAAGAAGGAAGCATCTGCCAGAGATGACAAAATTGCGACTGGACTGGCTATCCTGCCCACTGGTATTTTCGGACTCCATCACTGGTGGAGGGGCAGATCACACAAAGCACAAACCTTCACTGCAATAGCAGTATCTTCCTATGTTTACCATAGATTTAGCAACTTCGTGGGAAGGAACTCCTTCGCAGACGGGGCATGTGCAGACGCGTGTCTGGACGATGAGTTTGCTGAATCCAACCTCTATCTGTTGACAGGAAGAAATGACGGGGAGATCCTTCTATCCGACTCACCACTAACCGAAGAGCATCTCTTGGAACAGAATACGGCCCCCAGCGACCTAACTCCTTTCGAAGCCGAACAGTGGATTCCGGGAGCTGTGTCAGATATGCAAGAATCATGGCTTAGTCAGATGAAAATGGAAGTTGACATTGTAAACTTCATAGTTGACACCGGAGATTTGATTTGGCCATTGGCAATAATCTGTCTCTGGGCGTATTCGATTTATGAGGGAATTAGGATAGTCTCCGGAAACGAGGAAAAGAACTCACAATCAAGCCTTTCTATGGCCCTCAAGATGGGTGTCCAAGCAGTCTATTCTCCATTCGAATCCATCAGTCAGAGATGGTCTAAACTTGATAGAAATCACGATATAATGGTTAGATCCCAGAAAAATAAGTTACAGAATTTACTCTCAAGATATGGAAGCAAACTCGACATATCGAATCGAATAAGCGAACTCTCGGGCTCGCTGATGGACAAACTGAAAGTACCTAAAAACAGCAAGGAAGATTTGCAACTGTATGGAAGACAAAGCCATCTGGGGTCAAACATGCTATTCTATGGCTTCCTACTGGTCCTAGTTTTATTCCTAGCGTGGCTTCCGATTGCGGAGTCAGACACATTTGCATTCAAGAAAACACTCCAGGTCTCAAACGTCCTCCTTACCCTTTCAATATTCATTCTGATGTCCTTCTCACTGAACCTGCATACCGGATATACTGGGATGGTAAATTTTGGAGTTATCTTCTTTGTCTCCGTAGGTGCAATAACTGTATCCATTCTAACGGCTCCGGAGAGAGTACATGGATATGATTGGGGCATTCTGGAAGCCACTCTTGTTGGGATGGCACTAGCCGCTGTTTTTGGCTGGCTACTCGCCTATCCAACCGCCCGTCTCAGAACTGACTACTTCGCTATAGTTACAATTTCGTTGGGTGAGATTGTCAGGGTCCTATTGGCGGGGGAGCCACTTTTGAGGGCCGGACCAGTTGCTTCGGCAATAGGGATCTCTGGATATCCACTACCCATGGAGGATTGGTGGTTCTGTGGCTCCGAGAAATCTGGACCAGATACTCAGTGGGCCGGTCCAGATGCATGTAGGGACGATGTGTTACTAGACAGTACCCCTGCTTATCAGGTCGGAGAGCTACTGAACCTTGGTGAACCAGCTCCATATATGCTGATGCTGATGATTATCTCTTTGCTTTCTGTGGCTGTTGTGTGGCTCATTCTCTCCAGACTTCTGGCCTCTCCATGGGGAAGGATCCTAAAGGCGATAAGGGAAGATGAGGATGTGGCTCAACACCATGGTCATGACATTCTAACCCACAAGGCGGCCAGTCTAGCTCTAGGGGCGGCAATTGCCGCATTAGCAGGCGCACTATGGGCATGGAAGCTGACAGGATTCGATGCCAGCTTCATGTCTCCCGCAAGATCAACATTCCTTGTTTGGGCTGCATTCATCATTGGTGGGACATCGAACAACAGGGGCATGGTGATCGGTGCATTCATTATCGTTCTAATGGAATTTGTATTCAACGTGCTCGTTGCGGCTCAGGGATCATCAGATCTGCCTCTGCACACTACAGCAGACCGAATAGACAATCTATTCGAATGGATATTGACAAATCAGTGGGACGTATTCACAATATTCCTGACATTGGCATTAGTTGGCATGCTCACCAGATCATCCAGGCTTTTCGATATCGGAGCATCGGGGGCTTCAATCTTCTTCTTGGCATCAATACTACTGGACCAACGCTCTATCGATGAGTCATTCTTTGGTGGGGTGATTAGTGCAGATATGGTTTACATCAAACTGATGCTGATTGGTTGTTTGATGCTGTTCTCACTCAAGTTCAACTCCAAGGGACTCCTCCCCGAAGTACCATCGAGGCCGACTCGACCACTAGGAGGTAGCCCCAATGAGTAAACCAGTCCTGAAGGTGATTAGCCTCCGAAAGGAGTTCGGTGGGCTTGTAGCCGTTAAAGACGTCTCCTTCGAGGTTGGGGAAGGAGAGTTTGTGGGCCTAATTGGCCCGAATGGTTGCGGGAAATCCACTACTTTCAATTGTATTAGCGGATTACTGCAGCAGACTTCAGGAGAAATAGAGATGTTCGGGGAGGACATCTCAAACCTCAGACCAGATCAAATACAGAATAAAGGCATGACTAGGACTTTCCAGCACACAAACCTGTGGAGAGAGATGACCGTCATAGAGAATCTTATGGTCCCACCAAGGAATCAATTCGGATCATCTCCTATCGAATTCATAAGATCCCTCTTCACTACAAAAAATGAGTCTGAAAAAGAAAGATTACTCATGGCCTTTGATGCATTGGACCAGCTTGAGGTTCCACACATGGCCCACAATCTTGCTAGCGAGCTTTCAGGTGGTCAGTCAAAGCTGGTCGATATAGGAAGATCGATGATGGGAAGTCCAAGGCTTCTCCTTCTTGATGAGCCCGTTGCTGGCGTAGCTGGTCCCTTGGCCATGAAGATATTCAATAATCTGAGAAGGATAGTTGATGAAACAGGAATTTCGATCCTAATCATTGAACATAACATGGACTTCATTCTACGACAAGGAGTCGACAGAATAGTCGTCATGAATGAGGGCGAGGTTCTGATGCAAGGAACTCCTGATGAGGTTAGGGCGAACAAGGATGTTATCGAGGCGTATCTAGGCGCCGCGGTAACTCCATCGGAGAGTGAGTAAATATGAGTAGAGTGTTGGATATCAAAGGCCTAGAGGGGGGCTATGGCTCGGTACAGATTCTGTACGGAATCGATATGCACGTAGACGAGGGAGAATTCGTTACAATAATAGGACCAAATGGATGTGGAAAATCAACCCTCATTAAGACAATTTTCGGAATTGCCACATACTATTCAGGAGAGGTATCCTACAGAGGGAAAGATGTTTCCGGGTGGAGGACAGATCAGCTCGTCAATCAGGGCATAGCATATGTTCCACAGGTAGACAACGTATTCCCTTCTCTGTCGGTATTGGAGAATCTCCAGATGGGAGGAAACAGCCTCCCAAGCATCACTCTAGCTGAGAGGATAGAGAGGGCATTGGGCATGTTCCCCGATCTCAAAGACAGGGTCCACGACCTAGCCGCCTCGCTTTCGGGAGGAGAAAGACAGATGCTGGCAATTTCTCGGGCATTGATATCAGATCCCAAATTCTTACTTTTGGATGAGCCCACTGCGGCCTTATCTCCGTTATACCAACAGCAGATTATCGAAAGGATAGATTCTCTCAGGGATGAGGGGATTACAGTTCTAATAGTCGAGCAGAATGCCCGACTATCTCTAGCCAGATCGGATAGGGGGTACATCGTTTCCAATGGAAAGATTGTACACACCGGAGATGCTGACAAAATACTAACGGACCCCGAGATCGGTGAATACTTCCTAGGGTCAACTGGACATTAGAGAGGATACAATATCGGAAAGATGCGAAAGAGACTCCTTCATTCTATGGCCATCATCGATTACGACTAGGTCAACTAACTCAGAACCTTCCGAAACCCTTCTAGATACTTCCAGTGGCACAATTTCATCCTTTGAACCATGAATTATCGTAGTCTGATGTCTAATTGTGGGCCATGACATCTCCCTAGCATCCTCCATGAAGTTCCATCCCAAATCGATTTCTAATTCAAATCCACTATATTTCCTTACTCCTGTTTTCTCCCAACTATCCAATTCCTCGTCTGTTAGATTCTCCCAACTTTCAGATAGTCCAAATGCAGGAGCGATCAATAATAATTTGAAGTCTGATTTCTCCCTCATGCTTGAAGCATTTGCTGCCGCCAATCCTCCCATGGATGACCCAATTACAAGATCCCACCGGCATTCATCAATGAGCCTCAAAAGGACCTCTGTCTGATTCTTTATTGTCCAACCCAGATCTGACATCACCGGAGAGGTTACATCCCAACCAAGAACATCCCTCATGTACGTCGGCTTGGAACCTTCAGGGCCACCCTCAAAACCATGCGCGAATAGAACCCTCATGCAATTACCCTCCGACCTATTCAAATTTCAATCCTAACAGCTCAAGATCGGCAAGAGGGCACCTCGTCATAGTAGCACGGTCCATAACTCTGATATGTATCTCAGCTACGACATGAACTGTTGATTCGAACATATGGCCAGCGTGAACACTGTTGTCATCATCAGACCAACAGCAGTGTATGTGGGTGAATGCTTCACCACTCTCGGTTCGTGCAATATTTCCCGATAGGCTTACCAATTCAGAGGGGGATTCCAGGGGCCTTCTTTTGTAGACTCCCTCGGAATTCATGTAGCCATACTGATTCTCACGAGTCCTCCCAATACCACTGGTAATGGCCGCTGCATCGAAACCCAGATCATCTGCTAGTTTCTTCAATGACGTATGAATCTCCTCTCCGGGATCTAATCTGACCAATATGTCATTACCGGAACGTGTGTGTTCCATGACTCTCGTACCCTAATCATTGATTTCAATCTCTCTGAGGAATTTTATGACCCGGCGAAAAATAGTAACTACTCCAGTGGAAGGACGATGATCAATGTGAGACTTCCGTACACAAGAAAACGCTCCACTGGAAAGACAGGGGTCCTAACCCCCATCCAGTTGGGTTATAGACCGTGACTTTTCGTCTAGAATGCCCGGCGGTTACAATATGGCAATGGCAACTCATGATTCTGGAGCTAGATGGAAGACTTTCCTCTCTGAAGCCAAGGAGCAAGAGATCACACTATTACTTTCCAGACAAACCGCTAGCCCAGTCATTGACGTATCATTTCATGAGCTTACAGGGTTCGATCCAGAGTTTGCTGAAGAAATACTAATTAGCCCAAGACTCATTATCACCAGTGGCCATAAAATCCTTAGTGAAATATGCAGAGATAGGGGTGTTGACCTAGACGCTATGATCAGACTCTCAGACCTACCAAAGGACACCATGCGGCCTTTGAGAGAAATTGGATCCAGGGACATCGACAAGCTGAGAAGCTTGGATGTAATTGTAACTAAGATGTCCCAGCTCAAGCCAAGGATCCATCTTGCAGTTTTCCAATGCGAGAATTGTGGGGAGACTCAGCAAATCGACCAGACCAACGAAAGCGAACTGGTTGAGCCGATAAGGTGCCCTCCGGATACAGGATGTGGCGCCTCAATCAGAGGAACCGACTCAACACGATTCAATCTTGTAATGAACATATCTAGGATGATCAACAACCAATGGTTGGAAATCCAGGAGCTTCCGGAGAATGTCCCTAGTGGGGCCCAGCCATCGAGGGCACAAGTACTCCTGGAGGGAGATTTAGTGAACAAGCATCTCCCGGGACAAAGGATCACAGCTAATGTGATTCCAGTTGTTAGATCAGAGATAAAGAAGAACAAGAAAACCCCTATGTTCGACATAATCTATCATATGGTGAGCTCTACCCACGAGAGTGTACCCTTCACTGAAATCAAAATTAGCGACGAGGAGAGGGCGCAGATTGAGGATGTTGCTGCTACGGATAACCTATTGCAATTAATGGGAAACTCGATAGCTCCCTCTATATTTGCCAATGATAAACTCAGGCTAATCAAAAGATCACTCGTACTCCAGTTATTTGGTGGGGTCAGAAGGAAGACATCCGATAACAACTACCTCAGGGGGGATATACACATATTGCTGATGGGTGATCCGGGAGTTGCAAAATCCCAGTTATTGAACTACATGTCAAACATTTCGCCAAGAGGTAAATTCGCAACTGGCGGCGGTACGACGGGCGCAGGGTTGACGGCGGCAGCAATCAGAGATACATTTGGAGATGGTAGATTTGCTCTGGAGGCAGGAGTACTTCCTCTGTCAGACAGAGGCCTTGCGGCAATTGACGAGTTCGATAAGATATCCAATGAAGACAAAGGAAGCATGCACCCTGCCATGGAGCAACAGAGGATTTATGTCGCAAAGGGAGGGATAACGGCGACTCTTCCGGCGAGGTGCGCAATACTCGCAGCAGCAAATCCGAAAGGTGGAAGATTCTCAAATAGAAATGAAAACTCGAGTATCATGACGTCATTCGAGGAGACCGGGCTACCTTATCCCCTAGCCTCCAGATTTGATTTATTATGGCTAATTAGGGATGAAACTGAGACCAATACTGATACCAAGATAGCCCGCCATATCCTGAATATCAGGACCTCATCCGTCAACGAAAACAGGTCACAGGATATTGATTTTGAAATAGAGCGAGAAGAAGGTGATAATATATTCTCCACTGGTGTGGATGGGAAGAAGCATCTGACAATGGAGTTCCTAAGAAAATACGTTGCTTTCGCCAAGAGGAATTATTTTCCCAACTTAAACGAGAAGGCGAAGCTCGCAATAGAGGAGTACTACGTAAGTGTTAGAAATGATACTGCCAAACAAGATCGTTCAGCTGGAGCATTCGAGAATGAAAGTGAAAAGGACAGGGTTATTCCTATAACAGCAAGAGCTATTGAGGCTCTAATCAGACTTACCGAGGCACATGCAAGGATGCACCTAAAGCAGGTAGCTGATGAGACGGATGCCAATGTGGCACTGGCTGTTTACAAACATTGGAGGGACGACTCTCGGATTGAAGACGAGGCAGAGCTCCAATCCGGTCTTTCAGCATCCAAGAGAAATATCAACCAAAGCATTCGAAAGATAATCAGGGAGATTTGTCAGGAGAGAGGAGGGGAAGCAGAAATCACCCTGATATACAATCGCGCTAGAGATTTCGGAATAGTCGAATCACAGGTTGATGATGTTATATCTTCTATGAGTATCAATGGTGAAATTTACACTCCACGAGGTGGAACATACCGATTTGCCCGTTGACCCTATGAGAGAGAGCCTGTTCGTTATTCACATGGAGCCCATGGGGGACGTCTCTAAACCCTCATCTCTAGATGCTGACGCTCTTGGTTTTATGTGTGGTTTGGAGATCCACCAACAACTTGCCACGGGTAAGTTACATTCCCGAATGCCGAGCCAACTCTACGAATTTGGAATTGATGACATTCCAGAACAATGGAGGATTTTGGAGAGGAGACTCAGGGCATCACAAGGAGAGAGCGGTGAAATTGACGTTGCTGCAAGATTCGAACAGAGAAGAAATAGGACGTTCGTTTATGTCCAACCCCCAAATGCTGGACTCATTGAGTTGGACGAGGCTCCACCATTGCCCCATGATTCTGAGGCAGTAGATGCAGTGCTAATGATGTCAGCAATGTTGGAAGCGAAGCCTGCTCCCTCTCTGCAACCCATGAGAAAGACAGTTGTGGATGGATCAAACACCAGTGGTTTCCAGAGAACAACGCTGGTGTCAACAAATGGAAATCTAAGGACTGAAGGAGGGGATGTTGGAATCTCGGTGATATGCTTGGAAGAGGACTCAGCTAGAAAATTGCAGTCCAGATCTACATCCGAGGGAGAAATCGTCACATACACATTAGATAGATTAGGACTCCCCTTGGTTGAGATAGCAACGGACCCAGATATAACCAGTCCTGAGCATGCCAAGCAGTCCGCTCTTGCCCTAGGCTCACTTCTCAGAGATACCAGGATGGTTAGAAGAGGGCTTGGCTCGATAAGACAGGATCTTAATGTCAGCGTCGCTTGCGGAGACAGGGTAGAGATCAAGGGGTGCCAAGACCTTGATTGGATACCCAGGATAATCAGAGTTGAGATGGCAAGGCAGTTGCACATGTACCGAATGGCAAACCTCCTTAGGAAACAGGCAAACCTCCCACCACTACCTCCTGACAGAAAAGATACAGAGGTGACTATTGAGAACAGGGTCGCTATAGCCGCAAGATCTAGATTACGGATGGAAATCCAGGATATCGCAGAACCCCTTTCTGCCTGCGAATCTAAAATCGTCAGGGATGCAATTTCCAATGGGTCTTCGACCTTAGCCGTCAGGCTACCCGGGTTCTCGGGAAAGCTCGGGTCAATGGAGCTCGACTCTGAGGGCTCCCAACTACCAAGACTAGGCAGAGAACTTGCCAGTGCGGCAAAATTGGCCGGAGTAGCAGGAATTTTCCACTCCGATGAGTTACCAGCTTACGGTATTTCAGAGAACGATGTCAATGCAATCGAGGAATTCCTGGGGATTTCCGAAGACGACGCCTTTGCTTTTTGCGTGGCTCCGCATTGGCAGGCAAAACTCGCGATGGAAGCCGTTATCCTCAGATCTAGGCTGGCGTATCATAGAATCCCCAAGGAAGTGAGGAATGTCATCATCAGAAAGGGACAGCCTGAGGACGGTACTACTAGTGCACTAAGGCCTCTCCCCGGTGGAGCGAGAATGTATCCAGAAACCGACATACCAATTCAAGAGATTACTACCGAAAGATGGGAAGAAATATGTGCTAATCTCCCCCTATCATCTGAGGAGAGGATGAAGAGGCTCAGTACACTAGATATATCCCCTAATCAAGCTGAAGCCATCCTCAATGCAGAGATGGATGATATTCTAATTGATGGGATAGAGGGAGAATTATCACTTCCTGCCAAGGCGTGGGCGAGTGCTCTGCTAGAGTCAGGTATATCCAATATTCCGGCTCTTTCTGTGGCGGTACACTTGAGGGAAGAGGGAGTGATAACAAAGGATGGAATTGATCCACTTGTCAAATCTTCGAAATCAGCCAAACCAGGAGATATGATCGAATGGATGACCTCCGAGGCCTCCCTAAGAGGATTCGTTCCTGCTGATAGCAATGAAGTTGAAAGAGCTGTGGAAGAGGTTCTAGAAGAGAAATCTGAACTTGTCAATGAAAAGGGAATGTCCTCCATGGGCCCTCTCATGGGAGTTGTCATGGCAAAACTTGGAGGATCGGCAGATGGCAAGATAGTAAGTAAAATTCTACGTGAAAAAATCACAGAGATGGTAGAATAATAGAAACTATTAGTCGAGATTCCCAATTTTATTAGCATAGTTAAATTACCGGCTTCCAATCGCTGAGAATCCATGTCCGACCTTATCAAACCAGCCTCGATTATTTTACTCGTGATAGTAGTTGTCTCACTGCCATTTCTCCAAGACTCAGTTAACGATGAGGCGGCTAAATTTGTTAGTGACAGCGAGTCGTCTCATGACGGCCTACCAACTGAGTGGGACGGGAAGCAGGTAATCTGTATTTTCTTCCCAGAAAGCAATACCCATCACGAGTTCTCAACTGGCGTGACTATGATAGACTCAGACGGTGAAACAATAGGAGTAAACGATGCCCTTAATTCAACCGGGGCATGTGTTGGGGGATTCGAGGGATATGAACAGGGGATGGATTTCATGATGGATGCAACAAGGGTCGCAGGAGGCCTACTGTCCGTCGGATACACAATGGATCCCAATTGGGGGCCGTTCGTCCACACCATAGGAGGGCTGAACGTCGATGAGGTTCAAGGAGATTTCAATGGTGCCTACTGGAGTTTGAGCCACAACGGAGAATATTCCATGGTCGGAATTGGAGATCTGACCATGTCCCAAGGCGATGTAATATCTTGGGAGATAGCAACATGGTGAATGAGTTAGAGGCGTAATCATGAATAGATGCACCCTTCTATCGGGGTAGGAGTGGTACAATGTTAGACGCGCACGCTGTGGTACTATCGCCAATTGAAACGCTCTTCCTGAACCTCTCGTTGTTGTGTATTGTTGCTTGGCCGATGTGGATTGCTGGGAAGTCTCTCAGACCTGGAAATGACCTCGCAATACTAGCCTTACTCGCTCTATTCGCTACATCAGGTAGGATTCTTCTGGACCCTCTACCCAACATCCAACCCGTAACCGTCGTAGTCCTTCTCGTCGGAGTTCACTATGGAGTATCAAGGTCAGTAGCTTTTGCATCAGTTGTTGCAATATCTTCCAATCTAGTGTTGGGTCACGGAATATGGACCCTTTACCAGGCGTTAGCTTGGTCCTTAGTCGGAATAACCGGCTCCCTGCTTTCAGGAATATTCCGAAATGGAACTACAATCTCCATCAAACGTGTGGGGGTCGTAGCCTTTGTTGCAGGCTTTGCATTTGACTGGGTGGTCTCGATTAGCGCCCTTCACTCCATACCCCTGGAGAGCTTCCCAGTGTACCTAATGGTGGGTCTTCCATTCGACTTGGTTCATGCTACAGGAAATCTAGTGTTTGCTGCATGGCTTTCTGTGCCACTTTCAGAGATAATGACCAGACAATCTCCTCAGAGTAAGGCGGTGGTGGAACCTGTCAAAAACGCCTCCTGAGCTTACGATGGTCTTAGTGACCAGGGCTGATCTGAATCTTTCCAAGGGAAAGATGGCAGCACAGTGTGGGCACGCTGTCTCCGAGTGCATACTCAAGGCAAGCTCCAATGATGCAAAGCTTCTGAAGAGATACCTTGGCAACGGGGCAAGGAAAATTGTAGTGGCCGCACCTCATTTGGAGGCCCTCAGGAGGATTTACGGGGAAGCAGCGGAGAGCGGAATAATTTGTTCTATGATAAAGGACGCGGGACACACAGAGATTCCACCTGGAACAATAACGGTAGTGGGGATTGGTCCCGGAATTAGAAGCGATATAGACTCAATAACGAGAAGCCTACCCCTTGTTAAGTGATAATTATTGAATATTTGAAATCGGCAGACTGGGAGGAAAGCCCCCCAGCCCGCCTTACGAATATTCTGTAATGGTTTACAGACTCAATTAAATTGCTCATCGACCTTGACAGCAACTAGTGCTCCAATACCGCACATAAGACCATCAACTACCCAAGCCTGAGCGATCTGAACTATCTCATGACCCTCACTAAATAGAGATGATGCCATTTCACCAGCACCAGTTGTGGTCGAGGATCCTGAAGCCATTATTGCAACTCCATCAGCATCAGCTCCCACTGCCATACTCCAATCATAGGACATCCCCATCATCCCTGCTAGAGCCATGACGGCAAATCCACTCACCCAAGCCGATTCGGCTCTGGTGTGAATAGTCCAGAATATTGCGCCTGCGGCAATCATAGTAATTGCACCCCACGCATCAGGAGCTTCGAATCCGGGCTGAATAGTCTCCCAGGGAGAGTCTAGAGCACCCATTTCTGATAACAGGGCTATGGCCAAACCGGCTCCCACGACCTGAGCTAGCAATCTCATACCGTTAGGCATCCAGTTACCTTCAGTATCGCCAAGGTCACCTGTCATTATGTGCATCCATGTTATCACTGGTAGCACATGAGCCCCGGAGAATGTCATCCAAACTGCAGCCATCAAGACGGCCGCGGTAAGGTCCCATTCCATTCCAATTCCGATCACGAGCCATGCTACTGCGAAGGCACCGCCGATCTCTGCTTTCATTGCGTTCATATCTATATCCATTTTTTTTCCTCCTCACTCAGTGAGCGGTTGCCCACATGACTCATATCTTATAACTAAGTCCCATTAAAAGACCGAAAAAACGCTATTTTGAGACATTCAAGAATTTGCCAGTGTAATTTACAACACCTGATTACTAAAATAATATCTAGTTTCTTGTAATTTATATGTAAATTTTCAGTTCCAGGCACTGATCGGGTGAATTCCACCCGCCCATGTTTGATATGTGGCCCCCGCCTGCGGGTCCCTATGCGCCACTATCCTAGTGACAGTGTGGACCTCAGGAGCGACACTGTAACTCAGCCAACACCCGGGATGAGGGATGCTATGTCCGCTGCTAGCGTAGGAGACGATGTCCTTGGCGATGACCAGACAGTCATCGAGTTACAGGAGAGGGTGGCACGGATGTTTGGTAAAGAGGAAGCACTCTTCGTGCCCTCGGGTACTATGTCAAACGCAATAGCTATCAGGGCTCAGACAGAACCTGGTGACGAAGTTATCACCCAGAGGCACAGCCATATTTATGTGTATGAAGGAGGAGGTTATGCCGCACTTTCAGGTTGTTCCATAGCTCTGGTCCCCGGGAAAGATGGCATCATGTCCCCGAAGGATGTAGAATCTGCAATTAGGAAGGGCGATGGTAGCCTCGGCCACTACCCAAACGGAAGTATGGTATGTGTCGAGAATACATCCAACAGAGGAGGAGGTACTTGTTATTCGTTAGATGAGCTAGATGAGATTGCAAAGGTCGCCAAGGACAACAACTGCAAATCTCACATCGATGGTGCTAGGATATTCAATGCATCAGTATCTTCTTCACTGAGTACTGAAAGGATGGCAAGAGGCTACGACACAATCTCAGTTTGTCTGAGCAAGGGTCTGGGCGCACCAGTCGGTAGCGTGCTCGTTGGCCCTTCAGATACGCTCTACAAGGCGCACAGATGGAGGAAGATGTTCGGAGGGGGGATGCGTCAAGCAGGAGTTTTAGCCGCTGCGGGAATATATGCACTGGACAATAACATCGACAGACTATCCCAAGATCACGTTAGGGCGAGAGAAATCGCATCAGCAGTTAGTGATATGGATTCTTACACTGTCAATATGAACCAAGTACAGACAAACATGGTCTACGTTGGTTGCGAGGGGGGGGATTCTGAAAATTTAGTGAGACGACTGGAAGACAGAGGAATCAAGACTCTTACGATTGATGACTCCACAATCAGGATAGTCACACATCTTCATATCACAGATAATGATGTACAGAAGACGATAGAAGCTTTAGAATCAGCACAAATATGAGCAACTGTTCAATAATGGCTTCTGTCAGCAAGGCTCATGAGGAGCGTCCTTGCCATACTAATGGCGGCTATAATACTCATACCAGTGCAAGTGAGTGGAGCCACAGGTCTTTTTTGGGACCATGCAAGGTACGACTCAGATGGTATCCCAATCGAGGGAGGCGTTCTAGGGTACGGTACTGATTGGAATTTAACTTCCAACAACGGATTATCCGAACAAGAATTCATCTCTAATGTCGAATCTATGCCAACAATAGTTGAGGTGTATACAGCAACATGGTGTGTTAATTGTGTTTCGACTCAAAATACTCTAAATGATGCCATAGGCGACTCGGACACAGAGATTATTCACTACCATAGTTACTGGTATGACTCTCTTGACCCATTTGGTAATGATAGTACCGAGGAACGATGGGAATCAAAGTATGGCCATGCGTCCGCGCTAAGACTAACCCCGAGAGATGCGCCCACCAAGGTTGTTGATGGTGAGAGATTCCATTGGGGCAAGGTTCCCAAGTCCGACTCCCTTCTAGATGACTACTCTGCCTCAGTATCCAGAGGCTCAACAGCACCCCTATCCGGTAGCCTTACATTCAAAATTTCACAAACTCAAGACTCATTGATGGTCGGATGGAACATATCTTCGATTAGCAATCACGTCACGACAGGAGACCTCTCGATTGAACCATGGTTGCTTCTCGTCGAAGAATCATCATACTACCCAGACGGCCTTAACAACCTGGAAAATTACAAACACGTCCTACTAGATGCCATACCCTTGGAATCTGAGACTGAGAATCACGGAACTTCAAATGTAACTTTACCAACTCTATGGGACGGAGACGACTTAAAGATCATCATGCTCTTAGATTGGTCGATAATTTCAATGGAAGGACCGGCGACTTTGTTACCAGCTCCGGGAGTGATGTTGACACTCTCCTCACTATTCGCTATGGCAGTCGTTAGACCCCCAAGAACGCATTAATTGCCAATTCTGACAGTTGGGTTGAATAACCCCCGCAGTGCTTGGGAAATGCTAGGAGGTCGTTGAATGAACTTGAATAGAGAGTCGATCACCACCGAAGAGACACCTCCTGGAAGATTTCCAGAATGGCTCTTTTCTCACATAGTCAACCAGGCTTTAGATCCAAGGCCCGTATCTGAGGGAGGGTACTCCAAGATTCTAGTCCTGTACCCAAACGAGGAGAGTAAGAGGGAGATAATGGCCCGCACGAGTGATATCGGATTTGCCTTTGACAGGACACTTCATCACACCTTGGACTCTCTCAAATCCTCCCTAATGAATGATCTCAGACTTCCCAGGAAGATCGCGTTGGATCCTGCATTCCACAGGATATTACACGACTACTGCGCAATGAAGGCATCTAAGCTATTCTTCCCTTTAATCAACCCACTTCCCAATATGGCATGGGGGCCGGGCAAGACCTTGGCTCTATCACAATTGCATTCCTTCCTTTCAGAGGAGCAGGCTGTAGAGTCTTGGAAAGGCCCGGGAGTCAACTCATTCACCGAAATACTTCGGGAATTGGAGGGCAAGATCGGTGGCACACACCCCGATTTTCTAACCTCGAGAATCATAGATGGCATAGAGGCGGGAATTACACCATTCACTCTTCTGGATATTGACGGAATAATAATGCTCGACCACGCCCCCTCAATGACGAGATCTAACACCAAACTACTCCTCAAACTGTCTCGGATTAAGCCAATTCACCAACTTACCTACCCGGGAAGCTACAGATTAGGCCATCACGGCGCTCAGATACAAGATACATACCCCATAACAAGAACAGATGATTTGCCTTGGTGGATTCCAAAACATCGGATATCCAAAGACAAGGAAGACCCGGAAATAGAAAGGATACTAGTCAATTCTGAAGAACAGTCATTTGAGGCCGCAATCAAGATTGCAAAGAGTGTTATGGATGAAGATAGCAAATCTACAGTGATGATAATCGATCCAGCATTTGAAGAGAATCAGGCGAAATGGAAGAAAATGAGTCACAATATCGGTATTCCATCCAACGGAATAAAGCAACCGATTACATCATCCCCCATTGGACATTGGATTCATGAGTTGGCCAATCTGGGAAGTGGCCCAAACGCATTCTCAATGGAGAGACTCCGGCTAATTGCACTGCAAGACTCATTAAATCCATTTTCGGTACACTCCGACATAAAGGCAGTAGGCTCATTAAGTCCAATCCCAGATATTGAACTACTGGCTAACATTGCTAGATCAGAACATATCCTTGGGGGTCAGGGAGCACTTAGAAGATGGTTGGAGGCTCTTTCAAGGACCTCGAGAATCACTGATAACGCCGAGTCGCGCGAATCCACTCACTGGTGGCTACTATCTCTGGCCTGTTCACTATCTCCACTTTTGGAGGAGTCTGATAGGAAGATACTCTCTGACGAGAAGCTCACCAGGGGTTGCCTTTCTGGCCAGAATCTGGAAGTTACCGCGCCCCCGTCCGATGGAGATGAATGGCTACAAACGATAATCAAAAGCCTCGATTTAACCCTTCAGGAGGCATTTCTAGATGGGAACACATTACCTCCGTCCTCCATAGTGGGCACGATAATAAATGAGCACTCAAAGCTTAGGTACTTACAGGATTCAATGGGACAGAAACCACCAAAGGGGGGCCAAGATTGGGTTGTAGAGATATCATCAATTCTGAGAGACTCTCCTCTTCCACTACAGTCGTCCGGGATTAACTCAAGATTGAATATCCTTCCACCAGAAGCAGCCTTAGGTTGTAGTTCTGATCTAGTCATCCTGACCAATTTATCCTCATCTTCCTGGAACCTGAAGTCCCCAAAAATGCCTTTCATCGGAGAAACCGAGAGACATAAATTTGGATTATTGAGGCCGGATACGCCAATCAGAGATGCGAGACATCACCTGAGGCATATTGTCAACTGTGGTGAAAGGATCATCCTAATAGATCCAAGTACCGAGAAATCATCACCATTGGCATCCCCAGTGGAGGAGCTCCTTCACATGTGCAAAGATCCGATTTCCTTCAAGGGAACTCATGATGATTATCCCAGCCCTAGGGATCAAAGGCAGACTGATGGTAGACGAATAAGGGAAATGCTTCCACCTAACAAGCTTCCACTGAATCCAAGTTCAGTCACTATACCACTGGATAGGGAGCTACAGAGAGACAGAGAGAGAAGACAGCCGAAAAAGGCTGATGAAGGAGGATACCTAAAGCCTGAGAACAGGAATAGGATTATTCAATTCAACTATGAAGATCTCATAAGAAAGGCCCCTAAAGGTACGGAAAAACCTCGGTATGCCCAAACTTGGCCGGTCATTGGAGCTTTAAGTGAGAATGGAAAGAAGACAGCAACAATAGATCCAAGGCCATTCTCTCCATCACCGACAGGGGCTGAAGTCTCAGATGAGAGGCATGGATTCTCCTCCGGCACAAACCAGACCGTAGAGCGCTGGTCACCAAGCAGACTTCAGGAATGGGCAAGGTGCCCGAGGAGGGGCTGGATGAACAAGGGACTCAGAATAAGGGACGAGGAAGTCCAGAGTGAAGACCTTGATCCAAGAACTCAGGGTGACTTACTTCATCAGATTCATCATGATTTGATTTGTGATATCCTATCTATGGAGGAAAGAAAAGAGAGGGACATCACAGAAGCTCTCGAAGGTGAGGCTCCAACCAACCTATCAACGTCAGAAATTCCTCCTGAGGTGCTGATGAAGAGAGCCCTTGGAAGTTTGGACAAACTAGCACCATGGTTGGAAAGAGCCGACGGAGTTTCTACTTACAGGCTCAGAATGCTAACGGGAATGGCTCGTAACGAGTGGAGGTCGTGGCTAGCAAGCCCAAAAGATACCCCCCCGGGAGGAAGAATCGGTGAACTAATTCTCTCAGAGTTGAAACTCTCCGATTCCATGCCGATAGCGATTGAATGGGATATATCCGATGGTAAGCCCGAAGGTACCCAGATATCCTTGGAACCCTCTGACACCAGCCCCCATCAGGTCGAGCTTCCCCCCATTTATGTGAATGGTTTCATAGACAGGGTAGATTTGATACCTTTCGATAAAGATGGTACTGTATGGGTCGATCGAGATGGCAGTAGAGAGATAGCACCAGTAAGAGTCTCTTCAAGAAAGGACTGGAAGCCTCGTAGAAGAGTGATCATCAGAGATCTAAAAACCTCTGAGAATAAACCAGCAGATAGGAATAAGAAGGGACTATTGGAAGAGCTTCAACTAGCAATTTACGCTAGGGCTTGGGAAGTATGCCACCCCGGGGATCTGGTGGTTGGGGCTGGCATTTCCACTATTGGTCACGAGACTAGCCATTTCCTAGAGGCCTCCCCAAATTATTTCCCTGAAGCGACCAATTTCTCAGTGGGGGAAATATCCTCACTTACTGAGTCTCTACACAGATTCCCAGATGAGTCCAACGAGCCATCCAGTGACCCATTCAGGGCATGGCTCTCACAGAGGCTATCTGTATCCCTAGGAGTCTCCAAAGGGGCCCAAGAAGGGAGAGTCCATCCCACGCCTTCCAAGTCATCATGCAGATACTGTCCGGTAAGTAGCATATGTGAGGTCAAAATGGAGGATGATTACTGATGATTCCCAATACTGCCCAGAGGCTAGCCCTGAATCTAGACTCACATATCGTCATCGACGCAGGCGCAGGAACAGGTAAAACGAAGACAATTGTAGACAGAGTGATAGAACACTATCTATCTGGCGACCAAAGAGCTACAAGGATTCTCCCAGTTCCCGAGAGGCCTCTACCAATTTCACGAGGGACACTACTCGCTCCCTCCGCTGAGACAGTAGATCCTAAGGACCACCCAGGACTTTTACCTGGAGAGGTAGTGCTACTGACATTTACAAATAAAGCCGCAGATGAAATGAGACATAGGCTTAGGGAGGAAATATCCAATCTAAAAACTGGGTCGTCAAGCATTTCTGGTAGGGCTGATCCGAGAGTCAACCCAAGTTTGTCTGAACAGCTCTTGACTCTCTTGGAGGATGCACCCATAGGCACCATAGACTCTTTCTTCAATCAATTAGTCTCGCCTTTTAGAGGTCTTCTGGGAGACGCTCTCAGCAGAGAGAATATTTCGGATGCTAGCAGGATTCTTCTTATCGAGGACGCACTTGACATTCTTTGGAGGCTACCCAGCTCGATAACAGGAGTCGGGGATGCGGTTGATGCTGGAATCCCCTCAGAAATAGCTCTCGATGTCCTCGAGGCAAGGGAGAGAATCGCTAGGACATACTCGGGAAGGAAGACGGCCGCAAGACTTCTCAGTGGGCTTGTCAAGAAGTCTGTATTTATCGACGAGGGATTGGGTCCAATAACTGATGACTCAGGATCTGTCAATCCCATCCTGCTGAAAGAAAGAATTTTTTCGTCCGCTGACAACTACCAAATAGATACAATATACACTAGGTTGAAGGAAATCAGTGTGAGGTATTGCGACACTATTCTTTCCTCGCCCGAGATGGTAGGATCCGGTATCCAGGACGACTCGAGGATGGCCTGTCTGATATCCCTATGCAATGATTCTCCCACCACCAATGAGGCCAAACTAATTTGGCTCGCACATCATCTGGATTGCACATCCAGTCACACATCAGTCCAAAGCGGATCTCCGACGATATTCCCACGGGACAACCTTCCGAATGACTCCTTTTGGCACAGGGGAGTGAACTCATGGAGCTCAATAAAGGATAAGAAATTCAAGGAATCAACAAAAAACTCCCTAATCTCACAAATCGAACTGATAAGAAACGCCTGGGAATCTGCCGAAGGATTACTGATACTACACTTTGCACAGACTGCTATGCTCATTGACCCGAATCCGACTCGAAACTCCCCGGAATCAAGGAAAAAGCCTCTGACAGCCATGCCCGAAACCGTTCCAGATAGAGCTCCATCTGGTGAGAGACCAGATAACTTCTACTTTTCCTTGGAGTCGGAGGCTAGAAATCTAGAGGATCTAAGATTAGTTCATTTGGGCTTCAAGGGGATCTTGAAGACCTTGAAAGAGCGAGCTGAAGTACATGATTTCGATGATATACAGGCACTTGCAGGAGATTTACTTCTGTCCAATTGTCCAGAAGTATGCAGAAAATTCTACCCACAATCGGTAATTAGAGAACTGGACTCGATCGGAGAGGAGCCTTGGAGGGACGATCATATTGGTAGGGCATTCGAAGAAATTACAATTTTAGAAAAAAATCCCGTCCTAGCAGGAGAGTCAGCTTCAAATCTAGGAGTAATCAGACTAGATCTAGAAAGAAGGCTCGAGCTTCTGAGAAATATCAGGAGAAGGTACATGGCCTTTATTATAGACGAAGCTCAAGACAACTCACCTCTGCAATGGAGGCTCCTCTCTAGACTATGGGGGGAGAGGGGAATCAAGCAGGACGAATCCTCACCTCCAGACACTCCATGGCAACCAACCGTATGCTATGTTGGTGATATCAAGCAAAGTATCTACGCGTTTAGACAAGCCGAAGTTGTGGGTTTTCTCGAGTATGCAAGAAAGTTGATGCTCATCAATCAACACGAATTTTCTAGCATACCACAATTGCATGCAGAGCCCCCTCTTAGAAAGAGGGATAGTAGCAGAGACCCCAGAAATGCCCATGTTCTCAGGATAAATGAGGCCTCCAGACTAGCTGAGAGAGCGGGAACAGACACTACACAATGGGTCCCATTTGATTTACCAGACGATGGTAAAATACCATCCGAACAAGAAGTTGCCCGAAGGAGGAAGGGACTTATCAGACTCAATGTAAACTATCGGACCGAGGGTGGGCTCCTTGATGCGATGAATCATTGGTGGGAGGATATATTTTCACGTAGGCACAGAGACTTCCCAGATGGTGACTTCTATGCGGAGCCACAGCCTCTCAGGGCGTGTAAAGACAAGTCTGAGTCCCCCGGGTCAATTGAATGGATATGCCCAGTTCTCACCGAAGGCGCCTCTGATCCACCTGAAGACCTCACGTCTCCAGTGGACTCATTCGGTTACGGAAAGCCGGACTCAATCGAGAGACAAGCTATGATGATAGCAATGAGAGTAAGGAACTTGGTCCAAGGAAAACCATCAAGGGTCCTTTCCTCAAAAGGGGACTGGATGGAGATTCCTGCCGAAGAGCCAGTAAATCCAAGTGACATAATGATTCTGCTTCCCAGCAGAAGTAAGCTGAGAGACAGCATAGTTAGAGAGCTCTCCAATATTGGAATACCCTCCCAAGCAGATAGGGAGGGTAGTCTACTAGACCGTCCCACAGTCCACGCCCTGCACGGACTGTTTCAACTGATGGCTAGGCCCAAATCAGCTCATCATGCGGCGTGGCTGGCAAGATCCCCACTAATTGGCCTCGATGACCAGATGCTGGAGAGTTTCATCTCGGACTCCGCAAAGGGAGAGAACATGCTCGTTAGGCTAGAGGACTTTTCATCTAATAGCAGGCAAAAGAGGATGATCTCTAGATGGAATCATCTTTCATCAAGAGGGGCATATGTGGAGGCATTGGAGGAGACACTAGATAGATCAGATTTGTTAGTCGCCTACCCAGATTACTCCTCTCGACAAGACTCTGAGAAATTCATTGATTTGGTCAGAACTCTGGCTTCTGATCTCGGTGGCGACTCAAAGGTAATTGCGGATAGTCTGAGGAGGCTAAAGGACGGCGATAATAATGCCACAGAGGCCATTAACACCCCAGAATCTGATGCTGTCAGTGTCATGACCATACATGGATCCAAGGGACTAGAATCCAAGGTTGTAATTCTGGCAGATGTGTTTTCAGGAAGACAAACTAACATCAGAATAGAGTCAACAGAACGACTTATTGTTACTCCGGATCTTTTCGCCGGACATCCCAAACCTTGGCCTACCGGAGATCCGGTCTCCCCTCTTTGGAATCATGTAAAGAAAATCCATCTAGCTAGGACTAATGCTGAGGCAAGGAGACTATTGTATGTGGCAGCGACAAGGGCCGAAAGCAAGCTCATTGTTTGTGGCTCACCGAAGCAAACTAGGTGGGAGGATGGTACAGGGTTAGTCTTCGATTGGACGTATAGAAATCCCGTTCCTCAGCTGGGGGAGATGTGGCTTGAATCCCTAAGACAAGGATCCTGGAGTAGATTTGAGGATGACTCTCACTGGATGGCTGATGAGGATATAGGGGCAAAGGTTAGACCGTCGTTAACTAGTAAGGGAACTAGAAAATTAGACCCTGGAAAGGTTCTGATTTCAGGAATGCTCGGATCAGAAATCCTACGTGGATTGCCCATTTTTCATCATCCCGAATGCCTCGAATTAACCGATGGGTCATCAAACTCCATCCTGACCCCTCTCCAGCGAATTGAGAGGACATATCAGGCCACTAAAGAGACAGCGAACATTCTCGGGGATTCCGAATCCTCTCCAAGGTCAGATAGTAGAAACAGAGTTAGAATTGCACCCCACAATCTTACCTTATTGAACCAGTGCCCTCGGAAGTACTGGATGGATACCAGAGGGGGGGATAAAGGAAAGTCCTCGGAATATCACTCCGATTCAAAAGACATCGAATACACGACAAACGAAATTGACCCCGCTCTGTTAGGAAAGGTGATTCATCGTATTTTTGAGATAGGACTGATGAATCCAGGCCCTCCTGAAGACTCCAAGCCGGATCTTCCACTATCTTGGACCACTAGGAGCCCCGACCTTCTACTGGACCATGATTTGATGAACCAAGTATTCGATGAAATACTTCCTCCAGACGCCAATCGAGCGGAATACTCTGAGATATCTAGTTCCGTGCTTAGTAGAATAAGAAAAGGCCCCCTTGGCGAGATGTGTGAGGGCTCCATTGTGGGAGGGCACGTTGTCGAGGGTTTGAGGACTGAGATGCCGTTCCATCTGTCCAGAGAAATTGATTTGGGTGGAATCATCAGGGGGAGATGGACCCCAGAAGGATCACAACCACTTTCCTCAATCGATAGAGCTTCACTGGAAATGGATGGGGTAATCGATTTGGTCCTATGTACGAAGTCTGGAGATAGCCAATTCATCAGACCGATCGATCTAAAAACGGAGGAAGCGATAGGCCTACAGAGCGACGATTATGAGGGACTTTCCTCATCCTTAGGGGAAGATGGCCTAAACCCTTCTTCTGAATTCGAGAAGAGTATGCTGGAGCATCACAGTATGCAGTTGACGCTCTATTACCTAGCACTAAAATCAATTGAGGATGAAAGGAAGAGAAGGGGTCTTCCACACAGGGAAGTCCTTAGGCCTGCAATACTAGTTGGGGTCACTGGAAGGATTGTAGAATACCCTGAAGAAATTTTCTCGGATTGTCTGCATCGGATTGAGGAGACCATGGGAATTGCGACCGAAATGGCACTACTCTCCGAAGCTCCCATATCCAAATATAAGTGCAAGTGTTTGAATTGTACCTGACTTTCAGCTGGGCGAAGAACAGAAGAGTCCATTTGTGATGCCTCAGACAACGGTACATGACGCATGACATGGACCGACTTTTGGAGATGAGTGAGGAAATATGGGAGAACTCGATTATTCCAAGCCTGAGTGAGTTCATAGGAATAAAGGCACTATCCCCACTGTTCGAACCAGACTGGGAAGAGCTTGGTGAGCTAGACGATGTTATCGAGCTGTTCTGTAATTGGATCGATATGCAAGGTATCAGAGGCCTAAGCTACTCCGTTCACAAGATAGAGGGAAGGTCCCCGGTCCTGTTAGTTACGGTGGAAGGTACAGGTAAGGGGGAGGTAATCTTCTACTCACATCTAGACAAGCAACCCTCGAAGTCAGAGTTGTGGTCAGATGGACTTGGCCCACTGGTCGCGGTAAGAAGGGGAGAATGGCTCTTTGGAAGAGGTAGTATCGATGACGGATATGGTGGATACCTTTGTCTTGCTTCTCTAAAAATTCTTCAGGAATCTGGTATCCCTCACCCAAAGTGCTCATTCCTAATAGAGACCTGCGAGGAATCCGGATCATTCGACCTCCCCCCTTACTTGGAAAATCTGGAAGATGATCTTGGCGATCCCAATATGATAGTGGTAATGGATAGTGGCGGGCCAGATTATGATCACATCTGGATAACGGAGTCCTTGAGAGGCCTCGTCTCTGGGACTCTCTCCATCAAAGTGTCCCACGAAGGTATTCACTCAGGCACATCCGGAGGCTCCATACCCTCATCATTCAGGATTGCCAGAAAAATACTGGATAGGGTCGAAGATTCGGATACGGGAGAGGTCCTCGTCCCAGAGATGCACGTCGAAATAACTCAGGAATTGAGAGAAAAGGCTGAATCTCTAGCCGCAGTTGTTGGAGAGTCACTATGGGAGCAACTCCCCACTGTTGACTCTCTGACCCCAGTCTCTCCTAGAGTCTCGGACATGATTCTCGGTATGAATTGGCAGCCATCGATGTGCGTCATTGGGGCTGATGGCCTACCCTCAGTGCAAGTAGCTGGTAATGTACTGAGAACCAATACTGATCTGAAGTTGAGCTTCAGAATTCCTCCAGGGATTGAAGCCGACTCGTTGGAGCCAATTCTGAAGGAGCTCCTAGAGTCAGACCCACCTTACGGTGCAGAGGTCTCCTTCGTCCCAGACTCCTCTGCCAACGGTTTTCACTCCCCCCCGTTAGAAGGGGAAGTCAAGAGGGCCATCTCCGAGGCCGCCACTCACTTCACAAATAGTCCTCCTTTAGCTACTTGGATAGGAGGAACCATTCCATTCATGGCAATGATGCAGGGCAGATACCCTGAAGCAAAATTCCTCTGCACAGGTGCTTCGGGACCAGGGAATAACGCTCACGGACCAGATGAGAAGCTCCACATCCCATCTGCAAAGAGACTCACCGCCGTGTTGGCAAACACTGTCGCCGCTGTTTCTAGATGAATACGGCTAATCACTCGTTTGAGTATCCCCTCTCCGCCGGGGTTAAAGGGGAAGCTGTAGTCCAGCAGTTTGGGATAACCATGAGCGAAGAAGAGACAATGCCTGTCGAACAGGATGATTTGGCCGAGCAGCTTGCCATGGAAAAGGAACGTTTAGACAAGCTCTACGTCGCTTATCAGGCACTGCAATCAGAGTTTGATGACTCGAAGGCGCATATCGAGGTTCTGGAGAAGGAAGCTATAGACAAGGAGATCGAGAAGGAAGGATTGGAAGAGCTCCTTAACGAGAAGGACAGTAGAATTAGAAATCTCGAGATAGAGTCCGCCAAGGCTGGAACCAGGGTCAAGCACCTAGAGCCAGAGTTGGAGAAGATGGAAGAAATGTATACAAGGGAACAAGCAAGGCTCGGAAGGGTTTTCGACGTAGCTGAGGAGCTCGATGAAGCACTGCAGACCGCTACTGCAGAACTGAAGGCAAGAGACGACTGGTATGTAGAGCATATGAAGATCTTCGAGGACATAAAGAAGGTCACTGAGACAAGATTCGAGATGATTGACAGGGCCATGGAGTACTTCAAAGAGTTCCAAGAGAAGCAGGATACATTCAGGGAGAGGATGGACGAAACCCTCGAGGCGGTCAAGGAGGCGGCAGCCGAAAATTCATCAGAGGAACCAGAGCCTCAAGAAGAATCCCAAGATAGTGCTGACAGTAGCTGATTTTTCAGTCTGGCCTAGACCCATCAGCCCTTCTTATGCACCTGGCAGGTATTCCCGCCCAAACTTCTCCAGCAGGTATCTCGGTCCACTTGGGAACGACCGCCCTCGAAGCCACTATCGCATCTTTTCCGATAGTACAACCCGGTTGCACAACTGAACCCATACCAAGAAGGGCACCATCTCCAACCGTGACAGGAGCCATCACCAGCTCGCCCTTCTCTGTAAGATGTGCGTTAATGGTTGCATCACCTCCGAGCACCACACCATTTCCGAGAGTAACAGATCCAGCATCGTTCACATGTGCAGAATTGATTTGAACTCCTTTACCCAATTTAGCCCCCGAGAGTCGGTAATACGTGTTTCCTATGAATGAAGGAACAAGATATGGCAGGAAGAACAGGGCAATTCTGTGGAATATCATAGACCAGGCCCATTGTATTGTTACGAATGATTGCAGAGGGTACCTGCCAGGCTCTAGTCTTGGACGGAATAGTCCTCCCAGTGCCCCCGATAGGATTACCAGAGTCACTCCCCAGGACATTATTGCCATCCCCAATCCCATTCCGAAAATCAAGAAATCCAACAAAGACACAGAGTCAATTTCCGAAAACGAGGAAGCTTCTACCCCCCCCAATTCCAGAATAAAGAGAAATAGATAGATTGCGGGTACAGAGGATATTCCCACAATAACTGCCAAGAATGGGATAACTATTGCAGTAAGCACGTTTTGAATTACTGTGAAGCCCCTCATTCTTCAACGACTCCCATGGCTTCGTCATCTACCTCTTTAGCAACCCTGATCCCTTCGTCAACATCCACTACGAAAAAGAAACACATCCCCATCAATATAGGTACTACAACACTCAAAAGACCCATTCTGCTATCCATTGAAGCGGCTACAATCGCATAAACGATAGGACCCAGTACAGATACTGCCTTCCCTATGAAGGCGAAAAACCCGAAGAACTCAGTTGTCTTGGTGGTTGGTATTAGAACGCTGAAAAGACTCCTTGAGAGTGCCCCTGCTACTCCCATCACCATCCCAAATGACATACCTAAAATGATCCACTGGAGGTTTATGCCGACTCCAGCAGGCTCCCAAATATTATCTCTCAAGAGATTCGGCCACCAGTCTATCGGACCACCCTCAATTATTGTAGGATGGTCATCTCCAACGGAGACATCACCGTCCAAAGGACCCCCTTTGAAAGAGAATGAGAACCTGTGATTGGTCTCATTCATCATCTCAGCCGAAAGAGAGAAAGCATCATCCAGAGCCAATAAGCCAATCTCATCATCCCCATTTTTCATGAATGAAAGGAAAGCCAACCTGAAATCCTCATCACCCTCCCCTGATTCACTGACCCACCCATCAACCCCCCTATCATAGAGGGTAGACAGCTTGTAGGCATCTTTGTCCTCATCCCAGTCATATCGAAAATCATACCTCTCATGATCGTCGCCCAGCTCAAGGGGAGCGAAGCCGACCCCGAGAACTGAAACCACACAGAATATGGTTAAAGAGCCACCTAGAACATTCTTATTCCCATATTTGCTAGCTAGTGATGCTCCGATGATCGTCATCGGTATCGCTACAATATTTGCGGATAAAAGAAGGACGAAATTCATGGTAAAATCAATCCTCAGAACCGAATCAGCATATGCCGCCGCCAATCCTGCTATGGCGTTTACACCATCGTAGAAAAGCAGGTATCCACACAAGAAGAGACTTAGGACCTTGTATCTTCGAATCTCCGAGAAAGTGCTCTTAATCTCACTCAGCCCGTCCTTAACCGCTTCAAACACGCTGAGGTATTCTGTTGGGTTGGGTATTTCTGGTTCAGGGGTGTTTCGGAACATTGGAACCGAGAATCCTAACCACCACAGTGCGCTAGTTACGAAAACAAAACATTGGACGTCTGGATCTTCAAATCCAAATCTCAGCCCTACAGCTAGATGGACTGCTAGGAGTATGCAACCTCCAAGGAAACCGTATGCGTATCCCCAGCTAGAAATATGGTCCATTAGTCTCTTATCACCGAGGTATGGTAGGAAAGCTGAGTAGATTGCATGGCCCCCTGCGAATCCAATGTTGCCCATGATTAGACAAATTGCGAGGAATTTGTAAGAAGAATTTTCATCCATGTAAGGAGCTAAACCCATTAGCCCTGTGAACAGAATTCCCACTACTGTGTAAACCCTCAAAATCTTCTTCTTGATTGGCATTCTATCAGCTATAGCGCCCAGAACCGGACTAACTATCGCCACAAAGACACTCGATATTCCGAGAACGACGGCATAGAAACTGTCTCCTGTAAAGGTCATCCCAGCATAATCCGCACTCCCTCCATTCGCTAGATTGAACATGTTGGACAATAATGTCGGAACGACTACCGTGATTACCGTAAGTGCAAACGCTTGGTTAGCCCAGTCAAACCAGTACCAACTTTGCAATGATTTCTTATCTGCTGGATCCATCTCGTCCAGAAGCCTTTCTACAGTCTCTGAATTGGCCAAAAGTCCCCCAAAGCCTCCCGCCATGGCCCTCTGAGAATAACTTGGTCTTTAGTGTCGTCTACGTAATCTGGTAACCTGTGGCTCACCTACTTCGGTCAATGTTCAATAGTACGGCCCCAGAGGGAAGATCATGACTCAGTCTTGCGGTCTGATGGGTGATGGTGAGAAACCGGTTAAAATCCACCATCTTGTAAAAGCTCCTGAGAATACTCCTGAATCAGTAGCCTCACGAGAGTCATGGGACGCTTCCAAACCAGTTACCGTATACAAGACACCGGAGAATCTTCCAGATGGGTCACCCTGCACAGCCGCCACGGTAATCCTCAGAACTAAGGGCTGTGCATGGTGGTGGAAGTCAGGTTGCACATTTTGTGGCTACTTCAACGATGTCAGGGACGATGTTACATCTGAGGATATGTTCTCTCAGTGGGAAGAAGCCAAGAAGAGAACTGAGAATTTCAAGGGATGTAGAATGGTCAAGGTATACACATCTGGAACATTCTTTGAGGATAGAGAGAACCCCCCTGAGTGGCAGGAGCACGTGTTGAGGGAGACCTACGAGATGGGGCTACACCTAGTCGTCGAAGCTCAGGCACAAATGTGCACGGAAGAGAAATTGGCATGGGTCGCTGAGAGGCACCCAGGTTGTACTGTGGCAATAGGTTTGGAGGCATATGATAACACCGTTCTGAGATTTCATGCCAACAAGGGCTTCTCAATCAGACAATGGCACAAAGCTGTAGAATTACTTAGAGAAAACTCATTGAGAGTAAAGACATATCTCCTTTTCAAGCCACCATTCATGTCCGAGGGAGACGCCTTAGAACATACTTCAAGGTGGGTAATGGAAGTATCCAAGATATCTGACGAAGTATCAATAAATCCAATGAACATTCAGAGGGGTACAATCGTGGACAGGCTCTTCAGAAACAGGGAGTATCGCCCTCCGTGGCTTTGGTCATTGGTAGAAATGATCGTCAGGACGCATGCTGATGTATCCAATACCGATTGTAGGGTAATCGTACATCCAACTGCAGGGGGGAAGACCAGGGGATCTCACAACTGTGGCTCGTGTGATTCAGAAGTCGTGGCAGCAATTGAGAGGTACTCCGTTTCTGGGGACTTAAGGGAATTCACAGGGTTAGAATGCGAGTGCAAGAAGGCATGGTACTCCGAGATTCAGAGTGACGCTACTCTTCCTGCCCCATTGGGCGCAGGTATCCACAGGAGGGGAAACCCGTTGGACCGCATCCGTGCTCCTTGAGTACTGGTGACATTACACCCCGCCTAATGCTTAAGGGGCAATCTCTGTTGGTTAGGTCCGCTTCTGTCGCGTTTGCGAGGTGTGTGTCTATGTCTGCCGATGTACCGAGTTCTGTTGATGTGTTTATTCAAGGTGAGAAAGAGCCAGCTTCCTCTGGAATAGTACTGGTGCTTGGACTCGTCACTATGCTATCTTTCCTTGTACTATACAGTATCTTATTCCCTGGCAGAGATATGCCAGTGGTATCCGAAGTACTTCCCATGTTTGAGGGAGTATTCGATTCTGGAATCTGGTTCTTCCTCCTCGGCGTTATTTTTGGTGCGTTTTCCATAATCGCGACCATGCTCGCGGAGGCTACCAGCGAGTAGGTGATATCATGGATGTCATAATTTCCACTTTAGCAGTCTTCTGGCTCTTCTTGGCCATATTCTTCATACTGATAAAAAGAGGCCTGTGGATATTCAGTGACGTATCCAAGAGCCTCAGCATGTTCATGCTCGAAAAGGCCCTTGGGCCAGCAATAGATTTCGTCAGTGGACGCCCCGGCTCTGCGACAACTGCATGGATAATCCACGGTTTCGTTTGGACATTCGCGGCCTCAACATTCACCTTCGTAGGGCTTTGGCTGACACATGACCCCACCGCCCTACACAGCTTTGGCTCATGGGGCTATAATCCAAAGTCATCTGAGTTGATTTACGCAGGTAGATTAACCGCTTTATTCGGAGCTATCGGGATGACGGTTATCGGTACATCTCTGCACGTCCTACCAAAGCTATCTGGAACAAACTTGGCTAGCGAGTCCAACGCTACGTTGGTATCCCTTCTTTGGACACTGTCCGTATTGCTGATGTTCATAGGCTCGCAGAATAGCGTCATTCTTGGAATTACAATACTGCCCGTCGCAAATCTATTGCTTTCCTTGGCCTCGATAGCCATTGCAATCAACATGGTAATCACCGTTTCCGAGGCAACCAAGGATATCCCATTCCCCGGATGGCTGATATTGTTCGCAGTCATTGGGAATATTGCAGCGATTCTAGCAGTGTTCGTGAGTGGCGCATACGACGAGGGAACAGGCCAATGGCTACTCTTCCACTTATCAGGAGGGACCTTCTTTTTCTGTGGTCTGGCTGGAGTCTCCCTATACTCGGCATCTGTGGGTTCAGGGAATCCATTATGGTCAAAATCCTTGGTGGCTTTCACACTATTCGGAGCATTGGTCACTATCAATCCCATGGGCTCAACGGACTCTTCGATGGTAACCGACTTGTTCTCCTTGCCCTCAAGCGAACTCGATGCCACGTCGAGGGACGTCATATCTGGATCATTCCTGATGGCCCTAGCCGCAATGCCAATTATCGCATTCAGCGCTAACATGCTGGTGACTCTCAGGGGTTCAGATGCCTTTGTCGAGAATCCCGATGCACCCGGTATCGCGGAACTGAATCTTGGATCATGGATGCTCGTCCCAGTTGCCATCGGAGCTCTTTTTGTACAGACAGACGCTCTCGGAGGTGTTAACGAACTAACTGGAATTTCACAGTCCCTCGATTTAATGGCGATTTGGCTTGTAATGATTCCACTTTCCCTCGGCGCAGCTCTGAGTATCCTCCCAAGAGCCAGTGGTAGGCATCAATTATCAGAGAACAGGTCCAGGTGGGCCTACTGGATGATGACTGGGGGGGCCTTCCTCGGCCTATTGATCACCATGATGTCTGACTTCACTGACATGGCTCTCACAGAGTCAATGGCCGAACAGGGAGCCTCAATAAATGACGAACTCAGGAAGGTCGGGTCAGTAATGTTCTACGGGACAGTGGTTGGTGCCATATTCCATTGTACTAACTCCATAAGCGGTCAATTCAGGGGAAGGTTGGTCCAATCCGTAAACACATCCTCAACCTCATCGATTTCTGTTGAATCATACACACTGACATCAACAACAACAATCAGAAAGATCCTAGCTAGCGGGGCTACTCTTGACACTGAGGTTTCTCCCTCAGGACAGACTGAAGAGGAAGGCTCAGCTACCGAACTTTGAGGATATGAAACCCCTCGCATAGGGTGGTAAACATGCGGATCGGACTAGTCGGCAAGCCAAATGTCGGCAAATCGACAATATTTTCTGCTATGACACAGACACCAGTAGAAATCGCAAACTACCCCTTTACAACCATAGATCCCAATGTCGGCGTGGCATGGCTACCCCTGCCTTCAAAGTGTGCTTGTTCAGAGTTAAGAGAACGTAAAGAGGATGCGGGGAGACTCGAACCAGCCAATGAGGACGATACAAGAAAAGGTAGTATATGCGAGCCTAACTCTGGCTCTTGCGTTGAGTTTCGAAGACTAGTCCCAGTCACTCTTATTGACGTTGCAGGTCTGGTACCAGGGGCTCATGAGGGCAAAGGTCGAGGTAATCAATTCCTGTCTGACCTAGCTCGTTGCGATGCACTGATTCAGGTAGTTGATGTATCTGGTTCCACTGATTTAGAAGGAAATCCCGTTGGTACGGGGGGGTCAGAGCCTATTGAGGAACACCGCTTTCTTGTATCTGAAATCGAGGCTTGGATTGCTGGCATCCTACGTGGGGGATGGAGCCGGGCCACTAGGAAAGTTCAGGCAGAAGGTGAGAAGGCCCTATCTGAATACATACACACTCAATTGACAGGAATAGGAGCTACGGAGAGCCACATCAACACAGGTATTGCAGCTGTACGCACTCGTCATCCGGGTTCCGAATCGGCGTCGCAATGGGGAGATTCTGAGTTAATGGCCCTATCTTCAGAGATTCGCAGGGCATTGTTTCCAATATCCATCGCGGCAAATAAGGCTGACAATCAAGTACATCGATGTAACGAGCTGAAAACAGAAATTGAGGCCTCAGGGGGAAAGGTCGTCCTCACCAGTGCTGAGGCCGAACTTGCATTGAGTAGGGCCAGTGCAGCTGGAATGATAGAACGTCGACCGGGAGATTCGAAATTTGATATCTCTCAGAAGGGTGAGGAGACTATGAACGAGCAGCAGAGAAAGGCATTACATTCCATTTCTGAATCTCTGACTTGGGAAGGAGGCGGGCTATTCGGGCTACTCTCAGAAGTCGTATTTGGCACACTTTCTCGCAAGGTGGCATATCCTGTTCAGGACGAGACACATTGGGCAGATGGTGATGGAAATACTCTCCCAGACGCTATCCTTGTTCCTTCAGGGACTACCGCTAAGGGACTGGCATTCCATGTTCATACTGATTTAGGCCAAGGATTCATCAAGGCCGTTGATGCCCGAACCGGAAGAATAATCGGTTCTGAGTATGAGATAATGGATAATGACGTTATCAGGATACACTCAAAGTCCTAAGGATCCTAGGCCGACGACTCTACGATGACAACTTCGTAAGTCACCATCCTCCATGTGATATCAAATTCCTCATCTGAGTCCACTATCTGTCCCACCACGGGAGCCGAGTTAACTTCCGCTGTAAGCGTAGCCGACCACGTTCCGATCCCAAAACCGCCATCATTCCACGTCTCAGATATTGTTTTCTGTGATGATGTGATAGTGAAACTCTCCCCTGTGTAATTGGTGGTAACATCCCATCTGATTGTGAACCCACCATTTCCTCCGGCACAAGTGCCATCTGCACTCTGGTCCTCAATATCACCAGAAGAGTGCCCCTCAACATCCATTAGATCACTTATTCCATCCACACTGTCAGTAAAACCCGGCCCAGGATCGTCATTATCATTACACTGAACTATCAATTCTACGGACCCTATCTCCATTTCTCCTATGTCATCGAGCCCCACAATGAATTCCGTAATGTGGGTATCTCCGTCTTCTAAAACTGCCGACTCTTGGAAAATAGTCTCACTCTCAATGAAGCTAACCTCCCAATTTCCTTGGGGGCCCGCTCCTCCAGATACCAGACCTTCATCCGCTAGAGGCATCCACGCGAAATATAAGGGAAATAAAACCATGAATGCCAACGAACCTGCGATCATCCCAAGTTTCCTCGGACTATCGAACATGCCTTTATTCCCCTCCGATTCGGCACTGGAAAATCAATCCCTCTTTCAAATCCTCTCTCTGAAAGTTACGATTTCAAGTCAAATAATACCCTCTGACAAAAACGCCTTTCTCGATTTTCTGAATTCTGGACTGAAGTAGCCAATCATGGAACGCTCTCCAAAACTCCACTTCCAAGGGCACCTAGGAAGGGAATTATGCCACTCACGAAGGAAAGTAGACCACTCATCTCCATCTATTCCCGATGGAATCTCAAACGAGACCATAGTTATGCTACCTGCAGAACCAGGTGTGTAGCTCCAAGATCTCAAAGACAAACCTTCTCCAGGACCACTATCTATCGAGAGCCCAATCACTCTTGCTGACCTTGCTATAGGCATTATGATGGCCCATCTGTGAACTACCCTGCTTTCTTCCAGCCTGGTCCCTTCCCATCCTCGTCTCTCACATGCTATTCTGAAGTACCTAATCGCATCGGTGGGGGTTATTGAGACTGGAATCTCTAGTATGCGATTGGGGTGCATCCGGCTTCGCTAACAGGCTATCGCCCATAGCGCCTTCGCGAATTCTATCTTTTGCTAATGCTTATCCGAACAAAGAGCCGAGACCCTCGAATCCACCATCGTCTTCCTCAGGCTCCTCTTCAGCAACGGCCTCAGCAGGAGCCTCTGAAGCTCCTCCTGCGGCTGCAGCAGGCGCGGCGCCTGTGGCAACGGGTGCTGCTATAGCGGTAGCCATAGCTTCTCCGATATCGACGGATCCCAACGACGCAACCAGTGCCTTGACACGGGCGCTGTCAGCATCCACTCCAGCGGCGGTTAGCACAGCGCTAACGCCATTCTCATCAATCTCTTTCTCAGCAGAGTGCAGTAGCATTGCAGCATATAC
>CEUG01015510.1_pt1 | contig 39077 bp, 32 predicted proteins | sample 531421 | NCBI WGS metagenome assembly CEUG01 (sample SAMEA2622901, study PRJEB7988) | marine metagenome | biome: marine biome (ENVO:00000447); feature: surface water layer (ENVO:00002042); material: "saline water (ENVO:00002010), including plankton (ENVO:xxxxxxxx)" | depth 5 m | reverse complement strand
TTCCCGGAAAATACGAAATCATTCAACCACCCAAATTCTACTTTTTCCCCTGCCATATTGTAACCATACCAGGGAAAACAACATTTCCCCTGACATTATGGAAACCTTGCTCTTTCAACATGTTAACGTAATCTCCAGTGGTACCGAAACTAACGTAGGTCTTCGTCAACCATTTCCAAGGGTGACCACTGGTTCCGTAGAGAATCCTCGCGTAGAGACTAACATAGGTCCTCATCCACAGCCATCCAAGAAAACCGTGGACACGATTTATTTTCGCCGGATCAGCGATGATGAATATCCCTCCAGGCTTCAGCACCCTTAGAACTTCTGAAATCCCTGCTCTCTTGTCAAACCAATCCCTGAAAGAGAACAAGGTACAAACTGCGTCGAAGGAAGCGTCATCAAACGGTAAATCTTCAGCCTTCCCATGAACAAATTCAGCTGGTTTGTCACCTCTCTGAGAGCGTGCTGAATTTACCCTTTCTTCAGCAACTCTGAGCATTTCCGGAATTGGGTCAAGGCAAACCAAATCATACCCTTCAACATCCTCAGCGAAACTACCGGGGCCACACCCAACTTCAAGGATTCTTCCTTCCCTAGGTAGCCTCTCTCTCACCATCCGCCTCCATTTTGTGACTTGCCCAAAGGTCGCCACTCTGTTCACCTTATCGTAAACGGGGATCGTGGCTTCAAGATTTCTCTGAAGCTCTTCCCAGTCTTCCTTGCCTATGGTCTCAGTGTCCACGAATGCCCCGCCGAGTGACCTATATTTGGATAGTTCCCGCCCCAGACCTCTCTATTTTCACCCATCAATCAACTGATACTCCCGAGGTTATCATCATAAACTCGATATCGGTCCCAATTGCCGTAGGTGCGAAAAATGGGCCGAGAAACAGTCCTCAAGGCAATCAGAAATGCTGAAAACAAGGCAAAGGAAACCATCACAGATGCGGAATCTCAAGCCTCGGAAATTATCACAAAAGCCAGACTAGCAGCAACGGAAATAATTCAGTCAGGAAGGTCTGATTCAGAATCCAACAGCCAAGATATGATTTCAGAGGCGCGTGACATTGCAGAGAAAGAAGCCATGAAAGTTTCCAAGGATGGTGATTCATCAATCAATTCCATCCACAAGGGAAGCGATGGTAACAGAGAGAAGGCTGTGAAGATAGTTTTGGACGCTTTTAGATCGTATTAATCGCCGGAGAGTGTCTTGGATGTCGCAGGTTAACACCCAGCAAATGGGAAGGTTCATCGCCGCGGGATCTAAGGACAAACTAAGCGGTGCCATTGAAGCCTTGGCGCACCTGAATGCCTTGCACATTTTGGATTACGACGGTTCAGAGGATGGATTCTCGCTCGGCACTCCTGATCCAAGCTCTGAGGAGGTTGGCAGGTCACTTGTCAAGGCCAGATCTGCGGCCTCGATAATAGAATTCAATGGGCCTGAAAGAGCAGTCCCTTCCGCTCCAGTCAGAGATAGCCTTTCCAATGAACTTCCAGGCAAGATAGACGACCTTCTTCAGGCGCAATCCAGGATCGATGAGCTGGATAATGAAATCTCCTCCACTGAGGAAGAAGAAGCATCCTTGGAGATGGTTGTCTCGCTAGGACTAGATATAGAGCTCCTGAGTGGCTATGACTCCCTGTCTTCATTCGTAGGCACGGTCACTGAACCCATCCAACCCTCCTCACTAGGTGAGTCATCAATGGTATTCAACTCAAAGAATGGAAAACAAAACATGGTGGCGGTTTTTGTCAAGAACGACAAATCCCAAGAGGCTTCTGATGTCCTAGAATCCGTAGGATTTGAGTCTATACCTCTACCGAATGGAGAAGGGTCCCCGGCTGAAAGGCTCTCACAGGTCAAGGGTCGCAAACATGACCTGACATCCGAGAGGGAAGAGTTGGCAAAAGCTATCGAAGAATGGGTTGATGTAAATGGCGAGGATTTAGCCTGCGGCCTAGAAGTCTTGGAAAGGGATCACGATGTACTGACTGCACCGACCAGGGTCGCTGTTTCGGATCACGCTTTCGTGATTGATGGCTGGATTGAGATGAGGAGGTCCGATGAGGTTACCAAAGCACTAGAGCCATTCTGCCTGTATACAGAGTCAGACCAGTTCGAACTCATTGCCGGAGGGGGAGGCCATGGCCACTCAGACCACCACCACCATCAGGAGATGCCTCCGATATCCTATCAGGAGAGAAGCACAAGCAAACCTATGGAATTACTTACCGATGCGGTCGGAAGGCCCGCCTACGGAAGAGTGGACCCAACGATTTTCATGATGTTCACCTATCCCTTATTCTTTGGAATGATGCTCGGTGACATGGCATATGGCCTGATCACCATGGGAGTCGGCTGGATGGTCATCAGGAACTCCGCCACCAATGACATGCTTATGCTTGGAGGGAAGTTCCTGACATATATCGGATTAGGAACTCTAATCTTCGGCTATATCTACGCAGAATTTGCTGGATGGGAGATTTTCCTATATGACAAGCTCACCTATGCCGATGGAAGCTACATGAAGGACTCGGCCGGGCATTACATATACGGCGAAAATCAGTCTCCAGTCGCATTCCTTGCAAATCTCTATCCATTCAATCTAGACCACGGATATGGGCCTGTAGCAGATTTAGGCTACGGAATCACACTCTCGTTCCCGTTCCACAGAGTCGGGAGCCACCTAGAGGACCTCATAGTTCTGACCATCTACGTTGGATTCTTCCACATCCTGATGGGTTTGGCCATTGGATTCCGGGACATCCTCCTACACGGTAATGGGCATGGAGGGGCAGGGCTTGTTTGTGCCTTCTTTGAAAAGGGTACTTGGATGGCTTTACTGATCGGAGGTTGGATGTTTGCATACGGATTCCTCGGCGATAATCAGGGTTGGCTTGGTGCGGAAGAGGCTGAAGCACTTATGGTTCCAGGGGCCGGAATTGTACTTGTCTCGGTAGTGCTACTAATGTGGACTCTGTACAAGTACCATGGAGTGCCATTCCCAATTAATGTGGGCCTAGCTCCAATAGAGGCGGTTGGAATGATGCCAACAGTAATTTCTTACGTGAGACTATTCGCAGTTGGAATAGTGGGTGTCAAGATCGCTGAGACCGGCAATGAGAAGTTATTCGAGCCTCTAGCGCACATAATTGAGGATATTGCGCAGGCATCAGCGGTGGACCTTGTCTCGATCCCCCTACTTCTAATCGGCTGGCTATCAGTCCAAGCATTCGCATGGATACTGGGTGTTTTCAGCCCCAATATTCATGCAGCAAGACTCCACTTTGTAGAGTGGATGAGGCAATATTACGATTCAAGCGGTGAAGAGTTCAGGCCATTCGGCTTGAAATCCAGATACGTGGAGGTAGAATAGATCAGATCAGATTCCAAGCTTTTGCTTGAAAACAAGGAGGAAAAAAAATGAACAGAAGAAACATGATGAAAGGAATGAGCGCTCTTATGGTGATGACCTCGTTTGCAATGATTGCATCCGTGGTAGCAGCGCAAGAGGGAGATACAGCAACAGCAGCGGCACATTGGGATGCACAGAAGCTAGGAGCCGGTTTGGCTCTTGGACTATGTGGAATCGGAACTGGAATGAGCCAAGGGCCAATCGGAGCCGCAGCTGTTGGTATGATATCAGAAGACTCCAGCAAATTCGTTAGCGGGCTGATCTTCACTGCTCTACCAGAGACAATCGTACTTTTCGGTTTCCTAGCACTGTTCCTGCTCTGAGCGGAACAAAGGACCAAAAGTGTAAATTTGAGGTAATGAAATGTCGCTAGAAGCTCTATCTAAAGAGATCAGCATGCAAGCTGAAGCCGAGGCAAAATCAATCATTGATGATGCCAAAGCAGAGGCAAAAAGGATCCAGAAAGATGCCATGAATAAAGCTGCAAGTGCGGCTGCAGATGTAGAAGCTCGCGCAACTAAGGATAGCAAGCAGATTTCTATCGAGGTTGTCGCAGCAGCCAGACAGGCCAATCAAAAGAGAGCTCTCGTCGCACGACGGGAAGAGCTCGACCTCACATGGGAGTCAGTCAAGGAGAGAGTCGGTTCCCCTGACCTAGAGGGAAGAAAAGAGATTCTAATGGGACTAGTCAAAGAAGCAAGCTCATCTAACGCTGACATGATTATGAGACCCGTGAGCATAGACAGAAAGTCACTGTCCTCGTCAAATTTCTCTATAGGAGAAGATATCGATGGACTTGGTGGTTTTGTCCTTGAATCTAAGGACGGATCAGTTGTCCTTGATTACAGGTTTGATAGTCTCTTAGAAGATGCATGGAAGGCCAATCTAGGCTCAGTGAACAAAGCACTATTTGGTGAATAAGGGAGTGATTGTTTGTCTAATGTGAGCTATGGGCGTTCGAATGTCTACAATGCCTCCGCAAGGGCGAAGGCAAGAAAGGCATCCCTCATAGACTCAACAAGGATGCGTCAGCTTCTCCAACAAGGTCCAGATTCCATAGGTGCAAGCATCGGGGAGTTAGGATACAGGACAGAGATGGATCTGTACGCATCCAGAATGTCGGGAGCAGACGCTGTAGAAGCCGCGCTGTTTCACAACATGGATAATGACATACATCAGGTAATGAGCTTCTGCCACGGACATCTCCGCTCGCTTGTGGCCATATACGTCGAGAGATTCGACTACGAGAAAGCAAAAACCGTACTGAGGGCCATAAATGGTGGGGCCTCTGATGAGATGATAGAGGACCAGATTCTTCCTCCCGAGAACACCAGGAATTCTCCTTGGCTAGCAATTGTCAGGTCCACTGATGGACTTCAAGAGGCCGTAGACGCGATGTCAGGTACCCCTTGGGGTAGAACACTCTCTAAGCTGGAAGGGGACCTAACTTTGGAAGAAATGGAAAATGCTCTGGACATGCAATATTTCTCGGATGCCATAAAGGCAGTCAAATCCGGCAAAGGAGAGCCTAGGCTACTGCGCTATCTGAGGATGGAAATTGACCATAGGAACATAATCAATCAACTTCGAGCCATAAGACTTGAAACCTCACAGGAGAAACGATCCTCCATAGTGATTCCTGGAGGTAGGATAGACAATAGCGTGATGAAGCAAGCTTGTCTTGCAACTAATGATTCAGATTTAATTGAGGCACTTGGGAGAAGCAGCTCATTTGATGCCACTGGCTTCGAAGAGGCCATGAGTAAATCCTCAAGCCAGGGGACCTTGGACCCATACGCAGAGTTGTTATCTCATCAGAGGCATTCACTTCTGAAGAAATTCTCTCATCTAAGCCCGATTTCTCCCTTCCCGGTCATTCATTACATCGAGTGCAAAGCTCTTGAAATTAGAAATCTGAGATTACTCGTTAGAGGGAAGGCAGTCGGACTTCCAGACGATGTTATTGAGGCGCACATGGACTATTGAGGTGAAAGAAATGGAAATAGCAGTAGTAGGGCCTCTTGAGTTCACATTAGGTTTCCAACTAGCAGGCGTAAAAAATCTGTATAATCCGAGTAGCGATGAAGAATTATCAGAGCTACTCAAATCACTACTCAACCAGAGTGAGGTCGGGGTTGTGGTAGTTGATAATAAAGATCTCAACAAGCTTTCCGATAGGCTCCGCTTACAGCTTACGGAAAGCGTCACCCCTACTGTACTGGGGATTGGGACCGAGGAAGACAATACACTCCGGGAGTCCATCAAGTCTGCCCTAGGTGTAGACCTCTGGAAGTAAGTAACCAAACAGGAAGTGAAAAAAATGAGTAAAGAGAATGGAGTAATCTACCGGATTTCCGGGCCAGTTGTAACAGCAGTGGGAATATCGCCCAGAATGTATGAGGTCGTGAGGGTTGGCGATGAGGGTCTGATGGGAGAAGTAATCGAGTTACATGGCGACCAGTCTGTAATCCAAGTGTATGAGGAGACCTCAGGAATCAAGCCTGGGGAGCCAGTTATCAGGACTGGTCAGACTCTCTCGGTCCAATTAGGGCCGGGGTTGTTGACCCAGATTTATGATGGTATCCAACGCCCTCTTCCTAAACTGGAAGAGACCATGGGTGTTTTCATCACACGTGGTGTCGATGCCGATGGTTTGGACCTCAAGAGAAAGTGGGAATTCAATGCAGTTGCCAAGAAGGGAGATGACGTGAGCTCAGGACAAGTCATCGGTAAGGTTCAGGAGACTGAGACCATCGAACACCGAGTCATGGTCCCACCAAACGTAAGTGGTAAGGTGAAGAGTATCAAGTCCGGCACATTCAACATCACTGAGACTGTTTGCGTATTAGATGACGGGACCGAGATTGCTATGATGCAAGAGTGGCCGGTACGTCACCCAAGGCCTTTCGTCCAGAAATATGCACCTGATGTACCTCTAATAACTGGCCAAAGGATACTAGATTTCCTATTCCCCCTCGCCAAAGGCGGTACGGCAGGAATCCCAGGTCCCTTCGGATCCGGGAAGACTGTAACACAGCAGCAACTGGCCAAGTGGTCGGACGCACAAATCGTGGTCTATATTGGGTGCGGAGAAAGAGGAAATGAGATGACAGAGGTTCTAGACGAGTTCCCACACCTGATTGACCCAAACACAAACAAGCCACTGATGAACAGAACAGTGATGATTGCAAACACATCCAACATGCCAGTAGCCGCTAGGGAGGCATCGGTTTACACTGGAATAACCATAGCTGAGTACTTCAGAGACATGGGATACAATGTAGCACTAATGGCAGACTCAACCAGTAGATGGGCTGAAGCAATGAGGGAAATATCATCGAGACTGGAAGAAATGCCTGGAGAAGAGGGCTACCCGGCTTACTTGTCCAGTAGACTAGCAGAATTCTACGAGAGGGCAGGAAGAGTGGAGACCCTTTCAGGCTCCGACGGATCAGTATCCGTAATAGGCGCGGTCTCACCTCCCGGCGGTGACATTTCGGAACCAGTAAGCCAAGGTACCCTGAGAATCGTGAAGGTTTTCTGGGGCCTAGACGCAGGACTCGCCAGGCAGAGGCACTTCCCAGCAATCAACTGGCTAAATTCGTACAGCCTTTACCCCCAAGCTTTGGATCAATGGTACAGGGATAATATTGCTCCTGACTTCCCAGAGGTCAGGACTGAAATCAGTACGCTCCTTCAGATTGAGTCTGAACTGCAGGAAATCGTTCAATTGGTGGGTTCAGACGCACTCCCTGTAGATCAGCAGCTTACGTTAGAGGTTGCTAGGATGATTAGAGAGTTCTTCCTCCAGCAGAATGCATTCCATGATGTTGACACATTCAGCGACTTGGACTTGCAGTACCACATGGCCAAGGCCATACTTTCATTCCAAGAAGAGGCAAAGAAAGCAATTGCCGGTGGAGCACAGTTGGAGGATGTAGTCAACGTTCCCGCAAGGACGGACCTCATGAGAGGGAGGTTCGAGAAGGGATATGAAGACAGAATCAGTGATTTGGTCAGTGAGATGAGCAAGCAGATCGATGCTAGCATGGAGGCAAATTGAGAGGTGATATTATGAGTGGAAAAGAGTACAGAACCATTACAGACGTAAAGGGACCTTTGGTCTTCCTAAACAAGACAGAACCCGTATCATACGGCGAGATAGTACAGCTGATGCTGAGCGATGGATCGATCAAGAATGGACAGGTCCTCGACACGTCGGATGACCAGGTAATCGTACAGGTTTTCGAAGGGACCGCCTCCGTTGACAGACAGACTGGAGTCAAATTCCTGGGGGACGTTTTCAAACTCCCAGTCAGTAAGGGACTAATCGGTAGGATTCTTGACGGGGCAGGACGGCCTCGTGATGGCGGTCCCGATATTGTCGCCGATGAAATGGCGGACATAATCGGAGCAGCAATTAACCCGTATTCCAGACAGAGCCCAGAGTCTTTCATTCAAACAGGAATATCAGCGATAGATGCTTGTACATCATTAGTAAGGGGTCAGAAGTTGCCAATCTTCAGTGCTAGCGGCCTCCCACACAATGATATCGCCCTTCAAATTGCCCGACAGGCAAAATTGGTGGATAGCGACGATGACTTCGTCGTAGTTTTCTGCGCCATGGGGATAACAGCTGAGGAGTACAACTTCTTCGTGCATGATTTGGAGAGAACAGGGGCACTAGAGAATTCGGCCCTATTCGTCAACCTAGCAGATGACCCAGCGGTCGAGCGACTAATCACTCCTCGTCTGGCTCTAACTGCTGCGGAGTACCTAGCTTTTGAGCATGACTACCACGTCCTGGTCATATACACAGACATGACAAACTATTGCGAGTCATTAAGACAAATCGGTGCCGCCAGAGAAGAAGTTCCTGGAAGGAGAGGCTACCCAGGATACATGTACACCGATCTTGCGATGCTGTACGAGAGGGCCGGACTGGTTAAGGGCAAGAAGGGATCGATTACACAGTTCCCTATCCTAACAATGCCGGGGGACGACATAACTCACCCGATTCCGGACCTTTCTGGATACATTACGGAGGGACAAATTGTTATTTCCAGAGAACTTCACCAAAAGGGAATATATCCCCCAATCAACGTTCTTCCGTCACTTAGCAGACTGATGAACGCTGGTATCGGAGATGGAAAAACGAGAGAGGATCACAAATCGGTGTCCGACCAGCTTTATGCCGCTTATGCTCAGGGCAGGGAGCTTAGGGGGCTAGTAGCGATCGTAGGAGAGGATGCTCTGAATGAGCGTGACCTTCAGTTGCTGAAGTTCGCTGATATCTTTGAAGACCAATTCCTAAGGCAAAGCAGGGATGAGGACAGGTCCATTAGCGAGGGTACATTAGATCTAGCTTGGAACCTTCTATCGAATATAGATACCAAGTACCTAGTCAGACTTGATCAGAAGTGGATAGACAAGTACCATCCAACAGAGAAATCATCTAACGAAGAGGAGTGAATCTGAGGTTTTAATATGGCTCTGGACATCAAGCCAACAAGGTCCGAGTTGATCAACCTAAAGCGGCGCATCAAACAGACCAGCAGTGGCTACAATCTTCTGAAAATGAAGAGAGACGGTCTATTTCATGAGTTCAGAACTCTTCTCTCGGAGATGATATCAGCTAGGGAAGAGCTGGTTGGTACCTACAGAGACGCTCTACAGGCAATCAGCCTAGCCTCCTCCATAGAGGGGGGTCTATCGGTAAAGAGTGCGGCAATAGCCGCTTCAAAGAGGCCCGAAGTTAGTGTTTCCAAGAGGAATATAATGGGAGTTGTCGTGCCAAAGGTGGATGGTCAGAATCTCAAGCTATCAACCGAAGATAGAGGATTGGGCCTAATAGGAGGCTCGCCATACATAGATGAAGCGGCGGATTCGTACTCGCTACTAATTGAGAAAGTAGTGAAGGCCGCCGAAATGGAGGCAACTCTGAAGCGACTTCTGGAAGAAATCGAAGCCACAAAAAGAAGAGTAAATGCTCTCGAGTTCAAGGTAATACCAGAAATGAAGGAAGCGCAGACATTCATACAGCTGAGACTTGAGGAGATGGAGAGAGAGGAAACTTTCCGCCTGAAGCGATTCAAGAACAAGTGAGAGCGTGGACCTCAAAAGCGAGGGGTAAAATCAGACCTCCTCTTGCAACATGCATGACTTCTCCTGAGCCGTCGCAAGAAAGGCTCGAAATAGACGTGGAAACCTGGAGTAAGAGGGACTTAATTCAGGTAATCTCATCTAGATATTTCATACTAGGTGATCCTGAGACTGGGGAGTTCTCTTGGAGAGTAAACGCTATTGGTGGAGACACTGAAAGTGAATGCTTAATTCGAATGAATAAGCACTTAGAGAAGTTAGGTATGATAGGACTTTTGGATAGGGGAAATCCTCCAATTCTCACAGTCACAAATCTCCCAAATGACGTTTTCGTCATGCCGAGGTGGCAACAAGCGGTGATCTGGATTGCCATGTTTTCATTCATGACTATAGCAGGATCGGGACTGATTCTGAGGAATGACCCAAGTTTGGAATTCAATGCCCCTTTGTTAGCTAAATCCTGCACCCATTTCTCCTTTCCCCTTATCGCGTCCGTTTTCTTAGCAAGCGAAGTTAGGAGGAGAGTTGCAACCAGATATGGAGTATCAATAGGGCATCTGTCTCCCCTAGCGTTCCCTCTCTCAGAACCAATTTGGCCATTCGGACTTGCTGGCTTCATCTCCCAAAGACGTTCCGATCAGGTCCCTATACCAAATAGAAAGGCCCTCGGACTTATTTCGATTTCTGCGCCTCTCGTAATGTTCATCTCGGGAATTCTTCTTACAATCCTTGGAATCTCGTATACCTCCATCCAGCCTCCAGATCTTGAGTCTCCTCCGGTGGCATTCAGTGGCAATGTTATAGTTGGAATACTAGAGTCACTAGGCATAGTAGAATCCCTCGATGTGAAGTTACAATGGCTTGACCCAATAGCAATAGCCGGCCTAGGATTATGCACAGTATCATGGATAATGATGCTTCCAATCCCTGGATTCCCCGGGGATCATCTCCTCCATTCAATACTGGGTCCGGATAATCTCCTGTCAGACGATAAACAGACGGCAATTTTCGCATCCACTCTGATATTTATGGTTCTTATTTTTGCTACCGATCCATGGTTTCCGTGGCTGGTAATCGCCACAATAGCGGTTTGGAGGAGATTTAGTCCTACGCCAATATTAGACCCATTCGTTGTTGACGAATCTTCAGGTCTCGATGATATTTCACGTAATCAATTTGTAACAGTAATTGCCATGGTCATGATTTTGGCATTCCCAGGTGTAAATGGGTCTTACAGTATCACGGAATGGGACGAGGGAATAGAGACTTCTCAGTGGCCAAGTGAAGTGGTTTACACAGTCGGAGAAGAGACAATTATTCCTCTTGCCATAGCTCCCGAGGGAGTTGTTCCGGTGTCTGGCTGGATACAGTTCAGAATAGAAGGATCAGTCAGTCAATTAGACCTCTCCTCTGATTGCTCCGAAACCGAACAGACGTGCAGGGTGGATGGGATAACGCAATCAGAGAACTCCATGATTAATCTCATATTAACCGAAGAAAGCTCCCTAATACTGGATAACATGACCGCGAGCATTCGAGTTTTCACAGAGATCACCGGACACTATGATGAACACGTAATTACCCTAATCCCAAACCATACTCGTTATCAGGCAAACTCTCTCTGGGATTTTTCTGGAACATTACAAGACCCCCAAATTTGCACTGTTGTGACCATAGGTGATGACTCAATCGGGAACGTTTCTGTGGCAAATCCTAGATGGTCGATAATAAACGGTACAACATTGTCCAAAGGAAATAATCACATTTGTCTAGAGGGAGTTAATGGTGCTTCAATCAGCGGCCCTATTGATTATCTTGGTAGGCACCTTGGTCCTCTCCTCTACATTACTTGGGACGATGGCAATTCCAGCTCGTGGCAAACACCCATCGTCAACTCCTCTCCAGTGATTAACTCCAAAGACGGAATCATCAGGGTTCCTAGGGAATTTTCTGGTTCAACCATTGGGTACGTGGAGTCTACCTCACCTTTCTGCCCCTCGCAGTCAGATTTTCCAGTTGCAGACTCAGATACTTCTTGGAACAGAACCTTGGGTGATTACTCATTCATTCAGATTCCTGAAACATACTCTGGAAACGGCTCTTTGCTGGTAAAGGAGGGCGGATGGCTTGTAATATGCGAAGATTACAAATTGACTTCATCCTTCAAAATTTCAAACGGGCCCCAAATCTGGGTTAGTCCGGGGGCGTTGTATAATGGAGTAAAATACACAACCACCAGTGTAATAGAAATTACTAATTTCCAGAATGAGACCGAGTTAATAACCATCTCAATTTCTGCCCCACCCGGAGACACATGGGGTATCGAATCGCCCGAGTCAATAATGTCAAATTCTAGTGTAAACGTCACACTCAACCTTCCTGAAAGTGGCTATGAGGCGGTTGTGTGGGTAATTCCGGACGACTCTGGGACTACTTTATTCACGGATATCAGAGAGGTTTGGAAATGAGAGTCGCCATTCTCGGCATTGGCTCTATCGGAGGAGTCTTTCTTTCATCACTATCTAATGCAGATGTCGACCTATTAGCCATATCACGAGGCCCCACCGCACAATCCCTGATTTCTGAAGGCTTGATCATACACACGCCGGAAGGAGCAATTGAGGCAATCCCCCCGGAAAGGTTCGAAGTGTATGACAGCGAATCAGGACCAGTCCCAGAGAATATCGTCGGTAGTTGCGATATCGCAATCGTTTGTGGCAAGTCATATTCCACACCGATTCTATCACAGATTGTCGGGGATATTCTCTCCGACCGGGGAGTCGCCCTAAGTGTACAAAATGGAATGGGCCATGCCCAACATATTTCCAGTAGAGTTGGCAAGACTCGTACTCTGGGCGGAGCTACTACCCATGGAGCTTGGAGAGATAAGGACGGGACTCATTGGGTCGGCAGGGGCTCCATTACTATAGGCTCACTTGATGGAAATCCTCCTAGCAACTCAGCAAAGGCACTATTGAAAGTACTGGAAGACGCTGAACTGTCACCTATATGGGTAGATGATATCAATACTTCCTCGTGGGAGAAGCTCCTAATCAATGTCGCAATAAACCCCATCTGTTCCATCTCGGGAGTCCGGAACGGTGCTTTACTTGAGAGCCCGGGCCTATGGGACCAATCGCTATCCGTTCTCGAAGAGTCCCTAACTGTAGCCAGGGCTTCTGGAATCAATCTTACCTTTGAGGAAATGCAGGAAACTCTCTTGGAAGTCGTCCAATCTACCTCTGATAATAGATGCTCAATGCTACAGGATTTGATGTCAGGAAGGAGGACCGAAATAGACTCAATTTGTGGCTATGTAATCATGATGGGAGAAGGACTCGGAGTCCCAACGCCCCTAAATTCCATGCTGAGAGCTCTCGTTAGAGGAATTGACGACTCATCACAGTTAGACTGATCAATGTAAATCAATATTGTAGTGCAACCCTACGTTTCCTCTTCTAGATTTAGATGCTTCAATCACCATTTTTGAGACCAGTACTAGATTACGCAGTTCGATTAGGTCCTGGGTCGGTTTACTACTCATCCAATATCTGGCTACCTCCTTTTCAATATGTTCGACTCTCCTTCCAGCCCTATCCAACCTTGCATCACTCTTCACCAGCCCCACATCCTGAGTCATTGTGGCTCGAAGAGCATCCAAATCAGTGATCAGAGGGATATTTTCTACTAATTGGCTCAAATCTTCCGACCTCCACCTCGGCAACCCCGTTTCCAAACTCGAAAGCCCCCCGCATCTCCAATCTCCTATGATTTTCCTCGAGGCTCTTCCCGAGTATACCACGGCTTCAAGAAGACTATTGGACGCCAACCTATTGGCCCCGTGTAACCCCGTGCAAGCAACTTCTCCGATTGCATAAAGGCCTTGCATCGGTTTTCCACCCGACATGGCTCTCCCGAATTCATCTACCGAGACTCCTCCTACCATGTAGTGTGCTGCAGGGGTTACTGGAATCGGATCCTTGCCGAGTGCAATCCCCTCATCATCTAGCCTTTTGGCGATTGTTGGGAAGGAGTGTAAAAGCTCATCTTTGTCAAGATGCTCGGTCACTAATAGGACATTCATTGCACCTATTCGCTTCATCTCAGTGTCAATCGCTCTAGCAACTACATCTCTGGTATCAAGACTTCCCTTTGTTGAATAGTTCAACATAAAGGATTCAGAAGAGGGATTATCCGCTCCTGACATCCTCCATCTGGAATGCTCTTCAATTGTCATTAGAACTGCACCATGGCCTCTGAGTGCCTCGGTAATAAGAAACGGCTTACCGTTTGAAGAATGTAGTGCCGTGGGATGAAACTGAATGAATTCCATATCTCTGATATCCGCACCAGCCCTGCTGGCCATAGCCACTCCATCACCGGTCGCGATCGAAGGATTAGTGGTAGATCTATGCATCATCCCTGAGCCCCCGGTCGCCAGAACTACTACTCTCGAGGGAAGGGTCATTACAACGCCCTCAGGCGAGAGACACCAAACTCCAGATACTCCCTTGGATGGATTCCCATGTTCTTTCTGTATCAAATCCACAGCCATCCAATTCTCCAAAATAACAAAATTAGAATCAATCTCTCCTGAGGCCACTTCAGTGAGGGCACGTTCTATTTCCGCCCCCGTCCTATCTCTTGAATGGAGAATCCTTGCCCCGCTATGTCCTCCCTCTATTACCATGTCGTATTTGCCTGAAGCATCATGATCGAACTCCACGCCATGCCCAATTAGGTCCCTGATACGTTCGGACGCTTCAGAAATCACGCTTCTAACAACTTCTTCATCACAAAGTCCAGCTCCCGACTCAAGGGTATCTTTCACATGTGACTCTATTGCTTCTGAATCATCTGGGTCAAGAACACCTGCGATTCCACCCTGGGCCCAATTAGTAGAAGATGCAGTAACTTCCTTTTTTGTTACGACGGCCACGGTTAGTCCCGATCTCGCACATTCGACAGCTAGGAATAAACCTGCAATACCTGACCCAATGACTGCAATGTCAACCGCCTCGAGCTCTGTCCCTGACACCACTAACCCTCATGATTGCCAGCACCGGTTACCCTAGAATCTTGTCCAATGGCATTATCTTCTTGGCGGGCGATAAGACTCTCTCTAATCGTTATGCTGCGCTTTTGTTAGCCTCAACATTGATAGGCGTAGAGGCAGGGAGGTCGTGTTTAGTGTCGGCGGAAAATTTTGCCGATATTAGGTGATGGGATGCATCTCAAAAGAATAGAAGTCGAGAACTTCAAATCATTCGGTGGCGAGATGGTCATTCCATTTGACGAGGGATTCACCGCAATAACCGGTCCAAATGGAAGTGGAAAGTCAAATTCTGGTGATGCCATACAGTTTGTCCTAGGTCCAAAATCAACCAAGGCCCTCAGGGCTTCCAATGTGTCTGAACTGATATTCAACGGAGGTGGGCGAGGAAGAGCTGCCAAACACATGTCTGTCACACTAGTTTTCGCAAATGTCCCAGAACATGATGGAAGGAGGCGCCTCAGGATTGATGATGATGAGGTTTCATTCACTAGATCGGTCAGACTGAACAGGAAAGGTGAGCCCATCTCGTCCTTCAGAATAGGGGAGAAGCCCTCAACCGCTACAGAGATGAGAAGGGTTCTCGCCGAAGCAGGACTAAGGGGCGATGGCTACAATATTGTCCTGCAGGGTGACGTGACAAACCTGGCAACAATGACTCCGCACAAGCGAAGAGGGGTCCTGGAGGAAGTAGCCGGGGTGACGGCATACGACGATGAAATCCGCAGAGCAAACACCCAAAGAAAGCATGTTGAGAGTAGCATAGAGACAATCGACCTCTTGGAAGACGACAAGAAAAAGCAACTCAAGCAACTCTCAAAGGAGAGGGAGCAGGCGCTCAAGTACAAGGACCTAAAGCAGGATTTTGATAAGTCCAGAGTGATACTTTATCAGTCCAGATACAGGAATAGACTGGATGAGGTTTCCTTGTTGGGCAAAGAAAGATCCGACTACTCCGAGAAAGTCAGATCTCTTGGGTCATCATTGGCAGATGGGAATAAGAAACTGGATAGGTTTGATACAGAATTGGTGTCGGTTGAAGCAGAGCTAAGGAGGGCCTTGGCCGGTGATGCTCAGAGGATAATGGAGAGCATCAGGAAGCATGAGATTGATATCGAAACCGGAACCGACAGAATCGGTGATCAAAGAAAGATAATCACAAGCTCAAATGAGGAGATCACAACACTCAGAGAGGAACTTGAAAAAGCTAGAATTGCTTTGGAAGAGTCGATAAAGAGCCTCGAAAATGCCAAGATCTCTTTGGCCGAAACAAAGCAGTTACTAGTTGACGCCGCAAAAGAGGAGTCTGATGCAAGAAAGGCAATTGAGTCCGGAGACAAGCATGCTAGGGATCTCAACAGGGCGCTAGGAAAGGCCAGCGAACGGGTCTCTCTCGCTCAAGATGCGTATGCACAGGCACAACTAGAATCAGACCGCGCATCCCAATCATCACAGCTAGCTTCTGAAAATCTGGCCGATCTAGAGGAGAAATACGAGGAAGCGGTAATGATAAGGGACGATCTAGAGCTAGTAGGTACAGAGATCAGGGAATCGGGGCCAGATTCCGATAGGTCATCTCTGGCTGACGATCTAAGGAAGCTTCAGAAGCAGGAGGCAGAGCTTAGATCCGATAGGGATAGAGCAGAGATAAAACTTCGAGATGCAGAGAGGGAACTTAGTAAGGCCAAAGCAAGGCAGGAGGCAAGATCTGCCTCACCCGGGTCGGCAGTGACTATAGCAGCATTGACTAGACTTAGAGAGAGCGGAGAAATATCCGGAATCCTAGGGACTTTGGGCGAACTGACAGCTCCAAAGAATCCATCCCATGAGGAGGCACTAGCCACCGCATTAGGAAATGGACTCAGGAGCATAGTAGTCAGGGACGACGAGGTAGCCTCGAAGTGCATCAAGTGGCTTAGGCAAAACAGTGGGGGAAGGGCGACCTTCTTACCACTCAACAAGCTGAAGGTTTCGAGGCCACAAGGAAGGACCCTCCTCGTGGCTAGAAATCCAGGAATAATTGGATTTGCACAAGATCTCCTAGAGTACGATCAAGAAGTCGAAATTGCGGTAATTTATGCAAGCAGAAACACTCTATTGGTCGACTCAATGGAAGTTGCCAGAAAGAATATGGGAGGAGTTAGGATGGTCACATTGGATGGCTCCCTCATTGAGAGCTCTGGGGCAATGACCGGAGGCTCTACATCACGTGGAAATAGGCCCTCATTCGGAGGGGGGACAGGTAGTAGCTCTAGCATAGACAGGCATGAGATGATTGTCCAAGAAGCAAACCTTCTCTATTCCACTGTCGATGCCGCACTCAGAGAGACTATGCTCAATTTACAGTCACTCAGGGATCGAATCAATAATGTCGATGGGAGCGACCACTCAGTTAAGCTCAGAAACTGGAAGTCGGACTTGGAGAGGGCCAACAAATCACTTTCTGAAATTGAAGGTAGAATGATATCATCCAGAAAAGAGCTCAAAGAAAGCGAGGAAAATAGGACTAGAATGATTTCATTATGTGAGGAGGCCAAGCAGGACTTAGAGAATTCGCTTAATGGAAGAACTGAGGCAGCAGAAGCCCTTCAGGACAATACTCCAGATCATCTCTCTGAGATACTCAGGGGCGCTGAGAGAAAGAGGACTGAGGCTGAGAGGGTAAGACTCTCGTGTGAATCGTCAATTGCCACCAATGAAAGTCAAATTTCAATGATGGAACAGAGGGTCTCTGACTTAGAAGCCAGAATCTCAAAACATGAGGGAGAAATCAATTCTGCGGAACTAACGATTTCTAACTTAGAGTCTACTATCTCGGTATCAAAGGCAGAATTAGTGGATCTCAAGGGCAAGTCAGAACAGTTTGATGAAGAACACAGAATTCTGACAAGTAAACGCGACGAACTAGTCGAAGAGAGAGCCAGTCTAAGAGCCACCCTAGATCAACTCTCCAAAGACAGAGTGACCATAAAATCGAGAATTGACGAGCTAAACGCTCAGATAAGTCAGAAAACCAATGCGGCAAAAGAAACAGCCCAAGAGTTAGAGGAGGCAGGCGTCGAGATTCCTTCAGATGATACTCAACTACCAACGATAGCCGAGGCGGAGAGAGCGATGCAGGGGCTCGAACGCCGCCTCGGCAACCTTGGTAACGTTAACATGCTAGCAATAGAACAATATGACGAAACTGCAGAAAGGATAGCTGCACTGATGGAGGATGGTAAGACTCTTAGAGCTAGGAGGGACCACCTAGTGAGCATTTCAGAACAACTCGAGAATGAAAGAAAAACTCGATTTATGACAGTATTCGAACATGTAAACAATAATTTCAGCAGAGTCTATGAAATTCTACAACCATCAGGCTCAGGAAAGCTGAGGTTAGAGAATAATAAGAATCCGTTTGAAGGGGGCCTTGAGATGGCATGTGTCCCTCCGGGTAAGAGTAGGAACACTAGGAGATCCGCCCTTTCAGGAGGGGAGAAGTCCATGGCGGCCCTCGCATTGATTTTTGCAATTCAGGACTATGAGCCGAGCCCGTTCTATTACTTCGATGAAGTCGACCAAAATCTCGACCCATTCAATTCTGGAAGGATTGCAACTCTATGCAGAATTAGGAGTGAAAGGGCACAATTTATCATGGTCACACTTAGAAAAGTGAGCCTATCACTTGCCGATCATCACATCGGAATTACCCATGCAGGGGACGGTTGCAGTAGGAGAATCACCGACTTCGACAGGGCCGCTGCAATAGAACTCAGTGAGGAGCTCGAGGCTGAGAAGAAGGCTCAGGAGGAGTCCAAGGCAGAGAAGGAATCCATGCCAGAATTGCCCGATCCGAGTGACATGCCCAAGGTACCAGAGCCTCTGCAGACTCCGGCTAGCTTGGGCGGTTTGGCAGAGAGAGCGGGCATAGATTCCTTGGGTGAGAGCGAATTAATAGAAAACGCGGGCGCTGAAGACCAAGTAATCGAGTCCCTCAGGGAGAGAACAGAGGAATGGACGGAAGATATTGATGAGAAGAAGAGGGTTATCTTCCATGATTCTCAAGACGAAAAGGAATATCTGAAGGAGGATCCACAACAAGTGGATGTTGAGTGAGGTGTTTGCTAATGTCGGTTCTGGACGGTCAGGCAATGAGGGACGATATCGTCTCCAGGCTATTGGGTGGAGAACCAGACCTGTCTACCAGCAAGTATCTAGACAGGATCTCAGAACTAGCCAGCATGGAAGAAGCTGAACATCAATTCCTGATAGATCCGTTCGATAGATCCGTTGCTCTAGTTTTTCAGATGTTCCAAAGTACCGATTTAGATCCTTGGGATGTAGACCTGTCTAGTTTTTTGGAGATGTTTTCATCAAGGATAGAAAAATCCGAGAATATTGATCTTCCAACCTGTGGGAGGCTGATAAGGATGGCATGGGCTATTTTGAGAAATCAAGCGTCGTCTCTCATAGAAAAGCAAGAAAGAGCGCTTGATTTCGAGGAAGATGATACTTGGGATTTCGAAGGAGGGTGGGAGACCGAATTCGATGATGAGGATTACAACTTCTCGGTCGGAGTACTTTCAGGTGCGGCCGACGATGTGCTACCATCAATTTTCGAGGGCAGGGTCCACCGGGATGAAGGTCGTCCCGTGACTCTTGGAGAACTACTAATGGGATTACAGGAAGCTGGGAGACTGGCGGAGGAGCAGAGGACCAGAGAAAGAATAGCCCAAGAGAGGAGAGAGGCGCTTTCGACGGCACGTGAGAGATTCAGGGGAAGCCTCCATATCGAAGATTTGGAAGGCGATTTAGAAAGAACCTGGAACGCACTTCAGTCTAGATCTCAGGGCCAAAAGGAGAAAGTGTCCCTAAACGAGGTATCTGAGCATCTAATGGGACTAGCTGTTGACTCTGGGGTGGGGCCCGATGAGGCTAGATCAGAGGCTCAGGTAACCGCCCTAGTTTCTGCACTCTTCCTCACAAATAGAGGCTACACTGAGATCTCACAGGAGCCCGGAAGGAATGGGAAGGTCAGTATCGCTCCACTTTGGGAAGGAGAAGATAGCTTTGCTGAGTTGACTGCCAAGCTCCACCCGGGAGAAGTAGGGGTGATTAAGAATGAGCAGTAAACCAGAAATTCACACATTACTGGAGGCTATTTTATTCGGTGCTGGGAAATCCATGTCAGTCGATGAATTGGCCTCCTTGCTTTCTTTGAGGAACTTTCAGGTTGCAGAGGGGCTGCAGGAACTAAAGTCAATGATGGCTGCGAGAAAGTCAAGCGCGTTACAACTCACAGAAGTTACAGGGAGATGGATTATTGAAGTAAAGCCAGAAATCTCCCCGTCATTGCCTGAGTCATTCAAACCAGAAATTCCACAGAGGTTGCTTCCCGCTGCAGCTTTGATAGCATACCATCAACCCATGCCCCAAGCACAGCTAAGGGATATGCTTGGCCCAAAAGCGTACGATCATGTCAGGGATCTTGCTAGCCTGGGGCTCATCGATAAAAGGAGAGACGGCCTCACTAGGAGACTTACTACCACAAGGAGGTTTGCTGAGTACTTCGGCTGCCCGGAAATAGAATATAGAAAAGTAAGGACTTGGTTCAGGGAGGAGGCATCTAAACTGGGCCTAACCAGTGCACAGCTAGCAGCCTCACTCGCTCCCGATGAGCAAATGACAATTTCAGAGTTCACAGGAGAAGACAAAGAGATAGAAATTGATGCCCAGGCCGAGGAATAACTACACCACATGAGTCTTTCCAGCCCCTCTGTGACCGATTATCCTCGGGCTACCCCATGGGATCCCATTTTCCAGATTTTTTATCCAGCTATTTTCAGAGCCGTCCCAATTCATTCTCCTACCCTGCTGGAGTATCATCTCAGATTTCCTAATATCTTCCATTTCGGACCAGTATGGAAGGGAGCCACTAGCCTCAGACATCAGGTCCTCCAAGTCCTCAGAAGAAGATTTAGAAAGCCTATCTGACCATTCTTCATCTAGGGGTTGACTAGCAGGCCGTGGCCATCTGAAACTACCATCGGGCTTGTTCAGAACCTCTGGATTCAAGTGGTCTGTAACTATTGAAACTCCGGCATCCAACAGTTGATCTTCAAGGCGCAGGGGTGCGGGCCAAACGAAAGCCCCCATCCCTCTCAAAGATCGATGTAGCCTAGCAAGCCCCTTACCTTTGAGGCCCACTGATCTACCTAACCTAGCATGCCTCTCCCACCCACTTAGATACTCTAAGGCCATTCCAACAGATTCCATGCCCTCATCTCTGAATTTATCTGCTATTGATGGGACAGATGTCAAGAAAAAATGAGGTACGGCGAAGAACTTCTTCACCCTCCAATGTCTTCCCCAGGGTCGAATCTTGGGAACTAGTTGAGTTACAGGCATTCCAAACTCACATTCCCTAGATGCTTTTGCAATCTCTGGTGAGAAACTCGTTACTATCGTCGATCTAGGGGCTAGGTGAAAATCCTGAGTCATCAATGAAATCTTCCTCATTATCAACTTTAGATGTTCATTATGGGATTTTCCGACAACAGGATGTGGCATCTTTATTTCAATATCCACTGTTTTACATCCAGACTGCCAATTTTCCATGAATTTCCTATTATCAATAACCTCCTGAAGAGTCAAAACCCCCTCATCTCTCAGATCAGATGTATGGATATTCTCGATGCATCTAGGACTCAATGGTCCCTTTTTTGGTAGAGCCTCGTCATGGTAAATTACGAGCTCACCGTCTGCATCCATCCTAACATCAAACTCAACCCCATCAGAGAAATCCATCCCATGATTCAGGGCGTGCAAAGAATTCTCGGGGGGCTGATTCCACATATGTCTACTATATTGCCGAAGGTGTGGGGGCAATTAATGCAATCTAAGAAATTACACTGACGTAACAATACTCATTACCTCTCCGCCTCTACGAAGCTTAGGTATTGTCATGACAGAAGCAGAACTAGACCGCGCGTCAAACCCATTAGAAGTGCGAGGATATTGTATGTATGATTGGGGGAAGTCGTCATTTGAGACAAGTGTAGTTTCTGCAATATTCCCCACTTGGTTCGCTTACCTATTCCTAGAGGCAAATGGCCTGAATACCACTATTGCGGGTATAACAATGGAGGGAGACGCGTTAATCGCCTATCTAGTAGCATTTGGTACTTGGGCGGTTGCCATAATTGCTCCAGCCTTAGGAGTCATAGCAGATTACAAGCCAGTCAAAATGAGTTGGCTAAGAAAATTGACCTATGTTGGTGCGGGATCCACGTTCCTACTTGGATTCGACTTCCTTGCAGGCGACGGTAACGAATGGATATGGCTCCTCATCTTTTACTTCACTGCAAACATAGGTCTGAATGCTGCTGGTGTTTTCTACAATGCACTGTTGCCACATCTTGGTAAGGATGAAGAGATGGATAGTATCTCTAACAGGGCGTATGCATATGGATATCTGGGAGGAGGCCTACTGTTAGTAGTTCACTTGGGATTAGTATTGGGCATTGGGGGAGACGCGGTGATAAGATTCTGCTTAGCCTCATCTGGAGTATGGTGGTTCGGTTTTGCACTTATGACTTTCAAGTACGTACCAGAGCCCCCTATGGAGAATGATAAGCAAGTTCCAACTGTCAGGCAAGCCTACTCGCAGGTCTGGACGACACTAAAGGAGTACAATAAATTCAGAACACTGTTCATCTACATGCTGGCGTACTTCTTCTTCATAGATGCGATTAACACAGTATGGGCAATTGGGCCAATATTCGGTGCGGTTGTTCTTGGGGTATCAACAATCGAATTAATGATCACTATAGTTTTGATTCAGTTCGTTGCATACCCATGTGCGCTATTTTTCACAAAGCTGGCCAATAAATGGGGGACCAAGAAAGCGCTGAATGCTTCTTTGGTCGGATGGCTGGTGCTAAGCTTCGCAACTCTTGGTTTTGCACCATTGGAACTTGACTCCCACGATGAGTTCGAAGTAATGTATGACTGGAATGACGAATCACAGTTGTATCAGGTACATGTAAACTATAACGCTAATGACATAGCGCAAAAACTGAATTTCGAGGACGGTGAGTTCGATGAACAGGCTTGGGCAGCTCTATGGAGCGAATCGCTCCCAGTTGAGTACGATGATAGAACTGGAACATACTCTTGGCTTTACTCTAATTCCTCTGACGAAAAGCGATTAATTGATGTGAATGACGTCGAGGATGTATCCTCTATACTAGCATCAATTTCAGACTCCCGATTCAGTATCAGTGTATCAGGGGGCCCTCTGGATGGATCAACAAACGTGGGGATAGACCATCCGACAAACCTCGGTGACGGAGCATTGGACTTCATACCCGAAACAGTAAGGAAATATCTGTGGGAGCCTCTGGATATAGGAGTCGGATATCAATTCATGATACTAGGGATGATGATAGGTACCCTATTTGGAGGATCACAAGGGTTGTCTAGAAGTATCTTCGGACAGATGATACCTGAGACTAGGAGTGCGGAGTTCTTCGGATTCTTCGGATTCTTCGGAAAGGTTGCCGCAGCTATAGGGCCACTACTATACGCGTCTATGACGATAATGTTCGACAGTAGGGTCGGAGTTCTCAGTATAGCTGTCTTAATAGCAATCGGAGTATTTTTGATGAGGTACGTTGATGTTGAGCAGGGACGTGCTGATGCTAGAGCGGAAGACGCTAGAAACAGGGGAATCAATCTCGATTAGTCATCACATGGAGAATCAAGACAAACTCCAGTAATATGAGAACTGGTCCAGCCACTAGGAACATAGAGATTGGATCCGGAGGGGACAGGAAAGCTCCGAAAGCCATCCCAAGGAACCACATCACCCCTCTGTTACGCGTCATCGAGTCAACATTGATGATCCGGTTTCGTAGCAGTATCCATGTGAGCAATGGGGCTTGAAATCCTACGATAGAAGCGAAGTAAAGGCCAACTATGAAGCCAATCCAAGACCTAAGTTGCCAAGTAGAGCTTAGATTCGCAGAAGCAGCGTCCTCGGAGAGATAGTCAAGAAGGAAAGGGACCAAAACTTCGTGTGAATACAAAGACCCAGTCAATGCTAACAGTAATGACAAAAGGACAATCACAATCAGACCCGACAGACTCCCATTCCCTGTGTAAGCCACCCTCTTTGCCTCAGAGAATATCTTCCTACCGTTCCATGAAATATCTCCAACAAGAAATAAGACTGACAATATCGCACCCAACTGTACTCCCATCCTCAGCCTAATCAGGACTGCTTCCATCGGATGGAGTATGACGACCTCCACATTCTCCGGTTTGTATGCGGTTGAATTTAACAAGGCCTCAATGACCCTTCCTGAAACCGGGTATCCCCCGACAAAACCGATTAAGAATATGGCAGTAAGGAGTAACAATCTCCCCCTGATGTGCCCAATCAATCCACGAAGCTCAGCACGAGGGAGCATGTCCCCCTGCGAATATTCCATGTCTTCGCGTGAGGGTCCCATAGGTCAATACATCGCCTAAGATTTCCTCAGAACTATGGTTAGTATGTCTCCATCTGAGAGGGGATGATCCAAACCGACTCTCTGCCAATCAAATTTCGCACTGGGGCCCTTAACTCTGGCATATCTGAATTTCCTAACAAAATCCCTGTGTAATTTTGCACATACGTCGCGCACGGTTGATGTGTCCTTGACGATTAATGGCTCAACCATATCCGCCTCTTGGCCCTGAGGCTTCAGGAATATGGACATGAAATGCAGATTATCAAAGATGAAGTCTTTCATATTCTCAATTCCTTCGCCGGTTTTGGCTGATACTTCTAATACTGGCCAGCCAATAGGCAACATATTCCTCGTTCTCGCAAGATCATCCTCAGTTGCAAGGTCAATTTTGTTGACGACAACAACTGCTCTATTGTATATCCTATTTCCAGCTAGGGTATCCACGATATGGTCATCAGTCACGTCAGTTCTCAGGGTTACTGTCGCCGAAACAATTCCAAAGCTCCTGATTATGCCCTGAATCTCCTCTTCAGATAGATTAGTTTGCTCTACCGTGGATCTTACTACTATTCCACCCCTCTTGGTCCTAGTAATGAAAACTTGAGGCTCAGGTTGATTCAGCCTCATTCCTGCCATCCAAAGCTCCCTGTCAAGAATATCAAAATGTGACTCCTGAAACGGATCGACCACATAGAGAACCATGTCAGACCCTCTAATTACGTTCAATATTTCCCTCCCTCTACCCTTTCCTTCGGAGGCACCCTTTATCAGTCCTGGAAGATCAAGAATCTGGATCTTAGCTCCCCTATGATCTAAAACTCCGGGAATACAAGTCAGCGTCGTAAATGCAAACGCTCCAGCCTCAGAGTCTGCACCAGTGAGTTGCGATATCAGGCTAGATTTACCAACACTGGGGAATCCAACCAGAGAAACAGAAGCATCTCCTGACTTTTTAACTTCGAAACCAGCGCTTGAACCACTTTTCTTTGCGTGAGCAACAGCTTTCTCTTTCCTTTCTTTCAGCGATGCAATTTTGGCCTTAAGCCTACCAATATGGCCTTGTGTAGCCTTGTTGTACTTGGTCTTGGATATTTCATCCTCCAAGGACTTAATCTGCTCTTCAATGGTCGCCAAGTCCCCTCCCTCCAACTATTATTCCTCCTACGCGAGGACCAACTTATTGAATTCCGTGGAGAAAATCATCCATAGTGATGCGAGCGAGGGTTCATGCCAGACTGCCGACTGGTATAGTCGAGGATACATATGCCCGACCTCATAGTTTCCCTGGTTGACCCCAAATCTCTGGATTCGATCATGAGTATGCCAATGAGACTTCTGATTGAGGGCATGGAATCCAGAAGCCTCAGGACAATCAGACCAGACCAGATACCCCCATCAAGGCAGTTTGACGTCGACCTGGAGGGCGAAGTTCTAGAGTGGATAGATGGTAATCCCGGCTTAGATATTGCCTATTCTCTCGGAGAGCAGAATATCCCTACTGAAAATAAGCTAGAACTGCTTCTCCTAATGTGCCATTGGGCATCCGCAGTTGAATGGAGGTGCTGGGATGCAAGACTTTTCCTTTACCTAGAGCCAAGTCTAGATTACGAAGTCAAAAGTACAGAATCATTCCTTTCTCCGAGCCTTTGGAAAGACTTCTCAACAGCAATCTCATCCTACGACAGGTCGTCCTTTGTCGAATCCGTGGTAATCGACTGGATGTCCAGAAGGGAGTCCCTCGGGGAAACCATGGATCCATCATCAGACCCACGTATACTTCCGACAATGGAGTCTCACCAAATTATCTCGGGTTCGCTATTTGATATAATTGAGGGATCTAGGTTAGAGGGGCACTCCATACTCTTGGGTAGGGAATATCTAGAGCCTGGGTCGTGGCATTTAGGGGACAGAAGACTCGAGGACATTATGGGGTGACAGAATGACAGAACTTCCAATGACTCCGGGTCCGCCAGACAGTCCACCTCCTCCTTCGGTCGTGGTTCTTGGAAGGTTCCAGCCTTTCCACAGAGGGCATGCACACATGTTGGAGTTTGCAGACAGTTGGAGGTTGAATAATATGCCAAACGCATCCTTGGTCGTTGCAGTAGGGTCTTCAAACAGGCCAGAGAATCTCAGAAATCCATGGACATACTCAGAACGCTCTGAGATGATTTATCGGTGGCTGGAATCATCAAGCATTCGAGATACACCGATCATTGTCCCCATTCCAGATATTGACGACCCCCCCAATTGGGTTTCACATGCCGAATTATACCACGGAAGGTCTGGGGTTTTCCTGTCGAGCGATGCATCTTCTCTGAAGCTGTACGGCGATTCGGGGTGGAAAACCATCGAGGTCCCTATGGAGAGCAGGGAGAGATTCGAAGGATGGAGGGTCCGTGAGACAGCAAGGATGATGTCCACCATTGATGATTCCGAAGCCGTCCTGGAGGTTCTCACCCCAACAATTCCCAAATCGGTTCTGATGCTGATGATCGACAATCAATATCTCAGGAGGCTTGCATTTATGGGGGAGGGCGGAGAGCCCGTGGGATAATCACCAGTCACCTTCGAATGTACACCTCGGGTCGCAGTAGTCAACCAGCACTCCCGTTATCAGATACCCATAAGCCATCATCTTGGCTTCGGGAACTTCTAGGACCAGATTATGAGCAAGCGAATGATGCCACATTGGGCCATTCGTATTGCCTGTAGGAAGTGGAGGGAAATCTCCGTCGAAATAGGCGGCTGAGGATCCTTCGATTGGTCCTTCAACCACATCGACTCCAAATGGATGATATGCAGACCCGTTTACCACAGGTACATTCCCAGTTCTTACAGCTCTGTCAGCTGAGAGTGTTGTAACCTGCGCATCCATCATGGAAGTGAGATAGAACATATCGAAAGGCTCCAAGACATCACCATAACCAGTTTCCCTGAACGGCAGGTAGGTTTCACCGTCTGTGGAGTCCCATATCGATTGAAGTAGAGCTATGCAAACTGCACGGTCCAACCTAGATGGGAGCGAGACATCGCTTGAAAGGAGTTCAAAGAATTGCCCCGGATGCTCATTGGACCCGTAGTGAGTGGACCTCTCAACCTGATGAGTAAACGATGTCCCACCCACCCAAAGGACCCCCCACTCAAGCTCAGGAACAAAGGCAAGTAGAGAAGGGCCTCTAAGTCCCCCTAGCGAAATTCCGATGTAATTCACAGTCTCGACATCAATCATGTTAGTACCGTTATGCTTGAAATGCTCAATATCTGAACAGATTCCCGTTATCGTCCTCACCATCGAGATATGATTCACTACAGCCTGCATTTGCCTCTCCTGTTGGTATTGGAATTCCTTTAGGTCCATCAATGCGAAAGTCATGGCATCTAAGTCACCATCAGAACTCCAACCTTTGAAGTCTGTAGCAATAACTGCTGTCTGATATTCATTTGCAACTGATCGAGCATTCATGGCATATGAATCTCCATCACCAAAAAGTCCATGCCCGAAAACAGTAAGTGGGCCTGAGGTATTGTTCTCGGCGAGTGATCTGGGAATTAACATCGTGAAGTCAATCTCTCTGTTCTCAACGAATTCAGGATCGCCACCAGGACCTCTCATCAAAGGCGATCTTGCAAACTCATTTTCCATGTAGTGAGGAGTTGTGATAGTCCCCCTGATTAACCTCAGAGACGTTCCATCGTTTCCAAAGTCCTCCTCAACCCCTGTGATATTGCATCCAATTCCATCATCGCCCAGTCTCTGCTCCGCATCATCCCTCATGATTAGTATGTCCTCCAGAATAGACTCAGTCGAGGCTGTGTGGAACCACCATGCAGATTGCAGGGAGCTTCTCTCAAATCCGGCGTCCCCTAGCTTGTTGAAAACTTCCTCATAGGACTCCCTCTGCCCCTCAATGCCATCTGAGTCCGTTTCATTGCCGTCTCTGAGTGCCTTGAATCCTTCCGAGGGTACTATCGGAGTACCTTGTTCATCCACTAGATTCCTGAATCCCACGGCATAGGGGGTATTGTGATCCAAGCCCTCAATTGTCCTCAAGAAAATTATAGTTTCCTCATTCTCTTGGACTCGTGCATCCAACTCAATCCAGTGGTGTACTTTCTCACCTGTATCCAGGTTTAGCAAGATGCTAGAATGTTCATCCATCGTCGAAATTCCAATGTCAAACTGTGTAGCCATTCCAGTGATGTTGGGAACCTCATCAAAGGCAGTGAAGATTTGTGTGGACGGGCTGAAACCATCAAGACGATCGAGTATTACCATATTGTTGCTTGCCGAAGACCTAGTATCCGGTATCGCTTCACCATCTATACTCAGGCTGTATCCGGTGTCCCTGGTCTCATCTACATCCAAGAATGCACCTGAAGGGAATGGAAGCATGCAGTGTATGTGATTGGTATCGTCGCAGAATTCACTGCCCTCAATTTCAATAATCTCGTCTTCTGGAACCTCGGTAATGTTGTCTGTCGGATCGGTTGGCTGTTCTATTTCATCAGCGTCCTTCTCATCTGAATCGGCACTTGGGTCCCCAGTACATCCTACGAGTAACATTGACACCACTAATGTCAAGGCCAATATTTTTCTAGTCCTATTATCCATCTATATCACCAAACTAACAAATCAAAAGAAACTCACTAACAGTCAGTGCACCACACGTCTTCCGGCATTTCTCCATTCAGCCAAGAAGTGAACCAGTCAGCGAATGAAACCGATTCATCTTCAAGTTGGTAGAACCAGCTAGAAAACAGGATTCCATGATTATCACCGGATTCTATCCATCCTGACATCTCGACACCCTCGCTCTCTATGTGCAATTCAGAGTTTCTCAATCTCCAGTTGTAGTCTTCTGGAGGATTGTTTAGTAATCCGTTGAAGTACTTCATTGTCTCATCTTGAGCACTGTCAAATCTACCATAAGTTATGTCCGGATTGTACATGTTAAGGAATATGTCCAAGTGTGCACTTGTCATATCATTCCAGTCCAGAGAGGATCCATTGTACGTGAGGTCATCCAGCCATGTGAAGGAGGTGTTATTCAATCCCCAAGCAGGGTAAAGATCGGTAGTTCCAGTGCTGGTGACTCCTCCTGTGCTGTCATGAAACACGAATATGTTGGCCTCAGGTAACGCCTCAGATAGGCTCCCTGCATAGAAACCAGCAGCTATTGCTCCTCCACTGGAACCGAGGACGTAGTATGCACTAGCATTTGGATGGCTGGAAATGAAGTAATCAAACGCGCTCATGGCATTAGGATACCCCCTGTGATGCATCACATTATCCCCGTAACTCAGGGTCGTATTTCCCATATGTACGTCTCCAGTACAATAGGGTACGAATACCATCGAGGCGTCTATGAGCGGATTATGTCGGTTGTCTAGGTCCAGTATTCCGCCCCATCCTGTCGGATTCTGCCAATAGGCCCCAGTACTAGACGAGTTCTCCACAGTGCAGGTGAAATCATTCCAGCATGCCCCACCCCCGTTGAAGAATAAAACTGCCACATCTGAGTCTCCATCACGTGAATAGAACGAGTATTCAGATCCGTCTGAGCACATGCAGTCCTCATCTTCTGAGTCATGCTTGGTCCATGTTTCGGTATATTTAGGGACCCAATAATCACAGCTTCCATCATCATCGGTGGCCTCTGGAACGAAGTTGTTAGCAGCGTTGTCAGTGCATCCGGGAACTTCGTCGATGTCAAATATTCCATCACCATCGGAATCTGAGTATGCGCAGGGGCCTTCTAGAGTAGCATTTTCATCATAATTTTCGGCCCTTTCATCCATACAACCGACTATCTCTGCTGGTCCATCAGCATCTCCAGAGCATCCCGCTAAGAGCATACAGAAGATTAGAAGTATGGCTGTAAGCCGTCTCACACCATCAATCATAGATTCTCATGGGAGCATGACATATATCATCATTCCTCGGCCATTTCAGCCACTATCACCTTGGAGGCGATAAGTACCCTTTCGTGTAGCATATATCCTTCCTCTATGACTTCCATAACGAACCCCGACTCCACTCCTTCTGGGGCTGGAAGCATTGCAACTGCCTCCATCTTAGTTGGATCGAACTGCTTATTCATTGCCTCAATGTGAGTAACTCCTTCAGATTCCAACGCAGTCCTCAGGCCACGAAGAGTCATTTTTGTTCCTTCGACAAAACCGTCTCCATCAGCCCCATCTGTTTGGTCAATAGCTCTCTCCATTCCACCGAGTAGTGGGAGAATTTTTCTTGCTAGAGAAGATGGGCCATACCTAATTGCCTCAGATCTTTCCTTGGCTGATTTCTGCCTAAGATTGACCATATCAGCGGCCTGGTATTGCAACTCCTTCTCGAGTTCAGATATCTTCGCCTCAAGTCTTTCTAATTGACTTTCCTCTACCTCTTCTGTACCTTCCGAGTCAGCGTGCTCGTCTTCGTCCACGGTCCTTCGCCCCCATGCTCCTTCAATAATCCAATGGAATACTAGCCAGAGTAGAAGTACTCTCCAGCTGATTTTTGATCTCTATCTTTCACACTTCCCGGTTTGTTGATACGTGGTCTCTTGGATTCATGGTCTCTTCTGAACGTGACCTCCACTCCAGAGAGGAATCTGTTCATGCCCTTTCTGAGGCTCAGGGGCCCAATAGCATGCCCCTCAATTCCACCGGTCCCCTCGAATACCAATAATGAGTCACTGACTATGTCTACGAAGTAGATATCGTGATCAATTACCATCGCAGCCTTTTCGTTACTCTCCATGGTTCTGCGAATCGCTTTGGCCGCCTCCATCCTCGCATTAGCATCCAGATGGGCACTCGGCTCATCTAGAAGGTAGAGATCAGCTTCTCTTCCAAGGCAAATAGCAATACTGACGGCCTGTAATTCTCCCCCGGATAATTTGGAAGCCTCCAGATCTAGCATTTTGTCAATCTGAAGCGGCCTAATTACCTGGGTATGGAACTCTCCCGACCTCCACTTCGTACCAATCTCCACATCCAACCAGAGCTGGACGTTGCCTTCGAAATCAGCTGTCACGTGTTGTGGCTTGTAAGAAACAGACGCTTCCATCGTGCACCATCCCTGATCAGGCTCCAGCTCTCCGGCGATCATTTTTACCATCGTGGTCTTTCCTGTGGCATTTGGTCCAACAACACCGATTACCTCTGCTGACCTGACCTGACCTTGTCCAGTCGTGAGGTGAAAATCCCCCATCTTCTTCTCCATGTCACCCCATTTGAGGATAGGGAGCCCGATATCCTCACCTCTGGTTCTCCCTCTGACGAATCTTATGGGTTTGTCCCTAATCCTAACATTCTCCTCAGAAAGATACCCGTCTAAATATGCGTTGATAGCGGTTCTGGTGGTTCTCGGAGGCGTGAAAATCCCATATCCCGCTCTCTCGCCATACACCACATGAAGCAAATCGCAGAGAACATCTAGTATGGCGAGATCATGCTCAACGACTAGAACTCTCTTGCCCTCTGAGGATAAATCTTGAATGATTCCCACCATTCTCATTCTTTCATAGATGTCAAGGTACGAAGAGGGCTCATCGAAGAAATACACGTCCGCCTCCTTCAGGAGCGTAGCACAAAGTGCAACTCTCTGTAACTCACCGCCAGATAGAGACCCTAGCTTTCTTGAAAGAATATGTTCAATTCCCAAGGATTCTGAGTACTGGACTATTTCCCCTCTATCATCTACTCTTTCCAACAGCTCTCTGACCTCTCCCTCGAAAATCTTGGGAAGTCTGTCGATATATTGGGGCTTAACAGCAATGGTAACCCCTTCTTCGGACAATAGTGCAAGATAGTCGCGTAGTTCGCCTCGGGGAAATGTTTGAATCACCTCATCCCAATCTGGAGAGCCATTACGCCAATCACCCAAATTCGGTTTTATACTTCCGGATAGAAGGTTAACAGCGGTAGATTTACCCATTCCGTTAGGCCCTAGAATCCCGACAACCTGCTCTTGTCGAGGCGCTGGTAGTCTGAAAAGTCTGAAGCCATTCTCTCCATAGCAGTGCGTCATCTCTGAATCAAGCTCTTCGGGGAGATTAATTACGATCACCGCGTCATCTGGACAGTGCCTTGCACGATTGAAGCACACCGGACACGCCGATTCCAGAATCTTGCATTTGTCCCCCTCAAATTGGATGCATTCACGTTCACAAAGAGCTGAGTATTTCTTCAGATATGCGTAAGCGTTGCTATTGGGCTTGCATCTGTCCTCGACTAGGACTGCCACCCTCATATTACTTCCTCGCGTTCCCCACTCAATACTTCTTTGCATTTACTTGGCCTTAGCCACTCCTTACTATATGGCTAGGAATCGGTAGCGCGCGTAAACATAACCGGCTAAGGCTATTTTCTCAGACTTCGATAGTTGGACTCTCTCAGTGAAAACATCGCCTCCCTTCTTCCTTATCTTAGCCATGATCGACTCATAGAATTTCGCCATTGCAGCCGGGGAATATCGGGAGGCTTTGTCGAGCATCGGGAGTAGCTTGAATGCTCTCTCCCTATACCTCTCAGCCTGCTCTATAAAATCCTCGACAAATGGTTTCCATCCTGGGTGAGTTATCACCTTTGATCCCTCGAGTACGTCTTCTGGGGTGATTCCGAATCTAGCTAGGTCTTCAGTTGGTAAGTAGATTCGATTTCTTGCCGCGTCCTCTGCAACATCCCTCAGGATGTTGGTCAGTTGCATGTAAATGCCCCATGCTTCTGCGTATTCAACGGCCATCGGATCATCATATCCGTAGATTTCGATGCAAACCAATCCTACTGTTGAGGCCACTCTGTAGCAGTATGCATATAGGTCCTCGAAGGTCTCATATCGGTTCCTGTGGAAATCGTCTTCCATACCGCTGATCATATCATCAAGCTCCTGTCGCTGAATTCCAAAATTCCTCACTGTGTCCTTTAGGGCAATGAAGATTGGATCGGTGGAAGTGACGTCCTCGTAGGCCGTAGAGAGCTTTTTTCTGTAGTAGAATAGTTGTGACATCTTTTCATTGTAAGATGTCCTGTCTACCACTGGATCTCCGTTGCTAAGACGCTCAATATTCAATCTGTAGTCGACTGATTCAGGATCATCCGAGGATCCCCCTGGGAAGTAGTCGACATAATCCCCATCCGCTATATCATCAGCCCTCCTGCAGAAAGCATAGTATGCACAGATAGCCCTCCTCTGTAAATCGGGTAGGTATTTGAACGAGTGATAGAAGTTACCAGCTTCCCTCCTTGTCAGCTCCTCACAGTAGTCGTATGCCGTCTCCACAATACTCTCTGGGACCTCATTCTCCGACCAAATGGGCGCGTCTATGTGTGCAAACGGATTAACTAATTCCCCCCTTGTTCCTATTACTCCCATGAATACTGCCCCCTCTCTTACGGCCTCCAAGGCCGTAATGCTAATCGCGCGTACCGCCTCCTTCGTCATCCCAACGGTCTCTCTTACCCTATCAATTCCCTTTGCTTCAATGTCCGGTTCGATGAGAGAGACGCTTCTCTCGGAAACGAACCCTACTGTCAGGGACTCTCCTGTCTCCTCGGGAATAGACATCTATTCTGAGAAGCGACAAAGTGGCCCTATTGAACCTCTCCCTGAATTGTGTGTATTGTTTTACTTTAAATCGCATGCATCTGAGGGCCGAATCAGGGTAGCAGTGAATTCGACATCCTCTTTGACGGGATACTTAGCACGACTTTACGAATTATGCCCCTAATCTCGCTTCTCGAGACCTTTATCCTATTTTCTCCATCGAGGACGTTTTCTGTTTTGAGAAGTTCTAGAGTCCTTTGCCCTATGATCACTGGAATCATGCACGCCGCCCGTAGTCTATATTGCCTGTGTGGGAGCATCTGGATGTACCTGACTGCCTCTGAGAGGTGTTCCTCAGCTTTCATGATGTACGTATTCATCAGAGGTCTGAATGAATCCATATTGCTCTTGTCCAGTAAATCCTCTGGCACTAGCCCAACGCTCCTCAAATCTTCAGATGGAATGTAGCATCGCCTTATGGAGAGGTCCTCGGGAATGTCTCTTAGGATGTTAATGAGCTGTAGAGCCTTACCAAATCTCGTCCCAGCGTCCAGCATCTCAATTCTCTCTGAATCCGCTACTTTGAATGCATGGTTCAAGCATATCTCCGTCCAAAACTCACCTACACTTCCGGCTACTCTGTACGCATAATCATCCATTTCATGGTAATTTTTTAGACATGATATGGGCCCTTCTTCGTTCCCTGAGAACCTTAACAAATCAAGCTCCTGTCCCCCAATGATGATGCCCAGACATTTTCTAATCAGATTCTTGTCTGTCTCAGAGGACTGATCAAGAAGGCCGACCGGACCATGTGCACCGATTAGAAGGGCCGCTTCGGATGGATTTTTCTGGAACTCAGATAGTTTTGTGAAATCTGGCATAGTCTCTGACCTTCCCTGGGCCCTCTCGTTGTAATCCCTAAGAAGATCTAGTAGGTACTCTTTCCCTCCTTCAGGCGAGTCAGCAATTGTATCAGATATTCTCGCTAGAAGGTACAACAGCCCTATTTGGCCCTTCACTGATTCGGGAAGCCTCTTCAGTGTGAGGTAGAATGATCTCGAAGTCCCCTCCAAGAGCTTGTCGTTGAATGTATCCAGACTTGTCATATCTCACTCCGACCCATGCGTGGAGGCCATACGCCTAAGTCTCTCGCAAACCTGCATCTGTCAGAGCCCCCACAAGAACTCTTCCTATCTCGGACGGGTCTCTGGCCACGTAGATTCCAGCTTTCTCGAATGCGACGAACTTCTCAGACGCGGTCCCCTTGCCACCCGATATTATAGCTCCGGCATGCCCCATCCTCTTTCCCGGGGGAGCGGTAGACCCTGCAACAAAACCCACTACTGGCTTGCTCATATTTTCCTTTACCCATTCAGCGGCGTCCTCCTCTGCAGAACCCCCAATTTCCCCTATCATCACTACTGCAACGGTTTCTGGATCATTCTCGAATGCCTCAAGACAATCTATGAATCCCGTTCCGCTGACTGGGTCTCCTCCGATTCCGACACATGTGGTTTGCCCTTCATTAACACTCATTGTCTGAGCTACAGCTTCATAGGTCAGAGTACCTGATTTGGACACGATCCCAATCCTTCCCTTTTTGTGGATAAAAGCGGGCATAATTCCGACTTTGCAACCCCCATCAAACCCCGGGGAAATTATTCCAGGGCAGTTAGGCCCGATTAACCGTACTCCATCATACTGTTTTACCTTGTCAACAGCTTTTATCATATCCAGAGTCGGTATTCCCTCGGTGATACAAACGATTAGGCCACCGCCATTTTCATTGAAGGCTTCTGCCGCTTCGTGAATAGCTCCAGCGGCAAAACGAGCGGGTACGTAAATCGCACTAACATCCGCCCCGGTTTGGGATACGGCTTCACTCATGGTGTTGAATACTGGGATCTCATTTCCTTCCAAATCAATCTTCTGACCGCCCTTTCCAGGGGTAACTCCCCCAACCACATTTGTATTGTAGCGAAGCATCCTCGTTCCATGGAATGTCCCCTGTTTGCCTGTAATTCCTTGAATCAGGACCTTACTATCCTCATCTACCCATATGGCCATCAGTTTCCACCCCCTATACATTCTACGATCTTCCTAGCTCCCTCGGATAGAGAGCTAACGGTGTGGATAGATATGTCGCTCCCGTCAAGAATCGCTTTCCCCTCCTCATTATTGGTACCCGAGAAACGAACGACTAGGGGAACGTCCAAACCAATCTCCTTTGAGGCTTCAATCACACTTCTTGCGACCATGTCACAACGAATTATTCCGCCAAAAATATTCACCAAAATTCCTTCCACATTCTCGTCCTCGAGAATGATTTGGAATGCCGCGGTAATCGATTCGAGAGTCGCACCTCCTCCTATGTCGAGGAAGTTTGCAGGCTCACCTCCGTAAAGCTTGATGACATCCATGGATGCCATCGCTAAACCAGCCCCGTTGACCAAGCAACCAATATTTCCGTCCAATTTGACGTAGGAAAGACCAAGATCATTAGCTCTAATTTCGACATCTTCCTCCTCTGAAAGGTCTCTAACCTCCTCCCTCCATGGATGTCTGAAATTGGCATTCTCATCCAGAGAAACCTTTGCATCCAAGGCAATCATAGTGCCATCCTTAGTCCTAACTAGAGGGTTTATTTCGATCATTGAACAGTCCCTCTCCAGAAACATCCGGTACAGGGATTCTATCATATTGACCAATTCCTTTGCTGAATCACCGGTTATTCCTAGAGACTTTGAAAGAGACTCACAGTCATCCATGGCCAGTCCATTTGAAGGGTCTGCCCAGATTTTGTGAATGGCTTCCGGTGTCTTCTCTGCGACTTCCTCAATGTCCACCCCTCCCTCAGTAGATGCCATTACGAGAACAGATTTACGGTCCCTATCAACCAGAATGGCAAGGTAGAACTCATGATCAATATCACAGCCAGATTCCACGTACATGTTAGTCACTATCTTTCCGGAAGGCCCAGTTTGCTTGGTGACAAGTTTGTTACCACAGATGTTCTTTGAAAACTCTTGGACATCTCCCCTTGAGAAGGCTATCTTTACGCCTCCTTTCATCACTTCTTCCCCTGAGTAGGGGTCATACAGTATCCCCTTCCCTCTTCCACCCGCATGGATCTGACTCTTCACGGCTACTATCTTGGACCCAAGGGAGTCATAAGCTTCAATTGCCTCTTCAACACTTTTACAGTGGACGCCCTCGAGAACATTTACTCCGAATTCTCGAAACATTTCCTTGGCTTGATACTCGTGGATGTTCATAATACAAGCCCCCCCACTTGCACTCTGTCTTTGAAGGATGCGCTAGTGAGACCTAGGCAGGGACACGCAGCGCTCAAACAGTTTCACCACTCCCCGTGGGCATGGACGTGTTGGTACTTGCAGGTGGCTTGGGCACTAGACTTCGCCCCCTTACAGAGGGCAGAGCCAAGCCGCTTTTGCCAATTCTTGACAAGACTCTCCTCGAGAGGGTGGTGGAATCCGTCCCAGAAGATTTAGTCGATAGGGTGGTAGTTGCCGCCGGCTACGGTGTTGAAGAAATTATAGAATTCTCCGAGTCAGACGTTGCACCATACGAGGTCTTGCTTTCTATAGAGAATGAACCGCTAGGAACAGGAGGAGCCGTGGCATATGCTATCCCCAAGCTCAAGGGAGAGGGCCCAGTAATCATCCTCAATGGTGATCTGATCTCAAGTGTGGACGTAAAGGCGTTGCTTGACCATCATTTCAGTACTGGTGCTAGTGCAACGCTCTCTCTTTGGGAGGTTGAAGATCCCAGCAGATTCGGGGTATGTGACCTAGATGATACAGGTATGATTAGAAGATTCCAAGAGAAACCAGAAAGAGGAACAGAGTTTTCCAATCTCATAAATGCTGGATGTTCAATAATTAGCAGAGGTGTACTGGAATCCCTACCGTCAGGAAAATACAGCATGGAGAGAGAGATTTTTCCTTCAATTGCCGAATCCGGAATGATGGCTGGCTTGCCATTCAAGGGTTATTTCGTCGATGCCGGAACTCCCAGTTCATTCATTGAGGCTTCCATGGTATGTATTGATAATGACAGATTTACAACTGGAAAGAAGGTCGATGGCTCTTGGATTGGGCCTGATTCAGTTATCGAGGGATATGTGGAGAGCTGCTCAATTGGAAGCAATGTGGTGGTATCAAAACATGCTTCTTTGAGAAACTCTGTAATTCTTGAGGGAGCCACTATAGGCAATGGGGCTAATCTTGAATCTTGCATCATAGGGGAGGGGGCGACGATTCCCCCAAATGCTGTAATGGTCGGGGAAATTATAGCTAAATTGGAATAACTCGCCACTAGCGAAGTATAGTCCACATGCACCCCGGGCAGTCTCAGGCAGGGATAGTTCAAATCTCGGGGTCCTGTCCCGCAAACATGAACAAGCCCCTCATTATTGTCAATTTCAAGACATATCAGGGAGCACAGGGACATTCGGCAGAAGTGCTTGCACGCGCCATGGAATCAGTTCAGACCGATTCACGACTAGTGGCAGCAGTTTCAGCGCTTGACCTTTCCTCAGTAGTAGAGGCGGCGCCCAATCTAGAGGTATGGTGCCAGCATCTTGACCCAATAAGCTTCGGCTCAAATACTGGATGGATACATCCTGAGACTGCTATAGCCAGGGGCGCAAAGGGAACGCTAATCAATCATGCTGAACACAAGGTAAGTCTGGAGCAAGTTGCCATGTTATTAGACCAGGTCCCAGAGGGATTCGAGGTGTGCGCATGTGCCGCAGATGTAGATGAGGCAAGAGCTTTGGCGGCTCTTGTTCCGAACTACGTCGCAGTAGAACCTCCAGAGCTTATAGGGGGGGACATTTCTGTAACATCGGCCGATCCAGGGATAGTCTCCGGAACAGTCTCAGCAGTGATTCAGACCAACGACCAAGTCCAAGTCCTATGTGGCGCAGGAGTCAAGTCGGGGAAGGATGTCTTAACGGCTATGAATCTAGGTGCTAAGGGCGTACTACTAGCCAGTGGAGTGACTAAGTCACAAAACCCGTCCGAGTCGCTTTCCGAGCTAGTCTCCCTCCTCTAAGGAGTTTCTGTAACTGATCGGAGAAGTAATACATATTCAATTCGGAAGCGAAGAGCCAATATGGCAGGATGGTATTGGAGTGAGTTAGTTTGCCGGAGGCACAACTCAGTGAAATCTGCGAATGGACTACTGCTTGGCCCTTTTTCTAGCAGCCTTTCTCCTTCTGAGCTTCTTCTTACGCCACTTCCAGCGCTGCTGCCCTCGCTTCTTCCAAGCGCGGGAACCCCTCTTCATGGGCCCGGCCGACCTACTGCCCGTATATGAGCGATTCGTGAGGCAAGCCAATTTTATGGCGGGCGATACAGGATTCGAACCCGTGTCACCGGCTTAGAAGGCCGGGATGATATCCAGACTACACTAATCGCCCGTAC
>CEUG01105411.1_pt1 | contig 39742 bp, 10 predicted proteins | sample 531421 | NCBI WGS metagenome assembly CEUG01 (sample SAMEA2622901, study PRJEB7988) | marine metagenome | biome: marine biome (ENVO:00000447); feature: surface water layer (ENVO:00002042); material: "saline water (ENVO:00002010), including plankton (ENVO:xxxxxxxx)" | depth 5 m | reverse complement strand
GCCCCATTCTCATAAGCCACTGAAATCCACTCTCTTGGTAAGGTCGCAAGGTCGCTTGAAAGTCTTCTGGGACTGGATGCGTACGCTGCTCGATGTGTCGGCTTTTTTGTGTGTATGCACGCCACTTCGCGCTCGCAGTCAGCGTGCTCTCCTGTAACAATTGATCAAGTGTCAATCCCGCGACTTTTGGGAACAGTGCGCTCTCTTCTTCTTCTCTGTGTGGGAGTCCACGTAGCATCCTGAGCTTTTCTCGAAGCTGCGCTGTCAATGCGATAAATCGACCATTGTCTAGCTCGACAAAGCTACCCGAAGTGTTCTCCATTAACTTGAGCAGATGGGTGAGCTGGATGATATATCCCTCGTCAAGCTCGATAGAACCGGAGAGTGCAAACCATCCGTCTCTCTCGTCGATGTGAAGGTGAAGGTCTGACCAGTCCTTTTCTCCGATGACTTCGAATGACTTCCCTTGTGGCCATTTGATCGTATACAGATGTTGTACTGCGCGCAGCTCTGCGAGGACATGGAGCGCGTCCAAGGGCAACTGAATATACCATTGTCCCAGCTCTTCTTCGTAGCTGAGCAGCGTTGGACAGGCTTGAAGGAGCGCTTCTTTGCTTTGTCTCTCTGTGTCAAAGTCGCGGTGGGTTTGAAAGGTCTGTCCCTCTGTGTGGAAGAGCAGCTGTGGGCTGCCTTCACCTGGGGGGTACGTTGCTCCTATATTTCCGAAGGGGCGGACCCATAGCGCGACTTGTAACCCCGACTCTTTGGGGCGTAAGTACACGTGAAGATGGGGATCTGCCTGCACTTGCTGGGCTTGTGCGATGTCCCCTGTTACTTCGGAGTGGATGGGGAGAAGAGGGGCGAGCTGATGAAGCATGTCGAAGAGTCTCTCTTGTCCCCAAGTCGGGATCGTGAGACCGTGTTTCCCTACAATTTCAGCGATCTGAAAGTGAGCCTCTTGGAACTTCGTCAGGTGCAGTGTGTGTGCGTCGGCATGTGTGAGCGCGATCTCTTCCTTGTTGGGGAATGGTCGCAATTGTACGTTGACGCTCTCCTCTCGCTGGGTCTTGATATAGAGCGCTGGTGGGACTTCCCGCAATTGGACGGGGATGCGCTCTTTGCCTTGCTGAAGGCAGAGGTGGGGGTGGTCTACCAGCTCGAAGAGCGCTTCTGCATCTAGCTCAAGTGGGCCATTGGAGTGGCTGTAAACACCCTTGTACATGATCACAACTTCGTTTTGCCGCAGCGCTGTAGGTTGGATGTATTGGCAGACGACATGGTCTTTTGGATCGAGGTAGTCGAACTCATCGATGAATCTGTATAGTCTATCCAGTCCGATCACTCGCCCTTTAGACCACGTTCCGTCCTTTTTGCGCTTTTGGTAAATAGGCCTGGGGAGGATGCTTTTTTCGAGCTCAAAGAGCCACACAAGTCGCTTTGTTTTCTCCTCTTGTCGGTTCCCTGGAGTGTTGTGTGTAGGGGAGATGTTGGAGAGGGCTTCGAGTGCAAACTCCCACGCTTGTTTGGGGGTCCACTCCTTTGCGAGGGGCACACAGGAAGAACGACGCTCGGTGTCGAGTTGGGTGTAGTAAGTGTTGTGGGGAAATTGTCTCTTGAGCAACGCCGCAATCTCGTCTGCGAGCCAGAAGTAGCCGTGTTCTTTAGCCGCTGTCAGATCATCTTCGAGTTGTTTGGTCCAGCTGCGAGGGTATGGTTCTTCTGTGATGGTATAGGCAAGCGCGAGCAAAAATCGGGCGTAGGGGACAAGCTCGTCGAGGTCCTCCGAGAGGATGAGAGGGGCTGTGTTTGAGGTGGTATATTGGTGGAGGAATGCGAAGATCTCCAAAGCCTTCTCATAATAGGAGTGGGAGAGGCTCAGCGCCTCCTCTCCTTCGAAGGGGAGATCTGTCAAGAGGAGACTGAGTGTGGCATGGCAGCAAGCCACAAAGTTTTTGTTGAAGAGCCGCTTGGGTAAACGCTCGTTGTACACCATGTCAAAGTGTTCTCGGGATTTCGGGAGTTGATACAGGAGCAGGTGCGCGGCGGCCTTGATGGAGAGGGCAGAGGGGGACATATTGTTTTCGAGGAGCGCGAGCGCGTCGTGAGGGGAGCCCTCCCACAAAGACTGCTGTGCTAACAGACTGTAAAGCTCATCTGGACAGTCTTCGATGTTGGCACAATACAGCTCCAACAGTTGGGAGTAGTGCTGGTGGGAGGAGAGCGTATGAAAACAGTGTTCGAGCAGGTATGCGAAGATCCTCGTGAGGGTGGTGGGGGGAAATTGTGTAAACCACGTCGGTACGAAGACTCTTTTGATAAGCGCAAAGAGAGGGTGAGGGTGTTGGTGTCGTTCGTGCAACAACTCCGCGAGGAATAGCACACGGTCCCATCGGTGCGTGTAGAGGCTGATGCGAAAGTCTCGACCTATATCCTCCGCCGTCTTGGCGATTCGTCTGGTGTTCGCTTTGTGCAGGAAGTGTGTGCGTGGAGTCTGTCTGAGCCACAGGTCGTAATGACCGGACTGAAAAGTCTCTTGAGCGACGACCTCCTGCAAGAGCGGAGAGAGAGAGAACCCATCGTGATGTTCATGGATGAGTGTTCTCTGTTTAAGAAGGTGCAGTGCATCGCTGAGGCTTTGTTGGGTCCAGCGCTTGCCTTGCCGCTCAATCCCAAGCTCAGTGAGTTCTTTTTGGAGCGCATTGAGTGGGAGCGGTGCAAAGAAGAGTGACAAGACGCGTATCAGATCTTGGTAAAGGGATGGAAGCTCCTCGAATACAGAGAGAAGTTCTATCTGTTTGGCTTGGTTTTGTTCAAACACGGAGTGGTCCTGACGTTGTGAGCGGGTGAATGGCTGGGATGGGGGATGGAGTAGGCAAGGAAAGAGCGGTCTTAGCGAATGCCGTGCATCCATTTTTTGATGATGGGGCTGAGCAAGAGCAGGAAGACGCCGGCTGCAACAGCAATAAAGCCAACTGTTGTGAACACTTTTGTGTAGATGGGGAGTGTCTGCGCTGGCGTCAACTCATACGTCTGGAGTGTGACCAGTTTGGACGCAAACTCCACCGCAGGCGTTTGACTGAAGCTGCCGAACAAGTCTTTGGCGAGGGAGGTCGTATCAGGTGCTGTGAGCCCTGCGACGAACTTTCCTGCTTGGTGCGCGATCGAGGAGGAGAGGAACCAGATCCCCATGATAAACCCAACGATGCGTGTTGGAGATAGCTTGGTGACGAGTGAGAGTCCAACAGGTGAGAGACACAATTCACCGAGTGTGTGGAGGAGGTAAGCGAAGATCAAGAAGTAGACTGGGACCATACCATCTTTGGCGAAGCCTTGACCAAAGGTAAATCCGAAGAAACCAACGCCGAGCAGGATCAAGCCGAGGCTGAACTTGATCGGGGCGCTTGGCTCGATGTTCTTTTTGTTCATCAGGTTCCAGATGCCGGAAAAAGCAGGCGCGAGGAGGATGATGAAGAGTGGGTTGACACTTTGGAACATCGAGGTCGCGAGTTTTTGCCCGAACATGACCTTGTTGACGTTTTCTTTGGTGTAGAGGGTGATCGCGGAGCCTGCAAGCTCGAAGAAGGTCCAAAAGAGGGTGGTGAATAACAATAAGATGACGATAACCCAGAGTCGCTGTCCTTCTTCGTGATTTTCATCTCTTGCGCCCATCACGACGAGGTAGCCAAGCATCGATACTCCGAGGAGACCGAGACCCACGTCGAGGACTTCGTTGTGTTGGATGAGGATCATCAAGAGGGGAAGGGCGAGGATACTCGCGAGATAGATCAGCCACTCGTTGGGCAAGATGAACTTCTCTTGTGAGAGCAACTCGGCATCGGGTGGGGCACCTTTGTCTTCGAAGACACCCATACGTTGACCGATCATAAAGACGACGAGTCCCAACACCATACCGACACCGGCGAGACCAAAGCCGTAGTGCCATCCGGCAATTTCGCCGATCGCTCCACACGTCAGCGGGGTGAGAAAGGCACCAGCGTTGATCCCCATGTAGAAGAGGGTGTAGGCACCGTCTTTGCGGGGGTCATTTTTTTCGTAGAAGGTGGAGATGAAGCTGGAGATGTTGGGCTTGAAGAAGCCATTGCCGAGGATCAACAGGGCGAGGGCGAGGAAGAAGACGAGTTTGTACTCGAATGCCATCGCGAAGTGACCGGCCGCCATGAGGATACCACCCCAGAGGATGGCTTTTTGGTAGCCAAAGAGTTTTTCGGCGATCAGTCCACCGAGGATAGGTGTCGCGTAGACCATCGCACCGTAGGCTGCGTACACACCGTACGCATCTTTCTTGGTATATTTGAGAGCAGAGACCATGTACAACACGAGCAACGCGCGCATACCATAGTAAGAGAAGCGCTCCCAAAACTCCGCAAAAAAGAGAAAGAAGAGGGCTTTGGGGTGGACTTTTCTATTCATAAAGATGACCGCGCCGATCCAAATGATGACTGCGGCCCAGGCTATCGCCATTATCGCATATGGGTGCATGACTGAAACTCCTGTCTCGAACGCCGTGTAATGGGGCGTTCTTCGTCTTGCTTGGGTGTCTTGAGGAGAATGAGCTTATCGTTATTAGCTCGTGTATCCTAGCAAAGCAAGTCGTTTGCGTCGAGCGTTTTTTTGAAGGCTCTTTTCTGGTTCTCTTCTGCCCTTCATCAGTCATGCACAAGAACATTGTGGTGTCTTGATGTCCCAGTTTTCTTGTGTATACACTTGGCACATCTTCTTTTGCCTGGAGGTGAAGTATGTATCGAGAAGCTGCGATGTCTGGTCGGTTTTATCCTGCGAATGCATCTACATTGGACGCGATGGTGCGTCAATATCTCGAAGTCCCTGTTGAGACCTCGAAGGTGAGGGGGGCTGTCGTCCCCCATGCGGGCTATGTCTACTCAGGCGAAGTGGCTGGGAGGACGATCGCGTCGATTGAGCTCCCTCAAACGGTGTTGTTGATGGGTCCAAAACATACCCGCTTGGGAGAGCATTCTGCGATCATGCATCGTGGCGCGTGGTCTTTACCTGGCGAAGCTGTCCCCATCCACGAGGCTCTCGCCGATCATTTGTTACAGGGGCTTCCTGGTGTGGTCGTCGACGCAGAGGCGCATCGTGAGGAGCACGCGCTGGAGGTGATTCTTCCGTTTTTGCGAGCGAGACGCCCTGATGTGCGTTTTGTGCCCCTTATTCTGGGGTTTCGCTCATACGCTGCTTGTGAGGAGCTTGGTCGTGCGCTCGCGAAGCTGCTTGAAGAGTGGGATGAAGAAGTCCTTGTCATCGCTTCTTCCGATATGAATCACTTTGACACACATGATGAAACACTTCGTAAAGATCAGATGGCGCTCGACAAGTGCCTCTCATTTGATCCACAGGGATTGTACGAGGTCTGTCGGGAGCATGACATCAGCATGTGTGGTGTCGTCCCAACGACGGCGATGATGGTGATGCTCGCACAGGAGGGCATCAACAGTACACGGCTTGTACAACACATGACGAGCGGTGATGTGTCAGGAGATACACGCAGTGTCGTTGGCTACGCTGGGATGCTTATGGGGTGAGGTGTGGGGAAACAGAGAGGGGAAAAATGAAGCTCTACTTTCGTTGTTCAATAGGAACGTAAGCGCGTTGGGCTGGGCCTGTGTAGAGCTGGCTTGGGCGTCCGATGCGGACACGTTCAGCGTTGATCATCTCATTCCACTGGCTGATCCATCCGACTGAACGGCCCATTGTAAAGATCACGGTGAACATATTGGTGGGGATACCGAGGGCACGCAGGACGATCCCTGAGTAAAAGTCGACGTTGGGGAACAGTCGTCTAGAGGCGAAATATTCATCTTGGAGAGCTGCTTCTTCGAGTGCCTCGGCGACTTCGAGGAGGGGGTCATCGACTTGCAGGTCTTCGAGCACCTGTTGACACATGTTGCGCATCAATTTGGCCCGTGGGTCGTAGTTTTTGTAGACCCTGTGTCCAAATCCCATCAACCTGAAGGGATCATCTTTGTCTTTCGCACGTTCGAGTGCCTTGGCGATATTCTTGGTGCTGCCGATGTCCGCGAGCATTTTGATGACGGCTTCGTTGGCGCCACCGTGAGCAGGTCCCCACAATGTACCGACGCTCGCGGAGATACAGGCGAAGGGGTTGGCCTTGGATGAGCCTGCGAGTCGGATGGTCGAAGCCGAAGCGTTTTGGCCATGATCGGCGTGTAACAAGAACAACAAGTCCATGGCTTTCGCTGCGATGGAGTTGATGGCGTAAGGTTCTGTTGGGTAGGAGAACATCATGTGGAGGAAGTTGGAAGCGTACCCGAGTTCGTTTCGTGGGTAGGGGAAGGGCTCGCCCTTTGAATAGCGGTAGGCCCAGGCTGCGATGGTCGGGATCTTGGCGATCAGACGGTGGGCTGAGACCTCGCGACTGTTGGGATCGGAGATGTCAAGTGAGTCGTGGTAGAACGCGGACATTGCGCCGAGAATTCCGACCATGATCGCCATAGGGTGGGCGTCTCTTCGGAAGCCTTTGTAAAATTCGCGCAGTCCCTCGTGCAGGAGTGTGTGGTGGGTGATGAGGTCTCGGAACTTGTCATACTCGCCTTCTGTGGGAAGTTCACCGTAGAGGAGCAGGTAACAGACTTCGAGGAAAGAGCTGTGCTCGGCGAGCTCTTCGATGGGGTAGCCGCGAAAGAGCAGGCGACCTTCTTCACCGTCGATGAAGGTGATTTTACTCTCACAGGCAGCGGTGCTGACAAAGCCAGGGTCAAATGTGTAGAGATTCATCTTCTTGCGAAGTTGGTTGATGTCGATCACAGGGACACCATCGGTCCCCCGTAAGATCGGAAGATCCATCGATTGTCCGGTGGAGTGGTCCGTGATCGTGACGTAATCTTTCCCTTGTATGCTCATTATATCTTTCCTTTCGTCCAAAGGCGTAGGGATACCTCCCATCAAACGCTTTCTATTGTGCGTCAGGATACTCGATCATGTGATGTGAAGCCATTGAAATATCGATGGGGATGGTGTGGGGAGTTCAATTATTTGGTGTTTTGGGCAGGCGTGCTTGTGGGTTGTTTGATCACATTGAATTGAACGCGCCTGTTTTTGGCGCGGTTCTCTGTGGAGGTGTTGGGGACGAGTGGTTTGTTCATCCCGTAACCCTCGTGGGTGAGACGTTTTGCGTCGATTTTGCCGCGCGTGACGATAAATTGGAAGACCGCCTCTGCCCGTTTTTTCGAGAGGTTCATGTTAAAGGTTTTGTCACCGACATCGTCTGTGTGCCCTTCGATACGAAGGCGCATCTTGGGACGACTCTTGAGGACAGAGATGACCTGCTCGATGATGCCATATGAGCGCTTATTGATGGTGGCGCTTCCTGTCTTAAATTCGATCTTTTGAAGGATCTTGATCTCCTCTTTGGTGACCTCGATCAGGACTTTTTTGGGGCATCCGATTTTGGTCTTCTTCGTGGCGACTTTGACCCCTGGCACATCAGGGCACGCATCGAGTCTATCGATAATACCGTCTTTATCACGATCAGTATCTGGGCAGCCGTTGTTCTCTTTGGGGCCTTTTTGCTTGGGGCATTTGTCGATGTTGTCGGTCAAGCCGTCTTTATCTTGATCTCCCCAGGGGCATCCTTTGTTCTCTTTCGGGCCGCTTTTTTCCGGGCATTTGTCGATGTTGTCAGTTAAACCGTCTTTGTCTTTGTCTCCCCAAGGACAACCATCGTTCTCTTTGGGACCTTTCTGTTTGGGGCATCGATCGATGTTGTCTGTGACGCCGTCTTTGTCGATATCTGTGAGTGGACAACCTTTATTGAAGGTCGGACCGATCTGTTTGGGACATCGATCCACGTTGTCCTTGAGTCCATCGCCGTCAGAGTCTGGCCAGGGGCAACCCCGGTTTTCTTTGGGGCCTTCGACACTTGGGCAGCGATCAATGTTGTCTGTGAGGCCGTCTTTGTCGCGGTCGTACTTACGTGGTGCCCACGTGACACCCCCAAGGGCGCGTAGCGTTGGTGTCCCATATCCTGCGATGATGCCGACCGCGACACCCAATTGGACGGCAAGATCGAGATTGGAAAGAGGGTAGATTTTTGCGCCGATGTAAGCGTCAATGGGGATTTTATTCCATGTCATCTCTGTGGAGAGAATCCCTGAACCGGTCAACTCGAAAATCAGGTCCAGCGTATTAGGGGCGACCCGAAGCCGACCTCCGAGGCTGTAAAAGAGTTCATGTTGTAGATCGAGATCCACAAATGTCGTGGGAGGGAGATAGCGATATCCTACGTTCAAGGCCAGTTTAAAAGACTGGAAGCGTTTGCTAAGCGCGAGGAACCCACCCAATCGGAAGCCATCTTCTCCATTGAAGCGTTGTGTGTCTCCTGTTGGGGCACCCGCATACAACATAAACGCCAGTGAGACAAAGTGTTTGTGTTCTTGAAGAGCCTGTAACTTCACACCGAGTTTGAGATCGGATAAGGCGAAGCCTGTGACGCTCTGATCGCGATCTGCATCTGCAAACGCCGGATGGTCTGGGATGTGACCTGTTTGATACAGGGTCATGGGGAGGACGAGATGGACGTCAAGCCAGGGGAGGATCCCGAATCCTGCGGCGAAGTCAGCACCTATTTGATGTGAGATGATGGGGACGCTTCTGCCGCCTCCACCTTGCGCGACCATCGGGTGATGTCCGTAGTTGACGAGGAAGCCAGCGTGGTACGAAAATTGTCCAAGAGTCTCGCCTGATTGGGTCTGAAACATGCCTCTTGGATCAAACCAGGGGCGGAATTGTTGAACTTGAAATGCCCTTGTCGTCGACTGAGCTGATGAGATAGATGGGGAGAGGATACCTACACAGAGCAACTGGAGAAAGAGATAATATCCAAACCAGGTGTGTGTGGTGGATGGTTTGTATGTGAGCGGCTGCGTGAACATAGGAATGTGTGCTCCATCAAGAGGTCTTTTCCAAACTCTTTTTTATCCCACGGCCCAAGGCCTAAAGAGGGTCATCGATGAATCAAGGGGCAAGCTGCCAAACGAGGACGTCACTGCCATTTGAGGTCAGATTGGTTCCACCCAACGTACCCGCACCGTTAAGGGAGCCTGTAATGAACACATTGCCATTCGCGAAGGTGATGTTGTTCACGACTTCCTGACCTGTGCCTGATGAGTTTCGAACATACTCAATGCTGCCTGAGGCGTTGACTTTGATAACAAACACATCAATGTCTGCCGAAGTGTATGGCGTTGTGCCAAGTGTGACGGGTTTGGCGTTTTGAACGGTAGTGTTGATGTAGCGGTCTCCGTTGGGTGATACGGCCATCGAGACGCGATTGAGATTGGTACCTACGAGGCTGTTTACATCACCAACATTGATGCCTGAGAGCCATTTCCCTGTGGAGTCGATACTTGCGAGGAAGATTCTGTTGTTCAATGTCTTTTTATTGATTGCATACGTACCCACAGAGAAGTCTCCTGTTGCGTACCCCGTTGTGTGCATCACATTGTTGCTGTCTATGGCAATTTTGAATGGATAGACGATGACATTTGCTGTATCGGAGGAAAGTCTGACCCATTGCCATGTCCCTGTGCTGTTGAGTTTTCCTACAAACATAGGCCTTCCGTTTGTCGTGACTGTCGCGCTCACAGTTCCGAATGTGTATGTCCCTGTGTTGTTCAAATAGCCGAGCACATAAACATTTCCACCTGAGTCTGTTGTGAGGGCGTGTCCACGAGCTTGCAAAGTCGCGTGATTGCTGCTTCGTGCGGTCCATTGGTGGACTCCATTGGTGTTTAATTTGGTGACAAAAGTCTCCAGGGCATTGGACGCGGTGGTGATCGCCGGGCTTCCCGCAACATTGAAGGTTCCTCCTGCATAACCAGTGAAATAGACATTTCCTTGTGTGTCGACATGGAGTGCATTTTTGTCTGTGTAGAAAGTGCCTCCCACTGTTGATTTTGCCCACGTGGGATTCCCAAGGGTGTCGAACTTTGCGACGATCAGTTTGTGGTTGCTGTTAAATGGGGTGCTTGCGAGAGTCACGTTTCCATTGTCGTTGTATTGAAGTGTGTAAATGTTTCCGACACCATCGACCATAAGTCCTCTCGGATGGTCGTGATTGGTTCCTGAGAGACTTCTTGCCCAGACGACGTCACCGCTGGCATTTAATTTGAGCAGAGCAAGATCAGCGCCACCACCCGCTGAGAGTGTGACGGGCCCACCTGTTGTTGTGAGTGTGAGTGTATTGTAGTAATTGCCCAATACATACACATTGCCCTGCTTGTCGACTGCGATGTGTTCGCCAATCTGTGTATCTGCAGCGTTGACATTGTTGATGATGGGGGTCGTGCATGTGCCAGCCCCACAGTACTGTGTGGCGCCACATGCAGTGCCACATGAACCGCAATTGTTTTTGTCGGATGATAGGTCTGCACAACCTGTCGCTGCACAATAGAATTGCTTGGAAGGACAGCTCAATGGGATCTGCCAGATAAACATATCGTAGGCGTTGGAGCGGAAGGATGTACCACCGAAATTACCCACACCAAAGAATTGACCCACGAGATAAAGCGCTTGGTTTTTGTAAAGAATGTTGAGCGCTTGTTCTGCGCTCGTTCCTTTCGAGCGTGCGACCCATTCGACGTTGTCTGATGTGTCGACTTTTATCACGATGGCGTTGTTGTTTCCTGTGGGGGTGAGTGGGATTCCATTGATTTCGGTTTTAGGGGAGTTTCCTCCCACCGTGCTGATGTAGCGATTTCCTGAGGGATCAATGTCCATGCGGACGAAGGTCGGATTTGCGATATCTTTTCCAAGCCGTTTGGCTGTTTTCCAGGAGCCAGCTTTGTCAAGTGTCAGAAGGAACAGATCATCGGTCCCTGTGCTTTTGTTCACAGTAAGCGTTCCAGCCTGGAAGCTACCTATTCTAAAGTATCCGGCAAGGTGGATCTTTCCGGATGAATCGACTTTGATGGAGTAAGGTTGGACGATCGCGTTGCTGGTGTTGCTGGTCGCTCTAGCCCATTGCCACTGTCCTGATGCATTGAGCTTCGCGACAAAGACATCCTTTCCATTTGTGTGGCCGATAGTATGTGTTCCAAACGTATAACTACCCGCAGTGATCAGCTCTCCTGTGGTGTATACGTTCCCAGAGGCATCCGTTGTGATCGCGAAGCTTCCGGCCAATCGATTTGCATGATTGCTCGACTGAGAGACCCACTGTAGGTTTCCTGATGTGTCGAACTTGGCGACAAAGACCTCCCAAGCACCGGCTGCGGTTGTGCGACTTGAACTTGCGACACTGAATGCGCCAGAGGCAGCAGCGTTAACGAAGACGTTACCTTCTTCGTCAACATGGAGCCCACCGCTTGAGACGTTTGTACCGTTGATAGCTTGTGACCAGAGGTAGCCCCCGTTGGGGTCGTACTTGGAGATGATGATCTTGTCAGAGGGAGTGTATGTTTTTCCTGGAAGATTCACTGTTCCTCCAAGATTTTCTTGTAGGATGTAGAGATTGCCTCGCTTGTCGACGCCTAATCCCCTTGGTTGATCTGTGGCTGTACCGCTTGGTGAGAAGGCATGGACAATATTGTTACTTCGATCGTATTTGAAGACAAAGAGGTCTGTACCCCCGTATGTCGAGAAGTTGATCGTTCCTTGCTGTGTGACGACAGAGAAAGCGTTGGTGTAGTAGCCAAGTGTATAAACATGTCCGGATGGATCGACAGCGATGTGTGTCGCGGTTTGGTTGTTGGTGATATCTTGGGCGTGTGTGATGGGTGCAACACAACTGCTTGTAAAGCAAGACTGGGTGCTTGAGCAAGTGTTGCCACAATCACCACAGTTATTCTTGTCGTTTTGAACGTCTTTACAGCCGTTTGTGCCACAGAATTTACCTGCATTTGGGCAGGTTGTGGGGAGCTTCCAAATAAAGTAATCGTCATCTAATGTGAGCGTTGGCGCTTGTGGGGGACCGTAGAGAGAGATGCTGCCGTTTGCCCGCCCTGTGACGTAGAGTGCGTTGCGACTAAGCGCCATTCCAAGTGGATGTTCGGTTCCACTGCCTTTTGTTTGCTGAACCCATTCGATTGAGCTTTGTTGATTGATTTTTACGACAAGAGTGTCAATTGCGCCGTTTGTTGAATACGTCTTTCCTTGTACTGTAATGGAGTTGCTGTTGAGAGATAGGAGGACAAACCGATTGCCTTGTGTGTCGACGTGTAAGAGCAGATTGTCTTGACCTGTGTATATCCTTCCTAAATCAAGCGCAGACAGCCATGAGCCTGTGCTATCCATTTGAGCGACAAAGACTTGTTTTGCTCCTGCTGAACTCGTAATACCAGAGCTACCGAAGCGAACGAGTCCATCTGACACATAGCCGCTGAGATGGATAAAGCCTGCAGTGTCAGCCACAATCGAGTTGGGTATCGCTGTATATGTGCCTGTTCCTGATGTGCTGCGAACCCACTGCCAGGCTCCGCTACTATCGATTTTAGCGACAAACAATTTTTGGGGGTTATTGATACCGACACTCGCGAGCTTTGTCCCGAAGTTGTATGTCCCAAGGCCTATAAAATATCCTGTCACGAAAACATCACCATTTGTGGTGACTGTGACTGCACGTGTGCGTGCTTGTTTGTTTGCGTGGTTTGTCGTATTGGACAGCCATAACACTTTTCCTGTAGGGTCGAGTTTTGCGACAAAGGTCTCATGGGCACCAGACGCGGCTGTCACACTTTTCCCTGCGATTGTGTATGTTCCACTGGCATATCCCGCCCAGTAACTGTTTCCTGCCTCATCGACGTGGAGTCCATTATGGGTGCTGATCGTTGTTGCGGTTGCTGCTTTTGACCACACTGCATTCCCAAGCGAGTTGAACTTGGTGAGAATTTGTTTGTGTGTGTTGTTGTAGTTGGTCGTGCCAACGGTGATATTCCCTCCGGCGTTGGTTTGGAGGACATAGATATTGTCTTGTGCATCAACGTGAAGACCATTGGCTGCGTCGTCACCTGTACCGGAGATACTCTTCGCCCATATCAAACCTCCAGAGCCGTCCAGTTTTACAAGGGCGATGTCTTCTTGGCCTTTTGCTGAAATGATCGCGTTACGTTGTGGGGTTGTGAGTGTCCAGGTTTGACTGTAACCCACAATGAGGATGAGATTGCCTTGGCTATCTACTGCAATATGTGTCCCTAGTTGCGCGGTGCTGTTGGCGACTTGTATTTTCTCGAGAGTCGTATATTGACAGGCACCATCAACACATGTGTCTCCATGTGGGCAGGTAAATCCACACGTTCCACAATGATCTTTGTCGGTTTGAAGATCCGTACATATCCTCGCATTGTTGCCAACAGAACATTGTGTCTCTGTTGTACTACAAGTGATACATTTACCTGCTGAGCAAAATGCTGGATTTGTGCATGCGTTTCCACAACCACCACAATTGCTGTCATCATTTACAATGTCCAAACATTGTCCGACGCTACTACAAAAGGCTGTTCCTATTGGGCATTGGCATTGACCACGCACACAACTGAAGCCTGATTTACAGCACCCTGTTCCACAACGAGTTTCTCCACTTTGACATGATGTTGGACATTTATTTTGGCATTGACATGTGCCGTTGACACAATTCCAACCAAGGGCAGTGTTACAGGTCGTGCCACACGTCCCACAAGTCGAAGCGTTGGAAGAAACATCGACACAAGTCGAACCTGCAATACATGCAAGTTGCCCACTTTGACAACAAGTCATAAGGGCGAGCTTTTTGTCCCCTCCAATCAATAGCTTCGAACCATCTGAGTTGATCGCAAAGCGACCCACTGTCGAGCCTGCTCCATGCTTGAGGACTTTGTTGTAGGGGGCTTGTACATCGACATTCCACTGTTCGACGCCAGGGATGATAATGCTCGCGCCGTCGGGGCTAAAGATCACATCAGATTTGTAGGCTGTCCCACCACTTGTTGAGTTGAGATTGCTCTTGACCGCAGGCGTCGCTGTGGGAGGAGAAGCGTTGAGTGTCCAAACAGTGACGCTGAGATTGGTGATGGCTGCGAGTTTCAGGTTGTCTGGAGAGAAAGCGAGACCTGTGACATCTGTTTGTGCAGCTGCTGTAAGAGAGTAAAGTAATTGTGAGCCTGTCGATGTGAAGGACCATATGTGGACGTTTTCAGTTCCTGTTGCTTTGCGTTCAGAGCTTGCGAGCATCTTTCCATCGGGACTGAAGGCGACCGATTTATGCTCTGTCAATCTTGAGTAAGGTATGCCGTATGCGATCGTTGGAGGGGTTTGTGTCAGGTCGATGATGTCAATACCATTTCTCCCTCTGGCGATCGCTGCGTACTTGCCGTCCTTGGTGATATCGATATCTGCACAGTTGTTTGCATTAACCTGTTGGGTCAAGCCTGTTTGGGTGTCCCAGATCCTGAGTCCTTCGTAGGGGTTACAATAGAGGACTTTGGTCGTGTTGGGGATGAACTCTGTGATGGTTGGGTTGGTTGAAGGTGTATTGTTCTCGTTGAGATCGTAGGAGCGAATCAAAACGGGAGGTGTTTTGGTGGCATCCCATGCGCTGAGACGTCCTTTTTGTGTACCACCATCGCCATACTCTGCGAGGACAAAGACCTTGTCATCGGATGAAAAGTCGATATCGGAGACCCGGCCTAGGATACTGATCAACAATGAACTGTCAAGGCACAGATCGGGGATAGGACTACATTTGTTTCCGGAGAGAACGGTCCCTGACGGACATTGACACACACCTTGTGTACAGAGCTGTCCGGTTTTGCACGCCGTCCCACAGGCTCCACAGTGGCTCGTGCTGCTCTGAAGGTCAATACAGAGTCCCGGTGAAGTCGCACATGTGGTTTGTGACAGTGTACAGCAAGACCACTTCATGATCTGGCCTTTGCTGTTGTGTCCGGTCCACACAACGTCTTGGTTGGGGTGGTACAACGCTGCCGCGATGGTTCCTTGTGAGGTGACGCCGATCGTGCGTTTTTTAGTCGCTGTCGCTGTCGAGATATCCCACTCTTCGGCGTGTGTGTCGTAAGTGACAAGGATTCTTTTGCCTCCTGGTCGGAAGGTCACGGCTGTTGGATTGAGTGGTAGGGTGATGTCATGTGTGAGGGTTGGGGCATTGGTCCCATTGTATGTAAAGACTTTGGCTTTTTTATCTTCGCCGACAGATGCGATCTTGCTGCCATCATCGCTAAAGGCGACACCCACAACGTCAGCTGTATGGTTGGTGATGCGGTGTGCAATTTTGAGCTGGAAATTGGTAGAGAGGTCCCAGATAATCACCGTTTTATCGAGTGAGGCGGTGGCAAAGAACTTCCTATCTGGTCGCAGCGCGAAGGCTGTTGTGGAGTCTGTATGGCTGCGATTGTAGCTTCCTATTGCTTGGGGTGTTTGTGGTTTTTTGACATCGAAGAGGTAGTAGTTTTCGTTTGATGTGCCAACAAGAAGTTGCTCGTCATTTTTGATGAAGGCGACAAATGTAAGGGGTTCTTGGTTTGCGACCTGGAAGTTTTTGATCTCGGTGTTGTTTGCGCTTGTGTCGAAGACCGAAACATAACCATCTTTTCGCCCTACAAATACGTATTTTTTGTTCGCGCTGACGGCGATGCTAAGGGGTTCATCTGTTGTTGCGCCTGCAGGACCGACGGCGACAGGCGGTGTTTGTGAGATGTCCCAGATGCGGAATGTTTTGTCCTCTGAAGCGGAGAGTAACCACATGTTATCCCTGGAGACAGCGAGAACATTGACCGTGTTGCTGTGCCCAGAGAGTGCGGTGGAACCACCAAATCCACTAGCACATTGACAGTCTCCACTGGCGCAACTCGAACCTTGTGGGCAGGTGTTGTTACAAGCACCACAGTGTTGTTGAGAAGAGGCGAGGATGTAGCAAGCGCTGGAGCAGAGTTGTTGTCCTGTTGGGCATGATTGACATACGCCTTGTACACACGTCTGGTTGCTTGGACATGCATTCCCGCACGCTCCACAGTGAGTGTTGTTGGAGAGGATATCTGTACATGTTCCGTTGCAAAGCGCCTCACTGGAGAGGCAAGATACGCAGCCACCGTTGATACAAGTTTCGTTGTTGGCACAGGTTGTCCCACAGATACCACAGTGTTGTCTGTTGTTGGTTGTATCCGTACAGACACCTGCACAGGATTGTTGTCCATTGGGGCAGTTGGGTTGGGAATAGGATACGACATAGTGGTCGACTTGACCTGCCGCAGTGAACGTTTGAGTGCCAAAGGTCGCGGTTCCCTGGTAATTTCCAAAGAGGTAGATGTTACCGGAACCATCAGCTCCAATGAATCTGTCTTTGATGGGGGAGGTTGCGTGTGAGCCTGTACGAGACCACGTAAAGGCACCTGTTGGTGATACCTGCGCAGCAAATACGTTCTCTGCGCCGTTTACAGCGGTATGAGGTTGGAAGATGGAGACATCTCCTGTCATGTTACCGATGATATAGATGTTGCCGTTGACATCTGTGGAGACATCTTGGACGCTCTCGTCGGCGGTATTTCCACCTACAGGTGTTGTGAGCCATTTCCAGCCTCCGGAAGTGTCCATTTGCGCGACGAAGAAGTCGAGACCTGCGACTGCCGCGACGTTGATCGTATTGAAGGATGCTTGTGACTGGAAGTGTCCGCCGAGATAAATGTTGTCATTTTTGTCAATCGCGATGGCGTTGATTTTGTCTTCGCCTGCTCCTCCTCCAGTTTCAACCCACTGGGCCTTTCCTGTGCTATCGAGCTTGACGATGATCGCATCAAAGTTACCGAGGCTTGTGTATGTGTTTTGTCCAATTTTAAGTGTCCCTGTGAAGGCTCCTACAACATACACGTTTCCAGCGCTATCTACCGCGACGTCGTTGATCTCGACATCGTGTTGGACCTTCGCCCATACCCAATTCCCGCTACTGTCGAGTTTGGCGATAACATAACTACCTGCACCTGATGAGGAGAGTGTCGTCGTACCGAAGGTCTCCGTACCATTGAGGAAACCAATAAAGTAGACATTACCCGACGCATCGACTGCGAGTCGTTTGCCTTCGATCTTGCTGGGATCTCCCTTGCTCTGTGTGGCCCAGATGACATTGCCATTGCTGTCTAGCTTGGTCACGTACGTCATTGAGCTTGACGAAGGCGTCAACGTCGTCGTACCAAAGGTGAGCTGGGCAGAGACTGTGCCTGTGATGTAGATGTTGTCGTTTTTGTCGACTGCGAGGCCATACAAGAAGGTATCAAGACCACTTCCAACAGAGTAACTCCAAAGCACTTTACCTTGTGGATCACGTTTGTAAACGAAGATATCGGAGCTTCCCGTTGCTCCAATCGTATGAGGAGCGGCTAAGAAGCCACCGTTAAACCGCCCTGCAAGGATAGCGTTTCCTTTGCTGTCGAGTGTGGCGTTTCTGAGGTTTTCGGCAACCAAACCACTTGAGCTGCTTGTGTTCGTCGCGTTTCCTTGCTGCTCGCACTTGCCAAGCTTGCAGATCTCGCCGTGCTGACAGGCACTACCGCACGCCCCACAGTGGTTGAAATCAGCTTGGGTGTCCACACATTTGCCATAGCAGGATATGGGGGTGGCTGTGGGACAACCTGTGCATGTACCATTCGTGCAGATCTGCTTTGCAACGCAAGATGTGGAACAGTTTCCGCAAGTGTCTGGGTCACTTTGGAGGTCTTTGCATTGTCCAGAGCATAGTGTCGCTCCGCTGTCACAACATCCCCAAACGCGCATATGGTCGACCCCACCACCGCCTGCATATAGATGCGTTCCATCTTTGTTGTACAACAAGGCGTGGACCAACGAGAGGCCTTGTACGCTGAGTGTGGCGATATTTTGTGGGGGACTCTTTTGAAGATCCCATAATTTGATCTGGCCAGCATAATCGCCGGATGCGAGGAGATCGTTGCTCGGATGGAACGCCAGGCTCATGACCTCTTTGGTGTGTCCACTCAGTGTGTGCTTAAGTGTGGGTGGAGATTGGGTCATATCCCAGAGCTTGATTTTCTCTTTGTCTGTTGTTGCCAGTAAGGTCCCATCGCGGTTGAATAAGACACGTCGGACCTCGTTTGTGAAACCTGTGAGAGTGTGTAACAAAGTGGGAGGGGATTGTTTCATATCCCATAACTTCACTGTCTTGTCGCGGCTACCACTTGCGAGGATCGTTCCTGTTGGGTTGAACGCGACGGTTTCAACTTCTGCCGTATGTCCTGTGAGGGTGTGGAGTTTGAGCGTGGAGATGACAGAAAGATCCCAAATAATAATGCTCTTATCCCAAGAAGCCGATGCCATTTTTGTTCCGTGAATGGCGAGATCGATGACTCTGTCATTGTGATCTGTCAATGAGAATTGTTTTACAGGTGGGATGATGGCAGCATCCCATACGTCAATTCCGTTCCACGATGCGACAAATACTTGCTGATGCTTTTCGCTGTAAGCGACGCTCTCGGTACTACCCGTCGCAGAGGATTGAGCAGACATCATCCGTGTGGGAGGTAGCTGGTTCGCATTCCAGACTTGGAGATCCCCTGCGCTTCCGACGCTGTAAAGAATATTTCCCCGTGCATCAAATGCGTAGTTGTAGGTGTCTTGGGTAATAATGGGGAAAGTTGCGAGGGTTGCGCGGCCCACTGTGCATTGACATATCCCGCCGCTACACGTTCCTTTACACGGAAGCCCACAGCCTCCACAGTTGTTCGCATCTTTTTGGGTATCGATACACCTGCCATTGCATAGCTCTTGCCCTGTGGGGCAGGATTTACAAACAGGTGTTCCTCCGTTTGGATCACAGAACTCTCCTGCGTTACATTGTGCACCACACGCACCACAGTTTTTGGGGTCGTTGGAGACATCAATGCACTTACCATTGCAATTAAGTTGGTTACTCGCGCAACTAAAGCATACCCCTTGTTGGCAATACTGTCGTGGGTTACAGACATTCCCACAAGCACCACAGTGATTGGAGTCTGTGAGGAGATCCGCGCAGTACCCGCTGCACATTTTGGCGGAGCTACGGCAGGCTGGTGTTGCAAACTGGAGGAGAAAGTAATCGTACGAGCTCGACGCTGTCAGGGTCTTTGTACCAAATGTCGCGGTCCCTCTCATGCCACCTGTCAGGTAGATGTTGTCATTGCGGTCAAAGGAGAGCCCTGCGCACTGCAAGTCGTTGAGACCGTTTCCTGCAATGGACCACAGCGGTTGACCTTTTTCATCGAGCAGGATGACAAAGATATCCAGGCCGGCGCGGAAGGAGAAGGTCAGGTTTTGAAAAGAGAATGGGTCTTGAAATGTTCCTGTTACAGCGACTTGACCAAGTGAGTTGGTTGCAAGCCCAAACGGGATTTCTCCAAGTGCACCACCGCCTGCGTGGCTCCATTGCACAGCTCCGTTGGTGTCCAATCGAGCGACAAAGAAGTCAGCGTCGCCTTTGGAGGTGTGTGTGAAGGTACCGATCTCTGTGGTCCCTGAAAATGCAGCTGTTAGGTAGAGGTTGTCGTTTTTGTCGATCGCGAGCTTTGAATAGTTTTCGCTGTTTGAGCCACCATAACGATTGAGCCAGACAACCAAACCATTCGGGGAGATTTTCGCGATATAGATATCTTTGTCGTTGGTGCCGCCTTTTGCAGTGACAGTTTTGTTCCCTCTATCACCAATACTTCCTTCAAAAACACCAGAGATATAGACGTTATCCTTACTATCCACGACGATATCGTGGACTTCGTCGTCTCTCGTTCCTCCCAGACTCACACCACCATACCACTGGCCATTTTCGCTCATTGTCAAAACAATGACATCTTCACCGCCAGCAGGAACATCGTTGAACGACCCGAACGCGATCTCTGTCCTAAATTGTGCGGTGACGTAGACGATACCGTTCTTGTAGTAAATTCCGGTGCCTCGGTGGTTACCTGTTGTCATGCTGCTGGTTTCTTTGGCCCACAGCCAGTTACCATTACTGTCCAACTTTGCGACAAATGCGGAGCCTGGAAGTGTCCCATTTAGTGGGATGCTGCCAAACTTGAGGGGACCTTCTTTTGTACCGGTGATGTACACGTTGTCTTTTTCGTCAATTGTGATCGCGACAGCCAACTCATTATTCTTGTCTCCGGCAGAACGCAGCCAAAGGTAGTTTCCGTTTTGATCCCTTTTGGCGACAAAGATATCGTTTCCGCCTTTACTTGTGATCGTCGTGGTCCCTAGAGTCAGGCTACCTTTGAAGTGTCCGACGATGTATACATTGTTTTTGTTGTCGATCGCGATGTCACGACCAAATTCGTCGTTGAGCCCGCTACCATTTGTGTTGGTTTGTGTTACTGAGCCCTGTGTATAGCATGAACCCAGTCGACAGACCTGCCCGGACTGACACGCATTGTTACAGGTCGAACAATGGCGAAAATCGTTTTGTGGATCGACACACTTGCCACCACACACGAGCTCTGTGGGGAGACAACCTTCACATTTTCCGTTTTTGCATGTCTCATTGGAGCGACAGACATTTCCGCATGCGCCACAGTTGTTGTTGTCCGTGAGGATCTCTTCACATTTTGAGCCACAAAACTTTTGTCCGAGCACACAGGGAGGCTTACACGTTCCAGCGTCACAGATCTCACCTGTTTGGCAGGTGTTACCACAGGCTCCGCAGTGTTGTGTATTTGTGAGTATGTCGACACATTGGTTGTTACAGACGGTTCGATTGGTGCTACAGTCAACACACAGGCTGTTGCTACAGATTGCATTCGCGCTGCATTTTTTGTTGCAACCACCACAGTGGTCTCGGTTGGTTTTTGGATCGATACAACTGGCACCACATCCGATCTCGCCGGGCGTTGTACAGGCTGTACACGCGCTGCTCACACAACGTTCGTTGGTTTTACAGGCTTTGTTACAGCCACCACAATGTGCCGAGCTGCTGCGTGGATCGATACACTGTCCACCACACGTTTGGAAGGGTGTTGGGCAAATAAACGACGCACATTTGAATGCGAAGTTATCGTGCTTTCCTGATGATTTTAGATTGAGTCCGCCCGTGAAGTTGAGCTGTGGGGATTGAAAGTAACCTGCAACGTACACATCCCCTACAGAGTCGATGGAGATGCTGCGCCCTACATCGGCATCCGTTCCTCCTGCTTTCTCTATACGCACAAAGTTTCCTGTGCTTGGTGTCATTTGAACCAGGAACACATCACTATTGCCTACAGATGCGAGGGAGAGTGTGCCAAAAGTCGCATTTCCCTGGAATTCACCTGTCAGGTACAGGCGTCCTTTTCCGTCGGATTTGATGCCCCAACCTTGATCGTTGTTAGTGCCTCCTGCTGCGCGTGTCCACACCCATTGGCCTTGATCAGATAGCTTTGAGACGAAGATATCCGTTCCACCCTGGCTCGTGAGGGGGGTTGTTCCGAAGGTAGATGATTGCTGAAAGTATCCAATGACATAGACATCTTTTCCATCTACAGTGATATCCTTACCTTCATCGAAATCAGAACCACCAGCAGAGAGCGCCCACAGACCATTCCCGTTACTATCCATTTTGGCAATGAAGATATCACCACGTCCCTTAGAGGTCAGGTTGACGTTTTGTGGTTTGGCTGGGAAGTTTACTGTTCCCGAATAGTTTCCTGTGAGGTAGAGATTGCTTTGTGCGTCCAGTGCGATACAGCCACCGTAGTCATCATCGCTACCACCTATTTGTTTAGCCCACACGTAGTTGCCGTTTTTGTCGACCTTTGTGACGAAGATGTCGGCGCCACCTTTGGAGGTGAGGGTGGTTGTACCAAAGCTCGCAGTGTCGCGAAAATACCCCGTCACGTAGGCATTCCCTTGTACGTCAACGGTAACACAACCACCGTAGTCATTCTCAGAACCACCTGCTTTGATGGCCCACTGCCATTGTCCACCGCTGCTCAGTTTTGCGATAAAAACATCTGAATTACCCGCACTTGATAATGTTGTGGAGCCTAAGTTCGCAGTTCCACCGAAGTAGCCTGTGATATAGACGCTGCCATCTGGGGCTGTTGAGACACCACGTGCGCCGTCAAAAGAGGTCCCACCACCTGTTGCGACCCATAAGTGGTTGCCTGACTTGTTCTTTTTGGCGACAAAGATGTCAGTACCGTCTATACTGCTCGTTATATCTGTACCAAAGGAGCTCGTGCCAAAGAAGAACCCTGTGGTGAGCACGTTGTCCTGCTTGTCGATATGAATGCGCCAGTTTTGCTCACTCGACGTACCACCTGTACTGTTCGCCCATTGAGGACAATTGGGACGTTGGATACAGGTCGCATTCAGGCAAAACTGATTTGAGTTACAGAGATTTCCACAAGCACCACAGTTGTCGTCGTCTTCTTGTGTGTCGACACATTGGCCGTTACACTTTGTTTGGTTATTGTTACAGGGGACACCGCCATATTTGGCGACGTAGGTGTTGCCACTTCCAGAGGGGGAGAAGGGGGTCCCCCCAAAGTTGGTTGGGCCACCTGCATTTCCGACGACGATAACATTGCCTGCTGGGTCGACGGTTACACCTTTCCCCTGGTCATTTTTGTTGCTGCCGATATTTGTCGCCTGGCTTACATTTCCGTTACTGCCCATTTTGACGACAAAAGCGTCTTTGTCATTGGGGCCACCTGTCGCGTTGAGGCGCGTTGTTCCAAAACCCGCCGAGCCTTGGTAGGTCCCTGTGGTGATCACATCTCCTTTGCTGTCTACGACGACTTTTCCTGAGGTGTCATCCTTTTGTCCACCAAAACGCTTGGCCCACAGCCATTGGCAGGTCGGGCTTAACTTGGCAATGAATACATCCGTCCCGCCTTCTGCGGTCAGAGTGATAGCGCCAAATGTAGCCTTTCCACTGAAAGTCCCTGTGATGTAAATGTTGTCTTGTGGATCTGTCGAGAGGTCTGTGACATCGTCTTGATTCGCGCCACCTGCCTGGGTTGAACAAAGAATACTGCCCTGGTCATTCATCTTGATCAGGAAGACATCTTCGCCACCTTTAGATGTGAGCTTGCTTTGGTTGACAGTCATATCTCCCGAGAACGTCCCTGCGAGGATGGGGTTCTCTTTTGAGTCGACGTCGATGGATTTTCCTGCGTCTCTCCCTGTCCCTCCGAAACTCTTGCTCCAGGTGACGGCCCCTTTGTCATCGATACGGGTGAGGATGATGTCCGCGCCACCTTGTGGTGTGAGCGTCGTGCTCCCCATCGTGACGGGGGAGCTGAATTCACCACTGACATACACGTTGTCTTTTGTGTCGGCTTTGATAGCGCGTCCGATCTCATGCCCCGTACCACCGAAACTCTTCACCCACTTCCAATTCCCATTTGCATCGAGTCGGCCAACATAGATGTCGCTGCCACCTTTTGAGGTCGCCTGAAGCGTATCGAAGCCTGCGATACCTTGAATCGCACCTGTGACGTAGATCTTATCTTGGGGTCCGATGGTGAGGGCGTGAGATTCGTTTGTCCCTGCGCCGCCTGCGTGTTTGGCCCACAGGAAGTTGCCGTTGGGGTCTTGTTTGGTCACAAAGATGTCTTGTGCCCCAACAGAGCGAAGATTGTATGCGCCTAACGTGAGGTCACCTGAGAAGTGTCCAGTCGAGTAAATGTTGCCATTGGCTCCGACAGTCAGGTCGTTGTTGGAGTTGGGGTTTTGGCCTGTCATGCCTTTGACCCAGAGGGGGCAGCCTATACACTGGCGACATACTCCGCCAACACAGGATTCGTTTTGTTGGCAACCGATGCCGCAAGCTCCACAGTTATCTCTGTCTGAGCGTTTGTTTACACATTTTCCGTTACAGATGACCTGTCCAACAGGGCAGGCAAGGGCACACGTTCCGTTGCGGCAGATCTCCTGTGATGGGCACGCTTTTCCACAACCACCACAGTGTCGTGTGTCTATCGAAGTATCGACGCATTGTGCTCCACAGAGTGTGGTCCCGCCACCACAAAGGACACCACATTGGCTCTGTGAGCAGACCTCACCTGTCGGACAGGCATTTCCACAAGCGCTACAGTGAGCGCGGTCAAGTGTTGTGTCGACACATTTTCCGTTGCACAAGGTGAGACCGTTGCCACAGACGATCTTGCACTGCCCTTGTTCACACGTCTCACCAGCCTTGCAAGATGTTCCACAAGCCCCACAGTGATTGCTGTTCCGGCTTGTATCGATACACACGTTGTTGCAAAGGGAGAAGCCTGAGGGACAGCGAAGGACACACTTACCATCAATACATGTGTCGCCACCCTGGCAAGCGTTTCCACACGCGCCACAGTGTTGGTTGTCGCTCTTGAGCGAAACACACGTTCCACTACATCGGGTGGTCGTACTTGAACAGCTGTCCTGGCATTTGCTGTCTACACACACTTTGCCTTGTCCACAAGTCGTTCCACACGCGCCACAATTGTATGGGTCTGATTGTTGGTCAACACAGCTGCCATTGCATTCTTTGAGACCAAGCGCACAGGAGAAGACACACTGCTTTTTTTGACAGACCTGACCGGGTCCACATGCCTCATTACAGGCTTTACAGTGAAGTCTGTTGCCGTCAGGTGCGACACAAGCAGTCCCACAGATCGTGTAGGTTTCGGGGCAGAGCAATGTGCAACTACCTTTGACACAGGATTCACCGACTGGACATACTTTCCCGCAGCCACCGCAGTGTGTGCGGTCATTTTGAACATCTGTACATACACCATTGCAGATCTCTTGACCTGTTGGGCAGGGCTTCTTGCACTTCTCGTGTCGGAACGTTGCGCCGCCTCCACCGGAGATGGAGATGTCCTGGCAAGGGTCATCGTATGGTTGACCACATCCGACACTGACGCCAAAGAGCAAACACAACCCAAAAAGGGTGTAGATGAGTCGGAGAGTCACTTGATGTCGGCTCATTTGGGTGTCTCCTGTGTGCTGTGTATATCGCATCGTCTGTGTATCCATCGATCTATTGGCATGTGCCGGTTGTACATGTTTTGTTTTGTGTGCATTTGTTGTTGCAGGTACCACAGTGTTCATCGCTTGTGTTGGGATCGACACATCGACCCCCACAATCCTTGAAGGGGGCTGCACAAGGGAGCGTGGTGTATTTGCTGACAAAGATGTCGCTATTTCCTCGTGCACTTCGTCGGAATAGTCCAAAGTTTGCGGGAGTCGAGAAGAAGTTTCCGGAGATCAAAAAGTGTCCATTCTGATCGATCGAGAGCGCTGAACCTTCATCAATGGAAGCACCACCTGCCTGGAGTGCTCGCAAAAAACGACCTTTTGTGTTGACGTGTAGCAAGAAGATATCGCTGCCACCTTTACTGAGCAAGGGCAGCGTCTCAAACGTCGCATTCCCCCGGAACTCTCCCGTGATATAGATGTCACCGTGTGGACCAAGTTGAAGATCGTATGCTGCGTCGAACAACACACCTCCTCCACCTGACACCCACTCCCACTGGCCGTTTACGCTCACCTTGGCGACAAATACATCTGCGCTGCCTTTGGATTTGATCGTCTTCGTACCAAATGCCGCCTCGCCGTGAAAGTAACCTGTCAGGTAGATGGCTCCTGTGTTGTCGAGTGCAAAGCCCCGTCCGTAGTCAAATCCATCGCCTCCTGCAGAGAGAGACCACTTAAATGTCCCGCTCTTGTCGAGTTTTGTGATGAAGATGTCGCCTTCTTTTTTGGCGCTGTGATTTTTGGAGCCAAATGTCGCCGTCCCCGCGTAGTATCCGGAAACAAAGATGTTTGATTGTGTATCCAGTCGGATTTTCCAACTCGCGATCGACTCTGTTCCTTCGATCACAGCGGTCGATTTCCACGCACCTTGTTTGTCCAACAAGGTGATAAACGAGTCGTGGTTGCCTTTCGATTTGTAAGTCGTTGTGCCGAAGCTTGCGGTCCCATAAAAGTATCCTGTCAACGCGACGAAGCTGTTGTTGACGTCGAGACTCGTCGTAAAGTCTGCGGCGGCGCCACCTGCGGACTTCACCCATTTAAATTTTCCATCTGCGTCAAGCGCCGCGACAAATACGTCCACGCCACCCTTGGAGGTCTGTGTGTTGTTTCCAAAGCGCGCTGTTGCGCTGTAATAGCCGGCGATAAACAGGTTATCTTGTGCATCAAGTGCCAGCGTTTGGCCCACATCCTGTGCTGTCCCCCCAGCTTTTGTCGCCCAGATGAGCGCACCATCCTTGTCCAACTTGAGCACAAAGATGTCCGATGCCCCCGACGCATGAAGGACTGTATTGTCGACCTGAAGGGATTTTTCAAATTGACCGATGATATAGATGTTGCCTTTGGAGTCGACTGTGCTCTGCCAGATCTTTTCATTCGCGAGTCCACCGAGCGCCTTGACCCACGAGGGGCAATTAGAACACACCGAACATTGGCCAATTGCGCAGATTTGACCACCTGTGCAGGTTGTATTACATGCACCACAATGTGTTTTGTTTTCTTGTACGTCGACGCATCCGTTGCCACAATTGCGTTGGTCATCAGGGCAGGGGAGAGAGCGGTATTTTGTCAAAAATGTGTCGCTGCGACCGCCAAACGTGAAGGTCGTTTTTCCAAAGAGAGCCGCGTCGTAAAGCAGACCCTGAAAGATGATGGCACCTTTTGTGTCGATGTGGATCTGGCTGCTGCTTTCCTTCGCCTGGGAACCAAAGCGGACCGTTGTCTTGGGGAATCCCTGTGGATTGATCTCCATCATGAACAGATCTTGGTCGCTCTCTCCTCCAAGCGCTTTGCGGATCGTTGTGCCAAATTGCGCGGAGCCCTGAAAGGAACCTGACGCGTACAGTTGATCGTTTGGGGAGAGAGAGAGGCGTTCTATCGTGTCGATCCCTGCGCCTCCCATGCTTTGCAACCACAAGAGGGCACCTGTTGAGGTCCACTTGCCCACAAAAGCATCTCGTGCACCAAGCGATGTGAGCGAACTGTTCGAAGAGGAGGCCAGATCTTGAAATTCACCGGCCATGTACACGTTGTCTTTACTGTCTACGACAACGCTGCGCCCTTTATCCGAGAGTTTGCCGCCAATTGTTTGTAGCCAAACGTATGTTCCTGTGTTGTCGAATTTGGCGAGAAAGGCGTCTGTCATACCTTTGGAGCCAAAGGAGGCGTTGTTGACCTTTATGAGACCCAAAAACTGCCCGCTCACGTAGATATTTCCTTGTGAATCCAGCGCGATCTGTGTCACGCGTTCATCAAGTGTGCCGCCAAAGGATGTTGCCCACCGCCACTGTCCTTTGCTGTCGAGACTCGCGAGGAAGATGTCTGCGTCACCTGTCGCTGTGAGCGTTGTTTGTCCCAATGTCATGGAACCTCGGAACGTGCCAGCGACGTAAAGATTATCCTGCGCGTCGATTGCGATGCTTATCCCTGTGTCATTGTCTTTTCCGCCAAAGGCTTTGGCCCATTGCCAGACACCATTTTTGTCGATCTTTGTGATGACGACGTCACTTCCACCTTTTACAGTGAGAGAAGTCTGTCCAAATGTCCCCGTCCCTTCAAACGAGCCGATAGCATACACATTATATGCTGTATCCGTCGTGACATCGTTGGCCTCTGTGAAACCTACACTGCTGGCGCTTTGTGCCCACAAGATGTTCCCATTTGTGTCGAATTTGCTGATGTACAGGTCCTGTGTTCCCTTGGCTCGGAGGACGCGGAGACCGAGTTGACTGTTTCCCCTAAATGTCCCTACGCTGTAGATGTTACCTGTATCATCTGAGTGTATTGCGCGGCCTTCTTCGAAGGATTGGCCTGTGAATGAAGCGAGCCAGAGTGGACAGTTTAGGCACGCCACACACGTTCCAGCGCTACATGTCTGTTGATCATTGCACGTCGTACCACATGCTCCACAATCGTAACGTGAAGTGTTGATATTGACGCAAAGCCCCTTGCATGTCAGATAACCTGATGGACAGGAGGGTTGACAGGTCCCTTGGATACAGACCTCTTCGTTTTGGCATGTGATGTTACAGTCACCACAGTGTCTTGGGTCTCTGCTTGTATTGGCACAGATCGCGTCACATTTTTTGGTACCGCTTCCACAAAAGACATTACAACTTCCACCCGAACAGACTGTCCCATTGGAGCAGGCTTTGTCACAAGCACCACAATGTTTGGGGTTGAGCTGTGGGTCGACACAAGCGCCACTACATTCTAGATAGCCAAGTGGACACTTGAGCTTACATTGTCCGTTTTGACAGGACTCGTTGGTGGCGCAGGCTTTGTTACAAGCACCACAGTGTTTGTTGTTGCGTTGTGCGTCGACACAACTCGTGCCACACCGTGTCAATCCACTGGTACATTCGAGTGTGCAGACCCCTTTGACGCACTGCTCTCCACTCTTGCACACATTGCCACAAGCACCACAATTGGAGGCGTCTTTTGAGATATCGGTGCAGCTCTGTGCACAGGCTGTGAAGGGGGTGAGGCAATTGAGCGCGCAGAGGCCTTTTTGGCAGGTGTAGTTGTTCTGGCATGTTTTTCCGCACACACCGCAGTGTTGTGCGTTTGTGTTGAGGTCTACACATTGGCTTCCGCAGACACTTTGTCCAGAGGGACATGACGCGAAGCACCGACCTTCTCGGCATATGTATCCCTTGACACATTCATTTCCGCAACGACCACAATGTTCGCGGGCTGTTTTGATGTCGACACACTGTCCGTCACAGGAGACAAAGTCGGGTAAACAGGTGTTTTTGCATTCACCATAAAGGCAGGTCTCATTGGACTTACAGGCGACATCACAAGCGCCGCAGTGTTTGGGGTTGGATTGTGGATCGACACATTCGCTCTGACAGGAGAGTTGGCCTGTCGGACAAAAAGGGCGACAACGTCCTTTCTCTGCGCAGGGACCTTGATCGGTACATCCCCCAAAGAGGTGGAGTGTTCCAAAGAGAAGCGCGATGACACATACACGTGCCCCATCGTAGACGAGACGGCGAGCGCGTGTCTCTACGTTTGTGAGGTGGATGGTATGGGCAGGTAGTGCGTTCTTCACAGGTTTACTCCACAAGAGTCGTTGTTTAATGACATAGCCGGATGGGACCGACTTCAATGCTGCATGTTCTGCCTGAAGCGGTACAACCTGTCGCGAGTTGGCACTTGGGCAGGCACTTTTTGCCGCTACCATCGTCATGACAGACAAGAGACTGACCGTTTTGACAGCGCTTTTGGAAGGAGTCACATTGTTGGTAATCCAACGCTGTCCCCGGCACAAAGCAGTATTTATCTGAGCGGAACTCCGAGAACGTCTCGCATTTTCGGCTTCCAGTACAGTCACTGTCCACGTTGCATCCTTTGAGGCAGATTCCTTTTGCACAGTTGGCACCTGACTCACATGTACAGGTCAACCCTGTAAGACATGTGAGTTTTCCTGTCTCACAAGCAGTGCCTTCTTGAGCGGTCGGTTGGGGGACACAGTATCCTTTTCCTGCGACCCCTTGTAAGGCTTTACATGCAGCAACAGGCGCGCCGTTTTTGTCGAAGCATTGCGATGATTGTGTCGGGTCACATGGTCGAAGACAGATACTCTGGATACATTGCAACCCTGGTTCACATTGTTGTGTGGGGGAGCCCGATGAGCAGGCTTCGTTTTCTTTTTTGAGTTTTAGACAATAACCATTACCTGTCCCAAAAATCAGGCATGTTTCGCCTGTTGGGCAGTTTTGGTTCTGTGTTGGATTGCATGGAGCGCGACAGAAGGCCGTATTTTGCTGCGCATCTCCGATACACAACAGGTTGGATGTGCAGCGTTTATTGATCACATCGCAAGCATCACCGGCTTGTTGTGTTGGGTTCTTCAAGCAAAATCCTACGGTGTCACTGGCGTTGAACTTTGTACAGGATTGGGATGTCGGACACACGCCACTTTGACTCGGAGCACAAGACTGAAGGCAGACGTTACCCGTTGCACTTTGTACACACGTGAGTCCCTGCAGGCAGTCTTTGGTTTGTGTACAGAACTCGCCGACTTTTGCGGTCCCTTTGGGTTCACAGTACGCGCTGTTTTGGTTGAGTCGCTGACAAACAGAACCTGCCGGGCATGTGTTGGGAGTTTGTGTGTCACAGGTTTTGAGGCAGACAGATGGGACACCGGCCTTGTGTCGACAGACGAGCCCTGTCACACAGCGTTTGATCGTGCCATCACAGGGTTGTCCTTGTTGTTGGCTGGCGTTGTTCAAGCAGAAGTTGACGTTTGCGCCGGCAAAGAGTGGGGCACAAGTTTGCGATGTACTGCATGTGTTGGATGGACCTGATGTACATGGTTTCAAACAATAAAATGCACCTTGACTCCACTGACACTTCAAGCCTGTCAAGCAGCGCATCGTAGGGGAACACTGTTGACCTTCTTGTTGTGTTGGAGTGGGGAGACAGACTTTTGTGTTGGTTTCAACTTCCTGACATGTCTCGCCTGTAGAACATACGCTGTTTGTATTACAAGTCCGCAAACAGAGGAATCTGGAGTCGACATTTTGACAGACGAGTCCACCTTGGCAGCGGTTGTTGAGGTCGCATTGACCGCCTTTGGCGACGCTTCCTTGGTTGAGGCAGTAGCGATCGTTTTGGTTGTTGACGAGTCCCTGACATGTGCGTGGTTGGCCGCATGTGCTGGCGTTTTGCTGGCATGCTGTGAGGCAGACACGCGAACCAAATGCGCCGCGACAGATCAGGTTTCCTCGGCAGGCATCACCGAGTGCACAAACCTCACCTTCAAGACGCCTTCCGCTGATCAGACAGTAACCTCTCTCGCCTTGCTCAATGTAGCAGGAACGGCCCGAAGGACAGGATTTGGTGCCGTCGGCTGTGCAGTAGAATTTACACACACCTGCTCCGTTGGCACCGAGACACAAACTTCCAGAGACACAACGGTCTTGGCTGAGTTGGCAGGGTTGACCTTCTTGTTTGGTCGGCGCTGGGAGGCAGTAAGAAGCTTGTTGGTCGGGAGAGTAGGATTGGCATGTGCGTCCTTGTGAGCACGTGTTGGTGCCTGTGGTGGAGCAGGGTTTCAAACACCTCCCTTGTCCAAGGTCATCGATACACTTGAGTCCACTCTGACAGTCGCTGTTTTGGTTGCAACGTTCGCCTTCGATGGCGTTGCCAACAGGCACACATACACTCGAAGTTGCGTTGATTCCGACACATTTTGTCTGGCTTGGACAGGTTGGATTTTGCAGGTCGCAGGTCTCATAGCACTTAAACGTGTTTCGATTATTGAGACATATTGCACCAGATTTACAGCGTTGTTTGACACCATCACACACATCACCTGCGTTTTGGGCGGCTGGAGCAAAGCAAAAGTACAACGAAGAGGTCGGGAGTAAGCGCTGACAGGTTTGTGTCGATTTGCACTGCCCTTGCTGTGAAGGTTGACACGGTTTTTTACAGTATCCACCGTTGAGCCCGACGACACAGTTGAGCCCTTTGATACAACGTTTGTTGTTATCGCACGTTTGGCCTTCGGTCTGTGTGCCATCTTTCAAGCAGAAGGTGACCCTATTGGTCGTCGTTTGTGTGCAGGTAAATCCTCCAGGGCAGGTATTGTTTGTGTTGAGCGTACACTGTTTGTAACAGAAGGCATTCCCTGTTGTCCCGAGACAGACGTTACCAGAGACACAGCGTTTGTCGATACCGTTGCACGCATCTCCTGTCTTCTGTGTTGGTGGCTTGTAACAGAATGAGAGGGCGGAGACTGGATCACCTTTTTGGCAGGTCCGACCGCTTGGGCAATTGCTCCCTGGTTGTGTGGGGTCGCAAGGTTGCACACAGTAATTGACGCCGAGATTTTCCTGACAATAGAGCTGTGAGGTGCACTGGAGCGTCCCGCCGCAGCGTTCATCGATGAGCTGCGTCCCGTCACGAACGCAGATGTCGATCAGGTTTTTGGGTCCTTTTCGACAGCTGTAGTTGGTCGCGCAGTTGTTGGTTGCCTGGTTGGTGTCGCAGATCGTGTAGCAGCGACCCTCTGTGTTATCTCCGAGGCAGATGTGGTTGTTGACACAGCGTGCAGTCAGATGGTTGCAGACGTTGCCTTGTTGGATGCTGGGCGTGGGGAGACAGAAGTAGCGTTTGAGTGTCGGATCAAAGGCCTGACAAGAGGTCCCTTGTGCACAAGTACCACTCTTTGTTGGATCGCAGGGACGAATACATTGGCTTTTGTTGAAGCTTGCAGCGCAGACAAGGCCCGGTTCACATCGGAGCTGGGCGTTGCAATAACTGCCTTCTTTTTGGGTCCCCTGTTTGAGGCAGTAAAACCCATTTGTGCTACTTTCACACGAGAAGTTGGTGGGACAGACGACACCCTGGAATGGATTGCAGCGCTGTTTACAAAAGCGGCCAGTTGTCGACTTAATACAACTGAGTCCTTGTTTACATCGGAACGTCAGCCAGTCACATGGGCCGTCGAGGTTGCGGACCTGTGTAGGGAGGCAAGCATACGTCGAAGAGCCATCGAAGAGTTGTTGGCATGTTTTCCCAACCCCACATGCATTGCTCTGATTGGGGCGACACGGTTTGATGCATTTGCGCTTATCTTCGTCGAGTTGGCAGATGAGGCCGGAGATGCAGCGTTTGGTCACTGCGTCGCACTCTTCGTCTTCTTTTTGTGAGGGGAGTTTTTGGCAAAATCCCTGCCCAGAGGCGTCAAAATCACAAAGTGTACCTGTTGGACATTGCCCTGTTTGACGGGGATCGCAACTCTTTGCACAGTAGCTACCTACACCAGCCTGACTTTGACTTCGCAAGCAGCTCGCGTCTGGCGCACATGGTTGGGTCGTCAGGTTACACGTCTCGCCGAGCTGTCGGCTCTGTGTGTTTCGACAGATGCCGCTCTTTGCGTCCGCATACAGGCGCGCACAGAAGTAGTTTTGAGGGCATTCGTTGGTCTTGGTGGGGTCACAAGATTGTTTACAGGTAAAGTGCGGAACAATCGCGAAGAAGCTGCTACAGGTGAGCCCTGAGATGCATCGATTGACGAATGGATCACACTCTTCACCCATCGAGCGAGTGGGGGCTCGCTTACAGTAGGACGGTTGATCTTGCTCGCACACAAAACCTTGTGTGCAGTTATTTGATTGTTTGGGATCGCAAAGTTGGTGACACGTTTGTTGTCCGAGAACACCTCGGCAGATGAGCCCTGGAAGGCAACGTTGTGTGTAGTTGCAGGGGTCGCCAAGTCCTTGTGAAGCTTTGGCGACGCAACGATCGGGTGCGTTGGTGTCACCTTGTTCACAGAAGGAGTTGACTGGGCACTGGTTACTGCTCTTGCTCGCATCACACTGGAGGTAACAGTAAGCGGCGTATGCGTCGCCTATACATGCCTGGCTGGTCCCACATCGCTTGAGGATACCGTCGCACGATTCACCGATGGTTTGTGATGGGTTGGGAAGACAGTAAAATGTGTTTGCGTCAGGTGTGACGCCCTGGCAAGTGCGTCCACTCCCACAGCTGTTGGGAAGCCTTGGGTCGCAGGGCAAAGCACAAACAGGTGGATACAATTTGGAGCGCAGACAGCGCAGCCCTTTCACACATCGTAGGGAGATGTCATCACACGGGAATAGCGCCTTTTGTGTACCTTGTTTTTGACAAAACCCTGCCGCAGCACACTCGAAACCTGTTCGGCACTCTCCGACCTTTTGTGGATTGCAAGGCTGCATACACAGAGACTCTCCATCTTCTCGAATCGTGCGGCACGCGAGACCTTGTGCGCAACCTCTTGTGAAGTCACAGACTTCGCCTTCACGTTGGCTACCGGTGGGTTGGCAGACGTTGAGCTGTGCGTTGATCGCGTAACAGGTCTCATTTGCGCCACAAACTCCAGATGTACCGGGGTCACAAATACGATGGCAGATGGAGAGTTGGCTGCCGCGAAATCCGACACAAGCCATCCCTTGTTGGCAGGGGAGACTCAAATCGTCACAATCTTCTCCAACGCTTTGTGAGCGGGGAGCACCACAGTAGTAAGCGTTGTTGAAGCTCTGACAGAGCGTCCCTGTAGGGCAGTCATTGCTCGTGTTCGGGTCACATTGCTTGCGACAAAAGGAGCCTTTTTGTGTGTTGATGCACCGAAGGTCACTTGTGCAACGATTGCTTATCAAGTTGCAAGATTCACCTATTGTCCGCGTTCCGGCCTTCAGGCAGTACGAACGTCCAAGAGCATCTTTTGTGCACGTTTGGCCTCCTGTACAAGGGGTGTTTGCGTCGCAGCGTTGGAAGCAGATGGGTTGTCCGAGGTCGATACAGATCAGGCTCGATACACAAGGTTTGTTGACTGGATCACAAGATTCACCGAGGCGTTGGGTTCCTTGTGTGACACAATAGTGTGCTGTGCCTGTTGTGGCTTTTGTACAGGTCGCGTTGAGCGGACAGGTGTTGGCGACGTTGGGGGTGCACTTGAGCATACAGCGACTATCACCGGGTGTTAATTCGACACAAAGGGTTGTGGAGATACATCTCTCAGCAACACCTGAACCACACGGATCACCCACCTGTTGAGTGGGGGGACCAAATTGGTCCTGGCAGATCCCGCCGAGGTAGGACTGATTGACCGCGTTGAGGCAGAGCTGGCTGTTCTGGCAGAGTGGGTTGTTGCGCACACCGCGTCTGGGATCACAGGCTTTTGCGCAGGTCCCACTGAGACAGACGAGCCCGTCAGGTCCATTACACTGAAGCTCCACACGAGCATTTGAGCAGGTCGATCCTTCTGCGAGAGAGCCGTTCTTTTGGGTGTCTTGTGGGAACGAACTACAATATCCTGGCGGAAAGGTCGTCGAGAATTGACAATACATACCTGCAGGACAGGTCGAACCGACGATTACGCCGACTGAGGGATTACATGTTATGGCACATGGAGCGCCGGGGGAGGGACGGAAGCAGTTGTTTTCAGGGATTTGTTCAGAGGACGTTTCGGGAGCGCGCTCTGGTGAGGTCTCTGGTTGGGTCTCGGGGAGCACTTCTTGTGTGCCACCGTCCGGTATTTGTTCGGTTGGATTTGCTTCGGAGGCGATACACTTTCCACCGATGGCAGTACACTTGTTGTCGAGACGGCAGGCGTCACTCTCTAGACAGTCGCTGTCGTTGAGGGCGAGACAGGTGTCACTTCTTCGTGCACAGAGACCTTCTTTTTTGCAACCTTCGCTTTTTTTACAGAATGCATCAGAGAGAGTGCAGCGGCTCTCTTCGAGGATGCATTTGTTGTCCTGTTTGCAGAGCGTGCTCTCGGCACAATCTTGTGAGGAGCCGATGATACATTTATTGAATGTTTGATCGAGTGTACACAGCGCTTCTTTGGTGCAGCCGTCATGTGTTTTGCAGTATCCATCTGTGATCTCGACACATTGACCTTTACGTGCAAGGCAGAGGGCATTTTTGGAGCATTGGATCGATTGTCGACATTCAGCATCAGTCGAGGCGATACAGCGACCGTTGTCATGTGTACATTCCCCGAACTCTTTACATATATCGCTCTGTTGGCAATGTGCATCATCACGGGCGACACATTGTTTCTCTGAGGCGACACAAAGACCGGCACGTTTGCAGTCCGGATGATTCTGGCAGGTCACGTCGTTGACATCACCACATGCTTGAAAACACAACAAGGTGAACGTCAGCAGCGCCAGACAAATGCCCGAAATGCGTGTAGGTTGGTTGTTTCGATGTTGAAAAGTCACTTCACACACTCCAAAGATCCTGTTTGTGTATTGACCTGTAGTGTTTGTCTTTGGTCTCCGATACACGATGTGCATTTTTTACAGTCGAGTGCCGAGAGCAATTTGCAACTCCCCTCAAAAAATGAGCAGGCCGCTTCTTCTTTGCACAGTCTGCCTTTCTCGCAGTCGCGGCTGTCAGACGGCCCACAGTATGCGGTCCCGTCACTGTTTGTGAGCCGAGTGCAGGCTCCCTTCTCACCACAAAGGTCGCTGTCATCGCAGTCTTTTTGTTGTCCAGGCTGACAGGCGTTCCCTCGCCTCACACAATTTCCGAGCGCCCGGCAGTCTGTCGCGTCTTTGCAATGGTCATCTGTTCCTGGAGCACAAAAGACTTGGCGGCCTTGTGGATCTTCCACGATGGTGCGTTTGCAGCGTCCATGTGCTTTGCAGTAAGCGCTCTTACTACAGTCATCGTCTGTCAGTGGACCACAGACGGATTGTAGCTTTTTGCACTTGCCTTCGTTGGTACAGGCTGGACTGTTTTCGCAATCTTTGTCGTTACGTGGGATGCAACGTTGATTGCTCAACCCACACAACCCTTGTGCTGTACAGTCTTGACTGTCTTCGCAGTGCTTTTGGGTCGTGGGGATACAGAGTCTACCTGAGCGTGTGCATTTTCCCGATTGCGTGCAGGATGTGCCTTGTCCACACACAACACACACAAAGGCCTTCGTGTCTGCTGCACATTTTCCTTGGCTGATGCAGACCTGGGCGTTTTGGCAGCTGTTGTCAGTCTTGGCGACACAGCGACCGTTTGTGTTGGTTGTCCCTGCTTGGAAGTCACACAGTCCATCGACCCGGCAGGATTGGCTAATACGGCAGTCTGCATCGCTTGAGGGGGCGCAGGTGCTCCCTTGGGAGGTCGTGACGAGAGAGCAGGCGCCTGTGCTTTGGCAGCCTTCACTGCGTCGACAATCACTGTCTGAGAGGCGAAGACAGGCGTTGTTTTGTCTCGTACAAAATCCCTGCTTCTTGCATCGCTCACTTTTCTCACAGTTGGCGTGGGTGTTGGCGATACATGAGAGGGATTGTGTGGCAAATCCGCATCTGCCTTCTTTTGTACAAAGGTTACTCAGAAGACATCCATTGGCAGTCGCGATACACCGACCATCTTTCTCGGCACAGAGGCCCAGCGTTTTGCACTCTTTGCTGTTAAGGCAGTCGGTGTCTCCTCGCGCACCACATCGGGCGTATCGTGGCCCTTGTCTGATCGCGCCACAGTGTCCCTTCTCGTTACAGTAAGTGCTGCGTTGACAGTTGGCATCTGAAAACGAACCACACCGGCTCTCTGTCGCGTTGAGGCGTACAAATTCACAGAGCCCTTCATCTTTGCAAACATCGCTGTTTGCGCAGTGCGTGTTGGTCTTTGGTTGGCAGGTTGTCGTGGTGTTGAGCTGTACGACTTCGCAACGTCCTTCTTTTTGGCAGAGGCCGCTGTCGATACAATCCTGATTGGTGAGAGGCGCACAGCGCACGTTGTTGGCATCAAATGAACACGCTGCGTTGGTTTTGCACACTGTGCTTTGTTTGCAGTCGGCGTTGCTCTTGGGGACACATCGCTTACTGTTCGTGTCCCAGTGACAGCGGCCATCTGTTTGGCAGAGTTCGCTCTTTGCGCAGGCCGCGTCACTGCCTTGTACACACGTTTTTGTCGTGCTTTGGTACAGGCACGCGCCGATCTTGGTGCATGTCTCGGTCAACGCACAATCTTGATCACTTTGGAGGCTACACGTTCCGTTTGTGGAGAGAGAACAGTGACCCTTTTGTTTACACTGGGTGCTGTTTTGACAGTCGATGGTTCCGTATGCAACGCACTTGTTGTTTGAGCGAACACAGCGACCTTCTTCTGTACAAGCCGTGCTCTTTCGGCAATCCTCGTTGCTTTGGACGACACAGTTGTTGTCGACGCGATGACAGCGACCTTCCTTTTGGCAGCCTTCGCTGCGACGGCAGTCAAGGTCGTAAAGCACCACACACTTGCCATTGACGACATTGCAGCGGCCTTGTTGTTTACACTGATCTGAGAGGTAACACCACGTACAGACAGGGGAAAGACCTGACTTGTAACCACATTTGTTTCCGGCTGTGCATCCACTACTGGCCTCACATTTTTCGTCAGATGTCGCGATACATCCGAGGACCGGGCTGAGTGTGCAGCGGCCTTCACTTTGACAGAGGGAGCTCTTCTTGGTGCAGTCGTCGGTGTCTTGGAAGACACAAGTGTGGGTGCTCAACTGGTATGTGCAGCGACCTTGTGTCTTGCACAGGCTACTTTGGAGGCAGTCTTCTGGCTTGGTGGCCTGACAATTGCGGAGCGCCTGGGCATTTCCCTGACAAAGACCTTCTTCCTTACAGAGGCTCGAAGAAGCACACAGGGCGGGGACTGGAATGCAACCTTCGCCAACACGTTGTTTGACGCACCGTTTGTCTCTGCTGCAGGCTTCTGATGTCTTGCAATCTTCATCACCCCCAATGATACATTCTCCGGTCGCATTTGAACGAGTGCATCGACTTTTTACTTTGCAAACACTTTTGTTAAAGCAATCTTTGTCAGAGCCAACAACACAAGTCCCTTCACCGAGGATGTCTTTTTTGAGCGTACAAGTCCCGCTATTATCGCATTCCGTGCTGGTTTCGCAGTCTTTTTCATCTTTGGCAACACATTTTGTGCGGTCCTCACTCAGGTAACAGAGGCCTTGTTCGCTACATTCAAGGCTGTCCTTGCACACGACACAGACGCCTTTGCTCGAACGTCCACATTGTCCTTTGTTGTTACAGATTTGACTGCCTACACAGTTTGTCGCGATACAGTGGAAGGGGGAGATGGTGCAATTGCGCTCTGGAGTGCAAGCGGTGCATTGACCGAGGAGTGTGCATTCTTCGCTGTTTTGGCACTCTGCGTCGGAGTCCGCAACACACGCGCCACGGAGAGCTGTACAGCGCCCTTGAAGTCGGCAAGCATCACTCTCCTTACACTCTGCGTTTGTCCCGGCGATGCAAGAGGGGGAGGCGTTTGGATCGGGGTTGCGTGTGCACAGTCCGTCTTTTTTGCAGGCTTCACCGAGTGAACAGAGTACGCACGTCCCATTTTGTAAGGCGCAACGTCCATCCTTTCTGCACCCCAAAGAGGACGAACAATCCGATGGCGCTTTGCTTACACAGGCACCATTCTCCAGGGTGCATCGTCCGTCTTGAAGGCATCCTTTGGATTGGTTGCACAAGACACATTGATCGTCTAATTGACCACATTTGTTGTTGCTTGTGCAGGCTTCCGAGCGAGCACAGTCACTGTCACCTTGGACGACACAGGCAAACTGCCATATTTGATTGCGTTTTACGTGTTGTCGTGTACAGCGTCCTTCTTTTTGGCAGCCTTCGCTCTGTTGGCAGTGGTTGTCTACACCTGGAGCGCAGTAAATTTCGGGGACGACATTGCCGATGTAGCGTGTCGAACGAATACACCGTCCTTCTTTTGTGCAGGCTTCTGAGCCTTTGCAGTCAGCGTCTGATTGGATCTCACAGCCAGCGAGGCCATCCTGGCACTTGCCCTCTTTGGCACATTCGAGTGTCTTTTGACAGAGGTTGCAACCAGCTCCCTGGCAACGAAGTTCCTGGAAAATACGTGTTTTTCCCTGTGTGTCAGAGATCGAGAGGGTGGCGTTTCTGTTCGATCTGTCGAGCTTCCATGTCCCGCGAATGGTCGTATTGGGGAGCGTTGTGGGGAGGAGATTGGGCTTGCAAGGTGAGATTCTTCTCGTCTGTTTTCGTTCAGGTGTGAGTGTGAGTGTGTTGTCGACGACTGCGATCGTGCCTTTTTCGACGATGAAGACCCCTGCGGCTCCTGCACAGTCTGGATCATCTTGCTTGGTGAATTTGCTGTAAGTGTACTTGCCGCCGAGGAAGAAACTAAACGCTTCCGTATCAGCTGCGACGAGCTTTGGTGGATCGCCTCGTCGCTCGAAGACCTGGATGGTTGGGATACGCCATGTCTCTGTGCCTTCATCGTAGAGGTCGATGGCGCGGTTGGC
>CEUG01014774.1_pt1 | contig 40508 bp, 43 predicted proteins | sample 531421 | NCBI WGS metagenome assembly CEUG01 (sample SAMEA2622901, study PRJEB7988) | marine metagenome | biome: marine biome (ENVO:00000447); feature: surface water layer (ENVO:00002042); material: "saline water (ENVO:00002010), including plankton (ENVO:xxxxxxxx)" | depth 5 m | reverse complement strand
GTACGAAGGCAGGACCGGGAAGGCGCAAGGGGAGAAGTACACCAATATTCCGAGGAAAAGCCCGATGATGAATACGCCTGTGACCGATCTGTCCGATTTCGCTATGCCGATCCTCAGGTCCTCCGCATCGCCCTCGTTGGCCTTCAGAACCGCGTTGTCAAAAGCCTTCCACCTATCCAAGGGCGTCCCAGTGTTATCCTTCGCTACCACATATCCCTCATGGTCAATCACCAGTACCAATGGGAGAAGCTGAGCAGAGTAGTATTCGGCCATGTCGCCCCTCGATCCGTTTTCCAGGATTATTGATTCGGTCCCGCCATTCACCACAGTCCAACTCATGAATTTCTCAGAATCATAATCCCCGAATGTCGAATTTATCTGCGCGAACGTTTCACCAAATCTGTACCAGGTCGCCACTGAGACCACTACCACGGGATACTCTCCCTCGAGATCGCTCCAATCAGCGATATTGTTCTCAATGTGCTCTTGCACATAGTGACAGTTCGCACAATCTATTGCCATGAAGTCTAGGATAACGACACTCCCCCTGAGCGAACTCAACTGAACAGTGCCGTTCTCATCGGCGATAATGGTGTCAATGCCGGTTCTGTTCAGTGATTGGGCTTCAAAATCATACACCTCATTGACGTCTCCAGAGACCCCGTATATCGAGGAGGTCATTCCGAAAAGGGACAGTGAGGAATATCCAATGACGCAGAAAAGTACGACAGCGACGCCGAAAGCCCTCCATGTGTCGCCCTCCCTGAGGATACTGAAATCAAGTCTCTGAGCTAGCGAGACTCCTTCTGGCTCACTCATGCACTGTGAAGTGTCGCGCTCTTTTTCATTACAGTGGGTGAATGTTTCCTCTTCTACAGAGGTCAAAATTTCTGATTTTATCGAATTTCTATCATCCTGAAAGGAATAATCTAGGTCTCACCATCCTTATCTGCACAGCTCTTTCGCGAGATACGGGGCTCGTGGTCTAGGGGTTATGACGTCGCCTTCACATGGCGAAGATCGCAGGTTCAATTCCTGCCGAGCCCACCATCGATTAGGTCATCCAGCAATGATGAGGCGCCTATCCTGGACTCATTCGGATTCCCCGTGGATATGCCTTCCTTCTGCATTATAGAGAGCATCCTCCGGGCGTCCTCTGTCTTCCTTATCCCCCCTGAGATCTTCACTCCCTTCCTCTCTCCCATTGTAACGAGGTGCCTGTTTGCTTCCATGGAGAGTATCCTAGCATCCTCATCAGTGCAGTCCCCTCTCTTGCCCGTGCAGGTTTTTACGAAATCAGCCCCAGAGGCCATGGCCAACCTGCTTGTTGCCCTAATCGAATGCTCATCAAGAAGGGGGGTTTCTATGATCACCTTGAGTATCTTGTCTCCTGATGCCTCTCTCATGGCTAGTAGGAGGGCCAACTCAGACTCCCCGGGAAAACTATCATGAAGCTGGGGCTCCAAGACGCAGTCTATCTCATCAGTCCCAAAATCTATTGCTTCCGTTATTGCTTTGGAAACCTTTACTGGATCTCTCCAACCTACTGGGAAGCCACCCACCACGGAGGCCACTCTCACCTCTTCTGGGAGGAGGTCCCTGACAAATCTAACGTGCTCAGAAAAGACGCAGACAGCAGCGGCGCGATGGGTGACCGCCCTTTCGCATAGTCGGATAAGGTCCTCCTCCGACGCGCCCCTGTCCAGTAGTGTAAGGTCCAATATCCTGATTATGTCGCCATTGCCCATGCTTACACTACCCATGAATCGACTCAAATCTCCTCATGAAGTCAACTAAAGCCTCAACGCTCTCAATGGGGCAGCCATTGTACAGACTAGCCCTGATTCCTCCGACGCTCCTGTGGCCCTTTAGGCCACCGAGGCCCGCCTTGTTAGCCTCTTCGAGAAAAACACGCTCCAGGTCCTCATCCCTCATTCTCCATGTGACATTCATCACAGAACGCGACTCGACCTCGGCATGAGGAATCCAGAAAGGGGTCCTGTCCAGCTCCTCGTAGAGCAACGCAGACTTGGCCCTGTTTCTATCAATAGCCCCTTGTAGCCCTCCGTTTTCCTCTACCCAAGAAAGGACCCTGTCCAAGACAAAAATCCCGAACGTGTTCGGCGTGTTGAACATGGATCCCTTGGAGATGTGGGTCCTATAGTCAAGCATCGTGGGAAGCCCCTCTCCTATTCTCGAAACAGCCCAGGGTGAGAGGATCACCAGTGTCACTCCACTGGGCCCTAGATTCTTTTGAGCTCCGGCATAAATCACATCATGGGCAGAAACGTCTATCGGAACGCCACAAATATCCGAGCTTGCGTCTACCACTAGGTGCTTTTGCCCTACCTCTGGGATCTTGTGGTACTGGGTACCGAATAGCGTATTGTTGGAGGTGTAGTGAACGTATTCAGCATCCTCTCTGATCTCAAAACTCCCACTCCTGGGAACAGATTTGAAACCCCTCTCAGAGTCATCCCATGATGCCACACAGTCGCCTATCCTGCATGCCTCCTTGAGGGCCTTTTGAGACCACCCCCCCGTAACTAGGAAGTCGGCCTTGTCACCATCCCCGAGAAGATTCAGGGCAGTCATGTAGAACTGGGTCGAAGCACCTCCCTGAAGGAATAGAATGTGGTAGTCTTCGGGTACGGACAGTATCCTCCTGACCCTACTCATGGCTGAGTCTATGACTTCTTGAAAAAATGAGCTCCTGTGAGAAACTTCCAGTAGTCCGAATCCGCTATTGTTCAGATTGGGTAGGGATGAGGCCACATCACTCACCACTTCCAGAGGTAACACCGCAGGCCCAGCACCAAAATTGTGCACCCGCCCATCTCCGCTCATGGTCCACGCACGATATCCAGTCTTTCAGCTCATCGTCTCAAAGGCAGGGTTCTTCTCTGGAAGTCGGGACGGCGTTGCATGATCAGGGTCGGCTTGGTGATGTTACAGGGGGCCAGACATGACCATATATCCTCATTGAACGAGGCGTCCAGAGATTTGGGCTTGGAAATAGAAATAATCCAGATAAGGAAGCTAAACGAACTCACATCATCCGATCCTGATGCCATAGTACTCCCGGGAGGTGAGTCCACCACAATGAGGAAAACAGGACAGGACAAATCCTCCATGCTCATCCCCGGAATATTTGATTGGATCAGGGATAACCCTTCAAAGTCAGTCTTGGGAACTTGCGCAGGAGCCATACTTCTGGCAGACCCACAGGATGGAAATCCTCCTCTTGTCCATGCACAAATAGACAGGAACGCATATGGCCCCCAGTATGAGTCGTTTCAAGGAACCGTGAGCTCATCACTTTTGGGTAGGGAGTTCCCGGGAATTTTCATCAGGGCTCCGAAATTCATTTCTTCGGAAAACGAGGTATGCGCGACTATGGGGAAGGAAATAGTGGGAGTGAAGAACGGCAGAGTAATAGCACTGACTTTCCACCCTGAGTTGTCAAGTGATAAGGGGTTCCACAAGTGGCTCCTAGAGAGTGTGTGCGGTGATTAGTGTGTCCGAGTTCCCCCAATTCATCGATATTGAGGAGTCTCCGAACTCTCTGGATTGCGAAGGGTGCATACAATGCCAGATGGGTAGCAAGCTGGTTCTTTTCATTACCGGAAACTGCCATTGGAGGTGCGACTATTGCCCACTTTCTGAAACCAGAAGGGATATCGATTTCATGTATGCCAACGAAAGGCCATGCAATGACTTTGATGAAGTAATAGAGGAAGCCAGGGCGATGAGGGCTACGGGAGCTGGTATCACCGGTGGAGACCCATTGATGGCCAAAGAGAGGAGTTTAGAGGGAATCAGGAGGCTAAAGCGAGAATTCGGTGACGATTTCCACATCCACATGTATACAAGCATCCCATTCAAAGCTCAGTGGGCCAGTGAGTTTGCAGATGCTGGACTTGATGAGATAAGATTCCACTTCCTGGATCTTTCCAGCAAGGGGTATAAGGAGGTAATCGAGGCATGCTCCGATGCTGGAATATTTACTGGGGTAGAGCTCCCATGTGAGCCCGACAAGGAAATGGAGCTGTTACAGATAATCGAAGATATGAGGGACTTTGATGTCAGCTTTATGAATCTGAATGAGCTGGAGATTACGGTCGGAAATCATGAGAATATGGAGCTAAAGGGATTTAATTTGTCTACGGAGATTACTGCTGGGGCAGAGGGGTCTTCCGAGCTAGCGCAGTCGATTAGAGACAGAGTAATGGCTGCCTCTATAGGCGCTCCCGACCCGATTGATGGCGTGAAGAGGGAGCCATACGGATTTCATCTGAAATACTGCACCTCCTCGTACAAGGATGCTGGACAGATGAGGAGGAGGTTCATGCGTAGGGGGGAGGCAACCATCTCGCCTCATGAGACGCTCAGCGATGATGCCACATTGTTGTTCGGAGTGGTCTACTCAGAGAGGGGTCTCCATGAGTCTTGGATAAGGGAAATATCAGATTTCACAGGCCTTCCCAGAAGATTCATGTTGTACGACGAGAAGAATTCACGAATAGAGATTCCAATGGCAGTTGCTGAAGAGATAGCTGGTGAAGTTTCAGCCCCAGTAGCCATCGTCGAGGTGACTCCCACTTTCGACAGGACTGATGTGATGCTTGTATGGCTCAATAATCATAGAATTTGATTTATTCCGCGCTGGGTTGATACGTCTCTGACCAGTGTGGACGAATGTGCCAGTTAGTGTAGCCGACCCGGATGCAAACATAGCAGATCCTTACAGGAGGCTCTCTGCATCACAGATGGTAACATGGCATGCATGCCCCAGACTATGGTATTACAACAATATCCTCAAGCTGAGAGGTCCATTGCCACCACAGATAATTAGGGGCAATGCCGCGGAGTCCTGCATATCAAGAGTGATGAGAGACTCCCCCTCATTAGTCTCTAAATATGCAGATGATATCCTGAAGTCTCCAATCTTGGATGATGGTAAGCCCGCCTATGAATATGATGAATTGTGGCCATCGCCCTCCATTCAGGCCCTTGATGAATCTGAATGGCCCAAAGACCGAACGTCACTCGAGGAGTGGGCAATGGCCAGGGTTGATGCCCACTTCGATAAATGCTGGAATGATGCAGTGAGGGAATGGGAGTCGCTTACAAATAGGACAGGAGAATCGAATCAGGCAGATATGACGGAATGCCGAAAGATGGTAGAGAACGGCATAAAACTGCACATCGACCAAGTAGAATTGTGCCTTAATAATCTGAACAGTGTGATATTGGACTCCTGGAGAAAGGGAGAAAATCGCCCTAAGTGGCCGGCCCCCGATGGATTCCCCTTGCTCTGGACACAACCTCATCCTTGTGCTGGACCAGTCGGTAGTAATGTAACATGGGTCGAGTCATGGGAGATAGCTAGACCTTGGTTCGTGGATCCCGACGCGGACTCGTTTACCCAAACAACTTCCCACCCAGAAGGATGGTTCCAGGGAGAATATGACCTAGTTTACAGATGGACAGGAAGACCATCAGTTATCGATATCAAGGCATCACAGGGCAAGGGAGACAGGTCCGGCGGATACATTGAGCAACTTCGGCTCTATGCATGGCTATGGTGGGAGACTCATGGAAGGGTAGAGGAACTAGAGCATATTGGAATCTGGTACCTAGGGACTGGTACAATTAAGGAAGTGGAAAAACCCACTCTCAAAGAGCTAGAGGAATACTCTGGGGAACTCAAAGGAGTTTATTCTAAGGTTCACGCTTCAAGACCTTCCATAGTGGACTGTCCGACAAACCCATCTCCCCTAAGGTACTTTGAATCAGGTGGAATTCCGGCTAACCCCCCAGTTGACTCAGACCCATTGGCGAGATGCAGAAATTGCGATCTAAGGGGAGTATGTGAGAATGGGAATCACGAACTAGACCTTCCTTCTGATACTAGGATAGAAAGATTCGGTCACTCTTGGCCGATCACGTCGATTTCAGATATCAAGACCAGAGTGGATGCAATCGGAGTTGTTTCCAATCTCAAGGGCCCCTCTCTCGAAGAAAAAGGAGGGGTCGAATTATCATTCAGGCTTCAGGACGGCTATGATCGAGCCAAAGTTAGAACAAGCAGATACGGGTATCCAACCAATGTTACGAGATCGATTTCCAACAGTACCAGAGTCAAGGTCGGAGGAGCAATCCCCTCTGTATGGAGGGGAGAGGTAGTCCTGGATATTGACGAACAGTCATCTGTTATCATTGCCCGAGATGAGGAAACTTATCCAATAGTGGAGATCGAAACTAGAGTAAATGTGATAGGTAGGATTTGGTCAGTAAATGCCTTTCCTGACGGTCAGGGAATATCACGTTGGTCAATTACTATACTGGACAGCTCTGGCGCCGCTGGAGTGATCGCATTCAAGCAGTTCATTCCTGTTCTGGCAGCTGGCCTCTCACGAGGGGATGAAATAGCAATACTGAATGGAGAGGTAGGTGAATTCAACGGGGTCCCACAAGTCAAAATTGGCCCTAACACAAGGGTGGTCTCAGTCAGAACCTCCGAAGATGTTCCCGAATTTTAATGGCGCCGAGAGAGGGATTTGAACCCCCGCGTCCAATGGACAGTGGATTTCGAATCCACCGCAATACCGGGCTATGCGATCTCGGCAGCGTCCTAGCCACCAGCGAATCAGAAATAAGGGTGACTGGGTTCGGTAGGTGCATGAAGATTGAGGTAAGGAGTGGTGATGAGATATATTCTGTCGATTCGTATAAGCCGATTTCCGTGGGATCCGTACTTGATGAGCTCGGAATAGCCCACTCTACAGTTCTTGCAGTCATTGGGGACACAATCATACCTCATACTTCCATCATTAGTGACGATGTGAGTATTGAACTGGTCACTGTTTCAAGTGGGGGTTAGTTTCTCTGTCAGAACCGTTCCTGCCTCTACAGTGATCAAATCATGCCCCTTTCTGATCAGAGTCGCCTTGTTTCCAATTAGTTTGTAACAATCATCCTCACTCATTAGATACGAACCTTCGTAAAGCCCTATAACCGGGTATTCATTAAACTCATGGAACTCACTGATTCTCCTGGCTCTGGACTCCCCATAGTGCTTTGACAAGTCCTCTTCTTCTGATTCTCTGAACCATATTCCCCCTGGATAGTAATGAGGATTGATTTGGAATGGAACTAGTCCCAAGGTCTCGAAAGATGGGACCATAGTGATTGGCATGTCATTCGTCGTTTGCATTGTTGGACAAGCAACATTGGCTCCTGCACTCACACCTGCGTATGGCTTTCCCTCAGCGATAACTGACTTCCTGATCGGATCTATTAGCCCACGCTCATGCAACTCTCTAACAAGAAGCCAAGTGTTCCCCCCACCAACATACACCCCATCAAAATGTTCCAATTCCGATGCCGGATCGTCGAATTGATGGATTCCAATCAGGTCCATTTCTCCCCCTGCAAAATCCCGCATTCTTTTGGTGTAGGCGTCATGATCAGTGGATGCGTAAGGAATGAATGCAACTCTTTCACACCCTGAGAAGTTTTCACTCATTAATTTCCTGTATGTCAATCGCCTTTCCTCTGTACCCACTCCCCCACTACCTAGAAGCAAACTCATAATGATCACCTAGACGTAGAAATCGCTTGTCTGAGGCCCCTCTTCTAATCCCATTACCCCCTCAAGAGAAATAGAGCCCTCATATCCCTCCATCAGTTTCCTCGCTATTTCTTCTGTGGAGTCTATGTCCAAGTCAAGTGGCAAATCCAAACCATTTTCAATCCAATTTGCTAATCTGCTCGCAGCCAAAACATCCGTGGTGGAGCCAACGGTTTCTGCCACCAATGCAAATGTGTTTACTCCGAAGAGCGGGGACATTGAAACAATCAGTCCGGCTACCCCTATCATTCCGGCCTCCGGCCTTTCTTTACTAACGGGAATATCATTGGCCTCCAGCCCCCTCCTTACATCTTCGTCAGCACAGATGACATGTATCCCCTTGTCTTCCGCTCCTGCGGCCAGTCCCGCTAATACAAGTAGCATAGGTGTCGATGATTCCGAACAAATTGTAAGAATCTCTTCCGCGACTTCATTCTGTCCTGCAGATGTCATCGGCTGCATCTCTCCCCCAATTACTATCACAGTTTGCCCATCCGGTAGAATCACCGATTTTATCTCCATTCTAGGGGGCCTCATGAGGCCACCAGAGTCGAATGTGGAGTGTGGCGGGAAATCATGATTTAATATCCAACCGAGAGTTCTTGAGGGATGTTTTTCAACTAAGGAATCAACTAGTATTTTCCCTACATTACCAACCCCAGGGACGGCTTCTAGGACCGCTGAATGTTCAGGGAGTCCTTCCCCAACGAGCCAATGGATCCTACTCCTATTCATCTCTCCGCCTCCTCATTTGGTGAAGGAAGCGACTCCACCCATTCGTCACTCCCAGCATTCTCCCTCTCTCTCCTTCTTTTTCCCTGAGGGTCTTCAGGAGAATACTTCAGTGGGGCAGATGAAACCATCACTTTTCCACAAACATCGCAATCAGGGCCGAGGCCGTACAAATCACAGGTCTTGCAATACTGTAGTTTGCTTCTCACCATGTCTATCAAGGAGCTAGCGGAGCCTACTAGTCAATGAACCATCCGTAAGGTTCGCGCCTTCAAGAGCGGTCTATTGATAGTGAGCCATTCACCGTGGACATACTTTTCTTTACTGCCTCGACTGCAGACTCCCACAAGGACTCAGCCACCTGATAGTCAGGAGCCCTGATGTCCACCCGATAACTCGGAGCACCGTCATAATGGCAAGTTAGCGTTACTTCTTCCAGCCCGCTGGCACAAGCCTCCGCTTCAAGCAATGCGTCCCTTATTGCGTAGACGCCTTCTTCCCCCCATACTTGAATATCGAAAACTCCTCTGATTTCAACGAATGGCGGTATTATGTTCTCCATTGCCAGAGATGTTACTACTCCTGTCCAATCTCCCTCAAATCCGGCGTCAATTAGCGCGGTATCGCTTATCGCGCACTCTTCTAGAGCCCCGTACAGAGTTCCGAATGACTCTGTCATCGCATTGGATATTTCGGCACTCTTGGTATCATCCCAGCCGACTCTCTCAGCGGCGACCCTCATGATCTGATTCGCTCGTTCTTCGTTCTTCCAAGCCTGTACAGTATCTCGCCTGCGCTCTTCAGAGACGCTTTTTAGAGAAAGCTCGACTCTTTTCCTATCTTTCTTGACTTGTATTACTTTAGCTACGACTCTCTGCCCCTCTCTCACATGAGCCCTGATGTTTCTTACCCATCCTGCCGCTATTTCCCCCACGAACACGAATCCCTCTCTTCCATCGTATCCATCCAAGCTAAGGTAGGCACCATTCTGCTTGATGTCTTTGACGGTACAGATTAGAAGATCGCCCTCTTCTGGCCATTCTTCTTCATTATCGCTCATCTAATGCCCCCTTCACTCGAGGACATCAACTATGGTACTTCCAGTGAGTTCAGCCTTCCCGCCTTTTGGGATGGCTAGAATAGAACCGCAAACCGAGCATATAATCTCAGTCGAGGCGCGATTAAAAACAATCGATTCTGCCCCACAGTCTCGACAACTTACTCTCAGAAACTTACCAGACATTCTAATCCTCACTTATCGACTAGCTCGAACTTTCGAGCCCTCTTTCCTCGAGGGGAATGTGCCTTCCCCGTTTCGCTACATCTGTACACAAGATTAACCCTCTTGGTGGGTTTCTCCCCTGATGGCTTTGGCCTTGGGAAACCTCTGTATCCGGAAGTAACCTTACGGAACCTTCTCTGACCCCATTTCAACTCGCTAGCGCGCCTCTTCTTGACGCGCTCCACAGTGTGCTCGGTGTGCTTGCCTGCAGCAGGACTGTATCTCTTTACCTTCCTAGGCATCTTTACCATCAGTTGCACCTCGTTGCTTAGTAGCGAGGCCGGCGACCGATGGCCTGTTTATGAAGTCTATCGAGAGAAATCCCCGTTGCGAATTAATGAGCCAGGTCAATTTATTGCAAAATCAACAATAATCCCTTGGCCCTCCGAGGTCTGTGACTGAGATGTGGCTCCAGTGGTGGATTGCCTTATTTCTCCTAATCTCTGGCTATTCTATGGCCAGGATGGGGCCAGCTTTCGACAGATCGAGATTCGGTTTCCTAGTCTTCTTTGCTGGTTTGGTATTGGCCTTCTTGCCCACTGAAGGATTAATGAGTTCCGAAGATGCCGCATCCGAGTCACTGAGGCTAACACTTTCATGGGCTATCCCGGGAGCAATCGGGCTGTACATAGTTGCATCAGGGGCACCGATTTACAATGAGTCAAATATCTTCAAGCTCCTCATTGGCTGGTCTTTGACGCTCTACTCTTTGTGGGCAATGTTCATTTCCTGGGGGCCAGATATTGATATGATTGGCAAGACGGTTTCATCCACATTAGGAGTGACGTTAACTATGACAATTTACCTTTACTCCATCAGAATAGCAGAGTCAACTAGCTCGGAGGATTCAGTTACAAAACCTCTGGAAAGCGATGAGATTAAGCACATCTCCGATATTTTACTATCGAACTTAGGAGATATGGAGGCTAAAGAATGAGCGAGATTATATCAGTGTTTTTTGGATCGATAATCCTCGCATCGATGGCCATACTAATCCATCTAATTTCCGCATATCATCCCTATCACAGACCTGTCCCTCTCGCCCTATCTTCTCTGGCCACTATGTCTCTGGCTGTGCTTGCTCTCTCGCTGATAAATGATGGGTTAGGTTACCTTGAGATAGTTAGGAGCTCTGTCTCAGAATCGATTTCTTCCTTGCTGAATATTCTCCCTATCATTTATGTCTCCATTGCAATAATACTGCTTAAAGTATCATTACAAAATAGGATAGAAGAACCACTCTAGCCCAAGAGAATCTCGACTGGCAGAGGGGAACGCTGATAACACCCACTCCGGTCGCGAGGTCGTCCAGTAGGTGGTTTGTGTGTCCAAGGGTACTCCAAGTATGGGAAAAAGGCAGAAGTCCACACACATAAGGTGCAGAAGGTGTGGTAGGCACTCTTTTCACAAGACAAAGAGTGTTTGTTCCAGTTGTGGATATGGCCAGACCGCCAAGCTCAGGAAGTACAGGTGGAGCAAAAGAAACCGCTCCATGGGAAGTAAGTAATATTCACGAAAGGGCTAAGTCCCTCGCCCTTGAGCGGGGTACGGTAGCCGATGTGCGGGATCATCGGAATTTTGTCTCATCCCGATTCTCAAGTGGCTCAATCTCTGTATGATGGATTGTTGGTGCTTCAACATAGAGGGCAGGATGCGGCGGGCATTGTTACAAGCGATCACGAAAATATCTCACACAGAAGGGCCAATGGCTTGGTACGTGACGTCTTCAGGTCAAAGCACTCGAAATCTCTCAGAGGCTCAATGGGAATAGGGCATGTTAGGTATCCCACTGCAGGCTCAAGCTCAGTTGCAGAGGCACAGCCATTCTACACGAATACTCCCTTTGGAGTTAGCCTAGCACACAATGGTAACCTGAACAATACCTCTGACATCATTTCCGGTCTTTTGGAGTATGATCACAGGAGGATAAATACCAGTTCTGATTCTGAGGCTCTACTGAATCTCTTTGCTGCAGAGATCCAAAGGTCGCTTAATGGAAGGCCGGGAGGACTTGATTCGCTCACAGAAGAAGACATTTTCAGGGCTATTGAAAGACTACACCTTAGGGCGGAAGGGAGCTACAGCGTAGTTGCAATGATTACAGGATGGGGCATTATCGCATTTAGGGACTCCCATGGTATCCGCCCTCTTTCGATGGGAAGCCGTGTTGTTAATGGCTTCACAGAGAGGTTATTTTCCTCAGAGAGTGTTGCATGCAATACACTAGGTTTCAACCACGAAGGAGACGTCTCACCAGGCGAAGCCGTAATTGCGAGGATGGACGGCACCATATCTTCAAAACAATGCTCCAATGAAGTTTCGCATAGCCCATGTATTTTCGAGCATGTATATTTTGCTAGGCCAGACTCAGTTATTGATGGAATCTCTGTCCATTCCTCGAGGATTAGAATGGGTGCATCTTTGGCCAAAAGAATATCCGAAAAGCTCCCAGATCATGGGATAGAGTCAGTTATCGCTGTACCAGACAGTGGCAGAATCGCCGCCTTAGAGCTTGCTAGGGTTTTAGACGTCCCCTACAGGGAAGGATTTGTCAAGAATAGATATATCGGGAGGACATTCATCATGCCCGGGCAGACAGTTCGAAAAGACTCAGTGAGGAAGAAACTAAACACAATCCGAGAGGAATTCCAAGACAAGGTGGTACTGATAGTGGACGACAGTATTGTCAGGGGCAATACCTCAAGAAGAATAGTCTCAATGGCCAGGGAAGCTGGAGCAAAAAAGGTGTATTTCGCTTCTTGCTCCCCGCCGATCATTCATCCAAATGTGTACGGTATCGATATGCCTGCAAAGTCAGAGTACGTCGCACATGGAAGGACCATTGAGCAAATTTCCGAGGTTATTGGAGCAGACTGGATGATCTATCAGGAATTGGACGATTTAATTGAGGCATGCAAAGGAGATTCAGGTTCAGATCTAGTGACTTTCGACTGTTCATGCTTCGATGGGGTATATGTCACGGGTGGAATAAACGAAGAATACCTAAAACGAATAGAGGAGATTAGGAGCGACTCGGCCAAACAAACTGCTTAGATCTAATTACAGTCAATATCAAGCCCACATGCCCCACCCTAGGAACATGAAAACGTCCATCGCGGCATTCTCTGGAATGATCGCGAGGGAGGAAGTAGGATGCTTCGTAAAGACGGAAGATGGTTTTGCAATATCATTAAGCAATGAAATTGTCTTCCTTGACAGGAGATGTCAAGTGATCTCAAAACATCTCTATGATGGATTAGTTGTGGCGATAAATGACACAGATATTGGAACCATCGTCGTAAATGCGAAAGGTGATGTAGATGTTATTAATGCAAATCAAATTGAGAATATTTTCTCTGGTAAAGAATGCAGTGTTGCTTCATTTTCCTATCATAAAACTTTCATCTCACAAGAAAATAAGGAGATATTGACTATCTACAACACAGGAGAGTACGGACTTTCTGCTCCTGCCGACGATCCGAATATGATCCATGTGTCCGATGATGGCAATAGCCTCGCTGTGGGTAGTAAAGGGGGAGCTTTAACCATATTCGGCCCTAATCTACAGACATCTCATCATTCGCCACCTAGGGATGATGACGTTGAGGTAATTTCCGCAATTTGTTCAGATGGGAGGGGGAGATTCCTCGTTTCTAGGTCTTCATTGGGATTAGTAGTTGACGAAAGGGCGGTAAATAGGGTAGAGCTATGGGACATCAAGAAAGGCCTAATTATGGAAGCTGAGGTTCCTTCAAGGATAACATGTATCGCACCACGCCAGAACGGATATGTGGCGGGTTGCTTCGAGGGAGAGGTAATTCTAATCGATCAGGATTTACAGGTATCTACGATCTCAAAATCGGAGTACACAATCTCGGATGTTTTGGAATGGGAAGGGGATATTATGTTCTCATGCTGGTTTTTTGTCGAAAGAATGAATCAATCAGGGGCTAAAATTTGGTCATTCGAGCACCAAAATCTAGTGAAAGGAATGCTCAAAATAGGGGATGATCGAATCGTGGTTTTCGGAAAAGGGGGGGATGCAAATACGGGCAATCACATTTCATTAATCCTTCCAGATGCAGAAACCCAGGAGGATATCACTAGTAGTAAATCAAAAATTGGGGCCATCGAACTTTCTGATGAGAAACACTCTGGAATGCTCTCAGAGGATGAGTCATCGGCAGCATCTCAAAGATCCCCATTAGATGGCATTGAGGATCTAATTTCCGAAATTATTGAGCCAATTGAGGATACCGAATACGAAAAAGAGGCGCATAATGGAGACTTACTCGAGTCTCTGGTATCGACTGCTCGCTCACTGAATATACCCCCGGTGGCAAATCCAGGAGGAGACATCACCGTAATGTCTAATGAGGATTCAAAAGCCGATGTTATCCTGAATGGCTCCGACTCATACGATCCTGATGGGGAGATAGTCTCATGGTCATGGAGCACAGCTAGTGGTAGAAACTTGGGCCAGTCGAAGATAGTCAGGGTGAGGCTTACTCCAGGAGTTCATGTATTCACTCTCAGAGTAACTGACAATATGGGTGCGGAGTCAGAAAGTAGTATGACTGTAAGGGTCATCGACTAGAGCTTGGCGAGCTCTTCCTTCAGGGATGGAAGCGCCTCTTCCCATGTCGCAACTATTCCATAGTCTGCTACTCCAAAAATTGGGGCATCGGGATCTTTGTTTATCGCAACTATGTACTTGCTGGAACGCATACCAGCTAGATGTTGTATTGCGCCGCTGATTCCTACGGCGATATACAATGAGGGGTTGACAGTCTTACCAGTTTGTCCAACTTGCATGTTATGGGGTATCTCATCCCACGAATCTACAGCCGCCCGACTTGCTCCAACAGCAGCGCCGATGACATCAGCCACCTCGTTCAAATGAGAGAAGTTTGCAGGGTCTCCCATCCCTCTTCCACCAGAAATTATGATATCGGCTTCCGATACATCAAGTCTTTCACTTGCCTTTGCCATGGCTTCTTTGACAGCAACCGAAACCTCAGAAGTGCTGTCTACAGTAATCAGCTCAGCGTTACCGCCTGAGCCTGCACTCTCGAAGGCATTCTGCCTCAGTGTTATTACGCAAGACCCAGAAGCTGTGGAAGTCTCAATCGCCTTTCCCGAATATACCGACCTAGTCATCTTCAGGTCTTGGCCAATCTCTGTCAAATCCTGCACCACTGGGACTCCCATTTTTGAGGCTATTTGAGATGCCAATTCCCTCCCTGTAGGGGAAGAGGAAGCTATCACAACACCATCACAGTGGGGTGCCATAACAGCTGACCAGGCCCCGCTATCGAAGGACGAGAAGCAATCGCCCTTCAGGGAAATGACCTTGGAAACGCCCGAAATCTCAGATGCCTCACTTTCACCTACTCCTCCGGGGCACAACAGTGTGGTTGTTCCGCCCAATGAACTAGCCGCACCAGCTAGCTGACTGGTTACACTATGCAATTGGTTTCCATTCGTTTCAGCAATAATTGTTATGTTCATATTCAATCCTCCTAAATTACATTCGCCTCTTCACGGAGCTTTGCGACAACAGTTGAGACCGACTCAGCCCCCTCGAATTTCTGCCCTGGGGGCTTCTCCGGTGGCAAATCATGTGCATGAATTTTGACGCCGGACTCTCCGATATCAACTCCCAAATCTCCAGGGCTCACTGTCTCGATTACCTTCTTCTTTGCCATCATTATCCCCTTGACGTTAGGCCTTCTGAGCTCAGTTGCCGCTTTGTCAAACGCGAAAAGACAGGGCTTTGAAACTATAACCCTCTCATTTCCAGAGGGACTAGCTCTTAGTGCGCTGAAGCCGTCTCCATCCACGCTGACTTCGGAGACCATGCCAACGCACGCCGCTCCGATTAGACTTGCTACTCCCGGACCAGTAGACCCAGAGTTGGTATCTGCAGCTTGCTTCCCGCATAGAATGACATCAGCGCCACAGTGCTTGACAGCAGCGGCAAGAATGGATTGAATTTGCCTACTGTCCATTTCGCTAGTGTCCGCCTCAACATGCAACATCGAGTCAGCACCAACTGCAGCGGCATCTGTGAGCATTTTTGAAGATCTAGATGGACCGCAGGTAATAGCAACTAGGTCGCCACCCCCTGACTCCTTCAATTGGAGAGCGTACTCTAGTGCGTACTCATCGTAAGGACTAGTCGACCATTTCGACACCGAATCTTGGTCAACCCTCCCATCCGATACGGCAATCTTCGCTGTTGTATCAGGAACTTGCTTCAGTAGTACTGCTATAGTCATGTTATCCCTATCGACCCGACTATAGATTCCCATATCAAGATTGACCTGATTCAATCTCTAGAATCTAGGTTAAATCTCTGGTAAATGACTGAATCCCTGTTATGTGTCTGCCAAGAATTAGGTTGTGTATGTCATGAGTCCCTTCGTATGTTTTCACGGACTCCAAATTTGCCATGTGCCTCATTACAGGATATTCGTCTAGTATTCCGTTTGCACCATGGATGTCTCTGGCCACCCTAGCAATTTCCAAGGCAATATCTACATTATTCATCTTGGCGAGAGAAATGTGCTCAGGAATCCAATTGCCTGCATCTTTCTTTTGGGAAAGGTGATATGCGAGTAGTTGGGCTTTGGTGATCTCCCTTAGCATCCAAGATAGTTTGTTCTGGACGAGCTGGTATGAAGCTATTGGATGATCGAATTGTATTCTACTGAGTGAATACTCCTTGGCTGAGTCGAAACAAGCTTGAGCCGCCCCAATAGCGCCCCAAGATATCCCATATCTGGCGTTATTGAGGCAAGAGAACGGCCCCCTGAGTCCTTTCACCCCGGGAAGAATCCTGTCCTTGGGAATTTTACAATCTTGGAACACCAGCTCGCTAGTAACGGATGCTTTGAGGGAATGTTTGCCCTTCATTTCGGGGGCAGAGAAACCTTCGTCGCCATCCTCAACAATAAAACCACGGATAACTCCGTCTAATTTAGCCCAAACCACGGCAACCTTTGCAATGGAGCCATTGGTGATCCACATTTTTGCACCATTCAGAAGGTAGTGGTCCCCCATATCCTCGGCTCTAGTAATCATATCTCCTGGATTTGAGCCATAATCAGGCTCTGTGAGGCCGAAACATCCAATCCATTCTCCACTGGCCATTTTTGGTAAGTAGTAATTTTTTTGCTCTTCAGATCCAAAGTCCCAAATCGGATACATTGCCAGTGAACCTTGGACAGATGCAAATGATCGAAGCCCACTATCGCCCCTCTCGAGCTCCCTGCAAATTACCCCATATGCTGTGTATGAGAGTCCTGGACATCCATATCCCTTTAGAGGAGCGCCAAGTATACCCATCTCTCCTAGTGTCACTCGCCACTCATCTGGAAACACCCCGTCCCTGCAAGCATGCTCGATTTTTGGTAGGACTTCGTTATCAACGAAATCTCTTACCATGTCTCTAACCATTCTTTCCTCATCAGTCAGGAGCGAGTCAACATCGTAGAAGTCCAAGGCTTCGAATGGCATATTCTCAGTCCTCGCGGTGTACTTTCACTCATCAAGGTATGGAATGAAACATCTCCTTCTAATCTGCTCTTCAGGGGCAATTAAAACATGGTTTAACTCGTTTTTCACCTCTATGCCAAGTCATGTATCCAAAAAAATGCCCTTCCCATTTTTCATACGCATGCCACAATATCCCATCTTAACTCAAAATACAAGCCTCCAGAATGACAGAATTGAATAGTGTCCAATCTAGCGCACGGTCATGGAGCGATTCGACGTACGACGAGGAAAGGTAAAGCAAATTGAGGAAGAAGGAGGGTTATCCGTTCTTGCAAGAAGCTTTTTTGACACTATCGAAGCAGATAAAGACGGGTCCTTTACAGGCTCTCACGGTATAATGACATCTATTTCAGGAAAATTTGAGGGGAATGCCTTGATTGTTGACGTCACAAATGTGGCTCCCAATTTTGAAGATCCCGATGCTATGAAGGCGGCCATGGATGATAGGAAGAGGTGGACTGCGTTTTTGGACGAAGCCACTGGATACAACTCCAAGCAACGGGGAGACAAGGCCAAGGAGTGGGCGAAGAAGGCTTCGAAAGCCAAATCCGCCGTTTCTTCAGCTCGACACTTCATGGAAATGTCCGAATCCCTGGGCCAAGATAAGAAGGATAAGGCGGAGGAGCTAATCGCGGAGATTGAAGAAGCATTAGACTCCAATGAAAATACAAAGGCAGCTGGAAGGGCCGAGAAACTGAACAAGCTATTCAATTAGGTGATAAATATGTCCAATGAGAATGACTCATTGCGCGACGATGGCATTCGCCAGAAAATAGCAAAGATGTTCTCAGGCTGTGTAGAAGTTGTAGGTCGGGAACACGTTGAACAAGTTCTTTCTGGAAAGGCATCACACTCGGGAGATAACAACCTTGTAGCATATATCGGCTTGGAGCCTAGCGGAAAGGCACATCTTGGCTGGCTATTGCTTTCCCGTACCATCAGGAACATGTTAGATGAAGGAGTGAATGTAATTATCCTACTGGCAGATTGGCATGCATGGGTGAATGATAAATTCGAAAGGGACATGGGAAAGATCTCACTGGCCGCAGATTACATGTCAGAGGTCTTTACCTCTTTGTTAGGACATCCGGAAGTTGGCGATGGGCCGGGGCAAATCCGATTCATCAGGGCCTCAGAGATCATGGACTCAGGTGAATACTGGGAACGAGTTCTGAGATGTTCAAAAAACATGAGCCTGTCGAGGGTAAGACGGACGTTTAGTATAATGGGGAGGGATGAAGACTCCTCCGACCATGATCTTTCCGCATTCTTTTATCCCGCTTTGCAGGCGGCAGATATATTCGAGCTTGAGGTTGATATTGCCTTTGGCGGGATGGACCAGAGAAAAGCTCACATGTACATGAGAGAGGTTGCGGACAGGAACGGATGGACAAAGCCCACTTGCATCCATACTCCAATGCTTTCAGGATTAAAGGGTCCGGGTGGCAGAATGGACTCCTTTGATCACAAGATGTCAAAATCAGACCCAAACAACGCGGTCATTCTACATGACTCGAGAGAATTACTGCAAAAAAAGATGAAGAAGGCATATCTTGAGGTTGGAAACAGCTCCTCGGCCATCTTCGAGATTACTGAACACGTAATTATCCCTTTTTTAGGGGAAATATCAATTATTCCAGATCCAAAATATGGCAGCCCCTCCAAGTTTACCGACCCGAAAGCGTTCATGGACGCAGTATCAGATGGGACCGTACACCCCTTGGATGCCAAGCTCGCGGTAGCAGACTCGTTATCCGAGATTCTTCAGCCACTTTCCGAGTATTTCGAGAGAAATCCAGAAATCATTCAAAGTATGGAATCAATTACCGCAAAGAGCTAACCTCGGTTTTTCTACTCCATGCTCGATTTTTTAGGGACAGGTATCATAACCCCCATTACCACGCGAGGTCGGTGAAATTATGTCAGATGTGGGCATAGACGATATCGCAATACATTTTCCTCGACTGTACTTTGATATGCGAGATTTTGCCGATTTCAGGGGTGCGGACTTTGGAAAGCTCAACAAGGGTCTAGGCTTGGCGGCTATGGCAATTCCAGATGTTCATGAGGATACAGCCACTATGGGTGCCAATGCGGCTTCAAGGCTAATCGACAGGAATGATATAGACCCAAACAAAATTGGGCGAATTTACTTGGGAACGGAATCAGCACTTGATGGAGCAAAGCCCACTGCAACTTACATCATGGACATGCTTGAGCAAAGATACTCCAGCAAATTTGGTGAGAACTGCTTCAGAAACTGTGATGTTGTGGATTTGACATTTGCATGCATAGGAGCAGTCGACGCAATGCACAACACACTTGACTGGGTTGCCAGAGGTGGAGAGGAAAAGGACAGAATCGGTATAGTTGTGTTCGCTGACAACGCCAAGTATGATCTCGAGTCTAGCGGAGAGTACACTCAAGGGGCAGGAGGTGGAGCGATTCTGATAAGGCACAATCCGAGACTTCTGGCTATTCCTGATATTTGGGGCGTTTCAACAATGCCCGTTCACGACTTCTTCAAACCTAGAAGGGAAGTAAACACGAGGATGATTGTGGAGAATGTGTTGGAAGTCGCCCGCGAAAGTGGGGAGAGGATTAAGGAAGGGCTTGCAGAGAAGATTCTCAAGTATCTGCCAAATTCATCCAAGAAAGATGATATCATGTTCGAAAACGAGAAGCTAATGATACACAAGGATATGCCAGTTTTTGATGGCCAATTCTCAAATAGGTGCTACTCTGAGTCAGTAAAGACCGCATTTATCAATTTCAGGTCAAAAGCAATATTGGATGGAAGGTATGACCCAGATGAAGATGAAATTCTTACCGAGCAGTGGATGAGGATTATTGTACACCTCCCTTATGCATTTCAAGGAAAAAGAATGTTTCCCGACGTCTTTAGGCATGACAGAAGAAATCTTCCTATCTGGGATTCAATTACTGAGGAAATTGGCCCAGAACCAATGGAGCAAGACTTTCCTCAGACTCCAGAGGGGATAGAAGAATTCGAACGCGCCAACGATCTCTATCGGAGGCTAATTTCCAAGACCACCGAGTTCAGGGAGTTCGCAGAGCAAAGAATTGAGAAAACTCAGAGAGCCTCAAGCTTGATCGGAAATCAGTATACAGGCTCTATTTTCCTAGCGTTGATGTCATCAATGGAGAGCGATTATCTGGATGGTACCGATATGGGAGGCGAGAAGGTAGGCCTCTGCGGATATGGTTCCGGCGCCAAGGCAAAGGTATTCGAGGGGGAGGTCCAAGGGGAATGGAAGGAGATATCATCTCGCTTTGAACTGTTTGAGAGACTATCCAAGAGGACTCCAATTGACAAGACAATTTACGAGTCTCTTCACAGAGGTACTAGGAAAGAATCTGTATTATCTCCAAATGGTGAGTTCGCGTTGGTCGGAATAGGCGCGGAGGGAGACCTAGAAGGCCAGAGAAGATATGCCTGGGTCGAATAGATATTTCATCATGGGACTATGGCCCGATTAATTACGATTCTTTGGACTTCCTGGGTCCCTTCGTAAATTTGTGTTATCTTTGCATCTCTGAAGAACCTCTCTACTGGGAAATCAGTAGTGTATCCATATCCGCCGAGAACTTGTACTGCCCTCTCAGAGACCCACATGGCCGTGTCGCCTGCGAATAACTTAGCCATACTCGCTTCCTTGGTATGTCTTGGACCGCCATCCTCGTAGTGCCTCTGTTTGGCCCATGCCGCCTTGTAGACCATCATTCTCGATGCTTCTATCTGGGTCGCCATGTCCGCAAGGATGTTGCCAACACTTTGATGATACGAGATTGGCTTCCCAAATGTCTGTCTCTCATGTGAATAATTCAGCGCAGATTCATATGCTCCCTGAGAAATCCCAAGTGCCTGCGCGGCAATACCTATTCTGGAGTTATCCAATGCATTCATTGCGATTGGAAAACCTTCTCCGGGCACCTTGAGCACATTTTCAACAGGAACCAGACAATCTTCGAGTAGTAGTGAGCATGTGTCCGAAGATCGTATTCCAAGCTTGTCTTCCTTCTTTCCAACCGAGAATCCTTCGAATCCCTTCTCGACGATAAACGCCGTAGTACCGCCATGCTTTTTCACACCATATTCGGGATGATCAACGTCCTTCGCGAAAAGGACGTATATGTCGGCACTGGAGCCATTTGTTACCCACATTTTCTCTCCGTTGAGGACATAATGGGTTCCGTCATCATTCAACTTGGCCTTGCAGACCATCGCTGCTGCGTCAGTTCCAGAGCCCGCTTCAGAGAGTGAGTAAGCTCCTATCTCATTTCCCGCCAGTCTCGTGAGGTACTTGTCTTTCTGATCTTCATTTCCGTGGATTGATATTGTCTTCGAACAAAGCCCCACATGAACGCAGTACATCACTGAAAAAGACGGATCAACTCTGGCCAACTCCTCCACGATTATTGCCTCGGTAACATCATCTACTGGACTTCCACCGTATTTCTCTTCAATAGCAATTCCCTGCAGGCTGGTTTCGCAGAATTTCTTCCACTCTTCCAGTGGGGGCCTCTGTTCCTGGTCTCTAGCAAGAGTGGTTGGAAGGAGGATCTCCTCCGCAAAATCTCTTACCATGTTTCGAATCATGTTCTGCTCTTCCGTCTCTTCAAAATTCATGGTACTCAATACATCCGAAAGGCGCCTCATTGTTAACCTCTCGTTACAGGATTCTCGAATTCATACGAACGAATAGTTGAAATTCGATACCGATGGCCGCGGTGCGAGAAACATGGCCGATAGCGACTACGCAGAGTTCAGCATTGCACACGATCGCCTATACACACTTGACCACCTGTGGATGCAGGTTTTGGATGAGGATAAAGAAGAGGGAACAACTAGCATAAAAATAGGATTGAGCGAGTTCCTCATGGCAGAGTTCGGAGAGGTTATTCAGATAGTATTGGCTAGGCCTAGGGATGACAGTGACTTTGAGATTGATGCAGATTCAGGACTCTCAGAGGATGATGATGAGGAAGATAAGCCATCAAAGGCAGATACAATGGGGGCTCAGGTTGATACAGACGAGTTACTGATAACTGTGACTACCAGGTACGATGGGGAATTCGATAGGATGTTGATCAATGCCCCCATTTCTTGTACAATAGTTGAATTGAACGGGCATGTAGAGGATAATCCAGATTTAGCTAATGAGGACGCCTATGGGGATGCATGGTGCGTGATCGTGAAGACATACACCGACGATTTCGATGAGGATCAATTCATGGATAAGGATGAATATTTGGCTATGCTTAATGAACTTCCTTGACTATGGCCATTGAAGGCCATCCCAGTTTTCATGATTCGATTGTTCCCAGTTAAACTCCGTAAGCAGTGGAATAAGATCAGCCTCCGTTCTCAATGCGCCCTCAATTTGCTTTCTGTGGAGCCAACCTTTGAGTTTCCCCAGCCTAGGTCCGGGAACAAGTCCAGTAACTTCCGCTAGCCTATCGCCATTGATTATTGGTGAAATAATCAGTTCTTCATTATCTGCCTGTTCCATAGCCTCTCTGAATTCAAACAAGTCGACGCCAGACTTCTCCAGATACTCCATTATCATCTTCTTCCTCTTCTCGGGTACTACTGCCTTGAACCTCCTTAGTGACTCAATAGAGCAATCCAGCTCTAAATTTCTGCATTCATGCATTATGGAAATTTCAGAAAGAGAATTTTTTGAGAGTACTAAGGATTCTCTCAGCATTTCTGAAAGAGACTCAGATGAGATATCCTCATTCCTGAAAAATAATGCCAAATTCACCAGATGATTACTTGATAATTGAGGAGGGATGTCCACATCATGGTCCTCGAAAACCTGGTCAAAAACTCCTAGAGAAGCCATCTTTAGGGCTATTTGATGTACGTTTCCTCCGCTGAATATTTTAGAAATCTCGACTCCAACCCTCTCTCTGGAAACACCCGAGAGAAAACCTTCGGCCCGAATAATCCCCCTCTCGAGAGATTCGTCCATCTTCCTGACTCCAGCATCTCCCGCATCTAGAAATCTAAATGCCCGAAGCACCCTCAACCCATCTTCATCGAACCTCTTGTCTGCAGATCCCACTGTCCTTAAGGTGCCCATGGATAGATCATCTAGTCCACCATACGGGTCTATCAGGACCTCATCGATACCTATGGCCATTGAATTTATTGTGAAGTCCCTTCTACTCAGATCTTCGATAATTCCTTTATCATCCTCTCCAACCTCTAGGAAACTAACTTTTTCAGGTCTCCTACCGTCAATATAGTCTTCCTCACTCCTCAAAGTAGTTACTTGCCACTCCGAGGTATTCTCTTCACCCTCGATCCTTACTATCACTGTTCCAAAACTCGCTCCAACCATAATTGATTTGGGAAAAATGGACTCAATCTCCTTGGGCGTCAAGGTAGTGGCTATGTCCATATCTTCTGCATTCATTCCCATTAAAGAGTCCCTCACCCAGCCTCCAACAATCCATGCCGAGCCTTTTTTCCTCAGTTTACCCAGAACATGCCGGTCGTCATCAGAAATCTGACGCAATGCCCTGACTAGGTCGTCACGCATCGCGTCCGTCATGATGTGTGCTGAGGCCTCACAGACATCACTTCTTCGATTCCAAATTTCATCCATTGTCAAGGAACAAAGTCTCGATGCCTTTTTCCAAAGAGAGCTTCTTCGGGTTCAGAAGTAAGTTCCACGAGGTCAAAACCGACTAATCTACTGAATGTAGGCCATAGTTCAATCAACCACTCAGACTCAGTCATCAAAAGTTCAATGACAGGGTGCTCAATAATCTCCTCATCCGTATAGCTCTCATCAATTTCAGGAAGTCCGGAAGGTAAGTCACGCAGGGATTGGACCAATTTTTCTAGCTTCAAAACTTCTTCAGAACCACTGCCCAACAAAGATTCTATTAGCTTCAGCGCGTCCTCAAATTCATCAGCGATGAATTCTGGATCCGGAAAGGTCCTGTCGTACTCGGAGATATCCAAAGGCCCGAAAACCACGCTACCAAGATCGGTTTCATACCATGCCCCGCCTTGCCATTCCCTCTTCAGGAGCCTTTGCTGGACTCTGCCTCCAAACGGTCCTAGAACAAATCCCCCTTCTTCTATCAGTAGCTCTATCTGAGAGGGCATGTTTCTAATTGATCCTGTAAACAGGACTCTGTCCACGTCTCTAGACCAGAATGGGTCATCTAATGCCTCATTTCCCATGACACGTATTATCCCAATCTGTTGGAGACCCTCCAGTATCTTTGTAGTATGTGCTGAAACCTCTCTGTGTGGCTCTATGATGGTGACCTTGCCAGCAGGTCCACAAATCTTGTCAATCAGTGTTGCCAAATACCCTCCCTTTGACCCCATCAACACGACATGCTGACCCGGCCTAAGCTCAAGATGGTGTAGCATTGTCACAATCATGTGAGGGGCAGAGATCGTTTTTGTCACCCCTGAATCAGTCACTAGAAATGGTACAGGGTAATCCTGCCAGAAACTTTCCAGTGGAAATTCCGTAAAATCCGAAGGCTCGGTTGAAAGAATCGCGTCGATAATGCCCTGATTCATCGGAATCCCTGTTTTTTTGAGCATTTGGACCAAATCAATTACTCCGGACATGTCATCTCTCGACACTCCTTTAGCCGCAGTCCATTTGAACACAACGCTCCCCCGGTCAGCTAGGGTCCGTGGTCTAGGGGTTATGACGTTGCTCTTACAAAGCGAAGATCGCAGGTTCAATTCCTGCCGGACCCACCAGTAAATCTCAACTTATTAGCCAAGTGGCAACAGGCCCCCCACATCAAATTCAAAAGGCGGTGTCTTGAGGGCGATGCGTGGTCGAAGAGACCGCTGGACTAGCGTCCCGCGTGGCAAGAAGGCTCAGGAAGAGAGACTGGACTGTGTCTGTTGCTGAGTCTTGTACCGGTGGCTTAGTTGCTTCTTTGATAACTGATATATCTGGAGCATCTGCATGGTTTAATCAAGGCTGGATAACATATTCTAACGATTCAAAGATGAGAGAGTTGGGCGTAGAAAAGTCAGCTTTCGACAGCGGGGATGCGGGTGCTGTATCTCATGAGGTGGCTATTCAAATGGCCCAGGGCGCCAAGTATCAATCTGGATCAGACGTCTCAATAGGGATAACTGGAATCGCAGGACCCGGAGGATCAACAGGGGACAAGGAGGTTGGAAGGGTCCATGTAGCCGTAATTGCAGGGGACTACTTTTTATCCAGAAGAATGGATTTCGGAGATAATGACAGGCTGGATAACAAGAAGTCTTTCGCCGCGTTCGCAATGAGGCTCACACTGGAGGCACTAGATAGGGTAGACGAAAACGAGGCCGTCGTCGAGAAAGTATTGAGTAAGGATGAAGGGGACATTTCCTTCGATACATCTCAATTAGACCCCCTGTCTGAAGAGTGGGAAGGAAGTCTTGAGTGGCAGAAAAGTCCCAGAACAGTGGCCGAAGACATCGGCAAAGTAGATCTAGCCTCATTGACGGATTGGGACGACCAAGAATAATCTGGCTACTTTTTTGCGATATCATCATGAGGTGACTATCGCCCATGACTGGCATGGCCTCTGAGGATTGGCCTGAAAGACAGCGAATTTTAGCTTCTTCAGGTATGCTTGTGATTGGCAGAAAATCGCAAGAGATTATTCAGGATCTAGAGGATATCCAACCATTAATCGAGGCCGCAAGGTCATCTGGGGTGAAAATACTCGATCATAGGACAGTCAACGAGTTGCTATCTATGTCCACTAGAACCAAAATAGAGCCTCTGGTGTCCGATTTTTCAAAAACGGAGCAAGCTTCCCTTCCTAGCCCAGATAGTCATTCTCCGATTGGAAGGACTGTAGCGCCCTCAAAATCATTGGATTTAGCTCCTCCTCCGAGGCCACACGGACTGGAGCATTACAGCCTAGCAGATTTTCCCATGGAGGCGACAGATGTTGACTCTCAAATTGAGATACATTTCGATATCACAGGGAACTCGGTCACTGAAGGAAAGATGTCTGACATGAGAGCTTGCTTCACTGACAGACTACAGTCAATACGATCAATGATGGTTGCCTCCAACACACTTCCCAGGAGGCCTGTACCTGCTTCGGAGGCATGGAGAAACAGACAACGCCACTCAAGTAGGGAGTATGAGGTAACCATGGTAGGGCTAGCGACAGAAATGAGATGGGCCAAAAGTAAGAATCTAATGTTCGTGGTCGAGGACGAGACAGCTCAGATAAGGTGCATTCTAAAGCCTCCCTCTGATGCTTCGGAGGTACACCCGGCGCTTGACGGATTGATGGATGATGATGTTGTTGGCGTCAGTGGATATTTCTTGGTCGGAGAAGGAGACCCGATTTTCTTCGTCCAAGATATTCACCTTCCACCACTAGGGTTTCACTCGAAAAATACATCTGGTGAAGATAGAGCCGTCTCTGCGGCTTTCCTTTCAGACACTCATGTTGGTAGCATGACCTTCCTAGGTCCTCAATGGGATAAAATGATTGAATGGTTCAACAATGACCCTCTAGCTCGAACTATCAAATATTTCGTACTCAGCGGGGATGGTGTAGATGGGGTCGGGATTTATCCCGGACAAGATCGCCATCTTTCAATCAAAGACCTGTTCAATCAATACTCAGAGCTTGCTAGATTGCTTGAGAGGCTTCCGGATTGGGTCGATGTAATCATCTTGCCTGGCAACCACGATGCAGTTAGGCCAGCTGAACCGCAACCCGCTTTGGACCCAGAGGTGCAACAAGATTACTCTGATGCGACATTTGTAGGAAATCCATGTGATTTCAGCCTTCATGGGGTCAGGGTACTTTCGTATCACGGTAAGAGTATAGATGATTTCGTTGCCACACTCAGATCTGTATCATATTCCCGGCCAGAGAGAGCAATGCAAGCCATGTTAGAGAGAAGGCACCTAGCCCCCTCATGGGGCGGAAAAACCCCACTTTCCCCGGAACCTGAGGATAATCTAGTTATTGCCAATGTCCCAGATATTTTTGTTACAGGTCACGTTCATGGCCACTTTGTGGGAAATTACAAGGGAACTACGATGGTACATAGTTCGACATGGCAGAATCAAACAGATTTCCAAAGAATGCTTGGTTTTCAGCCAAAGCCATGCATCCTTACAGTGGTGAATCTCCACACTTATGCTACTGCCTCCGTACCATTCGCTTAGGTTTGGTCAGGAAACTCTTCTCCGTCGAAAATATACGGCCATATTTTTCTCAAATCCTTTGATTCCACCACTGGTACTCCAGCACTTCTAAACGACTCTAATGCCCTAGCACGTGCTGGATTGAATCCAATAAATGAAGAATCTCCTATTTTCATGGACAGATCTGTGCTGGAGTCTCCTATAGATATGATTTCGCTAGTTTCGAAGTCATTAATTCTTGCCAGCTTCTCCACCATAAGTCCCTTTTGGTGTGAGTATACCCTAGTGGGTAGTCCCTTGACAAGATATTCCTCCTCGTCCCACACAAAACCATTTGCTGCCCAGTCGTCTACCTTCAGCATACTCGCAATTGCGCCCACGAACAAGTCAACACCGGATGAGACAATTGCAACATAAATCCCCCGTCTTTTCAGCTCATCGACGACTTCTCTTGCACCGTCAATTAAGCCAATGCCACTGTAGCATCTGATGATGTCATCCTTGTGAATATCGGACTTTACGCTCTTCCAAAGGCGGATGTCATGTTCAACAAACTCCTCTTCTGTAATTTTACCATCTAGAAACATCTCCAGAGTCTTCTTGTGTGATTCATCATCGGCCGTGTCTGTGCCAAATTTTCTATGGATATTCTGCCATGATGAGCCATTGTCAGCAAGAACTCCATCGCAGTCAAACACTACAGCAGTAACACGGCCCATGTGGGTGGGACATACTCTGACTTAATTTAGTATAGTTCGTTCCGATGAATTGATTTCCGGGTACTTTGTGAGAGGGTCGTGAGCGGACCAGACAGAACCGAGAGGAGAGCCATAATTGTCAGAGTCCTTTTTTTTGGGCCTCTGGCAGAATCTTTGGGGGAGAGGGAAGTCGAGATTCCAGTGGAAATTGGGACCACGATCGCGCAATTGATTGAAAGATTGGGACTGGAAGACCTTGTTTCTGGTGGCCTCAGGGTCGCGATTGATGGCAATCTGGTGAATGAATTCGACTCTGCAATCAAGGACTCCTCGGAGTTAGCATTCCTACCTCCTGTTTCAGGTGGATAAGACGGTCTTTATCCGAAGCATTCAATCCTTATGTCCTCTGGCAGGGTATGATAATAATGGCATTGGGTACCGTTGAAGTCGTCGCTCTCGTTGTTTTTGGTGTGCTAATTTTTGGAGTTGACAAAATCCCAAAACTAGCTAGAAGCGTCGGACTCGCCAAAGGGGAGTACCAGAAAGCTGTGAATGAGGTAGCCAGACCTTCTAAGACCGAAATGGATATGGACAGGGGTGGTCAAACCGAAGAATTCCTGTCAGAAGAAGAGTAACTACCCCCTCTTGAGTTTCAAATCACTACCGCAGTCAATACACTCACCAAGTATACCCTTCTTGTTGGTGGGACTTTCCGGTGAATCGAACTCTCTCCCACAACCAACGCATTTGAGCCTCCATATCCAAAACTCAGAAATTCCATCAGAATCGACAGACCTCCATCTTACTCCCATTCTCTCAGATAGGTTCTGCATGCGGTAGTCGTCGGTAACTAGTACGCAATTTCTCTCATATGCCATTGCAACCAAGTGTAGATCGGTAACAGATAAGCCCCCCATATCTCCAGTTTCCATTGCCGCCATCGAAGCTGATGAAATCGAATCTACAGTAGGCTCAGAGATTATCACTCCCACTGCTTCAACCATTTCTGCCCTTGCGGGGGAATGCCTCTCCAGCTCCTTGACCTGTGATTGTACAATGATGGCCCCATTCAATTCTGTTAGAGGCCAATATAATAGGGCCGATGTATCTACAACAAGCCTATCTTCCACGTGTTAGCCACCAGCTTTCCTTTCATTGGTTTTCCCTCTGCTGGTCCACACAAAAACCACCATTTCATACACAATGACTTGGACGAACGCTCGTGAGCCTGTTACCTAGTGGATTCTGGGACAGATGGGATTCGTATGTCCAGTGGGCACTAGATTTAGGATTACCCGGGCTTGGAATCCTATCATTCACAGAGGCGGTAATCCAGCCAATTCCCCCGGAGGCTCTTACGTTTCCTATGTTCCTTGATGCCCAGGGAGATCCTCTAGCAATTTTCCTGATATGGACGATTGTCACAGTAACTAGTGTATCTGGGGCACTGGTTGGATGGTGGCTCGGTAGAATCTTGGGAAGGGGCGTCGCTGAGAGGTATATTCGGGAAATCCACGTCCAGAGACTGGATAGTCTAATCATTAGATATGGCAGCGCTGGAATTTTTGTCGCTGCGGTATCTCCAATCCCCTACAAGGTCTTGGCATGGGTAGCTGGAATGGGGGATATGGACAGGAACCAATTCATCTTTGCTGGCCTCTTTGGAAGAGGCCTCAGATTTGGAATTCAGGCATTGGTTATAGGAATCTGGGGAGATGAGCTACTCGGTATGTTGGAAAATCCAATCGTTTGGGTACTCTTGACGTTGACTTCATTCCTAGCTTTCATACCTGCTAAAAGGTGGTGGGACGGACTCTTAGTGGAAGAGTGACCAAATTTCCCACAGTCATCTGGAAACTCCTCTACCCGATTCGATTATGTGGGATGCATATCTCCGACAGCTCAGCTCCTGTGGTGTAGTTCGGTCCATCATACCGGGTTTTCATCCCGGCGACCCGGGTTCAAATCCCGGCAGGAGCACCAAAATCAAGTAATTTCATGTATTTCAATAGGTATCCCCCTCTTGGATGACTCCCCAATAACCACTCTGGTCCACTTGCTAGTTGTAGAGGGTATTGCCAAGATATGGCTACATGAGGTCAGTATCTTCTCCGTCAATGAATTTGGGGCCTCTGGCCTCCCTCTGTCTTGGAGTCCTCTCCTTGGGTCCTCCCATTCCTCAGAGAATACAGCTATTGGTATTGAGCTATTTGTTGCCCACCTTTCTGCTAGGTAGTCAACACCACTCGCTCCTCCCACTATTACCAGATCTGGATAACCATTAGCCCCCACCCATGCATCAATTATATCTTCGAAGCTCTCAAAGTCGTAGTATCTGCTGGAACCTACTATTGCAAGGTTGATTATTTCTCCATCATTGTTTAAATCTCTGCTCCCGAGCTTTTCCACAACGTCCTGTCCCGCATCGTCTACCATGTTACTCAAAGTGGGTATGGAGAAATAAAGCCATTCTAGAAAATCCATAATTTAACACATTTATCGAAATTTTCACACAATCGAATTGAAAGCCTGAACCCCGACCACGGGTTAGGGATGTGACATGGCACTAGATGTGGAATCTATTCGTTCTCAGTTTCCGATACTCCAGAGGACTCTCCCAAATGGGAAGAAACTAGTGTATTTCGACAACGCCGCAACCTCCCAAAAGCCATTGGCGGTAATCGACGCTATGTCAGATTTCTACAAGAATTATCACGCAAATGCTCACAGGGCTAACCACACCCTGGCCGATGAGTCCACAGCCGCCTTGGAAGGTGCCAGAGATAGGATATCGAAATTTTTTGGAACATCAGAGAGTCAAATGATTTACACAGGTAGTGCCACAGAAGCAATGAATTTAGTGGCTTATGGTTGGGCCAGGTATAATCTGAGTGAGGGGGACGTTGTCGTTACCACCGAGATGGAGCACCACGCAAATATTGTTCCTTGGCAAGAATTATCCAAGGAAAGAGGAATTGAATTGAGGTATGTCCCGGTAGATACCGAGAAATTTACGTTGGACTACGATGCTATGGAAGTCGCAGTCGAGGGTGCATCTCTAGTTTGCGTGGGGCATGTAAGCAATGTTCTTGGCGTGAGAAATGATATCGAAAGGGTAATTCAAATGGCACGCTCACAGGGCGCCAGAATAGCTATTGACAGTGCTCAAGGGGCTCCGCATGAGAAGATAAAATTCGATGATTTAGGCGCAGACTTTCTCTCAGTGGCAGCACACAAAATGGCCGGTCCAACAGGCATAGGATGCCTATTAGTCAGTGAGGAGGCCCTCTCGGAGATGGGGCCATTCTTGACTGGGGGATCTATAGTCAAGAGAGTATCTTTGGAGGATACCCTCTTCCAAGAAGGATATGCAATGTTTGAGACCGGAACTCCGAGGATGGCCGAGGCAATAGGATGGAGGGTTGCAGTAGACTGGCTCGAGGAGAATGTCGATTTTGAAGAGGCACACAAACATGTCCAGAGAATAGCATCGTGGATGGCATCAAGAATGCGCGAGATTCCAGGAATCACTGTTTTCGGATACCCAGAAAGAAAGGAATCGATAGGAGTCGTCTCATTTCTGCATGATACTATTCAGGCACAAGATCTTGGTTATCTTTTGGATGCTGGTGGATTTGCCGTTAGGACTGGTCATCATTGCGCACAACCCCTAATGGAGGCCATGGGGGTCGGCTCAACTAACAGAGCATCAGTTTGGATCTACAACACTATGGAAGAGGCAGAGGCATTCGTCTCACATCTCGAGTCTATTGTTTCCAGATTCTCCTAGGTGCCAGAATTCTGAAATCCTACCATACGTTCGGACCATCATGGGCGATGAAAGCGGATGGTCTGAAGAGATACAAATTATCGTCGATAGATTTCAATCCTGTTTTGATACAATGGAGCGGTATGAGCTCCTTTTCGAATATGCAAATATGCATCCCTCGGTTCTTTCAATGGAGGAATGGGACGATGAGAACATGGTCCATGGCTGCCAATCGAGAGCTCATGTCGAGTGCCTACTCGACGGAGATGGGGGATTCATAGCGAAAGGGGGTGCCGATGCCCAAATTGTACAGGGACTCATGGCCATTACAGCAATTGCAGTAAATGGACTTCCTCCCGAGGAAGTGGCTTGTCACGATCCCTCATATGTTGAGGAGATGGGACTAAGTCAAATCCTCACACCGAGCAGGGCCAATGGATTCATGAATATGGTGAAGAAGGTGAAGGACGAGGCTTCTTCTTTGATGTGATAGTATGTCTGTGGAGTCTAAGGTAAGGGAATCGCTCAAATCCGTGGAGGACCCAGAGATGAAAATCTCGGTAATCGAGCTAGGATTAATCTATAACATAAAAGAAGAGCAAAGAGATGGTGGCATTCACGTGGAGGTCGATATGACCCTGACAAGCCCCGGTTGTCCAATAGCCCCTGAGCTTATGGCCGCTGTTCACAGAGCAACTGAGCAGACTGAAGGAGTTCTCAGTGCACATGTCAATTTGACCTTCACCCCATTGTGGGACCCTAGGAAACATGCCTCAGAGGACGCATTGATTGACATGGGAATTTTCTGAAAATTTGCTATGACTCATGTTGAATCTCAGTAGCTCTGATGGTGTTTGTCATTAGCATTGCAATTGTCATTGGGCCGACGCCCCCGGGGACAGGAGATAGTGCCCCCGCGACCGCCCCAACTTCCGGATGAACATCGCCAGTTAGATGGTACCCCTTCTCAGAATCATCATTCACGCGGTTCACACCAACATCAATAACTGTTGATCCTGGCTTGACCCATTCGCCCCTTACCATATTTGAGATTCCCACTGCCGCGATAATCACGTCGGCCCCTCTGCACAAAGAGGCCATGTCGGATGTTCTGGAATGGGCTATGGTAACAGTGGCATCAACCCCTCTCTGAGATAAAAGAATTGATTGTGGCATACCAACGATTCTGCTACGTCCAATTACGACAGCTCTTTTTCCCCTGAGGTCAATACCTGTAGACTCCAGCATACGCATCACGCCGGCTGGAGTGCATGGCAACAAGCCGGTAGTATCGCCTTGTACCAGACGACCCAGATTCTGGGCATGGAATCCGTCCACATCTTTATTCGGATCAATTAAGTCTGTGATTGCTATTTCGTCCATCCCATTTGGGAGGGGAGATTGGACAAGTATGCCATTCACTTCAGGGTCTTGATTGAGTCGCCTTACTACGGTAACAACTTCTTCGTATTCCGCATCCGATGGAATGTCTATGCGGACGCTTTTGATTCCCAATCGTAAACATGCACGTTCTTTAGCCCTAACATACACGTGAGAAGCAGGATCATCTCCAACAATAACGACAGCAAGACAAGGAGTTATTCCAGAATGTAGCAGATTCTCTACTCTAATTCTGAGGGCTTCCTCTATCCCTCGGGCTATTTCTCTCCCATCGATTACTGTCGCAACCATACGATGCCGTCTAGCCTCCGCTCTTTGACCTTGACGTATTTTGGAGCCCCAGGAGGGAGTCGAACCCCCGACCGTCTGATTACAAATCAGATGCTCTACCAGGCTGAGCTACTGAGGCGGCGCCCCTTGGAGGGCAAACCACTTTTGAAACCTATAGGCGATTATAGGCGACTTTGATGTATAGGGACTCCTAGCAGAACCATGGATTCGTCGAGCCGAGGGAACAAAAGAGCCAATCTTGCGATATCAGGATGGATCTGTATTGTTATAGGTAGTGGAGTAATTGTAGGCTCAGGCGCCTCTGGGTTGTCTTTTGCAATAGCCGCACCTATTTCCATATCTGGTATCGTCTTACTCATGGCCGCCATCGGAATGACTAATGGCGATGGATTAACTACCGAGGAGATTCATGCATGGTCTCCTGAAGGAGATTTCCTTCCCGATGCCGGAGGACCGATGTACAGGGTCGATACAACTCTTATTCCTCCGATAAAGACCACAATTTTGTGTGGAAGATGCGGTAATCTGGAGATGATTGATGGCCCCCGGCCAAGTATTTACAGTTGTGAAAAATGTAAAGTTGATTTGTGGGAGGAAGAATAATGCTCCACGGCAATCTCAAGTGGGATAGCCCCTTGGACTAGGCCATGGTCGCGGAGTTGAGTAACAACGACAAGGCCATGCTGAAAGCAATGCTTACAGATTCTGGGAGAGAATGGGACATTCAACAGCTTCTGGATATTACTGGCTGGAAAGATCAAGTCCATGTTGCAGGGTCCGGGAAATCTCTTTCCGAATCAGGCCTTGTTACAGTCACAGAGAACAGCGTCAAGCTTATTTCACTCGATTCGGAAGGAAAAAAGGCACTTGAATCCGGACTCTTAGAAGAGAGGATTTGGAATTGGTATCTAGTCTCAGAGATAGAAGAAAGGACTATGCAGAATCTCTTCAAGGATGGCTTCGATAGGAATGAAGCAGGCCCGGGGATTGGCCTTCTGAAGTCCATTGGCGTCAGCCTCGATTCTGGGAAGTTAGTTTCCGATAATGAGGATAGGATATCCTCTATAATTTCCAAAAGGATGGAATTTATATCAAAAATCTCAACTGATTCTATTGAATCAACGGATTTAGATCAAGAATTAATAGAACATTTCTCAGGAAGAAAAGGACTAATCTCCACCGAGGAAAGAATCTCAAGAACATGGAAACTGACGGATGAAGGTGCCTCCATTGATGAGAGCATTCTGTCTCATGTTGAAATGGTTGGGGAATTGACGCCTGAATTATTACAGGGAGATTCATGGAAAGGACTCAAATTCAAGCATTTTGATGTCAATGCGCCCGCAAAAACCCCAACAGGAGGGAGACCGCATCCGATGCAAGCTCTAATTGAGAGAATTAGGAAAGTATTCCTTGAAATGGGATTCTCGGAAATTGAAGGAAACTTTGTACAATCAGCCGGGTGGAATATGGATGCCCTCTACATACCCCAATCACACCCTGCGAGAACAATGCAGGATACATTCTACCTTTCAAGTCCTGAGAGAGTCGATGTCGATGAAAGATACCTAGATTTGTGGTCCAAGGTTCACGAACATGGCCATGATACAGGAAGCAGAGGATGGGGTGGTAATTTCGATAAGGATGAGGCCCAGAAAGGTTTGCTTAGGACACACACAACAGTCAACACCGTCAAGCACATTGCAGAAAATCCGAGTGTGCCCTCTAGGGTATTTGGTATTGGCAGGGTTTTCAGGCAGGAGACCATCGATAGAACTCATCTTCCAGAGTTTCATCAAATTGAAGGCATCATCCATGAGGAAAACGCCAACCTGCCCATGCTTATCACCACACTAAAGACATTCTACTCCAAGATGGGATATGATGATGTTAGGGTCAGGCCCGCCTACTTCCCCTACACCGAACCTAGTGTAGAGGTGGATATTCTGTGGAGGGGGGAATGGCTAGAGCTTGGTGGAGCGGGAATATTCCGTCCAGAGGTCACAGAACCACTTGGAACCGAATGGCCGGTCTGCGCGTGGGGTATGGGCCTGGAGAGATTAGCAATGCTTGTTCTCGGACTTGATGACATAAGGCAATTGTATCAGCCGGATTTGGAGAAGCTTGCCCGCATGCCAATACTCTGAGCGATCAGGATTGAGAATCATACTCACAAGAACCATCGTCTTCATTCGCGTCCTCATCGTAGTTATTTGCAGATGAATCAGTGCAGCCCCTTGTAGCCCCCTGGTCCTCTTTTATGATGATGGAAGCATAGACAGTCATCGACGACTCTGTCCAAACCCCACAAGTCGCCTGGATGGAAACGGTGGTATTCTCCTGAACATTCGATAGGCTCAAGTCAAATGTTCCGTTTTCTTCTACAGGTAGACCTAGGCTGGATTGGGCAACGTCTCCTGTTGACCATATTAGTGAGCAAGAATCAATGCTATCATGAATCACATATCCGGTGATGGGAGCTGCTTCACCCTTTGGAATCTCAAAAGCATCAACATCCAAGACTACTAGTGTTTCACTTTCCTCTGGATAGTTAACGGAGAAAACCTTCCTCCATTCTGTCTCCTGACCCAAGCTGTCAGTCGCGACTGCGACCAGCTCATGTGGTCCTACCTCGAGCGTGGATACGTCTATTCCAACCGCTCCTTCCTCGTCCAATTCTTCTGGAATTTCTTCGCCATTTAGGGTTATTAATACAGCAAGTCCACCTCGCTCCTCATCCACTATTGTGATGTTTATCATGCTAATTTGGCCAATAATGAAAGAATCAGGAGCATCAGACTCAATCAGAGGTGGCCCATTTACCCCCTCTTTTTCAATGTCAAAGAATAAGATTCCAGTCATGACGCTTGTAACCATCAGAGCCGCCAAGAATAGCGACCTCGCTGTCTCATTGTCTCCCGCCATGTTACGAGTAGCTGGCATTAGCATATAATTTGATTAGTGAGGGGGCGGAAAAAACATACAAAATACCCGTATCACTCATCAACCAAGGTAATCACGTCTTGGAGGAAATCATCAGCATCCCAGTGTATTCCGGAATAAGCGACCCTCTTCCTCATTTCTTTCCCGACAATGAAGGTTGTGGTTGAATGGCCAACCTCATATTCTCCCAGTGATATATCATGCGGGTCCGTCCCACTGGTATCCCCTGAATCCGAAGAGCCTTCAATCATGCAAGAAAGCCAATCACCATCCGGCCTCTCATAACCTTCATCACACATGCAATGAGCGGTGCTTCCAGTTCCCATGATCCATCCATGACCATTGCAATCGAATCCCGGTGGCGCCAAGCTAAGATTGGCATTACTGGCTACCCACGCAAGGTGGGTACTACTTCCGATCTCAATCGATGAGCTCGGGGATTGTGACTGAATCCAACTCTCATTCACCGGGTCCCAAGAGTGTAGGACCCAAGTCCAATTACCATCTGTACTCCACTCTCCAAGAGTCCCTTCGCTGACCGGACCATCAGTAATATCAAATGACAGACTCGACTCATTGAATGAATCGGATATGAATTCAGATCCATTCATCCCGAAGCCCGTTCTGTCGATGACTGAGCTGGAGTTGTCAGGATAGAGGACCACCAAACGATTCAGGCTCTCCTCCGGGGGCTGGCTTGCCTCGATGTGCTCGTTGTCGATGATTACGTTCCAAGAACGGTATATCCGCTGGAGCTCAGATGCAGGGCCTGTTAGATGAGGCCATTCATAGCCCCTATTTTCAGTCCATTCTGATAAGTGATTTATGGTGTCTCTAGCAGGATCAATAGTCACAGATAAGATCAGTACCTCCTCAGATCTGTATCCTAGATTGTCGTAAACATAATCCAGGTTTGAGGAGATTATCAAGCATATATCGGGGCAAGATGTGTATACAAAGGCCACCACGATTACCTTGCCTTCGTGATCACTCAGCTCGAAGATTTCCCCGTTCTGGTCAAATAGTGTGAAATCGGGTGCTTCCGGAGGGTCTCTGTACTCTATCCCAAGGAACTCTAAGTCATCTCCCTGTCCTAGACAACCGGACGAGATGAGCAGGAACCCAACTAGTAAAACACAAGCTCTCATCCTCACTCCTCCTCCGAAATTAGAATCTTGATATCCTCCATTGCAAGCTCTACATTCCAGTCGGTGTCTCCCCACCAAACTCTCTGCCTAAGTTGCTTATCCAATATAATGGTCCCAGTCGTGTGATCGACCCAGTAATCTAGTGGATGATGTTTCACAGTAACATCCCCTCCATCATCTTCCTGCTGTGTCTCGAGTCCACATCCATTATTGTCCACTTCTTCACCTTCAGGGGTCTCCAAGCATGTATCGAATCCATCCGAAACCCCATCTCCATCTGAATCGATGGAGTATGTCTGGAGTCCGACATCGAATTCTAGCCAAACTCCCTCTAGGTCTTCCACAGAACCGGTGAGATGGGGCCAATGAAGCCCCCTCTGTTCACTGTAATTGTGCAATACAGAGCTATTATCTGTCCATGGGTCAACTGTTATCGTCAGTATCTCCACCGATTCTCCATAGTCATCCCCGAGCATATTGGAAAGGTAGTCGAGATTCGCACTTACTATTGGGCAGATGTCTGGACATCTCGTGAATAGGAACGTGACCACAACTACCTTTCCTTCAAACTCAGAGAGTTGGAAAGGATCCCCATTTTGATCTGTAAGTATGAAATCACTGACTGGAACTGGGGGACTGATGTCTTCTCCATAGAATACATCGGGTTCAGAATCCCCCATGCAACCCGGTGTCAGCAAAGTCAATACTAGAAAAAGAGCGATTTCCTTCTTCATGTCATTTCCTCCTGATGACCAATGCTAAGATTCCGATAACGGCAATCAACCCTAACAGAGCCATGTATGAGGACTCGACTGTTTCGGATTTTTCACCGTCTTCAACCCCTCCGAAAGAGTATCCAGGAGGGGGTCCAGACTCATTGTGGATGTCTTCCAATAAAGTAAAATTAAGTACATTCCACAGACTAGAATTTGAGAAAATCTCGATTTGGTAGTTTCCAGCAGACCAGTTTTGAGGATCAAGCCATAACCTGCACTCATCCTCTGTACTCGACGAGTTCATACTAGATGTGATGCATTCGTACTCAATAGTACCATCAGAGTCGCCGTCCAGGGTAACAGTCCTATTTTGACTAGCTACATTGTAGAATATCAGGGTGTCATTTTGTATCACTTCAGCAGATCCGGGTTGAATCGACCCCTCTCGCATTATGAACGCGAAAGAGTTAGCACCATGGGCAGAAACCGTGGGCGATATTAGTACAACCACTAGAAGAAATGCGACTGTTCCTATTCGAGACAACCTCATTGGTCACTTGCCTCCGCTGTCCACAGTGGGGGGTAATCATATCTAGCATCGTGATCCTCATCGAACTGAACCACATAAACGCCTGAAACCATCTCAGAGATGAAGACGAAACCCCGTGGATCGTATTGAAGCCCCCAATCAAAAGGAATCATGCAAGAAGCCCAACAGTCAGCCATGTCATAGCCTAGCTCTGTTACTGGGTCGTCGATCCAATACGGGCCTGCTGGCAAGTAGTATCCCAAGGTGTGCGATGGTGCCAATTCAGAGATTGCCTGGAAACCTCGCTCTGGCTCTGGAACGCCATTTTCCCAGACCAACTCGTCCCAGATATGGCCATGATCTGTAATCCATACTCCAGCATGGTAATGGGTCCAGTAAACGTGCCCACTTAGTCCAGTATCACCATTATGTGGGCTGAAAATATAACCTCCGGGTATGTAGTGATGAGGATGTGAAGTACCGTCTGGAAGGGTACTCTCGCCGGGTAGCTTCCACTTGGAGACAAGGAAGGGCTGTGCTGGGTCAGTCGTGTCGATTGTCCACAAATATCCAGTGTGGTTGGTATTAGAACCGTACTCAGGAGCGATGTACGTGTAGTGCCTCCAATTCACGCCATATGTAGCATCGGAAGGCCCGATTCCACATCGCTCTGGCCAAGTTTCAACTGGATCATACTCGCTTATTCCAGAGCATATCAGGTTGTCTTGGGGTACTGCGTAATGGATATTGTCATTCCCATCGTTCGCATCCAGCCATACTTCTGGTGCCATGTTCGCATGCCCGCCTCCCTCGGGGCCATACCATCCTGAGTCGTCAGTTGGACACCCAAGCCACCTTCCAGTTTCCGGTGGCCATGAGATTCCTAGCGGGTCAGCAATTTGGGGTGGCTCGGAAACGTCGACTAGCCTCAGCCCAGCCCCCCAGTATGAAACGGCCAACATTTTCTGTTTTGTAATTGGGTGGATGAAGAATACATTGTCATGGTTGAAGATGGACCCTCCACAGGTCGTTTGAGGTTCAGGCGTGTACCCTCCCCAACGAATTATCTCTCTACTAGCGTTCTGTTGCTCTTCGTTGTTTGTTGGGTTCAGGCCTGCGAAGTCGATTAGGGCGTAGAAAATCTGTGTACCTTTATAGAAAGTCCCGCTTGAACCCTCTACCATCTCAGGATAGGGATCGGCACCGAAGAGGAAAAGGTGACAGTCGTCCTGCCATAATGCTGTGGGATTCGCAGGTGTCCAGTCGCAATAAACATGCAAATCCTGATTATGGAATCCTGCAGGTGGGTTATCCCATTCTGCGACCTTGATGGGGCTTGTCTTGTCCCCGACGTATATCAGGTCCAATCTATTAGCCCCACTGTTGGCGTCATCGTCATTAGGTATGGGGTCCAGCTCAGAATTCGTTAGCTCATGATTTACCAAAACCCAGTTGTTGTCAGCTGTTACTTTGATGTCAATCATCCTGGCAATCTCCGCATAGTATGTTGAGAGAAGCCTGATCTCGTTTGGCTTGCTGATGTCAAGGATCTCGAATTGATTGTATGACGAGACGTAAGCGAAGCAACCTCCGGTGCCATCCCCATAAATCTCACA
>CEUG01011025.1_pt1 | contig 48077 bp, 39 predicted proteins | sample 531421 | NCBI WGS metagenome assembly CEUG01 (sample SAMEA2622901, study PRJEB7988) | marine metagenome | biome: marine biome (ENVO:00000447); feature: surface water layer (ENVO:00002042); material: "saline water (ENVO:00002010), including plankton (ENVO:xxxxxxxx)" | depth 5 m | reverse complement strand
GGCCAAGGAGGCGGCCAGGGACAAGGTAGCGGACAGGGCCAGGGACAGGGCCAGGGACAAGGACAGGGCCAGGGACAGGGCCAGGGCCAGGGACAGGGCCAGGGACAAGGACAGGGTCAAGGCCAGGGACAGGGCCAGGGACAGGGCCAGGGACAAGGTCAGGGCCAGGGACAGGGTCAGGGCCAGCAGGGCCAGCAAGACGGCCAAGGATCTCAGAGCGGTCAAGACGGGCAACAAGGGAACAATGGCCAAGATGGCTCACAATCCAACCAACAAGACAATGGCCAGGGGCAACAGCAAAACGGAGGACAACAAGGTGGCCAGCAAGGCGACCAAGAAGGTCAGAACCAGAATGGTAACAACCAGAATGGACAGAATCAACAACAACAGGGCGGTACTCAATCCGAACAAGGTCAACAGGGTACACAATCTGACCAACAACAGGGCCAGCAATTAGACAATCAGGACAATAACGGAGAAAATGACAACGACGGGGACGGCATTCCCGATGACGTTGACACCGATGACGACAACGATTGCATACCAGATGCACTGGACACTAACTCGCAAGATCACGACAATGACGGTATTGACGACGCCGAGGACGATGACGACGATGGAGACGGATTGGACGACCGTGTGGAAGTCCAGGACGGCAACCCAATCACTGACATCTATGACCACGACAATGACGGAATTTACGACTGTGTTGACATAGACATCGACAATGACGGAATAATGAATTACGCAGATGATATGCCAAGAGATCACGACAATGACGGTATTGACGACGCCGAGGACGATGACGATGATAACGATGGCATCCTAGATGTTGATGAACAGGGTGGCGCATGGAGTTTCTACAGATATGACCACGATAACGACGGCCTCTCAGATCTCATTGACACTGATGACGATAACGACGGCCTCTCAGATTGGTTTGAAATCCATGACGGTTCTGACCTAACAGGTCAGTTTGACCACGATAACGACGGTCTAGACGACCACTTGGACGACGATGATGACGGTGACGGGATCCTCGATGAACTCGAAAATGACCCCGATGTAGTCTGAACAAGCTAGGGATGACAATATCAATTTGCATTCCAAAGCCGCGATTTTAACCCAAATTATTGTAGGAGTAACCGGTGGTGAGACAGATGTCGAGGAATCTAATCCTTTTCACACTGATAAAGAACGAAGTTCACGATTAGAACATGGAATCTTTGAATTCTCAAGCCGACCTGAAATGATCTGACAAAATATATGTTTTTAAGAGATCTTGCAAAGTCACAATCAGATCAATTGGGGGCGCCGAGATATGGACAGTGTAACCTATGACTTTACCAGATTCCTCAGAGAGTCTGAAGAAAGTAAAGGGAGAAACTCGAAACTCGATGAAATTGCAAAATTATCCATGATAGCCATCAAACTATCAACTTCCACCATATCGTCAATAAGAAAAATCACAACTGAAGGTATGTCATCCGAAGATAGGGCGTCATTTGTCAGAAAAATATCAGATTCAGTTGGTAGCGACGTCTTCGAACTTTCCACTTGTAACAGGGTGCTTTACGTCGGTTTCGGAGTAACGCCGGATGATCTACAAGACGCTGTTCTTTCCGTGTGCGAATTGAATTCGGCACCTTTTCAGAAATACCGGGGCATGGAGGTTTGGAGGCATCTAGTCAAGGTTTGCAGCGGACTAGACTCTTTCATAATCGGTGAGCTGCAGGTCATGGGCCAGTTTAGAGGCGCAGTTTCATGGCACAGAAAAAATGGCCTTTTGAGTGACATTAACGCCTCGTTCTTTGACCACGTGGTGGCCGCAAACCGAGCGGTCAGGAAGGAACTTGGATTTACCAAGACCACCGAATCCATGTTCAACCTTGCTGCAACAGCCATCGAAGAATCAATGGATTCAGATCAGAAATCCTCGATCACCGTCATAGGTTACGGAGACATGGGAATAAAAGCTGTTGAGGCACTAGTGGACAGCGGCCATGAAAACATCCTTGTAGTCACCAGAGATGCAAAAAAGGCATCCGACAGAACCCCAGATGTTTCAAAAAGCGTAAGATTCGCGAGATTTGACGAATGGGACGAAAGCGACAAACCTCAGCTAATAATATCAACTATCAGGAACACAGAGGCGATGTTCTCCGGAAAAAATCCACTCCCTGTCACTAACCAGACTCGGATTCTTGATTTCTCATGGCCACCTTCTATTGATGTATCCGGAGTGAATGAAAACCAGATCCTTTTGGATATGAAACACTGGATCAGAGCCGCTCACAAGATGGAAATCGATTGGAATTATGAAGAGACTATCCAAACAGGAGAGGGAATCATATCCGGCATTGAAGAACGCTTTAGAAGAGTACTAGAGGAAAAGAATCAAGCTGCTTTCAGGTCTTTCATTTATGCAAGGATGGAATCGATATCTACCGGCTGGGAATCCTCTGGATCAAAAGATCCAGAATCTACACAGATGACCGCTTTCTCCAGAGAGATTGCGACCTGGATATGCAACCAAAAGGGGTCTTTTCACCAAGAGGAACTCCAGACAAAGGTCCTGGGAACCGAAAGGAACATCAAACCCTCAACGCTAGAGACCATAATAACAGATGTGACAAGGGAACTGATCAGGATAAATTCATCCGACAGGCTTCCGGGGGTCGTGGCTTGAACAGGATCAAGATAGGGACAAGGGCTTCAAATCTAGCAATCTATCAAGCAGAGAAAGTAAGCTCGTCCTTGGAAAAATCAGGATTCAGAACCGAGATAGTAAAAATATCGTCAGACGGGGACAGATCTCTGGGAGGGAATCTGTCCCAAAATATCGGTCAGTTCGTCACGGCAGTTGACATGAGTCTGATAATCGATGATGTGGATATCACTGTACACTCGAGCAAAGACGTTCCAGCGGATTACTACGACGGTCTGATATCCCCTCTGGCATACTTAGAGAGGGGGCCGATGAACGACATCTTGTTGCACAGGGAATTGAATGAAGAGAAAATGAGGTTAGATCAAGTACTGAAGAATGGTTCCACGACTCCATTAGATGAGATCCTCAACATTATCCCATTCGGAGGAAAAATTGGGTCTTCTTCAGTCCGAAGACAATCATTCATTCTATCACACAGAATGGACTTACTCCCAATTGCTGTCCGGGGAAATGTTGAGACTCGTATTCAGAGATTGATAGATGGGAGAGTGGACGGATTAATTCTAGCCGAAGCAGGCTTATCCAGACTTCTCGAGGTAGGAATGCTGTCATCCGAGGCGCTGTCACTGGGTGCTTTCAGAATTCCAACAAAATCGTGGCCCGCGGCACCCGGTCAAGGTGCAATATGTGTGCATTGCCCTGCACACAAAAAGAACCATTTTTCCAAAATCAAGGAGATTCTTAATCATAAGAACACGGAGGACAATGTGACCACAGAAAAAGAAATTCTTCGAGGACTCGGGGGCGGTTGTCAGTTCCCTGCAGGGGTTGAGAGCAAAAACGGAGATGTTCACGGTATTATTGCCCCGGAAAACTGGCGTGAAGCGTACTCATTAGGAACTAAGTATGAACTAATGGAGATAGGAAGAAAAGGAAACGTCAAAAATCCGATTCTTGATGTGACAATAGACCCAGTCGACCCAGTAATTTCTGAGCCAAGGATCTTTTCAACCCTAAACTCTGACCGGATGGCCAGAATCCTCGCCACTAGGGGGGTACCCATGGTGAATATGCCAGTCATCGAGCTTCAGACGATTGCTAAAAACTGGCCATTTCTGAAGATTGATGGTTCCTCGCCCAAATCAACATGGCCGATACTCGTCTTGACATCCCCCTTTTCTGTCAGAGCAACTACAGAGATGCTCGATGAGATACCAAATCTCTCAAGAATAGCCTGGTTGGCGATTGGAGAAGGTACAGCTCGCGCCTGCTTTCGCGCTGGCCATCCAGCTTCAATCTGCGCGGATGCGCGGAACCGGGATGAATTGTTTGAATTCATTGTCAAGAATCTTCAAAAAAACACCCCTCTATACATCCCGATGTCGACTTCAGCCCCAAAAGACTTCCCTTCATCACTCCGGAGTGCAGGATACGAAGTGTTTGATTGGAATGCCTACAGCAACAACCCGAGACAAATATCGGAGGCAGAGATAACCATGAGTGACTTGCTGTTGATATCTTCTCCTTCCTCAGCGATATCTTGGGCCAAAAATGGATTACCAGTGCCGGAAAAAGTGATCTGTATGGGACAGTCCACGAAAACATCAATTGAATTGCTAGATGCCTTTAGTAACAGCGAAGTGAGCGTCCTAAACGGGCCTACATTAAAGGCGATATCAGACTTCTGGAATAAGAATGGGGGGGAAGAAAATGAGGCTCAGGATTAACCGCTGGACTCCTGCCAGACGGGATCTAATATTTGGTCGCAAAATTAAGCACTCATTAGTTCAACCTCATTTCGTTGTTGCGGGCCAGAATGTCGATGATCCAATCCAAGGGATGTCAGGAATCAACCGCCAATCCACCGATATTCTAATGCAAACCATCGAATCGGACATGAAAATGGGCTTGACTTCGCATATGATATTCTTAGTGATGGATGACCAAATGAAAGACTCAACGGCATCATACGCATCTGACCACACATCACCACTTCACAACACTGTCAGATTACTAAAAGATCGATACGGTGACGACATCGTCGTGATGACGGACGTGTGCCTTTGCACTGGCACCGATCATGGGCATTGCGGAATCGTCAAGGAGGAAAGAATCGAGAACGACGCGACAGTCGAAGAGCTTGTAAAAATCGGAATATCCCATGCTAAAGACGGTGCAGACTACATCTCAGCTTCAGACATGATGGACGGCCGCATTCTCCGTCTAAGGGAGGAACTAGACAAACACGGTTTTCATTCGACTGGAATTATGTCTTACTCTGTTAAATATGCATCATCTTTCTATGGACCATTTAGAGAGGCAGCCGATTCAAGCCCAGAATTTGGTGACCGAAAAAGTCACCAAATGGACGTACGGTCAGGATATTCCGAAGCTATAATGGAGGCTCTGACCGATGAGAAAGAGGGCGCAGATATAATCATGATAAAACCAGGACTTCCATATTTGGACGTACTGAGAAAAGTGGCAGATGCGGTAAACAGGCCGATGGCCGTATACAATGTGAGCGGAGAATATTCAATGGTCATGGAAGGGAACAGAGACATTCACAAAAGAGAACGAATAATTCGCGAGATATTCAATGCATTCAGACGTGCTGGTGCAGACGTAATAGTCAGTTACCACGCTCGAGAGGCTGCAACCCATGGATGGCTTGAGTGAGGTGCAATATGGAACGTGTAGAGTCTAATAAGTTGCATCAGGAGGCACTTTCACATCTCGTAGGAGGAGTCAACTCCCCTGTTAGAGCATTCAAATCCGTCCATGGAGATCCAATCTATTTTGAGCATGCATCTGGAGCGATTGTGACAGATGTGGATGGTAACGAATTTGTGGACTTCGTTCAATCTTGGGGTCCTTTAATTCACGGACATGCCCATCCAGAAATACTACAGAACGTGTACGAGAAAATGCAGAAAGGCACGTCTTTTGGTGCCCCCCATCTCGGAGAAATTGAACTCGCCAAGCATGTAAAGAACAGATTCAGCCACATGGATATGGTACGGTTCGTCTCTTCTGGGACCGAGGCTGTGATGAGCGCGATCCGACTGGCTAGAGGTTACACTGAGCGTGAGATCCTAGTGAAATTCGACGGTTGCTATCATGGTCACGTCGACTCGCTGATGGTCAACGCGGGAAGTGGAATGGCCACGTTCGGCATAGCAAGCAGTCCAGGTATCCCGCGCGATATTGCTGGAACTACGCTCATAGCTCCCTTGGGTGACAAGGATGCCATAGAATACCTTTTCAGACAACACGGCGGAGAAATTGCTGCAATAGTGATAGAACCCCTCCCTGCAAACAATGGTTTGTTAGTTCAAGATCATCACTTCCTTCAGTACCTCAGAGAAACTTGTGACGAACATGGATCCATGCTGATTTTTGACGAAGTAATTTCGGGCTTCAGATTCAAGGACGGAAGTTACGGAGACATGTGTGGTGTTACACCAGACATCTCGGCACTCGGTAAAGTGATTGGTGGAGGTTTGCCGGTCGGTGCGTATGGTGCCAGGAAAGAAATCATGGAGAACCTATCTCCCCTTGGACCGGTTTATCAAGCTGGGACCCTGTCTGGTAACCCACTGGCCATGGCAGCCGGGTCAAAGACCCTGGATTTACTGGATGAGGAAGCCTATGATTATCTCGAATATCTCGGCAGTCAATTAGAGAAGGAAGTCACAACTGTACTTGAAAAGCACGGAAATCCAATGAGGCTGGTTAGGTTAGGAAGCCTGTTTTGGCTCTCCCCCGGGTCAGGGGAACCTCCCGTCCGGGCCGACCAAATCCCAAAGAATGCAGGAGAATTGTACGCAGATGTCCATCATGGCTTGCTGGAGATGGGCTACATGCTCGCCCCTTCAGCGTATGAGATCGGTTTCCTCTCGACTGCACACAAAGAACACCACATAAGCGGCATGTCACACGCACTGGATCAAGTTCTCGCGCGGCTAGAGGTAGGGACATGAATGGAAGAGAGAGAATTACCGCTGCACTCAATTTGCAGCCTGTCGATCGAACCCCAATTTGGTTCATGCGTCAAGCCGGACGTCACCTCCCAGAGTACAGAAAAATAGCGTCAGAACACTCATTTTGGGACAGGTGTAAAAATACAGAGTTGTGCGCAGAAATCACCCTTCAGCCGATAAAAAGGTATCAAAAATTAGACGCCGCAATCGTATTCAGCGATATATTGACGCCGCTCCCCAGTTTAGGTTATGACGTGCATTACGGAAACGGGATCAGAATCGATCAATTCAAACTTGACGATGTCGATGAATGGCCAGAATTCAATGCCAGAAAACACGCACCATGGGCAGCAGACGGCCTAAAGTCAGTGGGTGAAAAAGTTGGCGATTCCGTTGCGAAATTAGGTTTTGCTGGATCTCCTTGGACAGTTTGTATGTACTTGATATCTGGAGGAACGGGGGACAAGGATTTCCACAACGCGAGGGCAAAGGTCTTCTCAAATCCTCAAAAATCAAAAAAGATGTTGATAAAAATGGGCGAGATCGTTGGAGACCTAATGGCCGATCAAGTCGTTTATGGCGGCGCAGATGCTGTCCAATTCTTCGATACATGGGCCGGTCTGTTGCCATCAGATTTGTATGAGAAATTCGCAATGCCAGCCACTCAACGTGCTATTGAGGTATTCAAAGAGAAAGCGGGCGGAAACACCCCGATAATTCACTATGCCAAAGGCTCGGGACACCTTCATGACAGCATAAGAAAACTTGACATCAATGCCATATCTCTTGACTGGAGAGACGACCTAGCATACAATCGTTCCAAATATGGCAAGGATTTCGCATTCCAAGGAAACCTAGACCCCTCCCATCTCCATGGATCAACAGAGGCAGCCAGAAATGCCACTGAAAAAGTTATGAGAGCTGCTGGCCGATCTCCCGGGCATATTTTCAATCTTGGCCACGGTTTCGCTCCCTCTGCAAGGATCGAATGTGTGGAAGAAGTGATCAGAGTCGTTACGGGTGCTTGATGTGCGACAACAAATGATTGACATGGTATATCGAATCCAAGACCTAATCTGTGCCGATTTGTCTACACTGGACGATTCCAACTTTCGGGAAGATGTATGGTCAAGAAAAGAGGGCGGCGGCGGTAGGAGTAGAGTATTCTCCGGAGGGAAAGTATTCGAAAAGGCAGGTGTCAATGTCAGTGTAGTCTATGGAACTCTGGAACCCGAAGCCGCCAAGGCCATGGGCGGAGGAAAAAAATCGAGTGACAATGACCTAGACTTCTTCGCGACAGGTATCAGCTTAGTCCTCCATCCACACAACCCAATGGCCCCGTCAGTGCATGCCAATTACAGGTATTTCGAGCGAGGTGATGGTCAAAGTGACGGGAGTTGGTGGTTTGGAGGCGGCGCAGATCTGACCCCCAGCTATCTATTCGAGGAGGATATCCGTCACTTCCACTCAGTTCTGAAAGCCTCATGTGATCGTCATGAAGTAGCCAGTTACTCCAAATTTAAGGCGTGGTGTGATGAGTATTTTTTCATTCCCCACAGAGGCGAGTGTCGAGGGGTTGGAGGAATATTCTTCGATGACTTGAATCAAAAAGACAGACAATCCTGTTTCGATTTTGTGGAGGACTGTGCGAGTTCGTTCCTTGACTCATATATGCCCATCGTAAAAAAGAGGAAGGAGATGCCATTCACCGAGAAGAATAAACAATGGCAACAGTTACGGAGAGGGAGATATGTCGAATTTAATTTGGTCTATGACAGAGGGACCACCTTTGGACTGAGGACCAATGGAAGAATAGAGAGCATATTGATGTCCCTGCCGCTGACTGCGAGGTGGGAGTACTGCCATGAAGTTGAGCCAGGATCCAGAGAAGATGATTTAATGTCAGTCGTGAAAAATCCAGTTGAGTGGCTGCAGTGAGGTTTCCAGAATGTATTCGCTTGAACAGTGGGTCAGATATGGCGATGAGATCAGAAGACCCTTTCATGTGAACCCTAATTTACCCAAATCAACGAGGATTGTGATTGTTGGAGGAGGCCTGTCCGGTCTATCAACAGCCTTTCTTATTGCGAGGAAAAGGCAGGATGTATCTATTGAAATAATTGAGAAAGAAAATCGCTTGGGCGGCGTGATCGACACGTGGAGGAGTGATGAATGGTGCTGTGATGTAGCTGTAAATGCCACCCGACCCCATCCCTCTGTATGGAGATTAGTCAAATATTTGGGCCTTGAGAAAGAATTCTCCCAGTCTCGTCCAGAAGCCAGAAAACGATGGATTCACGATGGTAACCAAGCACGCAGATTGAGTCCGATATCGGCATTAAAGATTGGCCCCATCAGACTGGCAAGATCCGTAAAAAAAGCCAGAAAAGGTGGCAGATCCGTCATGGATCTAATACCAGACAAAGAAGTTGCAGATGCATTGACCCTCGGCGTTGTAAATGATGTAGCGATAAACGTAGATGCGGATTTCCTCTTCCCGACCCTTACACGCTTCGGAGCAAAACCTCCAAAAAGATGGTCAGGAATTAAAAAAGAAATGATGCGCACCTTTCCAATATTCACACCTACAAAAAACTCAATGTCATCATTTGAAGGTGGAATGTCAACCCTCACAGAGAAAATGATAACCTTGCTGATGCAGATGAGTAATGTAAACATCTCACTCAATACTCGTTTCAAAACACCATCAGAAGCAGCGAATCATTTCAATGTAGAACAGTCCTCTGTTATCTGGACTGCTCCATTGGATGTCAGAGAGCCAGATAACAAAATATCAGTATTTGCTGTAGGCTACAACGAGTCGGATGTCGAATCGGTAGAGACAGGCTATGGCACACTGATTCCAAACTCGGATATCCCAGTGAGCGGAATCCTACATGAAAGTGATATCCATTCCTCAAGAAGGGCCCCAGATGGCTTTCGCCTATTCAGGATAATGGCCCCACACTCAAGATGGGACGGGGAACAAGCCGAAATCAGAAAATCTGCAAAACAGTTCCTCTCAGATCGTGACCCTGTAATTTTTGAACTCATAGGTGTGAGGTCCATACCTGCATATCGACCAGGTTACATGGAGCGGATTTCAAATAAGAATCCGAACTACTCGCGGCTGGGTTGGAATTTTTCCGGAGTCTCGATCACACATGTGATATGCGAGGCGGAACGTGTATCAGATCTCTTTTGAAATAAGCGAGAAAGACAAATCAAATCGTCTCAGGATATCCACTGTTAACTTCTAGCGGGGATCCCCACCTAACGGTTTGAACTGAACTGAACTCGTCACAAAAAGTGTGAGGAGGATGAAAGAAATGAAATAATAATCTTGCTTTAATGCTGAAATCAATAGGCCGAAGAGCAGAGACAAAAGACAGATAATCAGTAAGCCTGACAACAAAAACGGTGCTAGTGCGGGACGCGGGTCTATGAATTCGTATACGTAATAACCACCTTTTCTCCTTGCCTTTATCTCGGCGAATGTCAGATAAACACCCCCCATGATGATACTGAGGCTGATCACAGGCCACCCGAAACTCATGCCGCCAAGGAGAAAATCAATCGAAAGTAACAACAGCACCCAATTGTGCATGACTTGCTCATGAGGCTTGAACATGTGATCTTGATCAGATCCTTGCTTTACCATCGACGGTAGAATCACGTATCTGACAACAACCGAGGTCAGCGATGCCGCTCCGAAGCTGGTTGCGAATAAGGACACCCCCAATCCCTGCACCCACTCTGGGGGAGCATAACCAAGGCCGACATATATCGAACCGACACCATTCACAAACATAGACAAACCAAACACAATCATAGTCCAGGCACTGAAAGTGCCTAATTTTTCTAGTCCGACTGATTTGTGAACTCTAATTTCCAGTTCCTCCCTGAACAAGACTATCATAGTGCTGGGATCAGGATTGCGAATCATCCAAAATACTGCAGTGTGGAGGCTGAGATATGCACACCCAAGTCGGAAAAATATCCTCAACCAGGTTTCCATACCCCCTTCCCCGTGGGTATCCATGTAACCAGGGAATCCGCCATTCCCGAAATTCAACATGAAAAAAAGAACTGATGATATTAAGATCAGTGATAGCAATGTAAGGGAGATAGATGACCTGTCATAACCCTTCAAATCCAATTTTCTATGCATAATAAAAACTCAGAAGTCGAATAGGGTAGGTTTACCTGAGGAACGTATTCTATTTGCGGATGCCAGCCTCTCTATGGCTGTATTGACTCTTTTCTCACCGAATCCCAACTCAGTTCTCAACATAGAGATAATCCCTTCTTCGTGTCCCTTTGAATAATCTCGGATTTCTCCTTGAATACTAGGGTGATTGTGGAACAAATCTCGAATATCATTGATGTTTTCAGGCACTTCCAATTGTTTGTGGGAAGCAACTTCCTCCAGCGAACCGAACTTCTTGATCAGTTTCAAGCCAGTTTTGGGACCCACTCCTCTAAAACCCGGATGGAAGTCGGTTCCTATCATTATTCCCAAATCTACGAATTGGTGGTAATTGATATCTAAGCTGTCCAGTGTTTCTGAAAGTTCAATTCTCTCTGCACTGAGTACTCGCCCAAATTTCTTCGTACCATGTGCCGTGAGATTCCTGACCATGGTTGGAGCACCATACAACAGTGTGTCCCAGTCTTGGCTTGCTACTGCTGATACCCCTCCTCGGCTGCAGATTACTGCTGCGGCCCCCTCGGCCTCCATAGGGGCATCGATCCAAACCACTCCCATTAAATCAAAAAGACGTTTGGTATCATCCACCATCTGAGGCGTGTATTCGGCTATCTGGGGGCCGAGCTTCTTAGCACTTGCTAAATCCCCTGCTTGAACAGCACTCTCCCATTTTGTCCTTGCTTCCGCCTTTCGGGTCCGCCTTTCGCTGAGGGTATCGCGCTTCAACTTCGGTGGGCGGCCGTCGAACACGAAAATCGGATCAATCCCTTGGGAAACTAGGATTGAGGCCCTATCCAGAAAACCGTAGAGGTGGGCAGTCACCCTCCCCTCGTGTGATAGAGGCCTGCCATCCGGTCCAGTCAAACTGGTAAGAAATTGATAAGCGTTCAGAAACACATCCACAGCGACGCGCTGACCACTCAACTCAGATAGTCTGAGCGGGTGAGGTGTAACTAACTCTCTCAAATTACAGCCCATGACATCTCCCAGTGTAACCCAAGGGACCCTCGCCTTTAGGGTTGAAGGCCTACATCCCTACCGGGAACCATGGGCAGGATGGTCATTGGCTCGGGCTGGCATCCTAGACTATTCAGAGAAGAGGCCGAAAAAATCCATGGTGCATACAACGCAATACATCCAAGAATTTTGGAGATACCATCCCCTCGAAAAACAGAAACCTCCTGTTCACTGACTTCAATAACCCTAAAGTCTGCTGTCAAATTACCACTCAAAAAAACAAATCTCACCAGATCCCTGCATAGATGGGCTGCTACTACAGACATTGAAGGGTCCTTTGCGGTGAGGTCGATGAAATTAGGAACAGGAATAGCAGGCATATCGGGGAAAAATCTAGAAAAATTGATCGGTCAGGAATTCTTTCAACGTGGATACAAGGTCGATTTGGAAAATCCTGATACAATCATACGAGTTATCATATCAGGGGCTCCTGACAGGCCGCAGCACAAGGATACAATGGTCCCAGCCAAAGTTCTAGTAACCGGAATCGAGGAAAAGGCTTCTCTGAATCATATGCAAAATTCTATGACCTCAATGCCGTTTTTCAAACCCGTAACCCTAGATCCTGCCCTAGCGGGGGTGCTGATCTCACTCGCATACAAGAATGGAGACCCCCCGTCTAGTATTGTTGACCCCTTTTGCGGAACCGGATGCATTGCTATACAGGCTAGGAATAGAGGAATACCCGCATACTCAAGTGACTCCGATCCTACTATGGTCGAAGGCGCGAACCGGAATTTCTCACACGCCTTTGGAGACGACCAAGACAATTACAAATTTCAATTGTCTGATGTATCTGGAATAGCTGGAATTTGGGGAGAAAAATCCAATACCGCATTTGTGTTCGACCCTCCTTATGCAAGGAATTCGAAGATTTCCAATGACGCTTTCGAAGTATTTGCTTCTGCATGTCATGCAGCGAAAAGAATGGATCCACAAGGAACCATAGTGACAATACTCCCTTCACCTGAAATAGGTTTACTCGACCATCTGAAGATTTCTAAACGAACAAATGTCATGGGTGTCGAATGGGGTTATATTCACCAGAAGCTCGAAGAAATAGGTTGGGGCATAGAACTTGCAATACCGACTCGGGTCCACAAGAGTCTAGTGAGGATAATCATCCGAGCTACCGCGATATCCGATCAAGAATAGCGAGGCATTGAAAGGCAAAGCCCTGCATAGGGCAACTGGCTCGGGCTGTTAGGGTAGTCTGGATATCCTTCCGGCCTTCGGAGCCGGAGACGTGGGTTCGAATCCTGCACGGCCCGCCAACAATCTCCACCGAATCATTGTACGGACACGATTCAGTAGTCTTGAAGAAAGACCCAGCAGACCAATGGCCATGCGGACAGTTTCAAGTTCCCTCGCACTCTTGATGGTCCTGACACTGGTATCCACATCCGTAACAGCATCAAATTTGCACGCAGATGAATCAAAAATGTCCTCAGAATTAATCGACGAATTATCGAAATCTGGTGACATCGAGGCCATAATACAATTCAATCAAAAATCATCTGAAAACATCTGGGAAGCTGTTGGATCATCAGGTGTTCAGGTTTTAGGGGAAATGTCTGTCATAGAAGGAGGTCTTGTTTCCGGTTCTGCCGAAGAATTGTCCAAACTATCTCGATTCAGCTTCATCAAGCACATGGAATCTAACATAATGTTAGAACACTTTTTTCTTCCGGGCGATCAGAATGACGCTGAATCAATGATGCACGAGACAGTACATGTTGTGAATGCTAGCCTTGCATGGCACAGGGTCATAATCGGGACAGACGGCAATATCGAAACGGAGTTGGACATGTCTTTCTCCGAGTTCGATGGCAAAGGAGCCACAGCCGTCGACCTTGATACAGGAATCGACGGAGAGCATCCAGACTTCGATTGTGGCGAGCCGTGGTCCGGTGAAAAATTAATTTGGTCTGCAAAATGGACTGGCCTAGCATGGGTTGATGCACCAAATTGCAACTCAGATACCTCATCAGGACACGGAACTCATGTTGGGGGGACGATAGCAGGAAACGGAGACGCTTCAGCTGGAAGACATCTCGGTACTGCCAAGGGAGCCACCATTGTCGCACTAGGAACCGGTGATGGAGCATCGATATTCGCCGCTGTTCAAGGACTTGAATGGACCTATCAACACAGCAGACCAGGCTTGAATGAATTCAACATTCGCGTAGTTTCAAACTCATGGGGCACCAATGGGGACTACAATCCAAACAACGCGGTAACAGTACTGACTGACATGCTCACTTATGACAACAGTGTTGCGGTGATATTCGCAGCTTCCAACTCCGGTGGGAGCGGGGAAGAGGGAGATGACGACCTCAGGACAAATGTTTACGCAAACACCCCCAGTGCAATCTCAATAGCGGCTTTAACCCACGATGGTGGCGCAGTGACATCATTCTCCAGTCGTGGATGGACCAATCAGCAACATACATGGCCAGATCTGGGGGCCCCCGGGAGAAACATATGGGCAACAGCACCCAGGGGGACGGCAATAGATGCATCGACAACTGCGCAAGGTGATCTGTATTACATGGCTATCTCTGGAACTAGTATGGCAACTCCTCACATCGGAGGCATCGCTACTCTACTCTTGGCTGCCGCGCCTTCACTTGGAGTGGCCGACTACCAGACAGAGGATCATGATGAAGGTGATTCACTGTACTTCAACGGATCAGCGAAGGGGATTCAATTTGATAACTGGGACCAAAGAAATGAATCACGAGTGCATGAAGTCGAGTTAATTCTTGAGCTTACCTCAAACTATGAAATTGTCAGAAACTCATGTGAAGAAGGCAACGATGACGATCCCTGTGATAACATCCCAGCAGAATGCCACATATCAGAAAATACCGGGAAATGTCATGATTGGAGGGTAGGTCACGGATTAGTGGATACCGACAAGGCACTCGCGCTAGCCCGAACCCTGGAAATTATGAGAGACCCCAACGAGGACGGTTTCGTAGACCACCCCAGTGCGACGGTTTGGCATGCTTACGAACATTATGAGGAAATTATGGACATTCGGGAAATTCCACTGAAAACAGACCAATTGAGACACTCTTGGAAAGGAGAATGGAGTCATTTTAACAATGGTCCGACAAGTACCTTCGGAACCTATTCTACCGACGACAGGCACTATGTGTGGATACCAAATGGTACACTCGAGATGCAGATTTCATTCAGTTCTCTGGGGTGGGATACGAACACGGCACAAGTAGCTCAGATCCGACCCAATGTCGATCTCGGATCCGATGGAAACGATGACGCACAGGGACAAGGCACCGCGGTTGGAGACACAATTTACATTCAATTAGACGTCGAACCGGAACACTGGGCAAAATGGACAGAGTTCGATGTATCTGGAACGGCCTTATCCCTTCCCCTAAATTCGATTCTTTCCGGTTCGGAGTTTTTAGAACCAAGAGTTCCATACACAGTCGACGTCCTCCTTACAATGGACGTCTCACAAAAACTGGTTCTGGAGGTCCCGCTCAGAAATGATGGATACTCGGACTTAGATCCCGCTCCTCCATCAGATTTCTACGACCCAATATCGGCACACGACTTGATTATGCTGAGACATGTTTACGACGAGAGTGCTGTACCTGCTTTTGAAGAACAAACTAGCTTCTTTTCAAACTCAGGAATCTCGGGTCTTTTCCTCATCTCAGTAATCCTATTGCTGATAGCTACCGCGGCCGGAATATCAATTGCGGTGGTTTGGAAGAGGAGTAGCGAATTTGAATTTGAAGCTGAGATTGTCAGTGACTCCGAGCCCAATGAGTAATAGAATCCCCTTCGCTTTCCTCTTTAGATAATTCGACAAGGCCTGCGTCAATCAGACTGCCCTTTCCAAAAACATCGGTCTCCCCGGATCCTATATCAATGGGGCTTTCGATCAGCAGGGCCCTGTCAACCGTACCAGAATCAAGAAATCTTTTCCAAGTTTTTGGGCCTCCTTCAACAATAAGTGACTGTATTTTGAGATCCCCTAGAAGGTCGAGCAATCTCTCAACCTCAATTTCGTCTCCCATGGTAGGGATCACGTACCTGTCTACATGTTGTGGACTGTCCCTCAGAATCTCCTTTGAATGAATCAGAATAACCCTTGAAGACCCTATTTCCATTAGCTTGGAGTTCTCTGGAGTCTTGCCAGATGGATCGATTACCACTCTTGTAGGCTGTATTTTTGCACCTACCCCTCTGGCTGTAAGCTCAGGGTTATCACGAAGCACAGTATTTACGCCAACAAGAATTGCCATGTTCTCTGACCTTGTTTTGTGCGATCTGTTGATGGAAGCATTCGAAGTAAATCGTTCTGATGGGGAACTTCCATCGTTATCCACTCGACCTTTGCAGTCCACGGCCGCCTTTAGTAAAACAAGAGGACGCCTCTTCTCGCACCAGTGAATAAATTCAATCATCTGATTGGAACAATCTTTCTCCAGAACCCCATTTTCAACATCAATACCCCCTTCCATCAGAGTTGACATACCTCCTCCTCTAACAGTCGGATTAGGATCCAATGAACCAATCACAACACGTTCAACTCCCGCCCACAGAAGGGCCTCTGTGCAGGGGGGAGTCCTTCCGTGGTGATTGCACGGCTCTAGTGTGACGTATGCAGTGGACCCTATCGTAGATATTCCACGTTCTTCAGCATCTGCAATTGCAGCTTGTTCTGCATGAAGACCCCCAATATGATCATGCCACCCCTCAGCAATTACCTCACCATCTCTCACTAGGACACAGCCAACTAGTGGATTAGGGTGAACTCTTCCCCTCCCCTTCTCGGCGATTTCTATGGCGCGCCTCATGAAATCCTCCGCTGCCATAACACTCCCAACAAGTACTTCCTCATCACTCCTCGTATCGAGCCTTTGAAGTCTTCAGGCCTCTGTGGCCCCATTGATGCGGATAGCGTGTATTGTGAATCCTCACGCCAGAGACGGGAAATTAGGTAATAACTTCCCCAAAGTCGAGGCCGAATTAAGGAAAGCAGAAATAGAATTTGATGTGTTTATGACGGAAGGATGCGGCCACGCAATCGAGATTTCGTCAAACCTCAGAGAAACCGATCATGATTTGGTGGTCGCAGTTGGAGGTGACGGGACGGTTCATGAGGTAGCTAACGGTCTCAGGAAATCAAAACAATTGATGGGCATAATACCAATGGGAAATGGAGATGATTTCGCCAGATCTGTAGGAATACCAATCAATGATCTTGGGGGGGCTGTTTCAATTCTCAGAGAAGGCACAGACTATTTGGTCGGAGGAATACGGGTAGAGGGTCTTAGAGCTCCGGACCACCCAGGAATCAGCTCTCCGAAGCACTACGAAGTGACCGGAGAGCCCAATAAAACGGGAAACCTGGTCAGATGGGCTTTTTTGGAGTGTGATGGAGGAGTTACGTCCTCAATAAACAGAATGAAGGACGAGGGCTTCTTCTCTTGGATTAGCGGCCAGAAGAAATACACCTTCCTAGCTATCAAAGCCATCCTAGGATGGAAAAGTCAAATGGCGTGGATAAGCGTAAATGACAGCCCAGGAATAACAGTAGATTTGACAGGATTGTTCGCCATGATGCAAGCAGAGACCTTCGGCGGTGGCTACAGGATCGCACCAGGTGCGCATCCATTCGGTGAGAATGCCAAGATTGTCCTTGGCTTCGGGTTATCAAAAGGTCAGATGCTAAGAGTCATGGGCCCAGTGCAAAAAGGAAAGCACATAGGTAAGTGGGGGAAAATAACGATGCAGTCTTGCACATCTTTTGAAATCAGGGCCCTTGATGAGAACGGGAAACCAACGGATCAACATGGCCACGACCCGCCTTTATTCATAAGTCTAGATGGAGAGATATCAATGACCACTCCGGTCAGGTTCGAATTCCATAAAAATCAACTCAACGTCCGCGGAGGGCACAGTCCACCGAATGTTTAGTGGCGCAGACGGAGAGATTCGAACTCCCGAGTCCGAGGGACACCGGATTTCAAATCCGGCGCAATACCAGGCTATGCGACGTCTGCAGCAATCGCTACGCAATCGATCAAGACGAATGAACCTTACAGGTACTAGAGGCCCCATGTGCCTGGTCTGCACCATGCAGGCAATCCGGTGGCGGCATCTGGGTGGGTCAGTCCGATGAAAAGAATCATGATGAGGATGAAGAAGGCAGGAAATAGCGCTGTCATGGTTAGAATGCCTGAATCAGGGTCGCCGTAAAGGTGCATAAATATCGCAGCAATCATGAAGAATTTTGGAATTGCGATGATTGTCAGGATCCATAGTGTAATACCGTCTTCTGTCATATTCAGCGCTTCTGCAGTTGCATTCATGTCCGCGCCGACTGCACCTACTTCAATCGCAGTCAGCAACATTAGGCCATAGAAATTCATCCAGTAGGGGTCTCTTCCAAGAATTTTGTAATGCGCCATCATTTACACCTCAATACAGATAGAAGAATGGGAATACAATGACCCATACCAGATCAACGAAATGCCAATAGAGCCCGAAATACTCAATGGAAACTGCATTACTCGGGCTGTATCCCCCTCGCCATGCTTTGAAAGTCATGTAAGTGAGGCCTAGTATACCACCGGCAACGTGGGCGCCATGGGTGCCAGTTGTTACATAAAATGTGGAAGCGGAAACCCTGATGTTTGCAGTCATGTGAGCTCCTGTAGCTTCATCCACGTAACTATGATGTTGATAGTTATCAGCTCCGATGGTGTATCCTTCCTCTACCAGTGATTTTATGTCGTGCTCGTGTATGAACCCCAAATCTGGTATGTAAAAACCTACGAACCACTCGACCATTTTCAGTGTAAGGAACATTATCGCCAGAATCCAAGTTGTGGCTAAAAACATCGTAACCCTCTTCCTTCTAAACTCTTCATCAATATCCGTCTTCTTGGCGTATCGTAGGGCCTGAACTATCGTAAATGAGGATATGATCAGTGCAAATGTGTTTACCGCACCGGGTGCTAGGTGCCACCAACTTGATGCGATGAGGTGGCTTGCTGGCTCAAAGCAGGTGACCGGTACAGCCTCTTGCCAGCCAGTTGGATTGGTAACAGGGTCAAACAACCCGTCAGCGAAGACATCGTCACATCTTCGGAGCCCAAGCCTGTATCTCATGTAGGTACTAAACAGAGATGTGAATACCATCATCTCCGACATTAGAAACATGAACATCCCGACTTTCCTGATTTGTATATTCTTGAATGGGGAGCCGGTTGCAAGCGGTTCGTAGGTCCCATCGAATGAAAGGTCCTGACGCCAGAAGACAAACATCCCAACCATCGTTATTACCATGGCGATGAATAACCATACCAAACCCTCGCCAGTGTAGACGTGTTTTGATATCTCCAAGTCGTAATCGAACATACCAGCGAGTACGAACAGGAATAGCCCGATACCCACACTCATGACGATCGGAGCAAACGAATTGTGTGGAGCACCGTGGCTCCAGTCATGAGGCCCCCAGGGACTCGGATGATGGTCATGGTGCTCATCACTCAATGGACCACCTCCTCATTACCGTCATCAGGGACCATGAGGCGACTAAACCATCTTGAGAACCACCCTGGCTCACTTGTGACATGTTCATTCGCATCTCTCAGGACCGGCAAATCGTACCAAACTCCATCGACATAACGTCCAAATGATGGAGTTGGGGGCGGGGAGGAAGTCATCCACTCGAAGGACCAACCGCCCCATGGATCGGCGGGAGCTTTCGCCCCCCTGAGGTAGGATATCACCATGTTGGCTACCATGATGAAGTTTGAGAGGAAGAAGAGGAATGCTGAGACTGATATGAATAGATTCCAATCGGCCGCCTCAGGGGGGAGATTGGCAAAATCATCTGTGCTGATGAAGTAGGTATGATGCCTTCTGGCCATTCCCCATACTCCAAGTCTGTGCATTGGCCAAAAGACGCCGTTGTACGAAATGAATGCCGTGAGGAAATGGAGGGTTCCGAGACGTTCATCCATCATCCTGCCAGTCATCTTGGGATACCAGTAGTAAATCGCAGCGAAGAATCCGAATACAGTGCCTCCTACCAAGACATAGTGGAAGTGGGCGACTACGAAGTAACTCTCATGCAGATGGGTATCCATGGCTATGGAGGGAAAGAACATCCCGGATATTCCACCTAGTGTGAACGTAACAAGGAATCCCAAGGCCCAAAGTGTGTGAGTCCTGTAGACCAATGATCCCCCGTGCATGGTTTTAAGCCAATTGAAAATTTTGATCCCTGTCGGAACGGCGACTAACATGGTTGTTACCATCGTCACGAATCTCAAGACAGGAGACATGCCTGATGTGAACATGTGGTGACCGTAAACGATGAAGGCAACTACTCCGATCCCAGCAAGCGCGAAAACCATGGACTTGTATCCGAAAATCGACCTTCTCGATGAGGTTGCCAAGACCTCTGATATGACTCCAAACGCTGGCACTATTACAACGTAGACCTCAGGATGACCGAAGTACCAGAACAAATGACTCCACAATAGAGGGTCGCCACCTGCTCCCACATCGTAGAATGCAGTGCCTACAACCCTGTCCAGATACACCTGAATCAGTCCGACTCCGAATGCAGGTATCGATAGGAATAACATCAGGTTGGCAATTAGTATGGACCAAGTGAATAGCGGCATCTGCATCCAACCCATTCCTTCTGCCCTCATCACAGCAATCGTTGTGAGGAAGTTTATTCCAGTCAATGTTGATGAGGCTACAAGCATTATTTGGCCTGCTGCCCAGAAGGTGTTACCGTCATGCCCATTCACCATGTCGACCACGTATGGGGCGTATCCAGTCCATCCTGTGTCGGCTCCTTGGCCGGAGAAGACGCCTGTGAAAATCAGTAAAGCCCCAACAGGCTGTAACCAGAACGACATAGCGTTCAATCTCGGCATTGCCAGGTCTGGAGCACCAATCTGAAGAGGGACCATCCAATTTGAGAATCCATTGATTAACGGCATAGCAGCTAGGAAGATCATTGTGGTTCCGTGCAAGGTAAAGAATTGATTGTATTGATCCTGGGTCAAGAAGTCATTACCCGGGGTTGCTAGTTGAACTCTGATGAATAGGGCCATTATTCCTCCTATTCCGAGGAAGAATAAACCAGCAAGGAAGTACAGTGTGCCAATCTTTTTGTGATCTGTAGTTGTTAGCCAATCAGTAATCCACGGTGAAAACGTTTCCCAACTGAAACCATCGGGGTCAGACCTATAGAATCCATAAAGTACAGTTATGGCGATAAGAGCAAGTGCGATTATAATCAGAGTTGCGAGAACCACGAATGGTTCTGGGGCCTCAGGGATTATTTCTCCGACCAATCCAAAGGATGACTGCAGAGTGTAATCTGCTCGATTCCACTGATCCAGCTGTCCCGTTTGTAGGCCGTCTCCGTTAACGGAGTTCACATGAAGAATAAAATCGACTTCTTTGCCACTCACTGGGGCCGTCCAATCTACAACCCACGATTTGTAGTCGTTCCCGGCCTCGGTATGCACGACTTCGTTTACCGATCCAGCCCACAGTGAGGTGAGCCCGTCTGTTGGTGTGAATGCCCCTTCTGAAGCCCAAAGGTTGAATCCGCCGAGATTAATATTCCCTATCTGCGATGGCCCTCCATCAAATGAAATGGTTAGTCTGTAGGTCTCTGAGGCGTTGTATTGTTCTGGAAAACCCTGAATATCTGCTGTAACAGTAGAATCAGCGTTTGAATTGTGGCAGTTACATCCTGCGGTCTGGATTGAAGACCCTCCGATTCCAGTAGGCAGCGACGATGCCAGAGGAGACAGAAGGAGTACTCCAACAACAATGGATATTGCTGCAAAAGCTCTGTTTAGACTGTTTTTCCTCATGGCCCCACCTTCAGCTGCGTACGTTGATTAGAGCTACCATGTAAGCATGGTTATCCCCGCAATACTCCGTGCAAAGTAACAGGAAATCTTCGACATTATCTGCAGGAAGCCACACAGATGTTAAACCCAGCTCCTCAATTGGGGCTGATAGTCCGAACTCTCCTTCGTCTGTTAGAATTAGGTTGTCACTGAGACCGTCACCATTGTTGTCCCTTGCTCCCGGTGAATACAACACGTCTTCTTTGACCCCCCAAGACACAAACCATGGTGCGTGTGTGACATCTGCAGACCCCATTACTGCAAGGTATACTTCTCCTTGTTTCAGAGAAAGGCTGGCGGCAGGGGTCCCTTCCACTATGGAGGTGCCGACCTCGCACAGATCTGGTACAGACAGGCCTAAGCAATCAAAATTCCAACCCCACTGATACGCTTCGATGTATACCACATGGTAACAATCAGCTGTATACCTCCCATCCTCAGCAGACCAAGTAAGATTCGAGTATTGGCCATCTTCGCACTCGTCTCCGTACCCTCCTGCTTGAGTAGAATCCCACACTGCGTCGAGGGGCCCCCATGAAATCAACGCTAGATAGAGAATAAGCAGAAATGGAGCAACAGTCCATGTCACTTCGAGTTTGAAATTATCGTACTCTTTGGGAAATACCCCCACTTCAATCTCGTCCTTGTTGTCCCATTCCCCGTCCTCTTCGCTCCTGTACCACAGGGAGTGGTGATAGAGCCATATGAAGGTAAATCCACCGACCAAGAAAGACCATAGTATGTATTCGTTCCAAAGGTTATCGAACAACGGGGTTATGCCTGCCATCCGATCCCCGACCTTGGGAGTAAACGCACCCTCATAAGGGTAAGGACCCGGCGCTCCCAAGACTTCGTGTCACTGCGACAGGTTAGCCAGCAGATGGTCCTGTTAGCAACAATAAAAATCGTGGTGGTTCTGTTAAGTTTCCCAGCCATGGTGGGGGACTCGCAGTGGATCATTTGGATAACCATGGATTCGACCAAAATAAAACGGTCAATATCAGGCCAGATAGTATTGATAGATATACAAAAGTCTCCAAACATATTGCCGAAGCCATACTAAGAAACAGACCCATTCATGACGAAGGGGCAAATTGCCCCATCTTGGTGGAGGGTAGAAGGGATGTTTCCGCACTCAGAGAATTTGGTTTCACTGGAACAATAGAAATACTAAATCGGGGATGGGACCAATCCCGAATAATAGCGTATCTGTACGACAGATACGGTTGCAGAAATTCAGTTGATAATGGTCCTTCTGTAATCCTCCTTATGGACTGGGACAGAACGGGAGGAAGACTTCAATCAACGTTCAGAAAAAGGCTGCAGTCTCTGGACATGAAGATAGACGAAACTCTTTGGAGGAGTCTGATGATGAACATGAAACCTGAGGGGAGGACTGTGGAGTCGTTGCAATCTTATGCTGGCACCCTCAACTCACTAATAGAAGAATACTTATCCTCTGGTTGACGGAAGTCTGAAGATATTCAAGGGACCGATGTGGGTTGTTCCTTGACTGTATTGAGGACAAAATGTGTGACAGTTCTAGTTATGCCATTCATTGATAATACTGTTTTGGAGAGGTCGTCTAAGTCTACCCTATCCCTGGCTCTAGCTACGATCATCGAATCGAATTCCCCGGTCACGTCGTACACACCCAGAACCCGAGGGTCTTCGGCAATCGTTCGTTGTAACTCAAGCAGCCTCCCCTTTTCTATCCTAAGGCCGACAACTACTGTGAGACCCCAGCCGACTTTCTCTGGATCGATTTGAATTTTGTATCCCTTGATGACCCCCGACGATTCCATTTTCTTCAATCGGTTGCTGACTGTGCCCAGAGACACACCGATTTCACTAGCTATCGACCTCAACGACATTCGAGCATCCGCCTCTAAACATCTGATAATCGACCTATCAGTGTCATCTATCGCCATGATTGATCTACTTGCGCCAGCAAAATGAAACTATTCATCAATTCTGTCCTCGGGGGTGTCATCCCCAATAAGTTTCAACCTACTCGTGCGCTCATGCGTTGATGCCATTGCTGTGATTTTGGAGCCCAACCACACCGGTAGTGGATCCCGGTCCCATCGATCAGAAACCAGCCACCCCCCACTACCAAAACTATCTCCGTTCAACAAACTGCTCCTATCGAGGGCCCCTCCTTCAAGTAGCATAATCAAGTCCTCACGATCAATCACCAGGATCTTGTTCGTTGCAAACTCTCTGGAAAAATGAACTCCCTTTTCAACAACCCTCAGTATATCTGGAGGCCTTGATTCAACTATTTCGCACCCGACTTGTATTACTTTTAATGGACGCCACCTATCGCCTGATATCTTAGCATTCCCATTGGATACTACTGTCTCACTCTTCCAAACATCAAGCATTTTTGATGTGCCTAAAAATATCTTTCTCCCCCGCTCCCACAGATTAACGATCGATCCCCTAAACTCATGCTTGAATTTCTCACCAGCTTCCAAGGAGATTGGCTGACTCGCCTCCCTTCGATCCTCTGGTATTTTGATTGGCATGTCACCTTTTTCAATGACGGTCGGGGAATCCTCCCTCTTCCTGATTGAGGCCACGAAAAAGCCTCCAGCATTCATTTTGTGTCCTAGTATTCTTTTGGTATTTGATAGCATTTTGTAATCAAACCCTACCAAGTTTGAACATCGATCTCCAACTTCCAGAGGATTTAGCTCATCATCCAACGAGATCCACGAGTTAAGCCCATCCTCCATCTCAACTCCATTCAGCCGACCGTCGATGTTTTCCAATACGACGTCTGCCCTATTTCCCAATACAGCAGAAACAACGCCCTCATTCTCAATGGGATCTATTGAACAGGTTGAGTATACAACCCTCCCTCCTGGCCTGGCCAAATCAATCGCCTTGTTCAATAATCCTACTTGCATTCCCTGAAGGCCCAACCCCCCGCTCGGCTTCCACTGCCTCCAGACTTCCGGGTTTTTCCTCGTAGTGCCAGATCCGGTGCACGGTACATCCACTAAAATTGCGTCATATCCTTGGTTTCCTGCCAATGCAGGGAGGTGCCTTCCATCATGATTCACAACAATCGAGCTTCTGGATCTGTGACGTTGTAGGTTTGAAATTAATAGATTGCAACGTTTTCTAGACCTTTCATTGGCAACAACTAGCCCTTCACCATTAAGGAATTCAGCGATCTGGGTAGTTTTAGAACCCGGGCTGGAGCACATGTCTAGAATTACTTCTCCCGGCTCTGGTCGAAGTACAATGACCGGTATCATTGACACTGCTTCTTGACGAGTCAAACGCCCTGTTTCATGCAGGGAAATCAATGTCTGTCGAACATTATCAGGTGCACTACCTCTGGCAAAAGGGAGAGTCCAACATGATCCTGGACCTGGATACCATTCCGAGCATTTTGCGTCGAGTGAAGCAATCCAAGCCTCTACATCGGCCGCATCGGCCCTCAGCGGATTCACTCTGACAGTTTCAGGCAACTTCTCAAACGCATTGTTGAACCAGTCATCTGAGTCAGCCATCCAGTTTGATGCCGCGATCCTTAGAAGACTGTTGTCGGCAGACTCTCTCCAATCTACCTCATGTTCAGCGCCCAAGGTTCAGCCTCATCAAAACCAAGAGGTGAAGAGTATCAATACTGCTGCAAAATCAGGATACTAGCCTCGATATCCGGTAAACCGTTAAGAGTGTTGAAGAATAGTGCGGAATGCGGCCACGGCTGCAGGATGGGATGCGTGCACAATCGGAGCGGAAGCAGGAGAATACAACAAAACGGTGGAAGAAGGATACGGACTACCCCAATTAAGGGGAAGGAGAAACTCGAAACACTGGTCTCTCGGGCAAAAAAAGCCACTATCGGGATACCAGACATACTTCCGGTAGAAGCCATAATCACAGTCACTGAGCACGAGTGGATTTGGCAGGTCGTGGACCAGACAATGCTTAACACACTATCTCACAGGATTATTCTCGATAATCCAACACTGGGCAGAAGAGAACTGGTGATGACCTCCGGCATAGACGCCGCAGTTGGAGTCGCCAGGACAGTAACAGAAATAGAGGGTGGCTGTGTCTTGATAGAAACACTGGAGCCCTGATTCTAATCGACCAAAATGGGCTTCATTAAAATATAACTCCTGAGTCGGAGGGACGTGGCTAAGAAGGAGAAGAACAGTGGCATACAGCAAGCCGCTGGTCTAATAAGATATTTTGACGAGGAGTCAGAAGACGCCATACAGATTCCAAAAAGCGCTGTTTACGGGGCTTGCATTGTGTTTTCAATCATCATCTACCTCGCTCAACACGGTGTGATACAGTGGATATTTGGTTAATCCGTTAAGTCCACAAATGGAATTTCATCATCATCATCCCTGAGGATTGCCCACTGGTTATCCCTTTCCATGTTTATCCGCCCGGATGCTCTTGAGATTGCTCGCTCGAACGCTTGGCCATTCCTATCGTCCAGCGCCATTCGCGCCTCCTCGATATCTCGCTCAAAACCTCTCCCGTCGAACTCATCAATTCCTTCTGAGAATGAAACTACCTCTCTCAAAACCTCCCTCATCGATTCTTCTGCTTCCCTTTGACATGACTGCCATATTTTGGCTTGATTAGAGACGTTGAGCCCAGTATGCTTCTCGTAGGCGCGCTTGAAAACAGGCTCCCAAGGATTGTACCCCAATGAAGATAGGACATCGTAGATTATTCTATTCGTGACGTCCTTTTTCCCCTCAATTTCAATCCGATTCAGGAAGCACTTCGTGAAAATCCCGAACCCCCAGTATGGCTTCGAAACAATCGATATTCTGGTTCCAAAGGCCATGACCTCAATGCTCCATCGCTGTTCATCAAATTTTAGCTCACTCATTAATAGAGGAGGGTCAGATGGCCCTAAAGCTCTCAGAAATGCATTTGTTACGTCGCCCAAAATTATTTTTCCAGCTGAATTCCCGCTGCTAGAGTGTCTGAGATACCCTTGTGAGTCAATCCACATAATTGGGGCATGGCTCCTCACTTGAGCCCAGAGCACTATGGTTGACGCACCTCCATCCATGGCCATCTGAGGAACTAACCAAGATTGAGCCTTGCCATTGGGACAAGGCTATCAGCCGTCAAATTGAGGTCGTTCCGTGCCGCGTAGGAAGTATGGACGACTCATCAAACAGGTTGATCACCCTCCAAAAGACAACTGCAGTAGATGTAGAAGCGGCAAACATTGCCCTCTGGAGGGACACTCCGGGCAGAGGGTCAAAGCGGACCGCTCATGGCAGGGTGTGGAGAAACTCAAGAAAAGGAAATCAAAAAGGAACCCCTCAAGAAGATGATTTATGCAGCCCGTGGAGAGTGCCCTCCAAATCGGTCTCATGTTGAACGGAAGGCATACTCGGAAGCGGTTTTTGTGCTCGTCGATATATCTCCCTAAGAGTTTGATCACTGATTTCAAGATACACTCTGGTGGTTGCTATGCTGGCGTGACCCAGTAGCCTTTGGATCGTAACGAGGTCTGCCCCCCTCTCAAGAAGCCCCGAGGCAAACGTGTGCCTCAGTGTGTGAGGGGTCAACCTGGACCTGGGTATTGATGCAGACTCAGCTAACTTATCCATGAGTTTTTGAACCCAGCGCGGTGTTATCCTACTTCCTGATTTGGTTATGAAAAGAGAGTTTCTGCCTTCACCTTTCAGTCCAGAATCCCTGACGCTCCTTTCCCTCAACCACTCCTCGATCATTGTCTTGGTCTGGATAGTAAATAGCACAGTTCGATCCTTCTCCCCCTTTCCACCCAACACAAGGGCAGATAAATCGTCAAGATCTACATCCTCAACGTCCATGTTGCAGATTTCAGAAACTCTGACTCCGGTTTCTAGCATCATGGTCGCCAACGGGCCCGCGATTGGATCCTTGAAAGACGCAACAGCGTTGTTGAACCTTAGAAGCTCCCTTTTGTTCAATGTTTTTGGGAGGGGCCTTCTTCTGGCCGGCCTCCTTATCCAGTCTGGCATGGGGTGGCCAAACCATCTCAGAAGATGAGAGGCAGCGGCAATCCTTGCATTGACACTTGATGGACTCAACTCATCAAGGCTGGATATCCAAGAGTCTATTCTTCCTAGTTCTGGGTCCAATAATTCGTGAGCTCTCTCTACATTCACGGATAAGAATAGATCGATTTCAACAGGGGTTTCATCCGGAAGAAAGGTGCTGGCTATGCCCTTCGCTGCACGTGTGTACGCCCTGATAGTGTGTTCGCTCTTCTTTTCAGCCTTCAACTGCGATATCCAACATTCGAACCATGGTAAACCACTGAGGCGATGGAGACGGGTTGGTAACCTCTTCGACAGACTGTCTAGTTTTCTCTGCCGGGGAAAATTCCGGTTCACATCATTTTCGATTTGCACCTTTTCAACCCCGATCTCGACAGCAAAATGTGCTTCCCAGTCCCCTCAGGAACAGACTGGATCGAAGACGTGTAGTATTGAAATCTTGCCTGAAAGAATACTTAACGGTGCAATATTTCGTATCAAGAGGATTCAGCCGAGCCTTCTTTGCCGTTTGAGATAACTTCTCCAGATCCTTCAATCATATTCTCATCAGACCTCACGTTGTTGGATTCTTCCCATGCTTCTCGGACTCTCGCTCTGAGTGTTGAGACTATTCTTCCTGCGACATTCACCCCCGTTGCACGCTCTATACCCTCCAATCCAGGGCTTGAGTTGGCTTCCAAAACCAACGGCCCAGATGCGGAGACCAACATATCAACTCCAGCTACATCCAATCCAAGCTGGGCTGCTGCCTTAATGGCAACATTAGCCTGAGTAGTGCTAAGATCAATAGCCTCCACAGATCCACCTAGGTGAAAATTTGATCGGAATTCAGTACCACGTGCTCTTCTTAGCATGCTTGCCACTACCCTGCCTCTGACGACAATTACGCGTATGTCTTTACCATGAGACTCCCGAATATACTCTTGTACCAGTGGCCTCATTCCCCTCTCAAACATCTGAGAAAGCAACGAAATTGCTCTAGGTTCATCATCCAAGAGAAAAACACTGGAGCCTTGGGTACCCTCACTTGCTTTGATGACGAGGGGATAATCCCCGATGGCACGCAAAGCGTGTACTGAATCCTCCATAGATGCTACTTTGATGCTTTTAGGGACTGGTAGACCAGATTCAGCCATTACCTGTGTTGCAGCAATTTTATCCCGGCTCAATATTATCGAAGCAGCATTATTCTGTACGATTGCACCCATTTTCTCAAATTGCCGTACTATACTTGAACCCGGCCTCGTGATCGAATATCCGATTCTGGGAATTACCGCATCAGCGTGGATCGGCCAGCCCCTGTAGTAGATCTTCCCACCGTCATCGTCGACAGCGGTTGTGACACTCATCGGGTCTATGATTCGGGCGCTGAAACCGTACCTGTGTGACTCTTCCATCAAGCGCATTGTCGAATAGAGCCCGGGACCACGGGAAAGGATAACCAGCCTCGGGTCCATGAGCTTCCGTCAACCATCCTACTTGAGACAGTTGCGCAGGTTTGCAAAACCCAGAGAACACTTTCGATCTCTGGACAATTCAGGGAGGTATTGAAAACAACACCACGTCGCTTGTTGCACAACGGGGGCTCAAGGCTATGGATCAAGATGACCTAAACGCGCTGAAAGCCTCAGAATTGAAAATGATGTGCAAAGAAAGAGGGTTGAGGGTTTCTGGTACCAAATCCGAGCTTATTGGTAGATTAATGGAAAATCAACATCAAATAGAAAACGGGCCTATCAACGAGAGTCTAGATGCGGCTGTAGATGCATTATTGGAGAGGCATGGAAAAAAGGAAACGAAAAAAATCAAGACTTACCCGGAGCCTACTCAAAAGGACGATGAAATTCCAATCGAGGCTGAACTACTGGAAGAACCAGGGCCTACAATCAGCACGACGGAAACTGAACTAATGTTGTTTGATGATGACTCTCCACCAGTCACACCCGCATCGAAAAAGAAACCCCGGCCGCAAGGGGCGGATCAAGGTCCTGCCGACCACCCGCTAAAAGAAAAAACCACAAAAAAAGAAAAATCTCCAAAAAAGAGCGACCCTGTCTCCGCAACCACCTTCCGCGTAACTCGAATTCAGGTCGCAGCAGGTCTCACAGTGGCCTTGCTAATCAGCGCTGGGTTGTGGTTTTTCCTACAGAGAGACACTTCATTCACTGCCCAACCCATAAGATACGGGGATTCAGTTGATTTCTCAATACAACAATCGGAAATAAACGTAGAGGGAGATGACATGGTCAGTATTATCAGAGACTCACTATCGCCTAGCTCTTTTGATCAGGTTTGTTCTGAGGTCGACGTCGACATTTCAGGGACCGGTTCGGTATCAATCGACAGAGGAACAGACTCTGACACGGCCTTCCCGAGTGATTTGGATCATAGGGGAGCCTTTAGTGTCAAGGATGCATACGGAAGAACCAGTCTAGCAGTGAAACAAGTTATCACCCACGATTTGGATCTAGACCTTCAAGGAAAAACTTGGAGAGAAAATGGTATCGAGTGTAGCAATGCGGGGTGGTCATTGCCCGAAAACAATCTCATTATCTCTACAGATAGTTACCGGCACATATCCGATAAATCAGTTTTGAGAACAGATACAAGTCTCTCTTTCGAGGATTCTGATGGAGAATCAATAGATGCAGTTCTGACGACTTTCGGAACCAGTGTAATGCCCGGTCTTGGTGCAATATCTCCACTCCTCTCAATTCCTTTATTGCCCATGGATCTGGAAGAGTTCTTTGAAGATACAGTTCTTCATGAGGGCGCTTCCTCGGATACTGATGATGTATGGACATGGACTGTCAAGAAGGAGAGGAACGATCCTGTCCATGGTTATGTGTATCCTATCTCCATCTCCCATGATGAGATAGAATCATGTTTCGGATATCTTCGAATGGAGCTCTTGGTAACCCCCAACAGTCCTTGGCCTCTGAAACAAACCGCTGACATAAGGTTGGACAAGTCGTTGGCTACATCTCAATGTAATGTATTTGCTAGTGCGATAAGTGATGCTGCGCTTCCAGAGGGGAGGCTGGATGTCAGAGTGGACATGACAGTAACCGATAGGACACGTGGAGACAATGTGGTGAACTGGTACGATGATTACGAATCAAAACCATCGCCGGGGGACGATAGACCTACAAGCGCTGGGAAAAAAGAATGGGCATCTCACATGCCGGATGAGTCACTCGAAAGGGTGAATTTGGAAGAAATCGTATCCTGCATGAGAACCTCATATCCTGCAAGTGATGCCTCAGTAGCACTGGACGGAGGCGGGTACATTTGGGAAGCAACGCACCCATTAGGAACGAAGGATTGGAATATATCATGGGTCGATACCGAGGACAATTCTGGGTGGATTCACCTGTCGTACACAGATGGGGAATGCACCATCGTCAAATCAGGTAATTATCCAGAAGAATCGGTAAATTGGGATAAGTCCGCCATCCCTCGCACACTTACCCTAGAATATCTGGAGAATAGGCTCTTCAATCAAGGACGCTACGATTACGTCGATGAGGTGTTTAGCCTGAGCTATTCATCATTGGAGGAGAATATGGGTTACAGGGCCCTGTCCGGTGAAGCAGAGGATATTTCGGATTTCCTTTCCAGCGAACTTTCTACAGGAGTCGTCTCGTTCACGGCAGAAAGAGAATGGACCGAGTCTAACAAGGATCACACATTCAACGTGGCAATTGACGCCACGAACGCTAGAGCCATCGGGTGGTTCCAAGTAACAACCGAATCCGGAAGCTAAAGTTGTCCTAACCAATGACCTTCCCAGGCGACAATACTCCGGTATCTTGAATTGTCCCTGGAGTCAGTCTGACTTGTGGGCGATGAAATCCCTGATGAGGGGAATAGGAAAATCATAGATGTTGAGTACGTGGAAAAAGACCTTCCAGAATCAAAAGTAAGGACTGTCGAAAAGAAGCTCATAAATCCGCTAATCCTGCCTCGCAGTGGTCCCAATCCTGCGGGCCATGCTCGGGTTGTTACTGTAACCAACCAGAAGGGGGGAGTTGGTAAGACAACCACTGTAATCAACATTGCAGCCCAGTTGGGTTTGCGAGGTTACAAGGTTCTTGTGATAGACGCCGACGCGCAGGGCAACTGCGCAACCGGCCTCGGAGTCGACAAAAGACTTGTTAAGGCCACAACAAGAGATTTGATACTTGAGCCCGAGACGGCCATTCAGGCAAGACATCAGACCGCTGTCGAAGGTGTCCACATGATCGTAGGCGACCGATCTCTTGTTGGGATGGATCAAGAATTGTTGAGGCAGTTGGGGAGGGAAAGAAGGCTCATCGAGGCTTTGGAACCCCTATCACCTCATTACGATCTCATACTGATAGACACTCCACCCTCCCTCGGGATCGTGACAATCAACGCGTTAGTTGCAAGTCAAGGACTTTTGGTACCAGTGCAAACAGAGTATTTTGCACTTGAGGGACTTGCGATGTTGGCCGGAACAATACGCGAAGTCAGGAATTTGTTCTCGCCCAGCCTAGGCGTGGATGGAATCCTTCTCACCATGTATGACCAGAGGACGCTGCTAAACGTCCAAGTTGCCAATGAATTGAGGGATACATACGGCACATTGGTCATTGACCCCCCTATCCGTAGAAACATCCGCTTGGCCGAAGCACCAGCGCACGGAGTGCCAATACACCTTCATGACCCAACTAGCCACGGAGGCATGGACTACCTATCTGTCACCGAAGAACTTGTGAAAAGGTGGGGGATAGACTCCGAATGAAAAATATCGAGTCACGCTATCAGGCAATAGCCTGGATGCTCTTCGCAAGTGTCGCCTTTGGGTCGATGAATGCACTGGTCAAGTGGACGTCATCAACCGCAGATGTCTGGTCGATGGTTATGGTAAGGTCAGTTGTAATTACCCTAGGCATATACTTGATTGCCACCCATAGGGGTGTTAGCTTGAGAGTAAATGATAGAAAGAATATGTTTCTAAGGTGCGCAACTGGGCTGATTGCTATGATATTATACTTCACAGCCTTAGGTTTAATTCCGATTGGTCAGGCAGTGACGCTTCAATATACCAACCCTCTCTTCGTAGCACTCCTCTCAGGATTATTTCTATCAGAAAGCGTCGGCATTAGAACCTGGGGCTTAGCTCTTGCATCATTCTTTGGAATCGCACTGATAGTCTCACCAGATCTCAGGACCGTCGACATCAACGCATTATACGCTCTGGGATCAGGTTTTTTTGCTGCTGTGGCGTATCTTTACGTCAGAATGCTAAGATCATCTGAACATGCACTTAGCATCGTCTTCTGGTTTGCTTTGTTTTCAGTTATTTTCACAACTCCTCCTGCAATTTTGAACTTGAAGGGACCACTTTCAGAACCCAAAATCGCTCTGGCCTTGATATGCATCGGAATCGGTGCTGGTGCGGGCCAAGTGGGTTTGACCTACGCCTTTCACAAAGCGAATGCTGCATGGGTAAGTGCATTCTCCTACGTCACGGTCATTGTCGCTGCAGGATATGGCTACTTCTTTTTCGGTGAGTCTTTGGATAATGGAGACATTATCGGGTGTCTACTGATAATAGTCTCGGGCATTTTGTTGACATTATCCAGGAGCAAGAGAAATAACGCAGAATCATAAAAAATGAACCATTTGATCTCTATTTTTTGGACCACAGGGTTATTTCGCTTCGGTTAATTGCCCAGTCAAACTCACGATTTAATAGAAAAAAAGTATCCTTTGGCCGCTGTGAGTGAAAATAAGTCATTGCCTTTCAAACCAAACAGCCCCCATGGCCATGCAAATCAACGTGAATAGAGCGCCCGTGAAAGAAAGTGAAAAAGATGACTCGCTGTCGTTTAGATCTGCATCTGTAGAACCAACGGATGAACAGGTTTGACTAGACATGTCGTAATCGATACCCCCCCATTGATCACCGTCAAACCAACACGTTGACCATACTTTCCACCCAAAGCCTGTTTCAGGCACTCTCTGGGCTTCATCTCGATCTTCGAATTGAAGGTCAAACCTCCAGTTGAGGTATGATGCATCGTGGTCTACTGGGACCTCACCTGACCAAGTGCTGTTATCTTGAACCATCATGTTGTAAACAGGTGGATAACAAACTCCGCTGTTAACGCATATCTGTGTCACCCAACTTATCGAAGTGAGGTTCTGATCTGGTTCCAACTCTGCTATCAGGCGCATGACTCCACCGTCCTCATCTGTAGCATTTACCGATGTTGGATAATCTAGATCGAGTATTATTGTCCCCTGTAATTCAGCCTCCTCGTTCACTCCACCTTGTTCGGCGGAAACGACGGCTAGGGACATCAACAGCATAGCCATGAGAGTTGCCCTCATGGTAACCTGTATGCATCAAATGCTATGAATCAAGCGATTCCGTGTTCTGACCATCAACTGGAATCCAAATTCCACAGGTCGTCCCCTACCCAATGTATTGTCCTTACTCCTTTGCCTTTGCCTGCTTGAAGCATCTCCTCTCCAGTCATCAAAGACCATCCAACTGCCAAAGGACGACCATGAACCTCGTCCCTGATCCATACTGGCATATCTGATTCTATGTCCGGATCAGAATTTTGTATCCCAGCAGCCATGCAATTTGCCCCATTCATCAAAAAAGGAATAGCACCGTGATCAACCTCGACGTAATGCCTTTCCAAACTCCACTTCAGCAGACCCCTGAGAGTGGGAAACCAAACATTGCCCCCATCCCGATTCTGAAGGCACATCAAACATGGAGTCCTGTCGGTTAAGATCAAATCCACCCCCTCGAAATGGGCCTCCTCTAGGAAGCACTCCGAGAGATTGAGGGGCCGTCCAACTAAACCTTCAACTTGGTCTGAAATTTCTCTTATTTGTTTGAATCTCAGAGGGGTCCTCCTCCTCAAGCGCTTGTCTGCCATGGCTCCGCTAAAGAGAACCAAAGAATGAACATCTCGGCACCTCAGCTTTCGAAATCTTCCAATCTATTGAAATATGTTGGGTAAGTCGCATGGGCCCGTGGCTAAGTGGCATGGCATGTCGAGAAGGAAGCCTACCGGCGGACGCCTTAAGCGGCCCATTCGTTACCGTGGAAAGAGGAAAAAGGAAATCTCCAGCGAGAAACAATTTGCTTTCGTGGCAGAATCCAACAAAAATAAGCTTTACAGGAAGCACGCTGGTCACCAGACTGTCAGAGTGATGAACGCTTCACACATCAATGTCAACATACCCTCCGAGGGAATCACCAAAAGGGTCATGATATCCAATATAGTAGAAAATTCTGCGGACCCGAATTATGTCAGACGAAATATTATCACAAAAGGAGCCATAGCCGACACAGAACTTGGTCGAGTGCGAATTACAAGCAGGCCAGGTATGGATGGCGTAGTTTGTGGCGTGCTTATTACCGAATAATCCCACAAATAATTCAATAAATACAACGTTCTGGTGTTAGCATATGACATCCGACCCTTCTAGGATGACTCTTTGGACGGGTTATTTCGATTCTCGACAATCAAGGAAGGGAGGAAGAAGGGTCCCCAAGAACTCCAGTGTACCACGACCCAATCTAGATCAAATAGCACTCGCCGCGAGAGCATCGGGAATTACCAAAATGAGGAGAGATCAAACTGCAAGTCACCCTAAACGCCCCTTTTCAAAAGAGGGAAGACTCATCATATCCGCAAAAGACGCGAAGGAATCTACGAATTCATCCACCAAAGAAGAAGTAATGAGGGCCGTTGGGTCCTCGCTCAGATCTATACTGGAGAAGAAAGAGGACGGATCAGACAAAAGGCCGACAAAACTGTCCGGAAGAGAAGGGGCGAGAAAGATGAAACAACGAAAATCTAGTGTTAGAAATCCCCAAAACCGAAAAAAGAAGAAATTTGGCCGCCGGTGACACTCAAACCTCATGAGTCCAACCCTTGGTATCCTCCAGCGAACCGCCCATAATTCCGGTTAGGCGCTCAAAAAGTGCTAAAGTTATTGATCCCACACCTCCATAATCAACCTCTAGATCCCCATGTTGAATCGATCCTATTGGAGAGATCACAGCTGCAGTTCCAGCGCAGAAAGCCTCATCGCAGTCCAAGGCGAAATTTATGTCCACCTTTTGTTCCCTAACCGTTATTCCCATTGACTTAGCTAGCTCTATGATGGACAGCCTTGTTATTCCGGGCAAGATTGTCCCAGTCAGCTCAGGAGTGTAAACCACACCGTCTTTGACGCAAAAAAAGTTCGCAGCACCAACCTCTTCTACGAATCGATGTTCTACTGCATCCAGGTAGATTATCTCGCTGTAACCTTCAGACTTTGCCTTTCTTGATGGCATCATTCCCGGTGCATAATTACCTATCGCTTTGACCCCACCTGAACCACCAGGGGCAGCGCGATGGTGCGTCTGAGATACTCTGAGCGATATTGGCGACATTCCACCTTTGAAATATGGCCCCACCGGGACAGCGAATACCACGAACATGTATTCTTCAGCAGGTGAGACACCTAGCCTGGCACTGCTACCAAATAGTATGGGGCGGATGTACAACTCGCCCTTTCCGTGCGGTGGAACCCATCTTCGATTTTCATGGGTTACCTGCCTGACCGCGTCAATGAACATTGATTCTGGGATCTCCGGCATTACCAACCTTTTAGCTCCATCAGCAGCCCTCCTGGCATTCAACTCAGGTCGAAATAAAGTAATTCTGTCATCCGGGGTCTTCCTTGCTTTCATACCCTCGAACAAACCTTGTCCGTAATTCAAGACACATGCTGCCGGGGATAAGCTGAGGGGTTGGAAATCAATCATAATCCCCTCTGACCACCCATCTTCAAGCGTCCCGTTCGCTACGTACATCCTGTCTGTTTCGGTAAAGGAGAATGTGAGTGAGTCCCAATCCGTAGGGGCTTTGACGTCTCCCGGGGCACCCATCAATACATCCGAATAGAAGGAGGCATTCAACGCTTCCGGCGGTCTTCGTCACCTTCAAACACGCCAAGCATTGAACCGCGACCCCCCCTATCGGAGTACATGAGTGAGGGCTTGTGGCGAGATGACCTCTGTATCGTCGCCGCAGATAATCGCTCTTGGGGGGACTCAAACACAGTAGTCGAACTTTGGTGCCGATCCCAACGTGGGCATTCAGTTTTATTGCTGGTAAACGGTTTGCGACCCTACATCGAGATATCTCCGAGAGAGGGCGGTTGTTCAGGTACTGACGAAGATATACGTAACGTTCTATCCCTATCAAGCGTAACAGAAATCTGTCCACCAGTAACTAAGTGGTCTTCAAAGGGAGATATGCCTCACTGGAGGGTCATGGCGAGAGATACCACCGTCATCACCCGGTTGAGGGAGGTTCTGAAAGCAGATTGGACCGTTACCAGCGCTGACATTCAATTTCACAAACGACTGTTGTACGATCTTGATCTTGGCCCTCACATTACCGCAAAAGGACGCATTTTATCGACCGGTCCAAGAGCACCTTCAATCCCGAGAGATGCCATTCCCAACGAGGATGAGGCTCTTGAGAGGATCCTCTCAGTGGGCGGGCGCGGAATATATCCCGTGGATGTCGTGATGTCAGTGGATGCGGGGGATCTGGAGGCATGTGAACCATTCCAAACTCCTTTCGTTACTATGTCCATTGATTTAGAAACGAGTATTGCCACAAACAGAATACTGTGTGCCGCAGTTGTCGTAGAGAGGAATGGAAAACGCTCTGAATTTACATATAGAGGGGACGAAGTTGAGGACATACTAATCCCGATCTGCGATTTGGTTCGAGATCAGGACCCGGATATAATAACAGGATACAACATAGATAATTTCGATCTTCCAAGAATATTGGAAAGGACGGAGGCACTGGTAAAGAAAGATAGAAGGGTGAAATTGTTTGGCTGGGGGAGAGTCCCTGCGCAAGAAAATTCCAGGAGGGTGATCCCCAGCAGGGGACAGAATCGCACATGGAACATATCAGGAAGGGTCCCAATGGATGCATGGTGGCAGGCCCGGCAGACTCTCAAACCAGAAAGAGAGTCCTTGCGTTTTGTCACCGCATTAATTTGGCCCGACAACGATGAAATGAAAAAATTGGATATCGATGCAAGCCGTATGGATCACGAATGGAAAACTAGGCCGGATGAGGTTGTCAAGTATTGTCTTAGAGATACACACTTGCCGATAGACATCCTAAATCACTTGCAGTCAATCCAGCAGAAGGAGGCTCTTGCAGCAGTCGCAAGAACTAGTTTCTCCACAGCCGCTACAGAGACGACCAGCCAATGGATTGACTCTCTGGTGATCAGGTTGGCCGATCGTGAGAATGTCGCCGTGCCGATGACCCGACAGGGAAGGAGAGGTGAACAGATTGCAGGGGGGTATGTCCATGAGGTGGAGCCTGGATTGAGATCATGGATCGCAGTTCTGGACTTCAAATCGATGTATCCGTCGATCATGATCACAAACAACATCTGTCCAACCACGCTTGTGGAAGGTGACGACAAAATGAGCGACGATTCAGTCTCACCAACAACTGGTACCAGGTACAGGTCACAAACTCACAGAAACGGTTTGGTACCAAGACTTCTCACTGACTTGATGACACTGCGCGACGAATACAAGAAAACATCTCGAGTGGCGCGGGCTGACGGCGACGAGCAAAACGCCTTCTTGAACGATCGCTTACAGTTTGCTGTAAAAATTCTGATGAATTCTTTCTATGGAGTCTTCGCGAGCTCATTTTACCGTTTCACGCACAAAGATATCGGGGCAAGCATCACTGAATGGGCCAGACACAATATAAAATCGATAATATCTGATTTGGATGCTGATGGATACGATGTTGTTTACTCAGACACCGATTCAATATTCGTCAGAACTCGCGGGATAGGAGATGCACCAATCAATAAACCGGAGGATGATGAAAATAAACTGCGAACTTGGGAGCAGGCCAAAGAGGAGACAATAAATTTCGGTCGAAGGCTTGCAAACAAATACTCCAAAGAAGGGGCAGAATTGGAGTTCGAAACCGCAATGTCGGCATTCTTTTCGCACGGTGCCAAGAAGAGGTATGTCGGAAGAGTGGTTTGGCCGAGAGAAGAAATGTTGATTCGTGGGTATGAAGTTCGCCGAACTGACTCATTCAAGTTACTGACTGCCACAATGACAATGCTCTTTGAGAAGATTTTGCAGGGCAAAGAAGAATTCGCAGTGGACAGGACGCGGAAGGTGATTGAAGATGTCAGGAGAGGCAATGTGGCTGTCGGCGATCTTGTCATTAGTAGGTCTTGTAAGGGGAAAATAAAGAAAGACGGATCCGTTGATTTTTCTGTTTATTCTAACCCCGACGGCTTGCCGTATGTTCGAGCCGCCAAACAAAGGATTGCGAGAGGATTAGGTTTCACACCGGGCATGAAAGTTGGATATGTAGTTTCAAATGCAAAGTCTTCCCCAATGGAAGTAAGCGCATGGTTAACCGATGAATTAGGCGACGAGCCACCAAGTTACGACCCTGAATACTACGCTCGGAGACTGGCCACTGCATTGGGCAGAATAACAGAAGCATTCAGCTGGAACGAGAAGGATCTCCTGCAAGGATCAAGGCAACAATCCCTGTTCGATTACTGAAAACAAACAATCGTAGGATTCATTTCTGTTCACTTACCGTGCGGGTATCATGGGAACCCCCTCCAGAGCCATGGTCCTCGCTCTGATCATAGTTGGATCAGCACTCGGAGGGTGTCTAGCCACACTCGGCCTCAACGAGGCTCCAACTGTCCAATTAAACATCGAGCCATCTGGGGCGGTGCGAGAAGGAGACACGGTAACATTCAGTGCAGCTGGGAGTTCCGACCCGGATGGAGATCCATTGGCATTTACATGGAATTTCGGTGACGGAAACGTTGGTTCTGGCCTCACAACCAGTCATGTCTACACTAGTACGGGGACATTCAATGTCAAGCTAACAGCAGCGGACGGTAACTATGAAACAACCATCACCAAGAACATCACCATTATTGAATCCTCTGCGAAGAAACCGACTGCTTCTGCCAGTGGGGAAAAAATGGATAACTGCGACGGAGAAGAGCCGCCAAACGGGGATTTCATCCTCATCTGGGTCTGCGATGAGGACAAGGATGAGACAGATCGCTCAATTGACTTCACCACAGTTATCGAAATAGACGGGTCATCTTCAGACGCAGGCGGAGTAGACTACATCGATAAATGGGAGTGGGACTTGGACACATCTGAAGATTCAGATGGTGATGGTTTGAGTGACAACGACATTGATGCCACTGGCGAAGTCGTCAACGTAGAAAGGACTGGTGGTGCCTTTGAAGTGAGGTTGACGGTGACCTCCAGCAACGGTCTGACGGACTCTGACAATATCGTGATTTACATCAATTACAGGGGAGAATGGAGGGACTTCATTATTGACGCAAGCATCAATGATCCGGTAGAGATGGCATGGGATTTCCCTGTAAAGTACAATACAGAGAGTAAGGACAAAATAAGATACCTCAGGGTGAAACTAGATTATCCGCAGGAAGATGACGACCAACCAATATTCACAGGTGGGGCAACAACTGCCAACAAGCTCGACCTCTTTCTGTACAATACCACCTCCCAGGAAAAAGAAGTGTCAAACACTACTCAAATAGAAAATGAAAATCGCGATGCCGGTGAATGCGGCAGCGACGAATATTGTATTTGGCAAGTGGTAAGCGGATCGACCGTCCGTGCCTTCCGCGCCGATACATGGTCTGTAGATCTCACCAATGACGAAAGCCACAACACGAAGATCAATTCTCTGATTGTAGAACTACAATACAGGTGATCTGGCAAAGAACTCAAATTTCGAGGACAGCAAATTACGGGCCGATTGAGAGTGAGGTTCAAATACGCGCCGCAAGTCGCCGGCACACCATAGAGGTGTATAACATGGGCTCACAATGGGAAGATAAAAGCAAGCCGCATCTAAATATCGTATTCATAGGTCACGTCGACCACGGAAAATCAACAACCGTAGGAAGGCTACTGCTAGACAGCGGTCACATCGAACAGCACATAATCGACAAGAACGAACAACTAGCTAGCGAGTCAGGAAAAGCTGGGTTCGGCCTCGCCTACGTAATGGACGGCCTAAAAGAAGAGCGAGAGCGTGGCATTACCATCGACGTCGCTCACAAAGAATTCTACACTCCGAACTACTACTTCACAGTGATAGACGCTCCCGGGCACCGCGATTTCGTGAAGAACATGATTACTGGCACTAGCCAAGCAGATGCTGCAGTCCTAGTGGTCGCCGCCAACGATGGCGTCAATGCACAGACCAAAGAACACGCTTTCCTCGCACGAGTCCTCGGCGTGACCCAACTCATCGTAAACATCAACAAAATGGACATAAGCGGAGTAGACTATCAAGAATCGAAATACAATGAGGTGAAGACTGAAGTCTCCAATCTGCTAAAGATGGCAGGGTTCAAGCCCGACGACATCCACTTCATCGCAGGTTCGTCCCAAATGGGCGAGAACATCTACAACAAAAGTGATAACATGTCATGGTACAAAGGCCCCACTCTCTTTGAGGCCATCGACGGTATCAAGATGCCTCCTAAACCAACTGATAGACCCCTAAGGCTCCCAATTCAAGACGTATACAAAATTGGCGGAATAGGCACTGTTCCCGTCGGCAAGATTGAGACGGGGGTTCTCAATCCAGGCAAGACAGTAGTTTTCAACCCAAGCCAAAAATCTGCTGAGGTCAAGAGCATTGAGATGCACCACACCCAAGTCGATCGCGCTGAGCCCGGTGACAACGTCGGGTTCAACGTCAGAGGACTAGCAGTCACCGACATCCGAAGAGGTGACATTGCTGGTTACCAGGAAAACCCTCCCACATTCGTCAGACACGACGAGACGTTCCTTGGCAACATCCAGATAATGGACATCCCCAAGGCTGTCGGTGTTGGCTACACACCTGTCTTCCACGCACACACCGCCCAAGTAGCGGTGAGGTTTGTCGAACTTGTAAAGGATCTGAAGTCTGGAGAAACCCCAGCATTCCTGAAGTCCGGAGATGCTGCTCTCGTGAGATTCCAGCCCACAAAGCCGATGGCAATCGAACAACAAGACACCTTCCCCGAACTCTCAAGGTTCGCCATCAGGGACATGGGTAAGACGGTTGCAGCTGGCGTCTGTGCGAAGATCGAGAAAAAGGCTTGAACCAAGGATCTGAGGTGTTGACTGGATGCCAGTTGTCACCACAATCAAACTCACTGGGGAAAATCATGAAGATGTAGACACTGTCTGCACACAAATAAAGAGAATATCTGATGAGTCTGGAGTTAAGCTCCGGGGCCCGATTCCCCTACCCACCAGGAAGCTTGTCGTACCGTGCCGAAAAGCACCCTCTGGAGAAGGATCAGAGACATACGATCATTGGGAGATGAGGATCCACAAGCGGCTACTTGAATTGGTGACCAATACAGCCAAAGATGAAACAGCGCTAAGACAAGTCCTTAGGATACCAATACCAGACTCAGTCACCATCGAATTGTCGCTTCGCAATCTGTCCTGAATTATCACGAACCCCTTCTGGCAAGTGAGCCCATCGGATCCCAGGCTGGTAGAACCACCGGGTCTGTGGATAGACCGGCGACCATCTCGGCGGTCAGTTTAGAACTCGGTGCAGCTATCTCAAACATGTAATCGTCAAACCAGCTGTCATTCATTACGAAGAAACCCTTCTCTCCGCTGTCTTTCACTCCCCATGAATTTTCAACTCTCCATTTTCTCGGCTCACCATCGATCACGTCTACACCTGTGAACAGCATAGCATGCGTCATCACGGTTTGTCCATGGATCAAGCGATCCCGCTTATTCATCCCGAATTCAAAACCGTAAAGTGACTCCAAGTCAAATAATTTCGAATCCCATAGCCCCCTCTTCCTGTGCATCTGTTTACCCACATCGCAGCCCATCCAAACCGGGACACCTTCCTGCAGGATTTCCATCGTGACCCTCTTCATTTCATCCATGGGAACATTGAGGTATACAACGGGAGGGCCTCCAGTGACGTTCTGTAGCCTGTCGACGGTGTAGGTTCTGTACATTTCATTCCGTGGGTCGTTGACTAAACAGACGTAATCCTCCCAACTGACATCAACATACTCCGATGTAAATTGCCCCGGAGTCATCCTTCCTTTTCGATGAAAGTTTCCGTCCTTATCCGTCCATTGCCAATCGAACGATTCTGGAGGGGTTCCGAGGTGGATACACAGTAACCTCCAAACGTTACTGATGATCTCTTCCTTCCTTTTTCGGATTGACTCTAGATCTTCCCCTTTTGCAACCATTCCTCTTAGTTCGCACGCCGAGGACCTCAACAAGTCTCTCAGACTAGCGTTCATCCAACGCGTTGCACTGCTGGAAGATGACTCTGGATAGACTGACTTCGGGACGAGCCCATGCCTTCGTATCAAATTCATCGCCATGTTCCATTGGCCACCATCACCGATTGGATCACTTAGCAGGAAATGAACAGTCCGATCATCCACCTTCTTTCCACCGAGGTCGATCATTGACTCAAGGAAACAATTTGACCGCTCGAATTTATCCCAAAAGTGAATATGAGCCTGACTAAACTCGAATTCTTTGATGTTCATTTTCTTCATAGCTCCCGGCCTGAAAAGGTTTAGAGCCGCAAAAAGCCAACATCGCCCACTCGATTTCTGATTCGTAGCAGACCAATCGTCTAACTTTATGCTGAATGTTGAATTCATGCTTTGTACCAGACTACGATCCAATGCAACATCTACAAAACGCCCATTTGTGACCGCATTTTGAACTATCTTTGAGGTAGGGTGCTTCAAGAACTTCAATCTCAAGGCTTGAATCATCTCTGGGGTTACAGAACCGTCGTCGGACATGGCCACAGATGTCTGGTTAGGCACTTTGTACTTCCCTGTTCAGATCTCGGACAACTCTGCTAGACCGACAGAAATTAATGTCTCACTGAATCTCTTAGAGAACAAATGAACTTCGCCGCTGACTATGGATATTTCACGGCCTTCCTCGTCTATCACGGGATCTTCACTGTCTTGAATAATTCGGATTCGGACCAGATTTACGTCAGTCTCAGATGGTGTAGGAGGCGGTGGAGAGTCGATGTATCCTGCGTCAATAGCCCTTATTCGGTCTTCCTCATCAATTTCTGGATCATCCCAATCATTGGATCTTTTTGGACTAGGACTGGGCAGGGGGGCCAGTCCATCCTGATCTTCGCCATCATTGAATCTGCTTAAACTAGGCTCGCCCACCGAAATGTCTTCACTGTCCTCCACGCCCATCAGGACGTTCCATGAAGATAACCTCCGGAAACGCTCGACAGACAGTGATATCTCAGAGTGGAATGATCTCTCTTTTGCATCCATCTTCGACCAGTCAATCGTGACACCGCTTTTCCTCCCCGTTTTGCCTCTGTCCTCTAACAGCGATTCAATAACTGCGTTGTTAGTAAGCGCGTTCAATCTCAGGTTAGCTAGATTGCGCAGTTGGGTCCGAATATTGGATATCCTTCTGGTCGCGGTGGATAAGCGGGCGCTACCAATCCCCTCCCGCCTCATTTGATCTACCTCTTGTTCTAAGTGGATAACCAACTTAACGACAAGGCTCCAAAAATCTGGAAATGGGAGTTTGACAGGTACCTGTTTCGACCTTTGCTGTCTGGCAACCTCGAATATTGCCTTCTCTATCCTGTCCAACTCGACACTGGTAAGGGCATCTGCCTGATCATCGTCCACCCCTCTCACCTGTACTACCGTTGAGTTAGCGATCCTTCAATGATTCCTAACCGCCACACGAATTAAGCTTCATGATTCCGACGCACTCAATAGCATATGCTTCCTCCCCAGAGTGCAGGTGTACCCGAGTGGTCAAAGGGGGCGGGCTCAAGATCCGCTGCATAGTGCTTCGCAGGTTCGAATCCTGCCGCCTGCACCAAGATGTATGAATAAACGTAGATTGCCTGATTATGAGCAGAAATGCTGTCATATTGGAACACCAATTAAAACAATAGAGCACCTCTTCAGATCTATGTCGTCTATGAGGATGTCATCTGGAACACTCGTGCTACTGATGATTTTGAGCGTTATGTCACCATTTGTCCAAGCAGACACACAAATGCCTGAAGATTCGAAAACCACGAACTCGCTTTTTCCTCATGACACACCGACGATCGACGCACTCTCTCCAGAATTACAGTGGTCCATTGCGAGAGCAAACTACCCCGTAGCGACCCTACCAACCGACTTTGAGCCACGTGATTGGATCATCATTACGAAAAGCGTAGAATCTTTGACGACCATAACGCATTCGGAAAAAATTACACCAGTTACATTTCTTGAGAACTTTTACACAGTCCCAGGTGATTCAATTGACATCAGAGATCTCAGGATCCTTCAGGACCTAAACAAGATCGAGCTCTTCTACCCTGATGATCCGGGCTTGGAACCGGTTTCTATGTCAGTTCCAAATGATCCATTGGTTACTGACCAATGGCACCTAATCAACACTGGTCAGGACGGCTCTCAAGGTGTGGACCTCAACATCACCGGTGCATGGGACAGATACAATGGTTCAGGAGTCTTGATCCGAATCATAGACGATGGATTGGATGTGAATCATGAAGACCTACAAGCAAATCACGATCAAGCAACATCCTATGATTACTGTGACAATGATCCAGATCCGAGTCCGGTTGAAACCTCTGACAACCACGGAACTGCCGTAGCAGGCGTGGCTGCGGGCATTGGAAACAACAATATTGGTATTGCCGGGGTGGCTTGGGGGGCTTCTCACAATCATGCAAGGTTCCTTTGCGGTGGCAGCGTTGTACCCGCTTTGTCTGATTTCAATCAGGTTATCGATGTTTATCACAACTCATGGGGATATGGTGGCGCAGGGTATCAAGGTTTGAGTCCGAGTAGTGCCGCTATGCTCCAGGCAGGGGCTTATGAGGGAAGGTCCTCGCTGGGGAGCATATTCACATTCTCAGCGGGAAATGAGTACACGGCGGACGAAAACGTAAACCAGAAAGGATTCCAGAAGTCCAGATACACAATAGCGATAGGTGCCGTGACGTACGCCGGGGTACAATCGTGGTATTCCAGTATCGGAGCACCTGTTTTGGTCGTTGGTCCCTCTAATGGCGGATCTCTAGGAATCACAACAGCGGATAGAACTGGAGCCGAGGGTTACAGTTCTACAAATTACACAAATACATTCGGTGGGACCTCATCCTCCGGGCCAAAGGTTGCAGGCCTGACAGGATTGATACTCGAAGCCGATCCGTCATTAACATGGAGAGACATACAGGGAATTCTGGTACACTCTTCAACAAAAAATGATCCGAGTCATGAGAACTGGTCGGTCAACGGAGCGGGACTCCCAGTCAGTCACTACTACGGCTTTGGCATGGTCGACGCCACAGCTGCCGTCAACTTAGCAGAAAATTGGACGTATCTCGGACCGGAGGTCAACGTCTCCTCCCCCCTCTACACCCCGTCGGTTAATATCCCATCCAGTGGATCACCATTATCATTTAGCCACACCTTCAATGACATGGTAAATATTGAGAGCGTGGAATTGTTCATGGATATAGATCATCCTGACCCGGAAGATCTGATAATCACACTCACATCTCCCGATGGCTACACTTCTATACTTGCAGACACCAATCCGGCAGACTATGGTAACATGAGATTCCACGACATGGTGAGTATGCACCATTATGATGAGATAAGTTCTGGAACTTGGACAATCGAAATACTAGACGTGAACCCCAGTGCTTCGGATGGCACCGTAAATAACTGGCAACTAGTTGTGCACGGAACGGAAGCCGATGCTGACGGGGACGGCTGGACTGATGAGGAGGAGGCTTTGTGCGGATCCCTTCTTAGCGACCCAATTTCAACACCAAGTGATATCGACGAGGATGGCACCTGTGACGCAATGGATGACGATGTGGACGGAGATAGCTGGATCAATGTGGCCGAGCTAGCCTGCGGTACCGACCCTTATGATTCACTAAGCACACCGATATCTGATACAGACTTGGACGGCCTGTGCGATGATGTTGACATGGACGATGACGGAGATGGAATTGAAGACAATATGGACGCATTCCCCTTGGATGGCCAAGCATGGAATGACACGGACAGTGATGGAATGGCCGATGAGACTTACAAACCGGTTTGCTGCAACTACGAATCCGAAGACTTCGAGAACCCGTCAATAAACTCCACATTTCAGTTCGAACTCGGGTCTCCGCCCATCTGGATCAGAAATAATTCAGCCTCCAATACCGGTAACTATTCCATGAGGGCAGGCCAAGTTTCAGACAGTTCAGCTTCAACGATAAGTATGACTTTGAGCACAGGAGAAGCGAACGGTAGTTTTGCGCTCAAGGTTGATTCCGAAACCAACTACGACTTCCTTGTGTTTTACATAAACGAAATTCAAATCGAGTCGTGGTCAGGTAATGTAGACTGGACAACATTCAGTTTTGAGTTAACAGCAGGGACGAATGTTCTGAAGTGGTCTTACATCAAGGATTACACTGTGTCGTCGGGCCTAGATACCGCTTGGATTGATGATATCTCCCTTCCCACCAGCCTCTTCATGACGAACCCAGAAACAACAGACTTCGGAACCAACAGGGATCATGATGATGACAACGACGGAGTCGATGACGAATTAGACCAATTCCCGCTGGACGGGTCAGAATCAGCAGACTTCGACGAAGATGGGATCGGGGACAATTCAGACTTGGATGATGACAACGACGGATGGTTGGATTTGATTGAGTTACAGTGCGGCTTCGATCCACGGGACAACTCATCCGTACCATCAGACTATGATCAGGATACCGTGTGTGACTTTCTAGATCCGGATGATGACAATGATGGTTACTCTGATACAGTTGACGACTTTCCCCTGAATACCTCTGAGTGGGTAGATTCTGACTTAGATGGCCTTGGCGATAACTTTGATCTTGACGATGACGACGATGGGTACAATGACACTGATGACGACTTCCCACTCGATCCCTCTGAATGGGATGACCTAGACGGTGACGGAGTTGGTTCAAACGAGGATACAGATGATGACGGTGACGGGGTTTTGGACATTGATGATGCATTCCCGAA
>CEUG01026927.1_pt1 | contig 51193 bp, 44 predicted proteins | sample 531421 | NCBI WGS metagenome assembly CEUG01 (sample SAMEA2622901, study PRJEB7988) | marine metagenome | biome: marine biome (ENVO:00000447); feature: surface water layer (ENVO:00002042); material: "saline water (ENVO:00002010), including plankton (ENVO:xxxxxxxx)" | depth 5 m | reverse complement strand
CTATGAGTCCGACGCGCTACCAACTACGCCACCCCGGCCTGTACCTATCGCAGGCCTATGACCATTTGAGCGTTAAGCCTCAAAGTTACTTCCGGATGCGGTATCAACACCGGTCAGCACGTTGGAATATTGTGCCCCAGTCAGGCATTTGCAATCCCTTTGGGCGGATGATTCATCAATGAAGGTTCTAAGCCGGAGCGTGGTTGACGTCGACACGGCACTGAGGTCGAGTGCCTATTCCGGGAGGAAGAAGGCCAAGGATGAGGGGTCCAGCGACCGAGTACCAAAGGTCTTGGAACCATTCGACCCAGTTGCTGCATTTGAGAAGGAAAAGGCCGATGCATGGTCGATGTGGCTGGTTATTACCTTGGGGGCAACGTTTGCGCTGGTGCAGAGATTCTTCATCCTCCCGATGATGGATGGACCCGCGAGGTCAATCTGGTTACTCCCCCTGTCACTCGTATTCTTTCTGCCGATGATACACAGGCTTGTGATTCCCTCGAGGTATAGTGACCTGTACACAGGCGGGAACTGGTTCAGAGCAGGGATGCTCTTTCTCTTCACTTGGCTTGCTGCATCCGTGGCGATGATCAACCCTCCACTGGGTGACATCGCTTCACCAGAAGTGCCGGAGGGTATCGGAATCGCCCAGACAAGTGACGTTGCTGCTCTTGATTACAGCGATGAGGGGTTGATACTGTCCGTAGTGGATGAGAACTCGCAGATCACAATGGGTTTCAGCGTCCGAGATAACTGGAAGCTGGACGACATCCGACTCAACGCAACAATCCAGAGATTCAACGACGCAGAGATAGTGCTGGCAGACTGGGCACTGGACAGTCAGGACGCTGATAATGCCAACCAAAGGTACAACCAGGTGCTGAATTGGACCGGAAGAGGCGAACCAGCCTCCAAAGCCGAGGATATGGGTTTCGCTTTCGATCTCGAGGCGCTGGAGCCGGGTATCCATACTGTGTCAATCAGGCTAGTGGAAGACGGTGAACTGTGGCAAAACACATGGCAACGCGTCTATACACTCAATGTGCAGGTCCAGTGATCAATTCACCTTGAGAATCATACATATTCTGGCTGTCAGAGCATCCAGTTGCAGGGATTCACCACCACCTTCGACGAGGCGGTAGTCGGCTTCTGCCATGGCCTCGGTGACTGAGAGCTTCTCCCTCTCGGTCATGAATGCAGCATCGCTCAGACTCCTGTGAAGCTGGTTGACAATATCCGTCCCCGCCAGCCCAAATCTGTCGATTATCGCGTTCATCTTCCTTCTTGAGGGTTGGAAACCGTCCTGCTGACAACTCCTGAGGTACGAGTGAAGCTCCTCAGGAGGGGCAGTCGCGGTCGTCTCGTAGACCAGACTCCTTGTGATTGATTTGGAGAGGGAGGCAGCCACTTGTAGTGCGGTGATGGCCCTTCGAAGGTCTCCAAGGGCAACATGAACCACTGCGGCTGCTCCATCTTCGTCCATGTCCAGGCCTTCCAGATCCGCAACCTCCAGAATCATTTCTAGGATCTGATCCTCGGCCAAGGGTCTGAATCTGAACACTGCACACCTCGACTGGATGGGCTCGATGATCTTGGAGGAGTAATTGCACGATAGTATGAATCTGCATGTGCCGGCGTATTGCTCCATTATTCTCCTGAGGGCACCTTGTGCATCCGCTGTAAGCGCATCAGCCTCGTCAAGGAAGATCAACTTAAATGGGGTCTTTTGGTCAGGCGCCATCCTCGCGAATTCCTTTACCTTGGTCCGTACGGACTGAAGTCCTCGCTCATCACTTGCATTCATCTCCAGTAGGTTCCGGGAGTAGATGCCGGGATCCTCGAATACATCCCTAGCAAGTGCAAGTGCAGCAGTTGTTTTGCCTGTGCCCGGGGGTCCGGCGAAAAGCAAGTGGGGAAAGTCTCGCTGGGAAGCGTAGGCTTTCAGGCGATCGACGATGGTGGCCTGACCCTTCATGTCAGAAACGGATCGCGGCCTATGGCGCTCTACCCACATCTCTGTTGGTCCCATGATGGGGGCTTCAGGTTAGATCGCCCTTCAACCTATGCTATGATTCGTGTCAGTATGATTCATCGGCAGTCGGGAATGATTTCGATCGCACATCTTGGATGTAGGCAGAAATTGCAGAGTCGATCGTATCCTCCAGATCCGCATACCTCCTTAGGAACCTCGGACTAAACTCCTGAGTTATGCCTAGCATGTCATGCAAAACCAGGACCTGTCCGTCACAGTCCACCCCCGCGCCGATTCCAATGGTTGGTATCCTAAGGGATGAGCTCGCCTTCGATGCGAGGGCCGCAGGTATCTTTTCGAACACAACCGAGAAACATCCAGCCTCTTCGAGACGCTTCGCATCTCCCATCAACATCTTCGCCTCCTCCTCCTCTTTCGCCCTCACGCTGTAGGTGCCAAACTTGTATATCGACTGTGGAGTCAGACCTAGGTGCCCCATTACTGGAATGCCGGCATCAATGATCTTTCTTATTGATGGCAGTACCTCTTCCCCTCCTTCAAGTTTGACGGCATGAGCGCCAGTCTCTTTCATTATCCTGATAGCCGATTTTAGAGCATTGTTCGAATCACTTTGGTAAGTGCCAAAAGGCATATCGACAACGACAAGAGCCCGGTTAACGGCCCTGACCACGCTCTGCGCGTGATATATCATCTGATCCAGTGTGATTGGGACCGTGGTTTCGTGACCTGCCATCACGTTTGATGCCGAGTCTCCCACTAAAATAACGTCGATGCCAGACCCATCTACCAACCTGGCCAGTGAGAAGTCATATGCAGTCAGCATTGCGATTTTCTCATTATTTGCCTTCATCTCTTGGAGAGTATTTGTGGTTACCCGCTTTGCTCTGCTTGCAATTGACATGCCTGCACCCTGCGTTGCCAGCCGAGCCACTATGTATTGAATGAGTCGCTCAGAAGCCTTGATACTATGATCGGGTTGCGTAGGCTTACCCACGGGACTGTAGCTCAGTTGGGAGAGCGCCGCACTGAAGATGCGGAGGCCGCTGGTTCAAGTCCGGCCAGTCCCACCATCATTCGATCCCGTCGAGTACCCCAGCCTGAAGAACGTGGAGCTTGTTGATACCTTGAACCGCCTTGTCTATCATGGAATCTAGCTCATTCCGTGTGTATGTTGCCTCTTCGCCGGTCCCCTGTATCTCGACGAACGACCCCGCACTGGTCATTACTACGTTCATGTCGACATCCGCATTGGAGTCCAAGACGTAATCTAGGTCTACCCTTACGTCTCCATCGACCATACCGACGCTCAAGGCGGCCACATCGTGGGGCATGACAGAGGCCTCGTGACGCAGGGCATCTCCGCTAGTCAGAGTGGGCGGCTTCCAGCCATCCTTCCGCTGTTGTTCAGTGGGCCTGAGTTTGGAGGGCAGGCTTCGTCCCGAGTTGATCAGTCGACGTATTGCAAGCCTGAGAGCGATACTCCCGGCTGTGATCGATGCACATCTCGTGCCTCCATCTGCATTCAGTATCTCGCAGTCCACGGTCATGGACACAGGTCCCAACGCCTCAAGGTCCACTGCACCCCTCAATGATCTGGCAACGAGCCTTTCGATTTCATGGGTCCTCCCCTTCGCACCGTTCCGCTCCCGCCTGAATCGTGTGTTGGTGGACCCTGGCAGTAAGGAGTATTCTGCATGAATCCAGCCTCTAGTGGCGTTACGTGGAAACCATCTCGGAAGCCCCTCGTCGGCGGTGACAGTGGCTAAGACCATCGTACTACCTTGCTTGTAGAGGACTGATGAAAGTGCGTTGGGAGTGAAATCAAACTCAACTTCGATTTTTCGCATTTCGTCATGGTTTCTACCATCCTTCTCTCCGCCGGTTTTCATCTTGGCCATGATTTACGCCCCCGCTCATTCGTCATCAATTATTCCCTTCGCGCGTGCGGCGGCCTGTAGGCTTCCATTCTTTCAGTCAGGGTAAGGATGTAGGGTCCACCTATGAGGTCAATGCAGTATGGTATTGCCGGAAAGAGATCCTCCAGAGTTTCCCTTATCGATCTAGGGGATCCAGGCAGGTTGATGATCAAGCATGAACCTCTGGTACCGCCGACTTGCCTGGAAAGTATCGCCGTCGGAACGTACTTGAGGGAAATAGACCGCATCCTCTCCCCGAATCCCGGTAGCACCTTGTCGCACACAGACAACGTCGCCTCAGGGGTTACGTCCCTTGGTGCAGGCCCTGTCCCGCCTGTGGTGAAAATCAAGCTGCACCCCGATATGTCGCAGAGCTCTATCAGTGCGTCTTTTATGTCCTCGAACTGATCAGGAACAAGCTTCCGATATATCTTGAATTTTGAAGCCAAGATTTCTGTGAGGAAAGCCTCTATCTCGGGCCCGCTCAGGTCCTCATAGTCCCCTGATGAAGCCCGATCCGATGCAGTCAAAACACCAATTGTGACGCCCTCAGGGTCTTCCATGGTCGGCATTAAGAAGTCCGAGGCCAATAAATTTCATCAGTCGCGATCATCATATCGATCGGCTATATTCAAGAACCGCCAGTGTCTAGGTGGTAATCCAAGGTGAGGAAGTGTCGAGTCTGCCCCAACATGCACAAGTCCCCTCACATCGTGTCTGGTCAAACAACAAACTCAGTGTTGCACATCAGCCGGGGCTAAACGACTCTTCAGCCCTGCGGATGTGTTTTAGTTGAGTGAAGATAAGTATGACGCAGAAGTGAAGTTGGTTCTTCAGGAATGCAAAGATGCCAATCCCAGTGAAGTGGCGAAAGAGTTTGAGAGATATGAGAATGAGTTTTTGATACCACCCCGTGACGCTCTCCGATCTGTTGTCAGAAAGTTCTCAGAAAAAGATCAGGACCCGGGACGATCAGGGTCATCTTCGCTCCCTGAGCAAAAGAAAGTGAATAGCTTCTCGGAATTGGGTCCAGATGACCGTAACGTGTCAATCGAGGTCGCAGTGTCGACATACAACTCCCGGGTTCAGACTGTTCGAGGCGAGGAGCGGCAGATTGGCTTCGGATTTATCGAAGATTCTCCCTGGGAGGGTGAGCGAGAGAGGTGGGAATTCAAGGATTGGGGGAACAAGTCACAGGATCTCCTACCTAACTCGATTGTGAGGCTAGAAGGCGTCTCAGTTAACGAATGGAATGGGAAAAAATCGATCAACATCAATCAGATGTCGAGGGTATCTGTGCTGAAAGAGGGGTCTGGAGACCCCATATTACCAACGAGCGAGCCAATCACAATCGAGGCTGCTTCAAAGACACAAGGCACGGTTTCAGTTGTTTGCAGAGTACTATCTGTTGCTCCGGATCAAATTGTCAGACGAGATGGTTCAGGCGTCATCGAGGTTTTCAGAGGAAAAGTTGGGGACCAAACGGGTAGCATGGGGTTCCTGTCGTGGAAGAATTTGGATGTTGCAGAGGGGGATTTGGTAAAAATCGGTAATGCACAGGTCAAGAGATTTCGCGACACGCCGGAGATAAACATCGGCGACTACACAAAAATAGAGCCATATCACGACGGAGCTTTCCCGACCACGGGCGATCTGAAGGATAGTTCTGTGTCCACCATCAAGACCCTAAGAGATGGGATGCGAGATGTTGAAATCGCGCTTCAGGTGGTCAATTGGAGCGTCAGGTCGTTCACAACAAAAGAAGGCGAACCCAGAGAAGTTAGGAGCGGTGAAGTGCAAGACCCAAGCGGGAAATGCAGACTGACATCTTGGGGAAAGATCGAACTCAGGCCCGATTCATACATTCGATTAAGTCGGGCGAGGGTGCAGGCCTGGCAGGGGTCACCGGACCTCGTTGTAGATTCGGAGGATCAGGTAGAGATTCTGGAGTCGGCTCCCTTCGGTTCAATCGATCCATCCAATCACTGGGTAGAGGAGAAATTAGATGATTTAACATCTGGAGGCTCCAGGAGAGGTATTTCCACCTCTGGTAGAATTGTGTCAGTAAGGTCTGATTCTGGAATAATCATGAGATGTACGGTGGATGGTTGCCGGCGGGTGCTCAGAGATGGAATCTGTGGTGAACACGGCGAAGACCCAGGGCAGCAAGATCTCCGACTTATGATGGTCATTGACACAGGGATTTCTAACGCCACGCTTTTGGTCTCACGGGAGCCGGCCGAAGAGGTACTCGGAAAATCAATGGCGGACATCTTGGAGGAGATAGCGTCAGATGGCCGTGAAAGGTTTTTCAGCGGTTTGACTGAGAAATTCCTCGGCAGAACGGTCGGGGTCAAAGGCCGTTCAATAAACGACGATCGTGGGTGCATGATACAGTCTGAAAATGTGGAAATCTTAGACACAGATCCAGTTAAATTGGCGGAAGAAGTAATTGCACGATGGGAGGTGGTACTATGAGCATATCAAGCCCCATGCGTGTAGGCCGACAAACGGCCATTCGTGTTTTTGCACACGAGTTCAGAGACGCTACTCTACCTGAACAGGGCTCCGGAGAATATGATCCAGGCTACATGGTCACCAGGCTTGGAGCCAAAATTAACCGGGCACTTGTTTGCGGGACGATAGACAGCTCTGAAAAAAGGGAAAGTGACAGCGGTCAGAGTTTCAGGTTCAATCTTATCGATGTTACCGGCACACACAGAATAGAGGTGTCCCCATTCAATCCTGATCTACACCCCACAGCTGAAGAGATACACGCTCGCTTTGAGAGAGGTGACAGATTCATCATGATGGTAGTGGGTAAACAGAGGTCCTTTCAGACCGAGGATGGAGGGGTTTTCACATCTTACAATGCACAGGAGATGAGGGAGGTGGACAGCTCAACATATGCAGAGTGGCTTGCTGAGACGGCCGATGCCACGCTCAGGAGGATCGATGCCTACGAGAAGGCATTAACCGCCGAACAAAGCATGTCTGGATTCAAGTCTGCGGGCATACCCGAGGATCTTATTGATGGGATGTTGTTGGCCCGAGCCCACTATCCTGATTTTGAATCAGAGGTGTATTTGCTTGACGTGCTACAAGCACTGAATGCCGCCCTCGGCAGATCCGTTGAAATCGTCAACAATGAAAGTGCCGCAGAATCACAAATTTCGGAGGAATCAACCCCTCCTTCGACACAACCCGACGCCCCAATAAATCAAGACCTCACACTTGAGGAGGTGATTATGGCCACTATTTCTGCCGGTGACAGAGGCGAGGGAGTAGATTACGACACTATAATCCGTGAATGTGGTGTCCATGGGCACTCGAGGCAGGATTCTGAGGATGCAATTGATATGCTGAGAACAGATGGAGGGAAGATTTTGGAACACAAATTCGGTTGGTTTAAACTAAACCAGACTTGATGCTAGTGATCAAATCTCTCAATCTCTCGATGCCCACCTCATCGTACTTGGCTTTGAGCGAGGATAGGGGCGGAGAATCAATCGGATTCATTTCACTAAAACTCCAATCATCAGATATTAGTCGAGCAGCGCTGTGTATATTCTCAAGGGATGCTTTGTCGGACACTGGATATCCTCGAAGTTCCATCAGGGAGATCAAGAAACGGGTTGATTCACGCGTCCAAACCACCCCTCTGATAATACCGGTTGTCTGTACCATTCGTATGAATCGGCGTGGGTTGGAGGAAAGTAGAATCATGGTCTCAGCATCATCGCTGTGAGACTCATTGCTGAATGACCTTAGCATATCTGCAACATCTTCCGATAGGGCCCTTGAGGCTTCTCGGACAGCGGAGTGGTCCTTCGTGATCGGAGTCATGACTCTCATTGTATCCAGCTTCAAGGGGGAGGTCAGCCCGTTTCTGCGAAGACTTCTCTTGATTCTGCCCCATGCCTTTTCTTGACTGGTCAGTACCCCTGAAACGCGCCCGGACAGTGTCATTCTACTTCCAGAGGTTGGCAATTCCAGTTTCCTGCAATATTCGATCAACTCCTCCCTGGTCATCAAGGACAGGGAATCTACGCTTGTGCGGTTGACATCTTGTGTGAGATGAAGCCACAGGCGCTGCCTTCTCTCTTTGTAAGAGCCGGATGCCTTGACGCCAAACACCCTCAGAATGTCCCCTAATTCAGCGTTGCTTTTTGATTGGATCCCTTCCCATGACAGGTCCATTGAGTCCAGTATCTGTTTGTGGATGATGTTCGCCCTCAGCAGTTCGACCGAACTTCTCCTTGGTATCCCCTCATTTTCCGCTACCGACCTCAGGGTCTTCAAATCAGACTTGAAGAGGCTACTGAGCCTTTCTGAGTCTACCTCCATCGCCGGCATGTAAACCTACTAGCCTGTTCATCAAATATGAATTCCTGCCAAGAAAATTGCTTCTTTTGATCGATTCACTGACCTTCAAAAAAAGCAGGGTTGCCGGGTCCCCATCGAGGGTGATCAGGCTGAGGCTGACTCAGTGTGGAGAGCAGTGACCTCCATTCCCTATCCATTGTAACGCTGCTGCTATGTATGTTCTCGGGCTCGATCAACCTATCCATTCTGAAGGTCCGAGACCCATCGCTTGACACGTGCTCGATTCTGACGAGAAGCTTTGTTCCGTCCTGTAATATCTCTCCCTCTGAATCGCGGCAGGCCTGTTCTAGAGTGAGATCTCGTGTAGCCTCTGCTTGTTGCAACAGGCTCGATACCGAGCGATACTTTACAAGAATGCCCACACTGGATGTAAATGCTTCACTCTCTGCGCTGAACAACTCACTCATTATGTGCCACGCAGCGGCACCCTCATCTCCGATATTCCCCCGAAGTTTTGTCTTTGGATAACCAGATCTGGTGATTACAAGCGGGAGGTCTGAGTGTATCGGGGGCAGGAAGAATGACCCACCGGGTTCTTTAGGCTCTGGCCAAAGTGCAAATCTTCTGGCCTTTAACCCGCGTCGGTCGTAAACATCTCTGGGTATTGTATAGGCATCGATAGTTCCATCACGCCTCATTTCCTCCATCCATTCACATTTGTCCGACGGAATCTGGTCGAGGTCACAGATTCCAGCCCAGGCAACTGGCGACAGTACTCGCAGGTCCTTTCTGAATCTCCTCAATTGCCTCCTGACTATTCTCGAGTCGCTGATGACGAGTGCTGATCTGGGAAGGTGACTCAACCTGTCCGAAGAGACGACTACATGAAACGGCCTGTTTTGGTTCAAGGCCCCCGAAACAGACAATCCGTCCGACAACAATCGCATATGGTTTCCGTGCACGAGCTGAGCAGGGATGACCGCGATGTCTAACTCATTCGTTACGAGTTTTTGAATGGCCGAATCAAAATCAGGAATTTCCTTGAAATCAGATTCAAACTTCCCCTCGATCCTCATGCCTGTCCAGCAGGATTGATGGTCAACAAAACCAATCGTCTCGGATGCCACGTAGTTACCTCGAAGGCACGTGCGGTGCCCCATGTCCCCCTACGCACATCCGTTCATATATCCCTAACCCGCGCTATGCAACATGAAGGGCGTAAAAGGGGTACTCGCCCTGAGGAACCTGAAGGAGGTTCAGGCCATAGTGGACAAGGCCCTGATAGACTACGTTGAGGAGAGATCAAAGGATCCAGCAATGAAATACGCAAAAGACATCCTCCTCGCTGGCGGCAAACGTTTCAGGCCGGTGCTTGGGTGTCTCGCATACGAGGCCGCCGGGGCAACTTTAGACGAAAAGATGCTCAGATCCGCTCTTTCTGCAGAGATTATCCACACTGCAACTCTAGTTCACGACGACATCTATGATCAAGCCAAACTTAGACGTGGCAGGCCGACGCTCCACAGTCAGCACGGTATAGCACACGGGATAATCTCTGGCGATTACTTGTTCACCTTGGGATATTGGCTTGGTGCAGAACAGGGGCCAGATGTCATCCGGACTCTGGCAGAGACATGCGTCGGACTTGCAAATGGTGAGCTAATGCAGTTCGAACATATCGGGGATCTAGGCACATCACCTGAGGACTACTACGAGATAATCGACGGTAAGACCGCAGGCCCCATAGCGAGCGTGTGCAAGGTTGCCGGGATGGTCGCCGAAGCGCCAAAGGAAATCATCGATGCCCTGGAAAACTTTGGCTGGGAGGTTGGAAGGGCATTTCAGATGGTGGACGATCTTCTAGACCTCACCGGGAATCCTAGAATGGGGAAACCAAGGGGAACCGACATTTATGAAGGCAAAATGACGCTTCCTATAATTCACGCTCTGACCACTCTCCATGGCAACGATCGCGAGAACCTCGAGGACGTACTCATGGACTTTGGGGAGGACAGGTGGGATGAGTTGTTTGAACTCCTAGAGGTCTCCGGATCGATAGGATATGTCAGAAGCCTAATCGACAGCCATATCCAGAGAGCGATTGAGTCGCTGGGGACTCTCCCGAACTCTGGTCAAATCCAACTAATGATCGAATTCGCCAGAAAATCGGCACTGAGGTCAACCTGAGGTGACGGAGGATGAATCCCTCAAAGGAGTACGAAGTCATTGTCATCGGAGGTGGGCCAGCTGGATCTACGACCGCCCTATACCTTGCAAAAAGGGGGCTATCAGTACTCGTTGTCGACGGCCGCGATCCTATTGGAACCCCTTTGCAATGCGGGGAGTTGGTTCCTAGCAACGATGAGATGAAAAGACTCTGCCCTGACGTACCAGATGTTGACGATCTATTCCAAACTCCTGAACATGCGGTTTGCAGGATAGTCCCAGAAATGCACCTTGTAACACCCTCAGGTAAGCGACTAAAGTATAATTTCGAGGGGCTAGTCCTCGACCGGGTAGCTCATGATGAGGCTCTAGTTGACAGAGCGAAAAGAGCCGGTGCGGAGTATCTCGTGGGCACTCGGGTGAACAAAGTAGAGGAAAACACAGTGACGCTCAAGGACGGGCGTGAGTTTCAAGCCAGTGTAGTTGTTGGGGCTGGTGGGCACCAAGATATAATCCGAAGAGATTTGTGGACAGAGAACTCCGTCAACATTCCGGTAAAGTTTGAGATTAAAGATGGAGTCCACACGGAAGCGCTAGAATTGCATTTCGGGTCTGTAGCACCGGGTGGTTACGCCTGGGTTTTTCCGAAGGACGGGTGCTCAAACATAGGACTTGGTATCCAATCAAAATACGCAAAGGGGGCGAGTTTGAACAGTTACGCAAAGAAATTCATCGGATCTTACTCGGGAGAGACAAGATTTCGGGGAAATGGGGCTTTGCCCATGTCCGGAACAATATCGTCTTTCACGAAAGAAAATTACGTGTTGGTAGGTGATGCAGCAGGCATGGTCCTCCCTTCAAACGGGGCTGGTATCACAATCGCGATGATAGGCGGCCGCATAGCTGCTAATTCAATAGCAGATCATATTGAACATGGGTTGCCGTTGAAGACCTACGAGGCCGAATGGAATCGACAAATGGGCGCTGTAATGGCCCGCTCAAAGAGGGCATTCGGTTTGGGATCGATACTTTTTCGACTCCCAGATTGGATTGTCGATCTCGTTTTCAACCCACTCACAAAACCCTTCATATGGCGCGCTGTGACCTGCAGGCCCCTCTTTTCCCTTCGCGGCTAAGGGACGGTTCCCTGCCAGATTGTCGCCATACCGGGAAAAATTACCTTTCCTTTGACGTCTACAAAACCCACATCCCTCATCATATTGACATAATCTCGTGTGGTGCCAAAGTGCACGTACGTTTTGGTCAACCACTTCCATGGATGATCTTTGACCCCACAGACCCACCTGGCATAGGCTCCCACCCAGAAGCGCATGTATGCATGACCCAGTAAACCATGAATGCCGTTCATCTTGGCAGGATCAGCGATGGTTATTTTGGCACCTGGCCTCAACACTCGCAAGGACTCTGCCAGACCGGCTCTCTTGTCGAACCAGTCGCGAAACGAAAACAGCGAACATGCAGCATCAAATGAGTTATCTTCGAAGGGGAGTGACTCGGCGGTACCAAGTACAAATCTGGCGGGGCTGTCACCTCGTTCCTTTCTGACAGAACTAACTCTTTTTTCAGCAACATCTAGCATACCTTGTATCGGGTCAAGACAAGTTAGATCCCCTCCACGAACGATTTCTGCAAATGAGCCTGGGCCACAACCGATTTCCAGAATCTTACCATCCCCCGGGAGCTGGTCAGCAACCATTCTTCTCCATCGGTTTACCTGGCCGAGAGTTGCGAATCGATTGATTTTATCGTATACTGGAATGGTTGCCTCTAGGTTCCTTTGCAACTCTGCCCAATCGACGGAGCCCATCCCCTCGGTATCCATGTTGAGGCCGTGAAGAGAGGGGGTATTTGGCACATTGTGCAGGTGGATACTCAATATGTTCGGTAAGAGCTGTATTGGTCAACATGATATACCCCCTGTTGATGGGTCGATTCGTACAGGCGGTCGACATGAGCAAGAGCGATGTCCTCAAAGCAATCAAGAAAGCAGAATCGGAAGCAAGTGACATACTTGAAGCAGCCAACAAAGAGGCCTCTTCGATACTTTCATCCGCTAGGGCGGATGCATCAGAGATATCCGCCAAAGGCAGAATCGATGCGGAGGCCGATGCCCAGGATCTCATAGCAAAAACAAGAAATGAAGCCGAAAAAGCTGCGGGCAAAACAAGAAAGGCCGGTGAAAAGAACATAGCCAGCATTCGATCGAAGGGCGAACAAAACCAGAGTGATGCTTTGAAAGTCATAATGGCATCTTTCACAAAGTGACGTCATTTTAACAAGGTGGAAAAAAAATGACTGGGGAGTACACCAACAAAAAGGTCGGGAGGCTCATCGCTGCAGGCTCACGCTCAGTTATTGACGACGTCGTCAGAGTCGTTTCAAGACTAAAAGCGGTGCACATTAACGACTACCAGGATGACAAAGAGGGCTTCAGTCTGGGCGAGCCCTCAACCCACAACGAGCGGCTAGGAAGCGAACTTTCCACCTATCGATCAATAGTAAGCCAGACGGGTGCAGTGGGCCCTACGGAAACAGTTCAATTAACCGAGGCCAGGAAGATGATCAATTCAGACTTTACAGAATCCGTGGAGAACCTCGTCAGCATCTTCACCAGAATTGATGAGATAGATGACGAAATCAAACTCTCACAAGCAGAAATTGAAATCCTAGAACTGTTGGAACCACTCGGGATCGAACTAGATCTCCTCACCGGCTACGACTCGATAGAAAGTTTCGTAGGAACATGCGTTAAACCATCTGTCATTATGGATATCAACTTGCCAGAGGATGTACTTGTCACCACAAATGACGAAGTCGTCGGCGTCTTCTCAGCAAAACAACATTCAGCGATGTTGTCTTCTATTCTGGAATCTGCTGGATTCCAAGCTATCGAGATCCCGGAGGGGCAGGGGGACATTTCCGTATTAATCCAAAATCGTGTCAAGGCCCTGTCGACCCTGCAGGATGAGAAGATGACCCTAGAAAACCAAATTAAAACCTGGACGGACAAGAACGGAGCTGATTTGTGCGTAGGGTTAGAACTGTTGGAGATCGACTTCTCAGAATCGGAAGCACCTGTCAAAGTGGCTGTGACAGACCACACTTTTGTTATCGACGGTTGGATCACTGATGACAGGTCAGAAGAAGTGATACAGGCGCTTGACCAGTATTGTGAATACATCGAGTACGAAGTTGCAAAATACTCTCTAGCCGATCACAATCATGACCACCATTCCACTGAACCCACGCCCCCAGTAGCATTTGGGGATCACGGGGCTTCCGCGCCTATGGAGCTTCTGACGGATGCCATTGGAAGATCGGACTATGGAAGAATGGATCCAACAGTATTCATGTTATTTTCCTACCCTCTGTTTTTCGGATTGATGCTTGGCGATATGGCGTACGGTTTGCTGACAATTTCACTTGGATTGTTTGTCAGGAGATCTTTCCCGAACGACAAATCCGATCAGCTCATGAGGTATTTTGGAATGCTGCTGATTTACATAGGCGCGGCAACTGTCTTTTTCGGTTATATGTATGGCGAATTCGCAGGCTTTGAATTCCTGCCTCATGGATACTCAAAATATGGAACAGAAACAGTGTGCCCGTATGTATGGGAAAATGGGGCTTGCTACAAACAGGCAGACGTCCCCGGCTGGGTCGCTTGGATGACGGTACTGTATCCCTACGGAGGAAATCTGCATGCTGTGTTGGAATTGCCATACAGCTTAACATTCGCATTCCCGTTCCACCGCGTGTCATCTGATCTCATGAATCTTATAGTCATAGCAATTTACATAGGAATTTTCCACTTAATGGTCGGCTTTGTGCTAGGCGCCATAGACGAGGTTCGAGTTGGACATGGTTGGCAGGGGGCCTTGTATGGAAAAATCTCATGGATGATCATCATGGTAGGTGGCTTCCTCTTTTGTTACGACTTCTACCGACTGGACTCAATCAACTTCGTCGGCCTCTCGTTGGTTTCAGTCGGCCTGATACTGCTCGTAGTGCACCTCATGCACGAAGGCTTACCACTTGCAATTTCTCTTGTTTTGGCCCCGATAGAAGCAATCGGACTGCTTTCCTCCACTCTGTCGTACATCCGACTCTTCGCGGTCGGCATAGTAGGCGTCAAAATAGCATACGCAGGCAACGACATGCTGTATACTGCAGCCATTCAGGGATTTTCAGATGGCGGAATCGGTATGATAGTCGGCCTCTTAGCGCTGGTCGGCTGGTTTGGAGTCCAACTATTTGCTTGGGTCTTGGGATTGGTCAGCCCGAACATACACGCTGTCAGATTACACTTCGTCGAGTGGATGAAGCAATTCTATCTTGCAGAAGGAGAGCCTTTCGAGGCTTTCGGTTTCAAAGAGCGGCACATTGAGGTGGACAACACAACATAACATTCCTGCACAGCACGGAAAAAAGGAGGAAAAAAAATGAAGAAAAACACGATGAAAGGAACAAGAGCACTGTTGGCCCTATCGACGATCACCATGATCGCGTCGGTGGTCACAGCACAAGAAGCAGCAGACAACCCCAGCACAGTGGAAGCGTATGGAAAGATCGGAGCCGGAATAGCGCTAGGCCTTTGCGGCATTGGCACCGGCTACAGCCAGAGCCAGATAGGCGCGGCAGCTGTTGGCATGGTCGCAGAGGGAGGAAACTTCGGAAGGGCTCTACTGTTCACCGTTCTACCTGAGACGATCGTACTCTTCGGACTACTTGCATTCTTCCTCTGAGCATCTGCTTGGGTGATTTGCAGAACACGGAAGAGGATGAATAATGTCTCTAGAGTCGTTATCCAATAAAATCCTGGCTGAAGCCAAAGCCGAGGCTCAGGCCATTATCAAGGCAGCGGAGACCCAGGCTGAGAGTATTCGCAAGGACGCAAAACATGAGGCTAAGGCGCACTTGGAAATGGCCCTATCTAGGGCACAAAAAGAGGCAGAGCAAATTTCTGTCGAGGTAGTAGCCAGTGTGCGACAACAGAACCAGAACGCCGCGCTGATGGCAAGAAGATCTGTGCTCGACAATACGCATGAGGCAGCTAGGGACGCTGTATCTAAACCTAAGATGAAAGGCAGGAATGAGTTGGTAAAATCACTGTTGGAACAGGCTAAGGACCAAGGTGAAAAAGACATGGTACTTCATCCAGTTGAAACAGACAGGAAGCAAATACAGGATGCCAAGTCTGGTTTCAAGATAGGAGAATCAGTGGCTGGATTGGGCGGCTTCACACTTGTTTCCGCGGATGATTCAATACTTCTCGATTATCGCTTCGACTCCCGTCTGGATACTGCTTGGAAGGATTCCCTTGCGGAAGTTAACAAGATACTTTTCGAATGAGGTGAATGTAAAGTGGCGCGGACTGTTGGAAAAGCAAATTTTGCCGCATCATCAGCGCGTGCCAAATCTAGGAAAGCTGGTCTGATCGACCAAATAAGGATGAAACAACTACTGCAGCAAGATGTAAATGCACTATCAGCGAGTATAGCCGATTCAGGTTACCGGCCGGACCTAGATGTCTACGCCTCACGCCTGAGCGGGGCAGAGCTCATTGAAGCAGCGCTTTCTCACAATCTCGACAGAGACTTGGCAGAAGTCCTCCACTTCTGCTCAGGTGCAGTCAGGGACCAAGTCGCGATATACGCGCAGAGATTCGAGTATGCCAACGCAAAGACTGTTTTGAGAGCCGTCCACAGCGGCGCGGACCCTGAGGTGCTGAAAACAGAGATATTGCCAGAGGAAAACTACAGTAACAAAAAGTGGTTAGACCTCGTAAGCAAATCCAAGACTCTCTCAGATGCAATACACAACATGAAGGGAACTCCGTGGGGAAGGGCGCTATCCAAATTACCTGAAGGTTCGACCCTTCAGGAAATGGAAGACGCGCTTGATCAGGCCTATTATGCAAATGCTCTTGACTCCGTCTCCGCCGCTGGATCAGACTTCACGCTAAAGCGATACCTCATGACAGAGATCGATCATAAAAACATCGTCAACATAGTTAGATCAATCAGGCAGGGAATCGATCAGGAATTGATTTTTCAAATCATGATCCCCGGCGGAAGATCTGTGTCTAGAGACGTTCTCAGGTCAATGGCCAGGGAGAAAAACCCCTCGAGCGCTGTAGAAATTCTAATCAAGAAATCAATCGGTTTTGATTCGAGAGGTCTAGCAGAGGCGGTCGAATCCACCGAAGGGGGGACACTTGACCCGTTGATTCAATTGCTGGTAAAAAAACGCGATGCGCTCCTCTACAGTATGTCACACAGAAGTCCTGTATCAGTCCTACCCGTGGTGCACTACATAGAAAGCAAGACCCACGAGGTGCAAAACCTAAGGCTACTGGTTAGAGGAAAAGCCGCAGGCCTTTCAAACGACGTAATCAAGGAGCATATGAGGTGATTTCATGGAGATAGTAGTCGTCGGCTCCCATGAATTCACACTAGGATTCCAGCTGGCTGGGATCACCCGTCTCCATCATCCCGACACGGACAAGGAGATGTCCCAGACTATCAATGATCTACTCAAAGACAACACAGTGGGCATCATTGTGATAGATAATTCAGATCTCGCCCGGCTCTCAGAGCGTCTCCGAGAGCGGATCGCAGAAAGCATAACGCCAACTGTACTGGGCATTGGTACTCAGGAGGACAACACACTCCGTGAGTCAATAAAATCGGCATTGGGTGTCGACCTATGGAAATAAAAAAACGGAAGTGAAAAAATGAGTAAAAATGAAGGGCTAATCTATAGAATATCCGGGCCGGTCGTGACTGCGACAGGCATCGAAGCGAGAATGTATGAGGTTGTACGTGTCGGCCACGAGAAACTGATGGGCGAGGTCATTGAGATTCATGGAGACCAATCAGTGATCCAAGTTTATGAGGACACCTCAGGAATTCGGCCAGGCGAACCCGTGCTGAGCACAGGGCAAACCCTGTCAGTGCAACTTGGCCCAGGCCTGCTGACCCAGATTTATGATGGTATTCAGAGGCCTCTCCAGACACTAGAAGAGGTCATGGGCGTCTTCATCACAAGAGGGGTCGACGCTGATGGTTTGGACTTGGAGAAAAAATGGGATTTCGTCGCCACTGCCGAAAAGGGGGACGAGGTATCAGGCGGCCAAGTCATCGGCACAGTGCAGGAGACTGATACGATAACCCACAAAATCATGGTACCTCCAAAATCATCTGGGAAGATCAAGACGATCAAATCTGGGAAATTCAACGTGACGGAGACTGTTTGCACTCTCGATGATGGAACAGAAATCAGGATGATGCAGGAATGGCCAGTACGACACCCTCGCCCATTCTCACAGAAATACGCTCCAGACACTCCGCTGGTCACCGGTATGAGAATTCTTGATTTCCTATTCCCCCTAGCCAAGGGTGGGGCAGCCGGCATTCCGGGGCCCTTCGGATCAGGAAAAACTGTCACTCAACAATCCCTTGCCAAGTATTCTGATGCGCAGCTTGTTGTCTATATCGGGTGCGGGGAGCGTGGCAACGAGATGACCGAAGTACTGGATGAATTTCCACACCTGATCGACCCCAATACTGGCAAGCCACTGATGAACAGGACAGTCATGATCGCAAACACATCGAATATGCCCGTCGCTGCCAGAGAAGCATCAGTCTACACCGGCATCACCATTGCAGAATACTTCCGTGATCAGGGATACGACGTTGCTCTCATGGCAGACTCCACAAGCAGATGGGCAGAAGCAATGAGGGAAATATCCAGCCGGCTAGAAGAGATGCCCGGTGAAGAGGGTTACCCTGCATACCTTTCCAGCCGCCTCGCAGAATTTTACGAACGCGCCGGAAGGGTTGAGACATTGAACGGAGAAGATGGATCTGTGACGGTCATTGGGGCTGTTTCGCCGCCCGGAGGAGATATCTCGGAACCCGTGAGCCAAGGCACACTGAGGATCGTGAAAGTATTCTGGGGACTAGACGCCGGGCTCGCGAGACAACGACACTTCCCCGCGATCAACTGGTTAAGCTCCTACTCACTGTACCCTCAAAGTCTGAACCAGTGGTTCCGTGACAACATAGCCAGTGATTTCCCCGAAGTAAGAACTCAGATCAGTGCTCTTCTAAAAGTTGAGGCAGAGCTGCAAGAAATCGTTCAGCTCGTGGGGTCAGATGCATTGCCAATTGATCAGCAACTGACTCTGGAAGTCGCGAGGATGATCAGAGAGTACTTCCTTCAACAGAATGGCTTCGATCCTATCGACGCATACAGCGGAGTCCAACAACAATACGCCATGGCACAGGCTATTTTGACGTTCCAAGACGAGGCCAAAAAGGCCATGGCTGCTGGGGCAAGATTGCAGGATGTTGTAAACGTCCCTGCCCGAACAGAATTGATGAGAGCCAGATTTGCCGAGGGATACTTGGAGAAGATCGGTGGACTTGTGGATGCCATGGTCGTTGAAATTGCCGCGACCGCGGAGGCAAATTAAAGGAGGGATCATGAATGACAAGCAAAGAATACAAGACAATTACAGATATCAAAGGACCACTAGTGTTCCTAGAAAAAACAGAACCAGTCGCCTACGGAGAGATAGTCAGCATAAGACTCAGTGACGGCTCAGAAAAAAATGGCCAGGTACTCGACACATCAGACGACATGGTCGTCGTTCAGGTATTCGAGGGGACCGAGGCAATCGACAGAAAGGCAGGTGTGAAGTTCATGGGCGATGTCTTCAAGTTACCAGTCAGCAAAGGCCTAATTGGTCGAATCCTCGATGGAGCAGGTCGACCCAGGGATGGCGGGCCGGAGATCATTGCAGATGAGAACGCTGACATAATTGGGGCCGCGATTAACCCCTACTCACGCCAGTCACCGCACGACTTCATTCAAACCGGTGTAAGCGCCATCGACTGTTGCACTACACTGGTACGAGGACAGAAACTACCGATTTTCAGTGCTTCTGGCCTACCCCACAACGATATTGCACTTCAAATTGCAAGACAAGCCAAGCTCAGGGACAGTGACGAGGAATTCATCGTGGTTTTCTGTGCCATGGGCATCACGGCAGAGGAATACAATTTCTTCCGCTCGGACCTCGAGAGAACAGGTGCGTTAGAGAATGCCGCACTTTTCGTTAATCTGGCGGATGACCCGGCGGTCGAGAGGTTAATCACCCCGCGTTTGGCCCTGACCGCCGCAGAATATCTCGCCTTTGAGCACGATTACCACGTACTTGTGATATACACAGACATGACGAATTACTGTGATTCACTCAGGCAGATAGGCGCTGCTAGAGAAGAGGTTCCCGGCCGTCGTGGTTACCCAGGTTACATGTACACTGACCTTGCAATGTTGTACGAGCGCGCGGGGATAGTGAAAGGAAAGAAGGGAAGCATTACACAATTCCCCATTCTTACCATGCCAGGAGACGATATAACCCATCCAATTCCAGATCTATCCGGTTACATCACCGAAGGCCAAATAGTCATCTCCAGAGAACTCCATCAGGCTGGAATATACCCGCCTATCAACGTACTTCCTTCTTTGTCTAGGCTAATGGGATCTTGCATTGGGGAGAAGACAACCCGTGAAGATCACAAGAAAGTCAGCGACCAAATGTATGCTGCTTACGCACAGGGCAGAGAACTTCGCGGACTTGTGGCAATTGTCGGAGAAGATGCACTAAACGAGAGAGATTTGCAGCTTCTGAAATTTGCTGATATCTTTGAGGACAAATTCCTTCGTCAAGATCGTGATGAAGACAGGACGATCGATGAGACCTTGAATCTCTGCTGGGATCTGATGACCAATATTGACACCAAGTACTTGGTACGGCTTGATCAGGAGCTTATCGAGAAATATCTTCCAGAAGAGAAAAATGCATGAAGATGAAAATCAAAAACGAAAAGAGGGATTCTAATGGCTTTGGATATCAAACCAACTCGAAGTGAGTTGATAAATCTCAAGAGGCGAATCAAGCAAACCCAAAATGGATACAAGCTCCTCAAAATGAAGAGAGACGGACTCTTTCACGAGTTTAGGATGCTCCTTGCAGACATGATCAAAGCACGTGAAGACCTACTTGGAACCTATAGGAACGCTATCAAGTCAATTAGCCTAGCTAGCAGCATAGAAGGCGCCCTGCCCGTGAAGAGTACGGCAATAGCAATCTCCACCCGGCCCGAAGTCGATGTGTCAAAACGCAATATCATGGGCGTCGTCGTCCCAAGTGTATCTGGAGAGCATCTGAGTTCCACTATCCAGGAGAGAGGGATCGGTTTAATCGGCGGTTCTGCATATATCGACGAGGCCGCAGATGCATACTCTGATCTAATACAGAATATCGTTAAAGCCGCGGAAATGGAAGCTACACTGAAAAAATTGCTCGCTGAGATCGAGTCCACGAAGAGGAGGGTGAATGCACTTGAATTCAAAGTGATACCTGAAATGGAAGAAGCCCAGACTTTCATCCAACTGAGACTCGAAGAAATGGAAAGGGAAGAAACATTCAGGCTAAAGAGATTCAAGAATAAATAACCCAGAAACCCAATCAATTCAACATGCCATTGAAATGATCCCCCTGATTGAGCGTGACGGGGAGAGGCCTTGGAAGAGCACAAGCCAATAGCTATTCACAAGAGGGAATGGTCTCGAACTGAGTCAATAGAGCGGATAGCCTCAAGATTCTTTATTGTTGGTGAAGAGTCTGCTGGTAGGTACTCTTGGGTCGTCGAGGCAAGATCCGGATTCTCAAACAACGATGCAATAACATTGCTGAATAATGAACTGCGAGAACTCGGGCTGGTGGGGAGCCTCGACCCGCGAGACCCTCCTGTTCTGTCCGTGACCGAACGCAGATACGGGTCAGGGATCCTCCCATCGTGGCAGTTGGGTTCAGTTTGGGCATTCTCAATAATAATGATGGTTTTCGCCGGAGGTGAGTGGGCTGAAAGTGTCGGTTTGGAAGGCAATCCTTACGCCCAATCCTCTCTTTTCTATGCCCTTCCAATAACTGCGACCCTACTACTAGCAAGCGAGTTGAAGCGCAGGTTGAATCGAAAGGCTGGAATCGAATCCGGTCACCTAATACCTCTGGCAATGCCGCAGATTTCTCCCATGTGGTGGCCATTCGGTATATTCGGGCTTTTCGGCCAAAAAAGCGCCGAGCACACACACGTTGTAAATCGAAAAGAACTCGCAAAAATAGAGATCTCAGTGCCCGCAACTCTGTTCCTAGTGGGACAGCCCATGTTCCTGGTTGGCCTTTTGATGACGCCCTCAACTCCGCCATTGGAGCTTTCCTCGGCTCCTCTGGCTTATCACGGCAGTATCCTGCCAAATTTGTTCTCCTCCTTAATGATAGATTCAGATCACATGATCAGACTTCAATGGATCCACCCACTGGGTTTGGCTGGGCTATCACTCAGCATCATGGGCTGGATTTTGATGCTGCCCATACCGGGATTGCCCGGTGATCGAATACTGTCCGCGATCCTTGGAAGAGAACGTCATGTGGAGATGACAACTCAAAACATCCTCTTCGTTTTATCACTGGGCGTTCTTATCGCGGTATTCGTGTCCAGTGATTTCATCCCTTGGCTTGTAATCGCAACAATCGCATGCATGAGGAGGTTTGGCAATGATCAGTTGAAGCCTCCGATGATCATCAATTTATCTGACGGATTTCCTAGAGAGTCGCTAGAGAGATACTCAGCTGCAGCAGTGATGATTTTACTGCTCGGCCTCCCAGGGATGTCACCAGCATCGGAATATGAAAATTGGGATGCGGGGCTGGATCCAAACCTTTGGCCATCCAGCATCGAGGTCGACGGTGAGGAGAATTTCGACATCATCCTTTCCCCTCTAGGTGTTCTGGAACTTTCTGGGGAGATACATTTTGAAATTGATGACCCCTCCAATTCCGGTTGGATGTTGCAAGATTCTAACGGAGAGGCCATTGAGGAATTAACATTTGAAAACGTGATGCAAAGCAACACTGTGACATTGCCTCTGTTACTCTCGGCGAATAACAGTGAAAATACCACGATACACCCGGCGAGACTCATCTTAACCGTCGATGATGGAGTTAGCGTAACCCAGCACCCCATCCTAATTTCATCACAATCCGGTAGCTCCCCTATCTCATCCTCATGGATTTTAGACCAGAATTCAACCTCTGCGTGTCTTGACATCCAAACTTCCATGGGAGAAAATGGAGTCTGGTCTGTTGACCATCCGTTTTGGGTTTCCGAGGAAAAAAGGCTTGAAGAAGGAGTTGTCAGCAGTTATTGCATCAAACCACAATCAGGCGGGCTGGAGGGTTCCCAACGAGACGAGAGGGGGAGGGCGATGGCTCCGCCAGTCAAATTCACGCCGGACATAGACCCTGAAAACCTCACCAAATCTTGGACACTTCCCATTAAGGGTAGTGAGGCGTGGATATCAATCTCAGATAACACAATAAAGTTGCCTTCATGGATAGCCAAGCCAAACTCGACTATCATTTACGGCAAAGATACACTTGAACCGAGTTGCGTGCTGACAGATTCTATGCCCACTTATCAGAATCAAGGGGACGATATGGACTGGAACATCAACACGGCCTCCCTCATCCTACCTCCTAATCCTGGTAAAATTAACCTTACAGTGCCATCAGGTGGCTGGCTAACCGTCTGTGACGGTCGAATTATACTGGAGTCGCTCAGAGTGAGGGATGGCCCTGATGTTCAACTCTCCTCCTCCGCGATGGGAATATCAATAACAGAAGAAAAGGTGGTAATCGCAAACCTTGGAAATCAAACTGTGCCTCTTTCCAGGGATTGGTCCGGTGATGCTCCGTCACTTGATGTATGGTCAGTTGATGCCCCTGACCAGTTGATTTCCAATCAGACTGCAGAACTCACAGTCTCCTTCGACGGCCAAGAAGAGTTGAGCGGGTTCTTTTGGATTTCCACAAATCAAAATTCCGTGATTTTGAATTTCGCTGCCAGATGCCCGTCTGGAGGATGCTCATCATGAGAATATCCATTCTGGGAGTAGGCTCAATTGGTGGTTTGTTGCTTGGATCGTTGGGTACAACAAACCATGAACTAGTGGCGGTTTCTAGAGGATTAACCGCCAAAAGAATTTCATTAGAGGGACTAGCACTCTACAAGCACAACGGCGTTATCGAAGTGCTGGCTCCTGACAGGTTCCAGGTTGTCGACACGGACATCCCGGTATCCTACAACGAATTTGAAAAATGTGATTTAGCAATAATATGCGGAAAATCGGGCGATACTGAGGAATTAGCGAGAATTGCGGATCAAATTCTCAAAAATGAGGGAATTGCAATCACCATTCAAAATGGGCTTGGGAACGTAGAAATCCTGAGCGGAGTGTTGGGTTCAGACAGGGTTGTCGGAGGCTCCACCACTCACGGCGCATGGAGGGATGAGGATGGCGGTGTACATTGGGCTGGAAATGGAGACATAACTATCGGCAGCGTAAAAAAAAGAGATCCCAGGGGAATAGAAATAGAAATTATTGAGACATTCAACTCTGCGGGCCTTAACTCTCACTGGACTGAAGATCTCCAGTCCTCACTGTGGTCAAAGGCCATGATCAACGTGGCAATAAATCCTGTTTGCGCAATCTCCGGAATCAGAAACGGAGTGCTAGAGAAGGAGCCGATGCTGCTCTCATTGTCCTTTGCGGCTGCACACGAGGTTGCTAGGGTAGCTCAAGCCCGGGGCATCGACATACCGGTCATTGACATCGAAGAACATGTTTTAGAGGTAATCAAGTCAACCTCTGATAACAGATGCTCGATGCTTCAAGATTTAATGGCAGGACGTCCTACAGAGATAGATCAATTATGCGGAACAGTGGGCGAATTAGCAGAGATACATGGAATAGCAGTCCCCGTCAATACGACCCTGCATGCTCTGGTGAGGGCCATTGAGATGTCAAATGTGTGAGCCAGAGAGATCAATGTTGTAATGTAGTCCTACGTTGAAATCTCTTGCAATGGAAGCCTCGATGACAAGCCCAGCACACACTATCATGTTTCTTAGCTCCACCAACTCCCTGGAAGGGAGACTTGAGGACCAGATCTCATCGAACTCCTCCTTCAAGTGAGTGATCATCCTCTTCCCCCTCATCAATCTCGAGAAACTCTTGACGAGGCCTACATCTCTGGTCATTGTATTCCTAAGTGCGGATAGATCGGTTCCCAATGGAGCATGCTCAATCAATCTGGACAATCCCTCTCCACGCCAACTTGGCAGTAAACCTCCATTCATCTTTTTCGGGGCATTATCGGCTACGTGATTCGAGCACCTTTCAGCAAAGACCACTGCCTCAAGCAAACTGTTTGAAGCAAGCCGATTAGCACCATGAAGCCCAGTCCTCGCTGTCTCTCCTATGGCGTATAATCCCGATATGGGCTGCTTGTCCACGAGGCACCTTCCATGCTGATCGACAGAAACTCCTCCAACAAGGTAGTGTGCTGCTGGACGGACGGGGATTGGATCCGGGCCGAAATTCAAACCATTTTCCTCAAGTCGCTGACAAATCGTCGGAAATTGTTCCCTGAGGTCATCCACGTCTAAGTGCTCAGTTACTAGGAGCACGTGGTTTTCGCCACTTATCTTCAGTTGCTGGTCTGTGGCCCTAGCGACAACGTCTCGCGTATCCAGGCTCCCCAACTCAGAGTGCCTTTTCATGTACGACCAATCAGCTGGGTCACCACCATCATTTCGCCATTTTCTGTGTTCTTCCTTGGTCATTAAAATGGCACCATGGCCCCGCATGGCTTCAGTGATCAGAAACGGAACCTCCACACCGTAAAGAGAGGTTGGGTGAAATTGGATGAATTCCATATCCTCTATATCTGCACCGAATCTTTGTGCCATGGCAACTCCGTCACCCGTCGCCACAGATGGGTTCGTTGTTGAATTGTATAACATCCCACAACCTCCGGTGGCGAGTATAACAGCATTTGCCCTTATGGTGACGACTACCCCATCTGGTCTGAGACACCAAACCCCACAGGCTCCTGAGGACGGAGATCCATACTCTACTTGTATGATGTCTATTGCCATCCAACCCTCGTTGATTTTCAGTTTTTGATAGCCCTTGTCGGAAGTCGCCTTCTCAAGGGCATATTCTATTTCAGCACCAGTTCGGTCCTGGGAGTGTAGTATTCTGGCCTCGGAGTGACCGCCCTCGATGGCTTTGTGATAACCATCTGAATCTCCATCAAAGCCTACTCCATAGGCAACCAAGTCTGATATCCTCCTCGCGGCTTCCTTGACTACAGACCTAACGACTTGTTCATCGCACAAGCCCTTGCCACAGGACAATGTGTCGTTTACATGAGACTCTATGGCTTCCTCATCCTCAGTATCTAACACAGCAGCTATCCCGCCTTGGGCCCAATTGGTTGAGGACGACTTGATTTTGCTTTTCGTGACGACTAAAACATCAAGCCCCTTCTGACTGCATCTTAGAGCCGTAAACAGTCCAGCGATACCAGAACCAACGATTACGACATCAAATTCGATACCACGATCTGTTTCCATCGCTTCGTCCAACAGACACACTAAATTGAACCTTGTTAGCATAACTTCGGATTTTTATGATGAGTGGTTTAATCGATACGCTGCGCCCTTATTGCAACTCAATGTTGATAATCTCACTAATCACGGGTTCCTAACTGAGGCAGCCTAAGAACTGTATTGAGTGAGTAAAATGAGGTTAGTTAGGATAGACGTCCTCAATTTCAAGTCCTTTGGAGGAGAGGTTACTATCCCCTTCCAAACTGGGTTTACTGCTATAACCGGGCCAAACGGATCAGGCAAGTCCAATTCTGGAGACGCGATACAATTCGTCCTCGGGACGCGATCCACCAAGGCCCTGAGGGCTGAAAATCTGAAAGAACTGATCTTTAACGGAGGAAACAATGGAAGAGCGGCAAAAAACATGTCCGCTACACTCACCTTCACAAATCCGGTTAATGAATCCGGAATGAGACAGTTAAGGGTGGATTCAGACGAGGTTGCCTTCACCAGATCCGTGAGATTGTCACCGAAGGGCGACCCGAAGTCCGAATTCAGAATCAACGGAGAGAAAACCACTTCGAGCGAATTCAGGAGAATTCTGAAAGAAGCAGGACTTAGGGGCGACGGTTACAATGTTGTTTTGCAAAATGATGTCACAACCCTCGCAACCATGACTGCACATCGAAGAAGGTCAATACTGGAGGACGTAGCCGGGGTTACAGCTTACGATGAGGACATCAGAAAAGCTTCCAACCAAAGGAAGCACGTCGAAAACTCGATGGAAACAATAGATCTTTTTGAGTCCGATCAAAAAAATCAACTCGAAAGCCTGGGCAAAGAAAGGGAACAAGCGCTGAAGTTCAGACTACTAAAAGAGGAGTTGGATAACAACAGAGCACTTGTGTCGAAATGCAGGTATATGGCCAAAGCGCATGAAGTATCGGCTCTGAAATCTGAACAGGATGAATACAGAAATAAATCTGTAAAACTCCTGGAAGCTGCACGTCAAAAAGAAAAAGACCTTCTGAGGCTGGAGAGCGATCTCTCCGAAATAGGTCGAAAAATAGACGATTTATCAAAAGGCGAAAACAAGAAAATTATTGAGAAGATGAGGAAACTAGAGGTAGAGATCGAGAGGTCCAAAGACAGGTTAAGCGACCTAGAAAATTCTCTTGAAGAAGCGCAAGAAGATATTGAATTCAATAACGATGAGATTGACAGAGTGAAATCCTCCTTAGAAGATCATGAGAAAATAAAGGCCGAAGCAATCAATGAAATTGATGCTGCAAGTACAGAGATTCAAACCTTCGAGGAGGAAATCAACCAAGCAAAAGAAACCCTCGAAACCGGTAGCAAACTGCAGTTAGATCTAACGAGAGCGCTAGGCCAAGCAAATGATGCGGTCACAAATGCTCAAGACGCTTACTCAGAATCCGTGCTTGCGTTTGATAGAGCAGATCAGGCCGTTGCCCTTTCGATGGAATCTGTTGTAACTTTCGAGGATCAATACGAGCAGGCAACACTTCTTCGGGATGATCTTCAAATTCATGGTGAGGACCTTGAGATCGAGGCAAAAAGGGATGATCCTGCACTTCTCGGCGAGGAATTAATTCGTATCAGAAAAATCGAGTCTAAACTGAGACAGGAACGAGATAATGCAGATTCAAAACACAGGGAGGCAGAGGTAAAATTAGAGAAAGCCAGAGCTAGGCTCGATGCCCAAACTCAAGGATCCGCAGGAGTAGCCGCTGCCCTAACCCGACTACGACAACAGGGCTTAATCAATGGAATTCTTGGGTCTGTCGCAGAACTAGCTAGCCCCAAGAATGATTCTCACTCCGAGGGAATAGCACTCGCGCTGGGAGGGGCGATGAGAAGCATCGTAGTGGAAGATGACCAAGTTGCCGCAGACTGCATTTCTTGGTTGAAAAAGAACGGCGGGGGCAGAGCTACATTCCTTCCTTTGAATCGTCTTGGTAGACAACGTCCACAGGGAAGATCTTTGATGGTGGTTAGGAATCCGGGTGTAATCGGTTTCATCCATGAATTGTTGGATTATCCAACTGAGGTCGAAAACGCCATTCAGTTGGTCAGCAGAAGTACATTGCTGGTCGAGGATCTAAATGTCGCACGAAAAAATATGGGCGGAGTCAGGATGGTAACTCTAGACGGATCTGTGGTCGATGGCAGCGGTGCCATGACAGGAGGATCATCCTCTAAATCAGCGCCAAAATTTGGATCCTCGGACCCAACAATTTCTCTTCGACCGTTGGAGAATTCCGTAAATGAAGCCAGCCTAGCGAGGGCAACAGTGGAGTTGGCATTGAAAGAGGCCAGAGCTTCGATGCAAGACCTGACCGACAGGATTGCGAAAATGTCAGGATCAGGTTCAGAGTCTAGATTCAGAGAATGGAGAGCCGAGCTGGATAGGGCTGAAGCCGATGTTAAGGCCATTGCAATTCGATTGAAGGAATCCAGATCCGAGTTAGATCGCAGTGAAACAGTCAAGAGAACCTCCGCTTTTGATCTCGATAAGGCTAAGCAGGAATTGGATGATGCACTTATTGCCCGTACAAATGCCAACGAAGACCTACTCAAACAATCACCGGACCACCTCTCCAAGACTCTATCAGAAGCAGAGGCCAACAAAGGACGGGCGTCGATAAAACACCAAAAGGGTGTGAGCAAATTACAGACCTCTGAGGTCAGCATAGGCGTACTCAAAGATAGAATAAATGAGTTATTCAGCAAAAAAGAGAGACTCAAATCCCAGAAAAATGAAGATTCAATTGAAGTTGAAAAAATAAATAAGCGATCATTCGAGTCTACAGAAGAGTTGTCTGACCTCAGAAAGAAGGCTCAGCATGCAAGTGAGGAATTGGGGATGCTTTCCCAGATGAGAGACAATATCATTGAGGAAAGAACGCAAGCCCGCTCTGACTCACAAGCTTACAGGGCTGAGCGGGAAAGGGTACAGGTGACAGTCGAAGCGCTGAATCAAGCAATATCCAATGCGAAGGAAGAAGTGAGGGAAATTGAAAACGAGTTAAATTCTCAAAACATCGATTTACCGAAGTCTGATGAGAACCTCCCTTCACTAATGGATGTCGAGCGTTCAATATCCAAACTTGAAAGAAGACTGGACAATCTGGGGGACGTCAACATGTTGGCTATCGAGCAGTACGATGAAACTGCCAACAGGATACAACAACTTGTCGAGGACGGAGCAATTTTGAAGAAGAGGCGTGACATGCTCATCGACATTGTCGATAGATTAGAAGCAGAAAGAAAAACTAGGTTGATTACTGTGTTCAATCATATCAATACTAACTTTTCGAGGGTCTATGCAATTCTTCAGCCAGGAGGAAACGGCAGGTTACGACTCGAAAATCCCGACAACCCCTTCGACGGCGGACTTGAAATGGACTGTGTGCCACCAGGTAAAAGCCAGAAAACAAGAAGAGCACAACTCTCGGGCGGCGAGAAATCCATGGCCGCATTAGCGCTGGTCTTTTCGATTCAGGACTTCGAACCAAGCACTTTTTATTACTTCGATGAAGTTGATCAAAATCTAGATCCGTTCAACTGCCAACGAATAGCAATGCTTTGTCGACGCAGGAGTGAGGCGGCCCAATTCATTATGGTAACACTAAGGAAGGTCAGTCTGTCTATGGCCAACCATCACATAGGAATAACACATGCCGGGGACGGTGTTAGTAGAAGAATCACTGACTTCGATCGTGAGGCAGCACTAGCCTTGGGCGAGGCATTTGAAAAAGAATTGGAGGCCCAGGGTCCGCCATCAACCTCAGAAATGTTACCTGACAATCTACCACATCCCTCCAGCAGGCCTCAGTTGCCATCCGACCTCCCTGCAATCAGATCTTTGGAAGGTGTCATTGAAAGAGCCGGAATCAATTTAGATACGGAAAAAGAAGTCCAAACAGATCCAATGGAGGGGTTGAGAGGCCGCGCTGAAAATGTCAACGACGGGAGTCAAAGAGACCTGCAGCCTTCGTTGGATGGGACTGCTTCACAAGAACAGAAGTCAAAATTAGAAATACAACAGAAACCGGAGGCCGAGTGATAAACATGGGCATCCTAGATGCAAAGGCTCTCAGAGATGACATTGTTTCCTCAATGATAACAGAGGATGCAGATTTGGAAACAAGTGAATACTTGGAAAGAATACTTGAATTGGCTGAGATGGAAGAAGCAGAACACCAGTTCTTGGATGATCCGTTCGATAGATCTGTCGCATTAGTTCTACAACTATTCCAAGACCAAGATCTAGACCCATGGGCGGTTGATTTGTCTGCCTTCTTGGAGATGTTCACCGAGAGAATTGACGTAGCCGAGAATATAGATCTACCAACGTGTGGTAAGTTGATTAGAATGGCATGGCAGGTTCTCCGTGGACAGGCAGAATCCTTGATAGAACGTCAGAATAATGATGAGGAGTGTCCCGACACATGGTTGTTTGATAGCGGTTGGGAATCAGAATACGATGATCACGAGTACAATTTCTCAGTTGGAATGATTACAGGTTCTCACAGAGATAGACTTCCCAGCATATTTGCCGGAAGGATCCAGCGGGAAGAGGGCAGGCCGATAACCCTGGGAGAACTATTGATGGGTCTCAAAGATGCAAACCGCATCTCTCAAGAAGAAAACCTCAGGATGAAAATAGCTGAGGAGAGAAGAGAAGCGCTTGAAAAAGCGAGGAACAGGTTCAGTGGAAGCCTGCATGTTGAGGATTTAGAAGGCGACATCCGTAGAACTTGGGAGGCAATGAAGATGAGAGTCGAGCATAGTACCCAGTCATGCTCTCTCGCGTCGATTTCAGAAGAATTGGCAGAACGATCTATGGAAAACGGAACTACAAGAGAGGAGGCCAACGCTGAAGCACAGGTCGCTTCTATGGTAGCGGCCTTGTTTTTAGTAAATCGTGGATATGCGAACATTATGCAGGAGGAGGGAACGAATGGGAGGGTAGTTCTCACAGATCTTAATCCAGATGATTCGGATTTTGAGGTACTGTCTCAGAAACTTCACCCGATGGAAAAAGTCAGGGAGTAGTAGTTGTGGAGCCTGATAACCTATCGACCATCATCGAAGCTATCCTTTTTGGATCAGGGAGATCAATGTCAGTTGCGGAAATAGCCTTTGCAGCACACTCCGACGAGATTCAAACTGAACAGGCATTGGTAAATCTCAGAACCACACTTGATAGGAGAAAAAAAGGCGCCTTACAGATATCTGAAATTTCAGGTAGATGGATTATGGAAGTAAAACCATCCCTCTCCGACAATATGCCGGGTGGGGTTAGGCCAGATATACCAAAAAGATTGATGCCGACAGCAGCATTAATCGCCTATCATCAACCTATGGCACAATCCACTCTTGTGGGCATGCTGGGGCAAAGGGCATACGACCATGTAAGAGAGCTGTCTTCTCTCGGACTGATAAGCCGGCGCCGCGACGGCTCAACACGAAGACTGATGACAACCAGAAGATTTGCTGAGTATTTCGGAGCACCGGAGATAAAACCGGAAAAGGTTAGGACATGGTTCAGAAAACAGGCAGATGAAGCAGGAATGACAGGAGCCGAACTTGCAGCATCGTTGGGTGATGGCCAAACCAAGATCCAAGATTACCAGGAGGAAAAATCTCAAGATTCATCCGGTGCTTGATCTCTCAACTTCTGGAGGGCTTCTACTACTACGGCCATGGTGATTCTTTCACCGGACCCCTTGATCATGTCGCTTACTTTCTGTATCTCATCGCCCTGGGCACCGGCAGCTGCAACCATGTTCTGTAAATGTAATTTCATGTGACCTGCTTGAATCCCGACGGTCGCAAGGGCCCTGAGTGCACCAAGATTTTGGGCGAGTCCGGCTGCCGCCATTACACTCCCTAACTCATCTGCGGTTTCAACACCTAACAAAGCCACGTTGGTTTTAGCCCCGGGATGAATTCTGATCGCACCACCTACAAGTCCAACAGCCATTGGCACTCTTATAGTGCCTCGAAGATCCCCATTTTCGTCTTTTGACCATTCAGTCATAGATCCATATCTCAAATTCTCATTTCCATGGGCTGCGTATGCGTGAGCCCCTGACTCTATTGCACGCCAATCTTGACCGCAAGCTATCGCAACTGATGATATAGCATTCATAATTCCCTTGTTGTGGGTCGTAGCTCTGTAAGGGTCAGCCGCAGCGAAATGATATGCTTGAATTACACCATTGATGACTTCCGAACCTTGTATGCGATCTTTGCCTGTGTTTGACATCTCCTCAGGTGTGAAAGTTGCCGACACGCGAGCTATCCTGTGGACGGCAAGGTTACTGATTATCCTGAGGATAACCGTTCCTGCCGTCAGCTCCTCGATTTTAGGTGCAACCGTTTCCGCCATGGTATTTACTGCGTTGGCACCCATCGCGTCTCTGCAGTCTACCAGAAGGTGAACAATCAACATGTCCCCAGATTCTGTTTTTATGGGCCGAGCCTCGATATCCTTGCAACCTCCTCCAAATTTGACCAAAATGGGATCTACATCATTGCACATCTGTATGATGCTCTTCTTCTGTGATAAAACCCTCTTCTTAGCCTCCTCAACATCTTCAAGCCCTACAACTTGAATCTGACCGATCATTACAGGATCATCGTTGTCGGATTTAAAACCGCCATTCAACAAGCACCTCTTGGCCATATTAGACGCAGCAGCGACCACGCTTGCTTCTTCTACTACAAATGGAATTGCATAATGTTTACCGTCAATCAAGAAATTGGTGGCTACACCAACAGGAAGGGAATACGTACCTACGACGTTCTCAATCATTCGGTCTGCAGTGTCGATATCGAGCTCACCGTCTTCCCAAGCTTTCAACTGCTCGGCAGTTAATCCTGCAACCCTCCCTAGCTTCTCTCTACGTTCTCTTGGCGATAGTCTGTGGAATCCCGGCATCCTACTGTCGTCGATGGGCATGATCACAGGAGGTGTGAATAGGTTGTAAGGGATGCGGCTGACTCACGAATAAATCGAATTTATTTCACTCTCGAAATCAAATATTTTACATAAATTAAGCAATATTAATGCGTTAATATTTTACATAAAGCGTTAATAATACGTTAATTATACGTTAATTATACGTTAACATTTCCTCAAAATTGGGCAAAAAAACGATTTTATTTAAAAAAATGAGAAAAAAAGCGTTAAAATAGAAAATATAAACGTAATTATACGTTAATATTAAAGACAATGTGAAACAACAATCCTCCATGGGAGTTGATCCTGCTATGCTGGCCCTGCCAACTCTCAGCGGAAACCCGTTTGAGATCCGACCGCTGTCTATAGGCCAGGCACAGGACTTAATTGGACGAGACGAGATAGTAATGGAATGCAGGGAACATCTTATTTCAGGATCATCGAGGATGGTAATAATCAATGGCGTGAGAGGCTCGGGAAGGACCTCGTTACTAAATGCAATAGCATCTCAAACATCCAATCCTTTCATCAGCGACTACTGGCCAATGGATGCTGATCCGGTCAAGAACATGGTCACACAAGTAGCCGCACATTTCACTGGTCACAACCTTCCGTCGGTAATTTCCGAAACGATATCCAACCTGTCTAGAGAGTTGGAAAACAAAGACGGACCAATCCCAATGATAGCATTTGATCTACCCTACAACGTGGAGGTAAGTACGGTTATTCCAAGACTAATTCAGATAATGCAGAAAATGAGGGGGCTAGTAATATTCACAATGTTACCAAGACAGCTGGCTTCTCTAGAGGAAGAAACTCTAGATATATTCGACACGCCATATTTGTTGAGAAACTTCAGAATTGACGAAATTCAACTTCTTGTGGACAGAAGAATTTCGAGGGTTGCCCGTCAGAGGTGGATGATGCATCCAATCCTGCTCAAGAAAATTCATGAATTGACTGAAGGATTGCCCAGGGCAGTGGTAAGGACCCTTAGAGACCTAGTTGACGAAAAAAGAGGAATAAGCGGAAGGTCGGGCTCGCTAGAGAGGCTTGTTCGATGGTCTGAGATGAGTCAGCCGGTAGAATTAGATGAAGAATTACCCCCTCATGAAGACACCCCATCGGAAACCACCGGCCAAGAGCCCATATCATCGATATACGATTATGGCCCACCTCAGCAAAATGAAACGATTGTTGTTGAGGATATGACGGAAACAGAATACGTGGCTCTGAAAGAACAGGACGAAGACAACCTCATCATCAATCATCAAGAATCCCTAGAACAACTTGAAATTGGACACGAGGCTACTCCAGATTTCAATGGATCCGCCTCAAATAGATCCACCGACGCTACACAGGAAACCACATTGAGAACTAATGACGAAGAGGATGGATACTTTTGGATGGAACCCGGTACAGAACCACCGCCAATCGATCCTCAGCATAAGACAACACCCAAGTCTGCATTTTCAGGATTGCATGAACGAACTAATGCCACATCCTTTGAGATGCCGACAGACGGAGGTGACAGTGAAATCATAGATGCGAGCGAGATATCAAACATTCCATTTACGAGGGAAAATGTTGTGAAAATCGAACCGTCAATTCTTCACGAGGATCCTAAAGAAGAATTTGAGGAATCTCCGGTTGTTTCTACAAATCAGGCGGTCTGGACAGTCAGTGAAGATTTCGAGGCCACACTACCACCAATCATCCAAGAGGTTCCCGATCCGCATCAAGGAATCACAAGCCCCCCGCAATCGAATGAATATGCAGGGATTGGGAGGAATAGCGAGATAACTTTCCCAGAAATCTATGAACCTGTGTGGGAAAAACCCGAAATATTCAACTTTTCATATGTTAGAAAATTAACAAAATCCGAGAAACTGATCCTCATCGATTCATCAAAAAGAGAAATATCCCCCTCTGATCCGGAACTCCAAGCCAGACTTGAGGTTGGTAGACCAAGATTGTCTCAAATTTTCAATAAACTTCAGAGAAATGGATTCCTGAAGGTTAGGAAAGAGGGTAGAGTTCGATACTTTACCATAACCGAGGAGGCCTACAATGTTCTCAGATGATGACAAAACTACGCTAACCAAAGCAAGGGTATTGAAGTACATACAGCTTTCTAAAGAAGCGAGAAAAAAAGCTAGCCCAATAGCAACCAGCGAAGTTGAAAAGAAGAAGCTCGATAAAATCACGAGGATGTTTGATGACTATCTCAGTGACTCACAACATTTTCTCGAACACGGGGACCTTGTAAGGGCCTACGGTGCTGTGAACTACGCTCATGCATGGATTGATTGCGCGGTGAGGATCGGTCTGATGGACGGACATGGGGACGAGGACCTTTTCACGCTGCCCTAATCAACCAATCTGAACACCCTACCGGAAGTTACCTCGACATATGAACATCCCTCAGAGATCAAGCGCTCCTTCAATCGGCGGTCGACAGTCAAGACAGGGTAACCCGTGTCTTTAGCCATCATTAGTAAAGCATCGTCGGTGTGCATCTGATCATGTGTTCTTATGTTGGCCCTACTTTCTAGTATGTCGATTAGAAGACTGCTACGCGTTGCTTCAAGTCTCGTCAATTCTTTCATTACAGTATCATTCGTGAGAAGTGATGGCTTCCCTAGAATTGACTTAATGCCCTCATCCAGATTTATCTTAGCATCTATCATAGCCACCCAGCCGCAGGTATCTATGATTAGCCCAGACAGGCTCATCACCCCATTATCGAGGCGTGACCGATCAGTCTCCATCTGGAGCCGATTCGTCTTGAGAGTGTGATTCTACTCCCCACCTCGGCGCAAATCGGTAATCTCAACTTCAATGCTGCATTCTTGCCCTTTATTTTCGAAACAGTCCCAACACTTGTCGCCGTGGCGGAATTTAGCATCAACACCTCGCCGGATTGCAAGGGTCTGACATTCTCCGGGGTCTCACCTGATGAGGACACCATTGCCTCCAGTAAGACGAGATCGATTCTGAGGTCCTGCCATACTGGAGGCAGTTCCCCTTCTCGAGCCATTACTTGGCCGGACAGATCATCTGCTTTGGTAATCATCGGGTCTAGTGGCGTTGAGATACCACAGAGACCTCCAGCATGGATTGAATCTAGAGATAGGCCTCCTCCCTTTATGCCTTGAATCTTGGTCTTTATTGGCTCCCAATTAGTTTTAGATCCATTTGTAACCCTCCTGCCTGGAGCTATCAGGATGGTGTCGTCAATGGAGAATGACCCCCTTACAACGCTTCCGCCAATAACGCCTCCTCTGAGCTCTGATGGCCTGTAACCCGGTCTGTTTATGTCAAACGATCTTGCTACATACATCAAACCACGCGCTTCATCTGATCGGTCTGGAGTAGGGATGGTTTCTTCAATTGCTTCTATCAAAGCATCAAGATTGACACCTTGTTGGGCCGAAATCGGTATGATTGGTGCATCGGATGCGATAGAACCACTCAGGAACGATTTGATCTCTCCGTGGGACTCAATGGCCCTTTCTCTGGATACCAAATCGATTTTATTCTGGACAACCACGATATTTTGTATGCCTGCTATTTCCAGTGCTGCGAGATGCTCCCTTGTTTGTGGCTGTGGACACGTCTCTGTCGCAGAAACCAACAAAAGTGCCCCATCCATTATGGATGCTCCTGAGATCATAACTGCCATTAGTGTCTCATGGCCAGGGGCATCTACGAATGATACGACCCTTTCAAGCTCTGTAGTTCTGTCCTGGCTCCCATCGGGTCTTTTTCCAGTTGGGTAGAAATTACCATCATCTGTTTTGTAGAAAGCCGTATCAGCATATCCAAGCTTGATGCTTATGCCGCGCTTCCGTTCTTCAGAGTGAGTGTCGGTCCAAACCCCCGATAATGCCTTTGTGAGCGTGGTTTTTCCATGGTCGACATGTCCTACCATGCCTATGTTAACTTCAGGTTGAGACGGAAGTGAGTTGACCATTTCAAACCCGCCGCTTCACTCCTCTTCGGAGGATCCAGCGGAGGCCTCGTCCTCTAATCCGAAAATCACACCTAGTGGCCTTTTACCGTAATCAACTACTTTCAAATTTATTTGGCGTGTAGTCTGGCTGATTACATTGCCCCTTAGATTCCTTCTTCTTCTGATACCGTCATACTTGTAGCGATATATTTTGCCGTTTTTGTTTACGTACCGTTTACCTTTGTATCCAATGCCGGGGCTGACCAACACTGGTTTTACTCCGCCGCCATCAAGATCTGGCCTCATCGCTCTTCCTGTGGCATCAGATCCACCAGTTATCTCCAGCGTATATCCGGTAAGGGCCTGATCACCTTCGCCAACAAACATTCCATCCACGGTGTCACCGATGCTTTTTCCAAGGAAGTGATTGTATCCAGTGCCGGTTATGTCTATGGAGAAGGATCGACCCTTTACCTTGGGGTCGGTGTCGTTCAAAACCGCTTTGAAAGTCTGATCGCCCGCCATTGCAAACACCTAGAGCAAGCGATGCGAGACTCGACCCCTATAAGAGCGGTTCGGAAACGTCGACCACATCAATCGATTGGCAGAATGTCAGAAAGCCTTGCCTCCAGCACCCCTGGAAGTAAGTTGGACATAGTGATGTGCTGTGTACGTCCACGACCTCTTATTGCAGAATCGGTCCGACTTTCAATCATACCCAGATTCTCCAAAGACTTCATGTGTTTCCAAAAAGTTGTGTACCCCCTCGGGTCGTATCCAAACTCCTCACAAACGACATGGTAAAGTTTCAGGGCATCTCCGCTTGATATCATATCGTCTTTCTTTAATCGTCGACATATGCCAAGAAGTATGAGCTTCTGATGTGTTGGGAGACCATCGACTGTATTCGGCTCAAGGGACGAGATTCTTACTTCGCTCGGCTTGACATCAGAGATTGAGACTTCACTGCGTCCATCCCCCTCTGCCCTAATAACTGACGCTTCCAACAACTCAATTGCCAGTCTAGCATCACCTGTGCTGGCAGCATATCTTGCAATCTTTGACAATACAGCGTCACTAATCGATCCTTTTAGACAGGATGCTTGAGCACGCTGAGTAGCTATATCCAGAAGATCTTTCTCGCCGTAAGCGCCAAGAATGAGACTGTTGCTCGCACCTAGCCGGGATATTATGGCTGGCTCAAATAGCTTCAGCAGCGACGCGTCTTGACTGACTAGAATAATGGACAGAGTCCCCGACTCATCCTTGCCTTCATCCACTCTGAGCAGCCGGTAAATGACGTCTGAGCTGTCCCTCCTGATCATCACGTCTACTTCGTCAAGAACCAGCAGCATATGTGAATCTCGAGCATTGAGATATCTTCTTATCGACTGTACCACTTCACCAGGACTCAGACCTCGCTCTGGATGTCTTTCATCTAAGCTCAATGCTATTTGCTGTAAAACTTGAGATCCAGACGGGTGATTCCTGCAATTGATATGGGTGTGAAGGATCTTCCTACGTCCTTGGAGATGGCTCTTCAGGTCTTTAGAAAAAACCTGAGTCAAGACGGTCTTACCAGATCCGACTGGGCCTGTTACCACTGCTTTGCAGCTGACAGATGGGTTTGTGATTTGTGAAAAAATGGAAGCTAGGCGTGACAGCGCATTATCTCGGCCCACAAGCGAGCTTGGGACCCAGTCATATGACAAAGGAGCCCTATCCAGGAGGATTTTACCCGCTCCGATACGGTCTAGATAGCCTGCCATTCAAGTCTTATTCTAGGGCGCCGCTCTTAGAGATATCCAGATATCGTACGATCAAGGAATCTCGTCAAATTGATACCCATTCTCCCATTTTTTCTCACCTAACGACACCTCTAGTTCAAAGGGGGTAATCATGGGTTTAGCGTATTTCACAGCATCGTCAATCGCTATCCGCGGACATGCAGTGTTCACGAATACATCTACTGGGTAGAAATCGATTAATTCGGGGCCAACGTGTTCCATCGCTAAGAGATATCCTTTCTTGCCGTGCTTCTCAAGCATCCTCTTCATCCGCAACGCCAGATTCCTTCTCATCTGACCCGGTTTGGCACCGATCAATATACCAAATCTTTTTTTCTCCATGGAAGACATGATTAGGCCAGATCTTTGCCTAAGTATCCTCTCTATACGTTCCCTGCCCATTTCTCTGGCCTCGCCTGTGTAAGGATCCAACATCGCGAGCGGTTTTCCTGTGTGCAAGACCAATCCTATTGGATGGAAATCACCACTGCCCAGAAACACATAATGGCCTACCGTTGGATCATCACCTGAGTAATTGCATCCAAGGACCTGGCCCGGAAAGGAAAGTCTCGCTCCCCCCACTGGTATCGTCACATCAAATCCTGCCTCTTCAAAATGTTTCTTAAATGTCGGAAGTAGATGGAGGTGCTGTATGCTGCCGACTAAGCCAAGCTTAGTGTCTGTCAGTGGAGATACTCTACCAACCATGTCTTCAAACCTGTCTAGGGCCTCTAACTCAGAAAGCACAGGCCCGGAGGGACCATTCAAACGACTGGCCGCTATGTCTCTGTGTGCATGAAGATATGGGAGTACAGGAGCGATCTCCGGATTGCCATCATACGTTACGGGAATAAATTGGGTTGGCATTCCAGAGTCAATGTTCATCTGAGAATGGCCCATGTGGGCTACCAGTTCAACTCCAATATTCTGCATCTTGTCGTGCACCAAGTCACACGCTCCATAACAAGGGTCTGCTGAGAGAACGACTCTTGCTGAGGTTTCGGTTTCGATCTCATCCATCATCTCAAGAGCTTGCATTTTCAAGCCCTCAGGAACCTGGAGAGCCACCAAACGATGGTCATTTTCTTTGATTTTGGCGACCAAATCGTCTAATTCGAAATCGTGACGATTGAGATCCACTGTATCACCTTGTGCTGTGAGCCGTAAGCGTGTATTTCATCGGTTGCATGGAACTATGTGCTCTAAGAATCATTTCTGGGCAATGATTTCTCCGCCGCCAACAGAGATATCTTGCATCGCACGCCTTACGATGGGTGCAACCTTTGTCGCGTAAAGCTCGATACTATTCATCAGCCTTTCATGGGGCAGAGATCCATTGCTGTACTTCATGTCAAACCTGCTCAGGCGCAATATCTTCGCGTTTTTTATGATCTTCTCAGCAACGGTTTCTGGAGACCCGACATACAGGGACCCCTCAGGACTCACGCCATGCTCAAACTGGGCTCTTGTCATGGGAGGCCACCCTCTTTCCTTGCCGATCTTTCCGAAAAGGTCTCTGTGGTGGGGCCAAACCTCCTCTCTGGCCTGTTCATCCGTTTCGGCTATGTGTCCCGGGCTGTGGACTCCTATGGGAAGTGCCGGCAACTCAAGCTGTTCCAGGGAATCCAAGTAGAGCTTGACTAACGGTGCGAACCTTGCGGGCTCTCCTCCTATTATCGCTAACATCAGGCCAGCCCTGTTTTTGGCTGCTCTGATAACTGAGTCGGGGCTCCCGCCGACTCCAATCCACGTCTTTATTGAACCCCTTTCTGTTGGAGGGTAAACATTCTGATTGGTTAATGGCGCTCTAGTCGTCCCTTTCCATGTTACAGCGGTTTCCTCCCTTAGCTTTGTGAATAACGACACTTTTTCCTCAAAAAGCCTGTTGTAGTCATGTAGATTGTACCCGAAAAGGGGGAATGATTCTGTGAAGGACCCTCTACCGAGAATTACCTCGACTCGTCCTTTAGAGACTGCGTCGAGGGTTGCGAACCTTTGGTATACTCTCACAGGGTCATCTGAACTCAGCACCGTCACCGCAGAACCAATACTGATGTTTCGTGTCTCAGCGGCTATTGCCCCAAGTATGACTTCTGGAGCTGTTACAGCGAAGTCCTCTCTATGGTGCTCTCCGACCCCGAAGAAGTCAATTCCAAGCCTATCAGCCAGTTTTGCCTCTTCTATCACATTTCGGAGTACCTGATGATGTGGAAGTAACGAACCATCCTCACCGACAGTAACATCGCCGAATGTACCAAGTCCTAGCTCTAGTGCCATGCAGGGCTGTTGCTTAGGTTATACTTAGGGGGTTGTAATGGTCATCTAGCCATCTCAACTCTGCCATCTACTATCTCAATCCTAGCCAAGGATCGTATAGGCCATTCGGGCCGGTCCCGATTTAACCTCTCTCGACCCTCCCCTTTCTCAATAGCTATCACGACATCGTGTAGAATAACCCCCATCTCCTCCAGTTTTTGCAGAAGGGGCTCTAAAGTGCCGCCTGTGGATATTACATCGTCAACTATCACAACCCTCTCACCGTCGAAAATATCATTCACGTACAGGGTCGATTCGGAGTAACCTGTGGAGACATCAACAGAAATCTCCCCCTTCATCCCATAGGGCCTCTTTCGAATAACAACAGTGGGGATCCCAGTGGCAATGCCCACTGATGCGAGTAGTGGCAGGCCCATGGCCTCGACACTGACTATTAGATCGACACCGGTCCAATCGGTTGATCGCACTATCAGGTCTGTCACGGCAGTTAGGACTTCGGGATCCATTCTCGGAATACCGTCCGAGAGCGGGTGAATGAAGTAAGGGTAGTCTCCTTTCCAAATTATCGGAGCCCCCCTCAGAGAGTCTTCCAGGATGTCTTGAGGGTCCTTGTGGTCGGGCATGTAGTATGCTCTCAGACTAAACCCTTCAATGTCTCGGCACCTTTGACGACCTTGATAGTGCAGGGACTAGGTAATTTCATGCCGGCCTTCCTAAGTGCGTCGCGGGCGCTCAGGTAGAATTCTGGTCGTGTATGGATCGAGATGATTACTTCCCCTCGCTTGACTCTTGCAGCCGTGCCGACATTCTTTCCGAATGATAGTCTCATTCCCTGGGAAACTCTATCCGCCCCTGCACCAGTGGCTTGTTTGTTTTCTCTGATAACATGGTGGGGGTATTTGTGAACTCTAAGTGCATATCCTGTATCTGTCGCCGCCTTCCTAATAGTGGCGTTTGAAATCATTCTAGCAGATTCTAGTGCAGTATGCCTAACTTGAACGGAGTTGTCCACGGTAAGATTCAGTACCACTTCAAATCCGTTTGCTTCTGCAACTGTCCTGTTGCCCATGTGGTATCTCAGAATCCGATTGTTCGGAACACCTCCGGTGTATTGTCGGCGCGTGTAGGCAGGGCCCTTGATTTGACGATACATCTTGGCTGGTTTTCGTGCCATCGACAGTCCCTCGGTCTGGCGCGACTCGCCGTCCGTATTTAATCCTGAAGGGGTTACCTGCCAGATCTGCCAACTATGCTGCTCTCTTTCTGAACGGCCCTGACGCCCCCAACTATCAGGAGGAAACCGATGACTAGGGAGACTCCGAGGTGCTCATCCAAGAGTACCCAGCCACCCAGCACTCCGAAGGGCGGAACGAGGAAGACATAGGAGGATGCGGATGTCGCACCGATCCTTTCGACACCCACTACGAACCAGATGTATGCTAGGACCGTCGAGAGAATGCTGAGGTATAGGATCGCAAGAAGGTCCTCGCTGTTCGGGATTTGAAAACCACCATGGTGGACATCTAATAGCCACCACGGGGTCAGCAGGATAGTGCCGACGAGGGAGTACCAGACTACGATTTCAGTCGAGGTGGCGCCATGTTCTCCCTCCGCCTCGAGCATGATCCGAGTTAGATTTGTCGCAGTGGCCCAACACAAAGCGGCGAGCATGATCATCAGATCGCCCTTCAATCGGTCATCGAGCGGAATGTCGGTATTTGGACTCCAACCCGTGACCACAATCACGCCGATGAATGAAAGAAAGAGCCCATAGATCATCTTCCGTGTTATCCTTTGACCTAGTATCGGCGCCGCTAGAAGTACTGTGAAAATCGGATTCATCGTGATGATCAAGGAGGCATCCCCCGCCGCGGTAAACCTCATGCCATGCATGAATAGGAGCTGATAGCCCATGACGGCGAAGAGGGATATGACGGAAACGCGCCACCACGAATCCCTTGACCTTGGAAACCAGCGCACAGTCTCCCCACCCATTCTCTTGTACCCAAACCAAAGGTAGAATGCAATCATGCATACGATGTATCTCATCCATGCGCCAGTAGCAGGGGGCAGGGAGAGAGCGAGAATTCGGCCCACTGCCCATGACCCTCCCCAGATCATGGAGACCATCAGCATCAGGAAGTGGACGTTGAGACCACTTTTGCCGGACACTTTCACACCTCATGAGACCTGCGCCTTGATCTTGTTTGTTACCCTTACCGACTCAAGATGAAATCGCCATCAGCATTTGGTGGAAACTGGGGTGGGTGGCTCCTATGCAACTCTCTCCTTCTATTGTAGCGCCGACCAGGCTAGCGAGTGCCATCGCGGTCATGGCCACTCTGTGGTCACTGTAGGTTCTCACATCCTCCTCCGGCCTATCGGGGGACTGGTTGCCCGGGACCTCGATGACTCCTCCGGGCCTGACATGTGCCTTCAAACCGAAATCGGAGAGCAGCTTCTCAGTGGTCGCCATCCTCTTGGACTCCTTCCTCTGGGCGTGGCCAACCCCCACGATCTTTCCCCCGCCCCCTATCGCCAATAATGCCGCTGCTGGCGTAACCAAGTCGCTGGCTGCGGTGAGGTCTAAGCGACCAGAATCATTTGACCGTAGCCAGTTGACCTCCGGAGCAACAAGGTCCGAGTCCACGAGGTTCCCACTGCCAAGATCCACCCCATGTAGCCGCTCCAATAACATGATCACTGGTGTGAGACTGCTCTCCGAGGGCACAGTCACCTCCTCCGGAAGAGTCACATCCCAGGGGACGATTCTGACATTTTGATCGGAGAACTCGTTCCCAGATCCAGTCGACTTGCATATGCCATAGGTCAGCTTCAAGTATCTCTGGCTGACTATGTTACCGTGAATCTTGACCTCTATATCAACGCCCATTGACGGCGCTGCAACAAGGAGTGCAGATAGCGGTTGGCTGCCCTTGGAGAGATCCAGAACCACCTTACCGGGTACTGCAGGGCCAGATACCATGAAACCGCCACGCACCCCTTTGGAGACGCTGCATCCCAATTCGGCCAGTGCACCTGTGATAACCTCGAATGGGCGGCTTCTGAGGGAGATATCCCCCGTGATTTCTGAGACCGAGCCCATGGAGGATGCCAACGCCAGCATGAATCTGAATCCCGTTCCCGAGTTGCCCATATCTATGCGTTTTCCGGGAACACGTGGGAATGTACGACTGGTTGCAGAGACGTCCACCATGCCATCAGAGATCTGGATTTCAGCGCCGAGGGACCTGAGCCCTCGAATCATGTTGATGGAGTCCTCTCCGAGTTCGCCGACGTGTTTGATTCGAATGGCGCCCCTGCTTTGAGACGCCAAGGCGATCCACCTGATGAGGTGACTCTTTGAGGCAGGGAGGACCCATTGCCTCCCTGATGACAGCCTACATGGCGATATCTCGATCACGTTCATCTCAGGAGGGGGGATCGGTTGAACCCTCGCCTCTGATCCAGTCACCGAAGTCCGCTACACCATCCCAATCGTTGGCCCTCTCATCGATGATGCTGTCGCGGAGGGTCTCATCTAGAGTGCCGGTCATTTTGACAAGGTTGTTCCGACTCAGGAGTTTTGGACTCAGGCCGGGAAGTAGAATCGACACCCCCCAAGGGACCCTACCCGGATAGACCTCGTTTACATGCCCAACTATGTTGGTTGTGCACGTGTTGGTGATGGTGTTGTACCACTCTGGCTCTGAACTCAGTTTGTTGGACCTTCGAAGGTAAGACTCAATCATCCTCCTCTCGTTGCCCGGTCCGAGCACCACGGCCTCGAACAGGTGGGTGACCGATTTCTTCCTGCATCTGGCCCTTACTCCGATGACGTCCCTCTCAGTCGCCCAGACGTAGATCAGCTCGTATTGCCGGAAGAGGCCCTTGATAGGGTGATACCTCTCACCCTGCTCCCTCCTAACCTCGATGGAGCAGGCGATCCGCTGGCCGTCATCCGTCTCGAAGCTCATGATGGTATGAGCCATCTGCCTCTTCGTAGGATCGAAGTACTCCAACACAAACCATATCTTGGCCATTTTATCGAGACTCATCGTCACGTCTATCCAACGCTCGTCATAGTCCCTTGTTGACCTCCACACGAAGTCTCTGACGTTACGTATAGTGACTTTGTCGCCATCGAACTCGGCAGTGGCCGTCCTCGCGTTGTCGTTCACCCAGAACCTCTCATTCGATGGCCTGAGACTCAGGTGTCTAAGAAGAAGCCACACGAGGACGAGTGACAACAATACCCCGATAGAAACACCGAGGTTGAACAGGATGGTTTCCATGGCGATCTCCGTTTGTTTACGAGACGTACCCACCGAAAGACACTTTCTGTTCAATGGGAAAAGGCTCGAGGCGGGGGCATAAGCTTCGGAATGGTTGGCGCGGCAGGGGAGATTCGAACTCCCGAGGTGAGACACCACTGGATTAGCAATCCAGCGCAATGGCCAGGCTATGCGACTGCCGCAGTGATACCCGGACGCAAGATTCTCCCTTAAGACGAGCGGTTACCTCACTCCTCTTCAGAAGACTCCTCCTCCCCTTCGACTAGACTGGCGGGGAGGCGTGCAACGAAAATTATTTCATCGATATGCCTCTTTTTGTTAGAGTCTCTGAGTTCCATTATTCTTGTCCCCTTTGTGACTTTGCCCAGAGTCTCTTTTGTCTGCGTCGCAGGCATTCGAATCATCATCCCTTTTTCTGTCAGCATGAACAGTTGATCCGACAGGTCGGGAATCTGCCTCACCCCCACAATGGAGTCCGCCTCTGAAAGCGACATGGTCCTGACACCCTTTGTTCCTCTATTCGTCTTCCTGTAACCGTCTCTCTCCGTAACTGGATCGCCATTGTCATCGACAACAACAGAACCTTCTTGATCTCTGACCTCCAACATCTTGCCGGAGCCCAAACGGGTCCTTTTGGCCATTCCATGCTTTGAGATAGTCAAAACGCTTGTGTCGAAATCGTCCGTGACTATCATTCCCACTACATGGTCCCCTGAACTCAATCTCATTCCACTGACACCTTGGCTGACTCTTCCCTGTACACGGACAGTGTGGGTTCTGACCTCTTCACCTGTGGATGGGTCCGTCCTAATCTTGACTTCTGATGGAAGGAATCTGCATGCATAACCGCCTGCGGACACTAGCACAACATGATCAGTCGATGTTGCGGGTCTCACTTGTACTAGGGAATCATTTTCACTCGCAAATTTAAGAGCGTACTTCCCATTTCTATTAATTTTGACGTATTCAGACAAGCGACTCCTCTTGATCCTGCCTTGACTGGTCGCAAAGATTAGGAAGTGACCGTCTGGATTTTCTATTAGACCCCTATCCATGGGTAATATTGACACAATTTTTTCGTCGTCTCTGAAACCTTCTAACAGGTTTCTGATGTGAGTGCCCCTTCCATATCTGCTGGCTGACGGCGTTTCCCAAGCCCGCAGCCCGTAGACACGACCTTGATTGGTAAAAATAAGCAACCTATCCTTGGAAAAACAAGTTACGATGGCTGCAGGTGCGTCCTCTTCTTTGGTCGTAACGCCCTTGAGTCCTTTGCCACCTCGATTTTGAAGTCTGAATGTTTCGACAGGCAGGTGCCGGATGTAGTCCTCTTGGGTTAATGATATTACAATAGCCCGTTCTTCTATCAGGTCCTCTCTGTCCATAGACAGCGGCATTGGGTCTATCGTTGACCTCCTATCATCACCGTGCCTTTCAATCATCTCCTCCAGTTCTTCTATCAGGATATTGAGACGTCTCTCTCTGGATGATATTATGTCAGTCAAATCTTTGATCTTGATCTTGAGTTGCTCAAATTCACTGTTGACCTTCTCCACATCCAATCGACTCAATTGGTAAAGGCGCCTCTCGGCAATGGCCTTTGACTGGGGTTCTGTAAACTCAAATGGATCGATTCCTGATAGGGTTTCCTCTCCCCGTAGAACAGACTCAAATTGTTCCCTTGTAGAGCTGGATCTGCCGGCCTTGATTACATCACTGATCCTTTTCTGTGCTACAACCAGGCCTTCGAGTATATGTGCCCTTGATTCGGCCTTGTTCAACTCAAACTTGGCTCGCCTATCTATCACGGATTCCCTGTGTTCAACATACGTGTGCAACATCACGGGTAGGGTGAGGAGAACAGGCCTGCCATCGAGTATGCCCATCATGTTGGCTGAGTAGGACTCCTGAAGTCTGCTAGATTTGTACAGCTGATTGAGAACAGCATGGGGGTCAGCGTTACTCTTGACCTCAATTACCACCCTGATGCCTTCTTTCGAGGATTCATCGCGTATGTCTCTTATTCCAACTACTGATCCCTTAGACACCAGCTCTGCTATATGGACAAGCATGTCAGATTTCTTTACTTGGTATGGGATTTCATGCACGACAATCTTCTTTCCTGACGAGTCGTCATAAACATCGCATTTTGACCGGACATGAAATCTCCCCTTTCCAGTGGAATACATATCGAGTATACCGTCGAGTCCGTGGATTGTAGCGCCTGTGGGGAAGTCAGGTCCTCTCACATGATCCATGTAATCCTCAATCTTGATGGTAGGAATTTTCCGTTGCTCGACCCCCTCTTCTATGATTGTGTTGACATGTAGTCGAATTGCCCCAACTACCTCAGTTATGTTGTGGGGGGGTATTCTTGTGGCCATTCCGACTGCTATACCGTCACTGCCGTTCAGGAGTAGGTTAGGAAGCCTCGCAGGGAGTACAGTGGGCTCCACTTCAGAATCGTCGAAATTCGGTTGGAAGTCAACAGTCTTCTTGTCTATATCTTCCAGCATGTGTTTCGAAATCTTATCTAACCTGCTCTCTGTGTATCTCATTGCTGCTGGAGGATCGCCATCGATTGATCCAAAATTACCCTGGCCGTCCACAAGTGGATACCTCAGGGAGAATTCCTGAGCCATCCTCACCATGGTGTCGTAGATGGATAAGTCGCCATGAGGATGGTATTTCCCCATAACCTCCCCGACTGAGCGAGCAGACTTACTGTACTTTTTCTCAGAGGTGTGTCCGCCCTCATGCATACCGAACAGGACACGTCTGTGCACCGGCTTTAGGCCGTCTCTTGCATCGGGAAGGGCTCTTCCAATGATCACTGACATTGCATAATTGATGTAGGAGGTTTTCATCTCCTTGTCAAGTGAGTGATTCAGGATGTTCTCACTGGTTGCAGAAGAAATCTCCTCCTCTTCAGATGTCAAGATTGGTCACCTCCTTGGCGTGTTTTTCTATGAAAGCCCTTCTGTCAGGGACATCCTCGCCCATTAGGATTTCAAACAGTCTGTCCGATTCTTCAGCATCTTGGACTGTCACTTTTAGCATAGTCCTCGTCATCGGATTCATCGTGGTTTCCCATAGTTGGTCAGGATTCATTTCACCAAGCCCCTTGTATCTCTGGACCCCGATTTTCGTATTTTGATTGCCTCCTTGTAATTCGGAGATGACCTCATCGCGTTCCTCGTCTGAAAATACGTATTTGCTTATCCTGCCCTTAGTCAGTTGGTAAAGTGGGGGCTGCGCTATGTAGACGTGGCCATCTTCTATCGCTGGTCTCATGAATCTCCAGAGGAAAGTCAACATCAACGTCCTAATGTGAGCGCCATCTATGTCTGCATCGCACATGATTATTATTTTCGAGTACCTTAGTTTGCTTGAATCAAAAGAACCCTCCTCCTCACTGTTGTTCCCCACCCCAGCCCCTAGAGCGCGGATCATTGTTTGAATTTCTTGATTTTGAAACACCTTTGCTGCATTGTGTTTCTGCCGCTCGACATTCAAAATCTTACCCCGAAGCGGGAGGATGGCCTGTATACGCCGATCCCGACCTGTCTTTGCTGACCCTCCAGCGGAATCTCCCTCCACAAGGTATACCTCGCATTCGCTTGGATCTCTAGATTGACAGTCTGCCAGCTTGCCAGGCAAGCCTCCTCCCTCCAGCACTCCTTTCCTCCTAGTAAGATCCCTTGCCTTCCTAGCGGCTTCCCTGGCTTTCGATGCAAGCACAGCCTTCTCAACTATCTGCCTTGCGACAGAGGGGTTCTCTTCGAAGAAATCTCCAAGTTTGTCATAAACAATTGTTTGAACGATCCCTGTAACTTCACTGCTTACGAGCTTGTCCTTGGTCTGAGAGGAGAATGAGGGGTCTGGATGTTTAACGCTGACAACCGCAGCCAACCCCTCTCGAACATCATCGCCTGATAGACCATCTCCTTTCAACAGATTCCTTTTCTTAGCGTAGGAGTTCACGGAACTAGTGAGGGCGGTTCTGAGCCCTGACATGTGCGTACCCCCGTCCTTGTTCCGTATTATGTTGGTATAACATCTGATTGACTCGCTGAAAGCATCAGACCACTGGAGGGCCAGCTCGACTTCAACCACACCCTTCTCTATCTCCTTCTCCCCTTGTATTTTGATGACCTCGCTATGGAGAACTTCTCTTCGGTCATTGAGCTTTCCAACGTATTCTGATAGTCCACCCTCATAGAAATGCTCAGAGACGTGTGCCTCATCGCCTCGTTGGTCTGTTATGGTCATTTTGAGGCCAGCGTTGAGGAACGCAGTTTCGCTAACTCGGGTATCGACTTCGTCGAAATTGAATTCTACTACATCTGTGAAGATTGAGAGATCTGGCTTGAATGATATTTTTGTTCCTGTGTCTGAGCACGAACCAATTACCCTCAGAGGGTCGACGGGGACGCCTGCTTCGTACCTTTGAAAGTAGACCTTTCCATCTCTATGGATCGTCATTTCCATCCATTCAGAGACGGCGTTGACTGCTGATACACCCACTCCGTGAAGTCCTCCAGAGACTTTGTACGAGGTGTTGTCGAATTTTCCCCCCGCATGTAATTTCGTCATGATGACCTCTGCGGCTGATACCCCATATTCCTCATGTTCACCGACGGGGATGCCTCTGCCGTAATCGCGGACAGAAAGTGAACCGTCCTCATGCATTGAAATTTCTATGATATCGGTGTGCCCTGCTAAATGTTCATCGACAGAGTTGTCCACGACCTCCCAGATACAATGGTGCAGTGCCGATCCATCATGTGGGTCGCCAAGATACATTCCCGGCCTTTTCCTAACGGCCTCAAGACCCTCAAGGACCTGAATTTTCGATGCATCATATGTCTCTGTCATGTTATTCCCCCATCCGGCGAAGGTTACCTCAGGGAACCTCCGTTCGCCAACGTAGGAGATTAAAATCGTCGGTATATCAACCATGCTGATTATTGTCGTTTTCTAGCACATTTTTCACATAAAAATAATGATACGAAATCCACAGAGCGAGAGTCACGATTATACCCGACGCTTCCAGCGGTGGGCCGTGCGTCTGCCCGAGATATGTTCAACTCTGAGTGGAACCACTGTTGAGGAGATGCTCGCTGACGCCTCGAGAGCGACGGCTGCAGGTGCTGACCTGGTAGAGGCTAGACTCGACATGTTGTACGTAAAAGAAGCCGTCTTAGAGCCAAATAATACTTCGGATTCCAGATCCAAATTCAAACGGAACGAGACCAGTCTGATACCTCGCGAAGTGCTCGATTTTGACATAGACGAGGTATTCTCATTGCTAAAGGCCGGCATCGAGCTACCAGTAGTCCTGACATGCAGACCCATCAGACAAGGTGGTCATTTCCCGGGGACAGAGGACGATAGGTGCACCATCCTGAAAAAGGCAATAGAATCAGGTGTGTCTTGGATCGACCTCGAGATGGACATCGAATCGAGCGTCAGGGAGGAACTTGTGTCGCTTGCCGGGGATAAGACGAGAATAATCTCCTCAGAACACTACGACCGTGAGCCGGAAAGCGACGACGAAATCGTCGATAAAGTCAGGGAAATGAGCAATCATGGCGATATCGTCAAACTTTGTTACAACAGCAATGGTAAAAGATCAGGCTTGAAACTGTTTGAGGCAGCATGGAAGCTCAAGGACGAGGGCATCGACTACACTGTGATGGGGATCGGGAGTTCGGGTGATTGGACGAGGATTCACTCACCGGTTCTGGGTATAAAAATCGTATACACAAGCAGTGAAGCCGATTCAAGACTAACTTCATCAGGCAGGATCAACACAACAGAGCTCACAAACGCATGGCAAATGCTCGATTACAATTGAGATAACCTTCTCAATCATCTCCCGTGTTTTCCATTCCTGCTCCCTTATCACCTTCAACAATGGGCATAGAACG
>CEUG01033032.1_pt1 | contig 55782 bp, 40 predicted proteins | sample 531421 | NCBI WGS metagenome assembly CEUG01 (sample SAMEA2622901, study PRJEB7988) | marine metagenome | biome: marine biome (ENVO:00000447); feature: surface water layer (ENVO:00002042); material: "saline water (ENVO:00002010), including plankton (ENVO:xxxxxxxx)" | depth 5 m | reverse complement strand
AATGTAAATATTAAATTTAAATTAATATTTTTTTATGTTTTAAAATAATATAAAAACCGAATATTTCATGTGCCTAACAACATTCGAACGATCATGAGCGAAGATATGTTTGGAATTTGGAAATGTCCGTTATGCGGTCATCACCAACCTTGGAAATCCAAAAAACGTGAGTTACGGGCACTGGACAGGCGCTGTTCTAAGTGTTCAGAAAGGACCAGGGTCATGATAGAGCGTTCATCAACAGGACAGGGGAGGACCTCAAAGGCACGTTTTTGGTTGAGGTCCGGAATTACCGAAGCGGATCTTGAAGACGAGGCAGCAAGTAGGAACAAGCCGATAGGCTTGAAAAATGCAGATGGACAAAGTGAACAGTCAGAGTTGCCCAAAATTTGGGGGCAGGGCTGGAATCCGGAGAGGCCTCTGATATTCCAGAAGTCTATGCAAATAGTTCACTTAAGGATGGAAATAATGAGGTTTGTCGCCGAAAGGTGGGATGGATTCCTAGAAATGGTTGATTCTGTTCTCACCGAGAAACTCGGCACTAAATCTATGAGCGGCGATGAATTTCACCAGTGGTCGAAGGATTTCTGCGTGTCTATTTCGGAGGCGTATGATGAAAGGTTGCATGTTTCTGGCATTAATGGAGTTTTGAACATCGAAATTATTCCAAGGAGATCAGGTCGGACCCACCTCGCAAGGAGGCGGACTCGCCTACTATTAGATCTGAAGTTGTTGTTAAGGAGAATGGCATACACAAATTCCATCACGCTGGATAATAGGTTAAATTGGCACAGATTGATGATAAGAACCAAGATACTGGACCGGCATCTGAAAGAATTGTTTGTTCATGGGGTTGAAGCTCCTGATGGCACTAAGTTCGGTGGAAAAGGCTTCAGGTCAACATGGCAAGAGTCCGTAGCAGCATGTGGATCCGCTCTGATTTTGGGAAAAGATGTGGCGGCACCAATGATCAGGGATCTTGGGCTCGCACTCGCTATGGGGCAAACTCCTATTTCGATAATGGCAGCCCAGATGGGGAAGTCTGGTTCGAACATGAGTGGTGGGCAAGAAAATGGAGGCGGAAGGGACCTACACATAGGAGAATGGTCTCGCGGAATTCTACCTCCCACGGCGCCTTTGCCGATCGCCAGTGCGACCACAACAGGAATCGCCCTAGCTTCCTCTCGGCTGGGTCTTGATAGGTTTCATTTGGCCCCGGTTGGAGAGGGCTGCAGCAGTAATGGCGAGTTTTGGGAAGCCATCAATTTCGCTGGAGCTAGGGGTCTGCCCATATGCTACATCATTCAAAACAATCAAATTGCCCTGGACACATTTTCAAACAAACAGTCTGGGGCTGAAACTTTTGGTGACAAGGGAGCATCCGTGGGACTCCCGTCATGGACAATTGATGGCTCAGACCCTGCTTCCTACTACGCTTCAGTCTCAGTGGCAAGAGAACTCGCAGTCTCGGGCCACGGGGGAAGTATAATCCATGTCGAAACGATGAGGGGGTGCGGCCATGCACATCACCATGACGACCTGTATCTCGGTGCTCAAAACGGAAACCCCCCAGGTTATGTTGGAGAAGATCTGATTGAGTACTGGAGCGGGAAAGAGCCCATTGAGAATCATCTAGGATTGCTGAGATCTATGGGTGTCGGCTCAAAGGTTCTCAAATCAATCGAGCAGGAAGAGGAGGCATACTGCGCCGAGGCTAGATCTGAAGTAGAATCGATGGATTGGCCTGAACCGGAAACAGTTGTGAAAGGGATCACAAAAATAACAGACGCAAGAAGTCACCACGCTCAATTGGACCAAACGGAAGATAATTTTTCAGATCGGAATCAACCGGTCTTGGAGCCGATGGTTTTCAGTGATGCGGCCAATGCGTGGACCTTCAGCAAGTCTATTCAGAGCGCGATGGTTGATATCGCAGAGAAGTACGGTGACCGTGTTGTCTTCATGGGTGAAGACATGGAAGTAGCAGGTGCTTTTGGCCTTAATCTGGCATTGAAAGCCAGAGGTCACAAAGACAAACTCTTGGACATGCCGTTATCTGAATCAATAATTATCAATGGTGCCACTGGAGCGGCAATTGGAGGGTTACGCCCACTTGCAGAGATACAGTTTGGGGGGTTTGCGGCTCTAGCTATGAATGCACTGGTAAACAACGCGGCCCAGTTACGTTGGAGATGGGGTGCTGATGTGCCACTGACAGTGAGAATACCCTTGGGTGGGAAGACGAGAAGCGGTCCATTTCACGCCAACATGATTGAATCATGGTTCTTGAATGACCCGGGCCTCATTGTCGGGTTCCCATCAAATCCGCAGGACGCGTACGATTTATTGATCGAGGGGCATTCTATGGACGATCCATTCGTTATGTTGGAGCATATTGGTTTGTATGGTTTGAGGGGGGGATTAACAGGCTGGGGCGACAGGATAAGCCAAGATGTCGACACTTCGGCTGTCAAGGTTAGATTGAACGGGGGAACTCATACAATCGGCAGGGCAAGAGTCGCTAGATCTGGGGGGGACGCAACGATTGTGACATGGGGAGCTATGGTTCACGTCGCAATGAGCGCAGCCCGAAAATTGTCTGAGCACGGAATAAGCACAGAGGTCATCGACCTTAGGACCCTCAGCCCTCTCGACAAAATGACCCCGATCAAATCTGTGACTAAGACGGGAAGGCTTCTGGTCCTTCAGGAGGCCCAGTGGACTGGGGGTTTCGGGCATACTGTGTCCTCAGCGATCCTAGAAGGAGCTTTCTGGTCTCTTGAATCCCCTCCTGTGGTCATCGGAGCTCTTGATGTCCCCGTGCCATTTTCTCCGCCTCTGGAGGATTTCACTATTCCAACTGACGATCTTGTTGTTGATCACATCAAAAGAATGGTCTGATAGGAATTATTACCCGCTTGATATATCTCTATGAACCCCATGGGACCGACATGATAGGCGGCCTTTCCGATGAAGTCCTCTTGATTTTGGGCCTTTTGTTACTTGTCATTGGTGGTGAGCTTGTTGTTCAAGGCTCAGTAAAAATTGCAAATTTACTTGGTATGCCGTCATTTCTAGTTGGTTTCACATTGGTCGCAATCGGTACCAGTCTGCCTGAACTCGGGGTAGTTTTGAATGCGATCAACAGAGGGGATGCGGAATCTGTGGACCTTGCGGTGGGCGGAGTGATAGGATCCAACATAGCTAATGTGATGATGGTGCTTGCAATAGCCATGATTATTGGAGCGGCGTCCCAATCCGATAGGCGTCTGAGAGAGGATGCGTTTACATTGTTGGGCGCCACTTTCCTTGTTTCTCTATCTGTCACTCTAGGGGAGTTTCCAGTTTGGATGGGAGTGGCTTCGGTGACAAGTATGGTTGTGTATTATGCCTACATCTTCCGCAGTCGCAGTGGAGAGGATCAAGAAGATGAGGGGGCATCTTGGATCCCAGACGGTTACATTGCCTCAATAATTTCCTTTGTTCTAGGTCTATCTCTTGTTAAATTCGGATCTGATTACCTTCTTGAAGGCGGACAGGGTCTTGCAACAAGTTTGGGTGTATCAGAGACGGTAATCGGTCTCACGTTGGTCGCCTTCGGGACATCTCTTCCGGAACTCGCAGTCACAATAACAGCATCTCTGAGGGGGGTGCAAGGAGTGGCGGTCGGAAACATCCTCGGATCGAATGTGGCAAACGTGATGGCGGTTCTTGGAATAGGGTCCATAATCGGGGGAGGGCTTGAAATTTCAGATTCTTTCTCATCATTGGATGTCTGGGTTCTTGTCGGGAGTTCGGGGCTTGTGGGGATATCGATAATATTTGGAAGGGGGATGTCTAGGTCAATGGGCATAGTCCTTCTTGTAGGCTACATCGCATATGTCGCCCGCCTTTTTTTGAGCGCGTGATTCCATGACTCTCCGGAAAAAAACTTCCTGCCTAATACTAGCAGCAGGTCTTAGCAGAAGACTTGGTTTTGATAAGGCTTCAATTATGCTCAATGGAGCCCCCCTAGTATCTCATATGGCTGAAATGATGGAAAAGCAAGGGCTGGAAACCTGCGTAGTTGTGAATTCGGATTTTGACCGCGGAGTTTTCCAGAATCGCTCAACAATGACAGCTGTTAATCCCGATCCAGATTCTGGTCGAACGGGTTCAATTAAGATCGGTTTGGCCGCTCTGGGGGACGTTTCAAGACTGATAATCGCCCCGGTAGATCGACCTGGTTTTTCCTCTGATACATTAAGGAAGTTGATGAGTTTGAATTACAGTTCCTGTCCTGAGAAGGATGGCAGGGGCGGGCATCCAATCCTCTTGGACAAGGTTGGGATCACTGCAATTCGGGAGTCGCCTCCTGACGTCCCGCTCAGAAATTTAGTTACTGTCACGAGGTTTGTTGTAGATGATCCTCATCTGCATCTGAATTTAGACACTATTGAGGATGTCGAGGATCTGTTATCAGCTTGGGAGCGGATATCAAAATCATGGGATGTCAACTCCAAGTCCAAGTAGAATAAAACCGAACAACAATCCCGGAAGGAGAGTATGGAATGTTGCCCACAAAGACGCGGTTCTGTGACGAACTAGGAGTGGGAACAGGGCATCCCCATCTTGTGAGATTGCATTTGAAACAAGTGCGGGGAATGATATTATTCCCTCAACATAGGCTGTAATTGCTATTATTTGTGGGCCGCATCCTGGAATAAGGCCAATGGTGGCGGCGACTGCCACGGCCAGTGGTCCGGATCCCTGTGAGGCCAAGTCCGATTCTGATACTCCAGATATGGTCATGATCAACTCGAATACAAGATATGCAGCAAGCACCCAGAAGGTTACGAAGGCAGTCTCAGAGGCAGCATGAGTCAAAGTTTCATCAAATGAATGTAGTTTATCTCCTATGCTCGCTTCAGTGTCATCTGCTATGAAACTCTTGTTTGCTCCATAGAGTAATATCGAAAGTGTGGTGCCGGTTACGCCGACAATTGTCAACAAGCCGTCCCTAGTTGTAGGATTGAGACTCAGACCTGGGACGTAATCTGGATCATTGGCAAACCAAAATATAAGCAAAATTCCCAGAATTAGTCCGACCAGGGTTACGGCCCACCAAATTTTGTAGCCGCTGTGGATGATGTTGTATGATATCGATCCAGGTTGCTCTCTGGGTAGTGAAGAAATAACATCTACTTTTGATTCGTCCTCCATGATAGTTGACATCGTTGAGTCGTAGTGTTGGCTTTTACCGGAAAGCGCGATCCCGAGCGGCATTTCTGGCGTTACCCTCAGCATATCTGCGCCGTATCCCCAAATCACTGCTGCAGTGAAAGTAATGAGGTGCACTAATATTACCGGCATCAAGAATTTTTCATCTTGTATTATTGCCCCAATCAGAACGAATGCGGAATCGCCGAGTGTTGCTATTAGAGTGGAAATAACCGTTCCGTAGGTCACATACCCTCTAGCATACATGGGCATCATTATTATCGCTCCGCCACAACCGGGAATCAACCCCATCAAAGCTCCAATAAGTGGTTGCCATTTCTTACTGGATCTTATCCAGTCGACGAACCTTCCCGCGGTAAGATATTGCAACCAACTAAACAACAACACCATTGCGGCTACGAAAACAGTGACTGCCAGAAAGGCGTCTCTCATGGACACTAAGATAGTCTCTAGGAGGACGTTCACACCCCCTCCGATCAGGTACAAGACTTATGACTTCCCGACGATGGTCTCGCATCGCCGGCAATTGAGACTATCGGAAGCCGGGGTGACAGGGCATGGGGACTAGAACAGTTCAATGGGCATTGAACGAGCTGAAACAGCTCAACGTGGTGGTGATAGCGTCCATAATCGAATCCGACGGAAGCGTTCCAGCCAAGGTGGGTGCTAAAATGGCAATTTCTTCCACAGGAAGAATACATGGGACCGTCGGCGGAGCGGGATTGGAATTAAAAATCGAAGAAAAACTGCATAGAATGTTAAACGGGGAATCTGGTGGAATCGAAAAATATGTACTTTCAACTTTATCTGAAGACGTAAATACCACCAACCTAAACAGCCTCTGCGGAGGCAGAGTGACCGTGGCGTTCGAAAGGATGGAGCCTGTACCTCACATTCTTCTGATGGGGGGAGGCCATGTTGCAAAGGCAATCAGTGAATCCTGCGATCTATTGGGGTGGGCCTACAGTGTGTTCGATGAAAGGAATAATTACGTGTCTTCAGAGAGGTTTCCAAACTCTGTAGAGAGGATATCATCATCCGCGGCTGATTTTTTGAAGGGCGAGGACGCCACGAGCCTCACCAGATTTTCCGATATACTATTGTTGGGCCATGATTGGTCGATTGATCAGGCCCTCCTTATCGGGATTTTAAGTTATGATGGGGTGCTGGCGACGAGGATTGGCTGCATAGGTTCCAAGACGAAATGGAGAGAATTTTCAAAGAGTTCCAAAATAGAGGGCGTTGAAAGGCAAAAGTTGGATTCAGTAAGGTGCCCAATAGGCATGAGGATTGGCGCGGTGACTGTCGAGGAAATCGCATTTTCAGTCTGCAGTGAAATAATTCAACTCATCAGAGAGTGACCTTTTCGTCCGCGACTGCATGACCTGCAATTTGATAACCAATGCTTTTCTACTCCACAGTGTGAGACGCGTCAGGCTAAGGTGGAATCGATCCGACCTTGAGGACATATCAGAATTCAAACAATTGATGGATGCTGTAGACAAGTACGAGATACTTGCTCACCTGAAATTAGGTGAAGAGGGCATCGAACACTTGGCGGAAATAACGCCCAAGAATGGAGATATGGGGGCAATAAAACAAATTCCCACATTTGAAATCAGAGAAATTCACGAAGAAGATGGTGGAACATTCCTCACTTCGGTCAACCTAACACATACACTTCCGATGATGATGCTGGACCTTGAAAAGATACAATTACACCCTCCCTATGGTCTTGATTCTGATGGGCTTGAGTTGAATTTCACTGGAAAAACAGACTCCATGAAAAGATTGCTGGATCTTCTAAAATTAATGATGCCTTGGGACAGTATCAGTGTTCAATCTGTGAGAAAAAACCATGGAGACGTTTGGAGAGATATCTTGACAGATCGTCAAGTAGAAGTCTTGAGAACCGCGTTTTTGATGGGATATTATTCTGAGGGGAAGAACGTCAAGATCAAGGATATAGCTGAAAATATGGGTATGGCGAGGTCAACTATGGGAGGGCATTTGAAATTGATTGAGCATGTAATTATGTCCAAGGTTGTTGACGATATTGGGTAAATGGCCCTAACTCTCATACGCCGGCATGTACGTCGACGCGCATGGCTGGTCTTCCCCTACCCATCGCGGGCGGGGCCTCAACAAAGGTCTGGTCGGCCACTATCAATGGAAAAAATCAACAATGCATTATAAAAGAGCACGATCTACTGTTGGATGTTCTCCGAGATGGTTTAGGCTCCCTAGGAACGAAGAGAGGGTGCGACATGGGGACATGTGGTTGCTGCTCTATACTGATAGACGGCAAGCCAAGGTTGTCCTGCATGACACTAGCAGTAGAGGTTGAAGGTCGATCGATAACAACTGTGGAAGGGCTTTCCGACGGGCACCATCTTCACCCGATCCAAACCATGTTCGCTGAATGTGGCGGAAGTCAATGTGGATTTTGTACCCCAGGATTTTTGGTTGTGAGTGCTGCACTTCTCGATACCAACCCTGAGCCAACAAGACAGGAGGCCGAGGATGCAATTGAGGGGAATCTCTGCAGGTGCACGGGTTATCAGCAGATTGTTGACTCAATCATGGAAGCTTCAAAGATGCTCACTGGGATCGGCGGTCAGCAGCCGACAACGCGTCCAGCTAGCGACCCAAATCCCATGTTTGGAGGTTAATTCTATGACTGACCTCGATGACAGAGACGACGTTTTTGAGGATTTGGAAGTTGAACCAGAGGTTCCTGAATATAAATCAAAGGTCGGTAAGAAGAGATTCAAAACGAAAGCTGCGAAGACGATTGAAACTGAAAAATCAGAAATCGTTGGGTATCGTCAGCAACCCGGTAAATTAGACTTCACAAGACCTGGTTCGGGCGGATCATCTCCGTTATCTGAAAGAAGAGATCCCAAGATGATACCTCGAAGTCAGGGGGGTGAATTAGAGCAACCTTGGGGCCCACATCGTCATGACAGCCTTGTCACAGGCAGGGTAATAGGCAAAAGAACGGCCTTGATAGATAGTAAATGGAAAGTCACCGGCCAAGCAGTGTATGGTGATGATGTTCGCCTGCCTGGTGAAATAATAGGACGCTTGGTAAGGAGTGACAGGCATTACGCCAGGGTGTTGTCTGTAGATGTTACAGAGGCCGAGGCAATGCCCGGGGTCTTAGCAACAGCAACAGGCCTTGACGCGCCTTCGGCCTTTGGGGTTCTACCTGTGACCAAGGACGAACATGCCATGGCAATCGAGAAGGTACGGCATATTGGCGACATAATTGCCTGCGTTGCCGCTGAGGACGAGGCCACTGCGAGAATCGCATCTCAGGCCGTTCGTGTCGAATACCAGGATCTAGATCCTATTTTCGATATGCGAGATGGGCTCAAAGACTCAGAGAATCCCATTCACGACAGGGGTGTTTATCACATAGGGGAATCTAATGTCCAAAAGCGAGTTTTTCAGAGGTTCGGGAGGATATCCGATATTGAGGACTCAGTTGCTTCGTATGAAAGAGACTGGACCTTCAAAGGAGTCAATCACGGATTTACCGAGCCACACGCAGTGGTTGCACACTGGGATCCACGAGGGCGGTTGACCTTGTACACACCTCAACAGGTACCCCATTATGTTCACAGGGCACTTGCAGACGTACTGAATATACCAATGCACCAAATAAACGTGCATAGGACTTATGTTGGAGGCGGTTTTGGTGGAAAGTCCGATCCCTTTCCCCACGAAATGTGTGCAGCGATATTGGCACGGAAGACTGGTCGCCCAGTAAGGATTACTTTTGACCGGGAGGAGGTCTTCTGGACCAATAGAGGGCGTCATCCATCAAGAATTTCAATGGCTATTCACGCTGATGAAGAGGGGCGGTTCAGCGGGATTGAAACTGATGCTCTGATAGATGGAGGAGGATTTGCATCATTCGGACACGTGACCACTTACTACAACGGAGTTCTGCACACTGCCCCATACGAAATCGGAGCTTTCCACTACACTGGTGCCAGAGTATGGACCAACAAACCCGCCAGCGGTGCGATGAGGGGTCATGGTGCGGTCAACTCTAGGTGTGCTGTCGAAGTAGGGATCGACGACATATCCGAACAGTTAGGGGTCGACCCAATCGATCTTCGTCTCGCGAATTTGTTGCCCCCTCACTCGGCAACCATAACGGGATTCAGAGTGACATCCATTGGCATGAGAGAGTGTCTGGAAAGGGTGAGGAAGGAGTCGAACTGGGAAAAGAAATTCAGAAAGATGCCGCTCGGTAAGGGAATTGGTGTTGGATGTGGATTCTTCATTTCAGGAAGCGGTCTGCCCATACATTGGGATCCCAACAAATTTCCGCATGCTACGGTTCATCTCAAGATAGACATGGATGGCGGAGTCACAGTTCACACGGGGGCTGCGGACATAGGGCAAGGATCGGATACTGTGGTGGGACAGGCGGTAGCAGAGGTCCTGGGTCTGCCAATGGACATGATCAGAATAAAGTCCAAGGAATCAGACACGTCTCCCGTGGATCTTGGTTCCTATTCCAGTAGAGTCACATTCATGAACGCCAATGCCGCAGTTTCTGCTGCCATGGAAATACGCTCAGACTTAATCACGGCCGCCTCATCGATCCTAGATCTCGATGAATCGAAATTGGTTCTTGGAGATAGGCGGATTTTCAGCAAAAGGAATCCCGAGGTTGGAATTTCATACTTGGAAGCTTTACACAAAGCACAGGAAGATCGAGGTGCACTTGTCGCTTCGGGGTCATATAGGACCCCTCCGATGGGAAAAATGCACAAAGGTGCCGCTGCAGGCCTTGCACCTGCATATTCTTTCTCTGCTTACGTTGCAGAAGTGGATGTCGATGTTGAAACTGGAAGTATAAAGGTCGAGAAAGTTTGGGCTGCGCATGATTGTGGCAAGGCTCTGAATCCGCTCTCAGTCGAAGGCCAAATTATTGGATCTTGTCACATGGGTCTCGGCCAAGTTATTTCGGAGGAAATGAAGTATGGCAGAACCGGTAATCTGCTAAACCCAGATCTGTTGGGGTACAAGATACCCACTGTTCATGAAATGCCTGAAGTTGTACCCATTATCGTCGAGTCGAACGATCCCGAGGGGCCATTTGGAGCGAAAGAAGCAGGCGAGGGTCCATTGTTGCCAATACTTCCAGCTGTTTGCAATGCAGTGTACGACGCAATAGGAGTTAGAACAAGTGAGTTGCCATTGACACCAGACAAACTGTTTCGCTCGATTGAAAAGGCCTGCAGCAAAAAAGGCATTTCCGACCCAAGAGACTTGCCGAATCCAAAACTGGAATTGAAACCCCTCTCCAAGATATTGAAGAAGAGAGCAAAGGATCACTCCTCAAGGGACAGAAAAAGAAGGTTAGATTCTTCCCCCGAGGCATACTTCAACGGGCAACTTTTCGGGCAGGAGCCATCTAATCCTCCGGAAGAAAACGACCCAGAATGGATGGTCCAAGTCATCCCAGATAAGGAATACCTCGAGAATCCTAAGCTTGCCGGAAGCGCTTGGCTGCACAAAGAGCGCAGACACAGGAGGGCATCAGAATGAGGACGCCCAGTTTTCAGGTACATAGTCCAACAACGCTCTCGGAAGCACTTCAGATCGCGAATTCACTCAAAAAACAGAAAACTGAATTTGACTGGATATCGGGAGGCACTGACCTAATCCCCAACTACAAGTGGGGAATTAACCCCAGATCGAACGTGATATCGATCTCCGGAGTCGATGAGCTGGGAGGGATATCCAAAACAAGAATCGGTGCAATGGCACGTTTGCAAGACATAGTAGAATCCTCCGAAGCTCACCCCCTCATTGCAGAGGCTGCGGCCAGTGTTGCCAGCGTCATGATCAGAAGATCTGGTACGCTTGGTGGCAATCTCTGCCTTGATACGAGGTGTTTCTGGCTGAATCAGTCAGAGACATGGCGGAAATCAATTGAATATTGCCACAAATGTGATGAGGGAACAGGTGCTGATTGCAGGGTGATACCTAATCAGAATGAACTGTGTGTGGCGACATATCAAGGCGATCTCGCTCCTGCGTTAATGTGCCTGGATGCGACAATACACTTGGCATCGTTGAACTCAACCAGAAGTATGCCTTTGGAAGATTTCTTTCAGAATGATGGTATCACAAGAAATGTCTTGAAACCCGGCGAGATTGTAACCCATATTGAACTGCCAGACGACTCTCTCCGCAGATTTGGTTCGTACCAGAAACTCAGACATAGGGATGCTTGGGATTTTCCAGAAGGCGGTGTTGCGTTTTCAGTGGGAGTCGATCGCGACGGTTCTGTATCATCACTAAACATGGCAAGCACCGGATTTGAGAGCATACCAAGAAAACACGGCGATTTGATCAGCTCATTAGGTAAAGGTCCCAATTGGGCCCTTGAGGCCGAACGACTTGGGGCAGAACTCAAGAGATCGGTCCGTCCCGTATTGAATACGTGGTTCCCCCCCAGGTATCGAAAGAAAATGGCCTCAGTGCTGGCAAGAAGGGCCATGGAAGAAGCATCAAAAAGGGTTACGTCGGCCTGATTTTGATAATTTTGATGATGTCCTATCCCCTCTCCCCCGCATCCGCGCAAGAAGCAGTGGGCGGGTGGTCTGTCACAATTGCCGACGATAATGGTGAAATTCAGAGCATAATTCTCTCTGAAAGCGGTGCCGGCAGCATTCCCATCATAATCGAGAACAGCGGATTGACCAATATCAGAGTGTCATTAGAATGCAATGCGCCTTTCGAGGCGCAGGTTTCTTGTCCCGAGTCAGTACAAGTATCTCCGGGATCTAATGTCACTGTAATCGGAATGATGAACGGAGTGGATGTGATGCAACATTCAGCGGGGTCTAGTGCTGATTTCGAGGTTATTGCCACGGTAACTGCCCGACAGGGTATTCCTGTTGCCATTCCCGGGGATACTGACTCCGATGATGTCCTCATCGAAATTCCGGCCGTTTACATGTTGAAGGTGGCCATCGATGATCCGCCGGGCCCCATTAACGCAGGGGCCGACACGATCCTCAAGGTATCTGTTGAAAACAGAGGAAACATCGCTGATAGGGCTTCAGAAGTGGAGGTTGCCACTGATTGCACCCTGATGACAGTTGGTCCAGAGACAGCGGGCTTGACAAACAAAGAAATTCAACCAGGAGGAGAAATTACCGCCAACGTTGTTTTTGAGGCAGCACTGAGTCACCCCTCCAAATCCTGTGATGTCGACATTCAAGTGGTTTCACAAGGCTCTGGAGGGAGTCAAACCTCTACCGATTCTACGAGAATAGATGTTCAGGCGGCTACAGGCGATGACAAACCTAAGGGGCCTGTTGATGATGACAGCGGGACTGTTGAAGTAGTCACCACAGGGCTTCCTTCAGTCGGGGTTTTTGCAGGTGTTGTAACCCTATTTTTAGCGGCTATCAGTACTGCAAAGCAAAGAAAATGATGAATCGCCATCATCTGATCCTAAGATCGCCTTTCAGCAACCTATAACACCTCGCGAACACCGCAGTAGACCTGTCGGCCTCCTTGGGGGGCTGTGCTAGGTGCCCAACATGTCAGAAAATAGTGATGATTCGGAACGATTCAACCGAATTGTCGTATCGTCGATGGCCGTCACAGGTGTGCTCCTGCTGATTCTCCCAATGTTTTTCGTTCTGTCAAACGAAACTTACTACTCTGCCTACGTCGACGGGGGTCAAACAGATGAACAGAAGTTTGCCCAATTATCAACAATGAGATCTGACCTTATGGAAGATCTTCCCCGAGATGGAGGAGGGACCAACCTCGGCTACGACGTTGCTAATACAGTATCCACCCCAATGTTAGTCAACGATTGGAGGGACCCACATCGAAGCATGCTTGTGATAGTTGGTCCTGAAAAACCCATAGACCAAACTGAAGCTAGGGCCATTTTTGACTTTGTCACCAAATCAGGTGGAAAGGTCATTGTGGCTTCAGAAAATTCCAATGCAAATGAATTGGCATCCATGTTTGGAGTCACGTTCTTCGACGATCCTCTACACGATCAAAACCAACATTTCCTAGTCTACAATGATGATGGTGTACCCTACACTCCATCATGGAGAAATGTCTGGTCGGCTGCCACAATCAGTCAGGATGTTCGCAACATGCAACCTGCATACCTCAGCCAGGTCTGCACTGAGGGACAGATCAGGAACAATCTAATGACTAACTGCAGACTTCCTTTGATGTTCAGATCTCCCACTGGCATGAAATTTGAAGCAACAGACAGAGACGAGTTGGATCCGAGCCACAGAAGCGTCAAGATACTAGCAGAAGCATCGGAAGGCGCCTTTATTGATGTGGCAGACAGCCAAGATGCTGGCGACTACAGGAATCCCGCTCCCGGAGACTTGGCTCTGGTAATCAGGATAGATTACCCAGTTACTGCCTTTGACAAACCTCAAGAAAAACAAGGAGGATTTGCCGTTACCTCTGAAGTTGCTGAAGTTGGTGTTACTGGCAGCATTACGTTTGTATCCGACGACGAGGCATTTTCTAACATGCTCTGGGATTTAGAACAGGCTCAAACACAGGGCATCAGATCGAGCTGCGACACCGTGAACTCCTGCTGGTTGGATGAGATACCAGAAGGCCAATGGAACGGTAACTCAAATTATTTTTCAGCACTTATTTACGATATGATGGAACACAGGAACCCGGAATTATCATCTAGTTTTAGGGATGATAAGTCGCAATATCAAATTGTATTCGACGAGAGCAGGCACTCCACAGGGAGGTTGTCGGCCCCATTTGTAGAAACCATGGGAACCGTGGTCTTGCTTACATCAAACCCCTTCCTCAAATGGTTAGTTGTACTGAACGTGGGACTCCTATTGCTAGTCTCAATGATGGTAGTTCCTCAAAAAGAGAATTGGAGGCACGTGTTTGACCTCACAAGATTCAAAGAACGACCCGGTAAACTTGATCCCAGCACCTATAGAGAAAGGGTGCAACAGGCTCTATTCACAAAAATACGAGTGCATTATGACCTTACCCGCGACCAGCTGGCTCTAAAGCCACCATCAGAGGTTCAGGATATGATAAATGACCCCAAACTCGTTGAGTTGGCCTACAGCCAATCAAGAGTATACCAGTCCCAAGAATTGCGACAATTAATGATCGCCATACGTAAATGGGGTAAACCAAATTGAACGAACAGGAGTATATGAAATGTCAGAAACGCCACCGCCGCCAACAGGAGCGAAGAACAAAGGGAAGAAAACAGACAAGATCGAAGATGGATATGCCAAAAAGGCCGCTGAGGCTCGCGGAGGATCAAAGGTCAGTGATAGACTCACGGCCGTTAGCACCATAGCGAAGGCAATATCTGGGGAGGTCCAGAAGGTTATCATCGGGAAGTCTCACGTTATCGACAATGTATTGATTAACATTCTCTCTAACGGAAACCTGTTATTCGAAGATTATCCAGGTCTCGCAAAAACACTCATGACAAACACTTTCGCGGACGCACTGGGATGTGATTTTAAAAGAGTTCAATTTACTCCCGATCTTTTACCAGCAGACATAACTGGAACAAACATCTATGACGCTAAAAAGGGCGAATTCACATTCAAACCAGGCCCTATTTTCTGCAACTTACTGCTATCGGACGAAATTAATAGAGCGCCACCAAAGACTCAGGCCGCACTACTGGAAGCAATGCAAGAAAAGCAGGTTACTATCGGCACTGTTACCCACAAACTACCTGCACCATTCTTGACCATGGCGACCCAGAACCCCGTTGAGCAGGAAGGGACCTATCCTTTGCCAGAGGCGCAACTTGACAGGTTCATGTTCAAAATGAGCGTGGGTTACCCTGACCGCGGTGATGAAGATGAGATTCTTGCGAGAAGAATCGAACGCAAGAAAGACGATGTCGATGTTGAAGTCATAACCGACCCCTCCAGAGTTGTCGCAATGCAAGAGGCCATCGAGGATGTATACGTCGATCCCGCTGTCAGGATGTACATGGTTGAGGTAGTTGCAAGAACCCGCGAGGACCCGAGAGTTCTCGTTGGTTCATCTCCCAGAGGATCCCAAGCCTTGCTGAAGACCTCGAGAGCCGCAGCTGCCATGCGAGGGAGGGATTTTGTCACACCTGACGATGTCAAGGCAGTTGCTACCCTCGCAGTTTCACATAGGCTTATCCTCAAACCTGAGCATCAGATCAAGGGATTGGAGAACGAAGAGGTCGTGAGGGATATCCTTAATCAGGTTCCGGTGCCGACTGTTTGAATCATTTTAGGTTATGAAAAGGAGGGATTACGCTGGCGTGGAGCAGAAAGTCTGCTATGTTTGCATCGCTAGCAATAGGTTTGTATCTGCTTGGTCTTGTCCTTAGAAATCAACAGCTTGTCACTGTGGCCGTGGTTCTGCTCTCTTTCTTGACGTATGCAGCATTCAGAACTAGCCATGCAGATGTTGCCTCATCTGGGAGGCGATTAGAGGAAAATAAGTCCGATGAGGGTATTCAACTAGGAGGCATATCAGCACTGAGAAAGGTATCATCTTCCAGAGTCTTTGAGGATGGGGAAATAGATGTAGTCTTGAGGATACAAAATAGGACTCCCCTCCCCAAGATAATTGAAGTCAGGGACAGAGTGCCCGAAGTGATGAGGATAAAGAAAGGCGCGAACTACGTCTTGATGGAGCTCGGAGGCAGGAGAGAGACTGAGATATCCTACACCATTGAAGCTCCTCTGCGCGGTTTCTACACGATCGGCCCGGTCTGCGTAAGGGTACAGGACACATTCGGCTTATTCCATAACGAAAGAGAGATACAACTCTATGATGATTTCCTGGTGTTCCCTAAAATGGAGGACATAAAGGACGCGATGATTAAGAGTAAAGTGCCAAAGATTTTCACAGGGGCAGTTAATATTAGGAATCCCGGTGAAGGTTCGAACTTTTACAACCTGAGAGAGTACATACCGGGAGATCCCATGAAAAAGGTGAATTGGAATGCCACAGCCAGGAGTGGCGGGAAAATGATGGTGAACGAATACGAAAGGGATGCTGTTAGCGACATCATACTTATTGTGGATAGTAGGGCAATCAGTGAAACCGGGCCCGTAAGCAGGAATTCTCTTGTTTACAGCACAAGAGCCGCGGCCAGCCTGGCTCAACACTTTCTATCGAGGAGAGATTCTGTGGGACTTGTCACATACGGCGATGAAATAATATCAGTAGACAGGGACACAGGAAAGAAGCAACTCTACGTAATTTTAACTAAATTGGCAGGTGCTGTTGCGAAAGGCAATACGCCATTGAGAATAGTGACTAACAGGTTGATGCCCCACATAAATAGGGGTAGTCCGATTATCATTATGAGTCCGTTGGAAGACGATCCGACAATCATCGACGCCGTCAGAGATCTTAGGGCGAGGAACTTCATGGTCACAATTCTGTCCCCCAGCAGCATAGAGTTTGAGTTTGATGCTAGGAGATTGGATTCCGTGGGTTATGAGCTGCTCAAAACAGAACGCGACATTTTGATGTCAGAAATAAGGGGCCTAGGTGCTAATGTCATGGATTGGGAACCAGACATGATGCTGGTTACTGCACTGGCAGGAGCAAGAGGTTACTGAGGTGATGATTTGGTAGAGAAGGAGGGTAAAGACACATCTCACCTCTATGATGGCAAGAGTGTGCGTTCATCCGCTCCCAGCAGGAAGAAGGCTGCTGGGAGAGTTACGCAATCCATTTCCATACCAAAAGACGCTATTCCGGAAACCAATGTTCCAACTTGGGTAGAGTCATTTTTCGGAGGCCCCCTCGTGCCCTCTGTCAGATTTCTGAGCCCGAACAAAACAGTCGTAAGGTTGCAAACTGCATCGATCACAGTATTGTTGTTGTTAGGTCTCGTGACATTTGTTATAACTCCAGCCTCGGGAACTGCCTGGTTTTGGCTTGCAAACCTCCTCGGAGTTCCATTTTTCAGTGGCCTGATACATTACCTTCTGTTAATCGGCGGGCTGGTTACAGGAGCATATGGGATACTTCAAAGAGACCAGCGCATGATCCTTATTTCCCAAGTGGCCATTATCCTGGTAACCATCAGGTTTGCAGGTAGCAAGGTCGAATTTGCAATGGATTCTTTGGACATAAGCAGTGAATTTATTCAGAAGTTGATGCTAATATTCTATGCGACATTCTTGGTGATGTACATCGAATTATCATCTGGAGTCATTCGTTTTTCAATGCTAGATACATCCATTCGAACACGTGAAGTGTACGTCATGGGACAGGAAAATATCGTTCAAAGATACAACAGATCGCTTGCCACGACCCCCATTATCGCTGCATTCGTCGCATTGGTAACCCTATTGATAAACGTCATAATTCCGGCTTTGATCGGTATTTTTGACGAAGTTTCGTCCAACAGGCTCAGTGAAAGTGTCGAGTTGACTAGCGTTTATGGGGTTGCTCTGGGTACTGCCATGGTATTCGGAATCATTGCTATTTCGTTCACAATCAACCTACCTGCCAGGATACAAAAATTTCAGGAAAGGCGCGCGAACTGATCCTCGTTCACGCTTCTGTGCTAGTTGGCTGGAAACCATTGACCTCGTACGCGATGAGTGTTACAGGCCTCTAAAGACCACGAGAATTCAATTCTGCCATGGAAAGTAAGTCGGCGATAACAAGTATTGCGGAGGCTTCGACCACAGGGACAGCGCGAGGGCCGATTACGGGGTCGTGTCGTCCTTTTATTTGGAGTTCCCGTTTCTGCCCACTTGGTAGGTGGAGTGTTGATTGGGATTTGGCAATGCTACTTGGTGGTTTGAAATGAACTATGATTCTTAACGGCGCTCCAGTAGACCTCCCTCCGAGCGCACCATCCGGTTCTTGTTCTGTTCTTGATTCTGGCATAATTCTGCCTTCATCAATAGACCAAACGTCGTTGTGAACCGATCCCTTCATTCTTGACGATTTGAAGCCCTTGCTGAACTCAATTGCTCTAGCGCCCGGTATTGCCATCATTGCACGCGCCAGTGCGGGTTCCAAGCCATTAAACCAAGGTTCTCCAGTCCCGATAGGTAGATCTCGTATGACGCACTCAACAGAGGAGCCGATAGAATCTAGTTCCCTTCGCTTGACATTTATGAGGTCTCTGAATTGCAACGCGGCATCAGGATCATGACAATTTAAAGCAACCATATCCGTTGATTCCTCACGGTCATGTGAATTGATGTTAAGTATCGATTTTGCACTTAAATCCCCAACTGAATGCAGACCTGCCTCGACCGATATACCTTGCTTCGAAATTAATTGCCGGACCTGACTGGCCGCCGCGACCAAGCCGAGGGTTAATCGTGCAGACTGGGAGCCTCCTCCACGAAGGTCGGTAGATCCCTTTGACCGTTCGATCTCCACCATATCAGCATGCCCAGGCCTCGGATGATCCGGCAGGAAGTCATATTCTTTTGACCTCGCATCATTATTTCTTGCCACAAACAGGATTGGCCAACCAGTAGCAAGCCCATTGTACACTCCGGAAAGTAACTCGCATTCATCCAATTCAATCCGACCTGTCATGCCCTTTTTTCCAGGCCTCCTTTTTTCTATCTCTTGAATCATAAGTTCATAATCGATTGGCGTGCCTGCCGGAACTCCCTCAAGTAGAGCGCCCACGCATGAGCCGTGGCTCTCGCCGAAGAGAGTAACGCGGATTCTGTCTCCCAGTGACATTCCCATCGTTATTCCTCCTCAGGTGGGTGCTGAAGGACCTTTGTGGTGATTCTTTTCGATGATTCTGAGATTATTTGATCCAGAATTTCTGATTGCGCCTCGTTGTGAAGTATAGCGATACACGGGCCAGATCCCGTCAATGTTGCCGTTAGGCCATTTGAATGCAAAGAAGTCAGAATGTGAGTTGCCTCAGAGTCCATCGTTGATTTAGCGACTGCGAGTCCATTTATTCTCATGGCCTTATCAATATCCCCTGAGACTAAAGCATTTTTCGCAGCTAGAAAATCCGACTTGTTAACCGCGAATTCTGACACATTGGGTAAATTCGATCTATGGCCTCTCAGAATGATGGTACATAATTTTGATTCCATCTGGAAGTGCGCAACTGGGTGAGATGGTTGATCTGATTTGGCGTCTATGATTGCGGTGTTGTATCCTAAGGCCGCCCAATTATCATCAAATGATCCTGTCATAGAACATCCGCTCATTATCTGCATTTTTGCCGCAATATCAACCACTTCATAGTCAGTAAATTGGAGGGCAAGTTTTTCTGAAACTGCTCGAAGTGCACTTACACATGCTGCAGAAGATGACTTAAGACCCATTGATCTTGGTATATCACTTTTCAGCGACACTCCTAATTTGTGATGGATTTTAGCCCCAGTTGTCTCTTCAATTGCACGAGGTAATTGCTTTAACAGGCCATTTGGATCCTCGTACTCCCCAGGCCAACTTGAGGATACCTCTGCGTTACAAGTCAAATCCAAGGGCAGGGAGCAGCCCCATCCGCACCCGGCAGCATGGAGGATACTGACGCCCCCATATCCGATGTTCCCAACCTCTGAGATCATCTTTCAATCATCGTCCCTTGTAACCCTCGGCCTATATGCCTCATTTGACCATCCAGCCTAGTGAGTACTTTGTCTCCAACTTTCACTTCGGTTGTGGATATCGTCCCTTTTTCGCCTATCATTCGGATTGTTTCTGCTTGTTGCAAGATTATTTGTCCGTTAATTTCACCGCATCGATAGTTTATCATTACGAATGGGCGACGTTCAATCTTAAGACGTCCTATAACCGAGCCTCTTACATCCCCATTGGAATTGACCACAGCAATTCTTTCTCCGGATTTAAGTTCTGAGAGATACTTCGTCCGTCCGTCGGCCATAAGGCAATAGGAATGGATTGAACCAGCATTCACCCGGAATGGTCGAACTGGCACATATTGTGAGGGTACAGTCTCTCCGTGGATAAACATAAGAGCATTTGCGAGGGATCCAATGAGCATCCCCTCACGGTTTTCCATGCGTTCGATTAGGTCTATGCAAACCCTTTCACCAACACCGACTTGCCTAACCTCTGTGACTTCCGAGTATGAGAGCGGGGGTCTTTCGTATTCTTCCTCAACTTCTGATTTCACTTTGTTCTCGATTTCTGCGTGGACGGCCTTGATCATGGCTATGTTTGGAGGCACCATTATTGCATCAACTCCGTGTTCAAGAGCATGAAATACCCCATTCAGATCCTTCTCTGATGAGACAGCCGCGGCTATTTTTGTTCCCGTCCCAAATGAATACGATATTATGTTCTCTAGAGGAATCATAGTCCAGTCCATACACTCTACCAGGATCCATTCCACGGTACCTATATGCGAAATCGCTTCATTCTGACCTTCGGGTCCTTCTATCAGTACATGGGCAACTTCTCCTGTGGGACCTCTCCATTCCCTAAGAATCCCATATTTCTTCTTCGTTTCATCTCCTCTGAGTAAGCCGGAATTCCTAACATCTACCCATAATTCCACGGGTATTCACCTCATCATTTCCATTGCCTGAGAGGCATTTTTACCTTCATGAACAACTGCCCTCAAAGCCCTAATGCGGTCAGACCTGTTGGGTTTGGAGAAAATTTGCCTTCCCATACAAACTCCTGCCCCACCCGCTTCAATTGATTTTTCAACGATCTCTAGGATCTCCTGGAAGGGCTTGTCGTTTGAGCCTCCAGCGATAAGGACCGGTATTGGGACCGCTGAGCATACTTGATTGAACGACTCCTGACTGCCTGTCCAAGGAACTTTAGCCACATGACATCCAATCTCCCATGCAAGTCTGGCTGCGTGAGCTGTCCCATTCGTCATGTCATTATCAATTGGAATCAGATTGGGCCCCCGTGGGTAGACCATGCCCAGAACGGGAAGGTTATGATCCAGCGCGGCGGATGTTAGATTGCCGCCAGAGTTGATCATCCTCGATTCTGATGGGTCTCCAAGATTTATTTGGAAGGACAGTGCTGCAGCACCTCTTTTTTTGGCCTCTTCGGCGTTCGCAATTGCAATCTTGTTGTCAGAATCCAATCCAGCATGTATGGTAGAAGCAGATGTGTGCATTACAAACTTTGGCCATGGCGCGCGTGAAGTTTGGTAGGATAAGAAACCCTTGTGAAGTACTATTGCGTCTGCTCCTGCATCAATGCATTCATCAACTACAGAATTGTAATCTTCTAGACCCTTTACTGGGTATGATGTCAGCCCGTGATCCATAGGGACCCATACCCCTCGCCCTTCTGGCAGGAGCAATGAGAGGGCATCCGCGGTTGTAGTTGCCATAGTATGGCCTAGAGGCCCCCATGTTTGAATTAATGCTCTTAATCGTGGAAATCCACAACTACGGGGGCGTGATCAGAAATCACCAGCCCGCCCTCCCTGATTATCTCTGCAGTTTCAAACATCGAAGATGCAGCACGATTGGCCAAAATGTAATCTATTCTCCAGCCCCTGTTTAATTCCCTGGCTCTTCCCCGATTGGACCACCAAGAGTATGGCCCCTTGGTATCTCCGTAATGCTCTCTGACGAGATCTCGCCACCCCAAATCAAGAAGTCTGTCGAACCAATTTCTCTCGTGATCCAAGAAACCGGATGTCTTTCGATTGCCGCGAGGGTCCCAAATATCATTTTCAGTATGTGCCACATTCAAATCCCCGCAAAGCAGAGCAGGTCCCGAATAATTGAGGTACTTTATACTCCAAGACAACATATCCTCCAACCACTGATCCTTGTATTTCTGTCGTTCAACTCTTGATGAACCATTTGGCAAATACATGTTTATACATAGAAAATTCGAGTGCTTAGTGACCAACACTCTGCCTTCTGGATCCCTTTCCGAATCAAGTTCTGTATCTATTCCCCTCTCAATCTCCTCAGTATTAATCTTCGAGCACGTCATCACCCCAGAATAACCCTTTTTCTTAGCAGGATGCCAAATAACGTCATGTCCCTCGGGCTCGCTCCAATCCGCGGGCATCTGCTCAGGAAGTGCACGAGTCTCTTGGAACAACAAGACATCAGCGTTTATGCGATCAAGAAATGATGTTAGTCCCTTCTTATGGGCAGCGCGGAGTCCATTCAAGTTCCAAGTTACAACCCTCACAGACTCACCTCAGTGTGACAGGTCTTTGACCTTAGCCACGAGGTCCATCCTAGTTATTCTGAATATGCCGATGGGAACCATGGCTACCGAGATTGCAAGGACGATTCCTATCAGTTGATAGGCGACCTCTGGAACCAGTGTTACTGGGAAATAGAATTGCCATGTGGAAAAAGACGCAGCCAGCCCAACCGCCCCAGCGAAAGCAAAACAAACACCGATGAACCCCCCAATTAGCCCGATGATTAGGCTCTCTGCCAATAGCATCCCTCCCAAACTGAATCTTGAGGCTCCAAGGACTCTGAGTGTTGCGAGTTCAAAGTCTCTCTCTGCAATGTTCATGACCATTGTATTGAACATAACCGCAAGTGTGAAGAGGACTCCTAAGCCCATAACTGCGTTCAAAAACTGGGTTTGTTGGTTCAATAGGTCTTCAACTCCATCCACCAGATCCTCTCGATCCAATATGCCAGCAGACATTTCCGCCAGTCTTTCATTTTCTGAAACCCCATCGGGCAATTGCAGGTACAAAGAAGTGGCATTCAATCCTGATATCTCGGAGAGATCTGGATGCGTGAAATACATTGTTCTAGAGAATTCCCCCCCTGTAGTGCCGCTGATCAATACTTCGATTTCTGTCGCGCCGATCTTAACATAATAGGGTTCACCGAGATCCCATCCTAACATCCTGAGTGATCCCTCATCCATCATTACTTCGATAGGTTGTTGTTTTGGAGAAGGCGGTTCCCCATCCGTGATCTCCACTGATCTCATTGACGAGCCTTGAGTGTAATTTGCGAGTGCTATTGCAGAAAAAGCACGTTCGGAGCCAGAGTCGTCCAAGAGAGTCCCAGAAGATATCTCAATTATTGATTCGTATTCTGCGCCTACCTGATCTGCCCATTGAATGATATCATTCTCGCCACCTGGAACGATGAATGCCTGCTTATCCCATGTCTGATCATCACTCAGACCTCCCAAGACGCTGTCCTTGAGTGCGACCGTCATCATTTGTATCGAACCAGCGAGCATGAGAGATATTCCTACTGCAATCAGTGTCATCCCCAGACGAGTCGGCTTTCTCAAGCTGGATCTTATTGATAGACCCAGCCTTGCTGGCATCCAACCGGTTATTGATTGTAGAAATCTAGAGCCCACCTGGATGTCGGTACGGCCGCTGAGTATTTCCAGAGGGTCTATTCTAGTCGCTCTCCATGCTGGAACGACGCCTGATACAATTACAATACCCATGGTTACTCCGAGAATTGAAGAGTAGGTTTCGAAGGAAACATCCCTATCGATTATGGGCAGGCCCACTATACTTTCGTAAAAATCTAACATAGCATCTACTCCATAAGGACTAGCCAATGCCCCAATCAGACATGAGGGGGCACCTATAACCACAGGCGCGATAAGATACCCCTGCATTATCGAAGTTCTGGGCACGCCCAACGTCCGGAGTATCGCAATTTCTCGAGATTGGCTCTGAACCAACCTCTGGAGGCTCAACGCGATGGTTATTGCAGCAATTGATTGGATCAAAATTGTGAAAGGAGTGGCAAACCTTTGAGACGATTCCAAATCTTGTCTCATCAACTCAACCTGTTCATTCTGACCTCTGTCTCTAATCCTTCCATCGACTCCGGCTTCAAGCATGGATGATTCAATTAATTCTTTCATCTCATCCATGACTTCTCCCTCGTACCTATCTGTGGTGGGTAGATCATATTCTGGGATGCCATCTATGTCAATCATAATCGTGTTAGAGGACCCGACTATGTTTCCTGTAAGGCGAGCCATGCCCAGATCTGAGACATATCCAACAGCGTAGTCTCCATCCTCAGGCGGGAATATCGAACCCTCTGGTGCTAGGAAAACGTGTAATGGGTGATATGCCTTGCCAACGACCAAGAATTCATGACTGCCATTCCCGACTCCGACCCTCACAAGGTCCCCCAATTCTAGGGATAAGGCCTCAGTGACATGGGCATCAATGACTATTTCATTCTCAGTGACCGCAGGAGCTCCTTCTGTATACCCGCTGGGAAACCAATTTCTATCGATGTCAGCTTCCGGGTGAATTCCGTGAATCAATGAGGTTACGATTCTCTCGTTATTCTGGTCTTTATGAAAGAGGACTCCCTGCTGGATAATTCTGCCTTCACATCCGTCCACGGCCGGTAGATTATTGTTCCAATTGCTTTCCAAGCTTGAACAAAAAATAGACAATTGATCAGGAGTCCAGACTTGGGTCTTGTTGTCTATCCATATGTCTGCGAGGTTGCTACCGGAGTCCGTATCCTCGTACAAAGATTCGTACATTGGACCAAGATTTGATGAGTACCCACTAAATGTTATACCCGAAAAAACTCCCACAAAAATCATTCCAAAAACAGCAATTAACCTTAATTTAGAGCCCCAAAGGCTCCTCATAAGTCGCCTATTCAACAGATTATTCCCCGAGGTGGCTCTGCGAAAAATCCGAGTAGAGTATTTCCGAACCATAGTCTCGCCCTGCTATTATTAACCAGAGGTTTTTACGATCTCGTTGGATATAATTCTACCACTGTCAATCCTGATGATGCGAGTGGCATATTTCACCAATGATTCATCATGAGTTACAAAGACTGCAGTGATATTCTCTTGATCACAAGCCTGAACGAGTATTTCCATCACCTTGCTGGAGGTCAGAGTGTCTAGATTACCAGTTAACTCGTCTCCTAGCAATAATGCAGGTCTCTTGGCCAAGCTGCGAGCGATTGCAACTCGTTGTTGTTGGCCCCCACTTATCTCTCCTGGGAACCTGTTCCTTTCTTCATAGAGGCCAACAAGGGCGAGTAGTTCTTGAGCTCGTTGTGGATCTTTTTTTCCTGAAAGTTCTTGAATCAATACTATGTTCTCGAGAATTGTCAGATCTTGTAGAAGATTGAAGAATTGGAAAACGTACCCTATATTCTCCCTCCTGAATGAGGTCATTTTTTCCGAATCGCTTCTTGGCACTTGTTTTCCTTTGAATCTGTAGTTTCCTTTAGTCGGGCTATCAAGCGCTGACAGGCAATTTAGAAGGGTAGTCTTACCTGAACCAGATGGGCCGAGCAAAATTACCCTCTCTCCCTGCTCTATCTGGAGATTCACACCATCAAGGGCCTTAACAACGCCTGCTGGTGTCTCATAGTGCCTTTCCAATGAAGAGATATCTATGATCATGTATGGAATTCATCCGCTGACAGTTTTTGAAATTAATTGATAGAGACCTTATTGAAGAATGCCATCGATTCACGGAAAAGCTCCTCTCTTCTCAATCGCTTATTTCTTCGCAGATGGAAGAACGTGAACAAAAATACTAGGCCGATCAGAAAGGGGATCAGTACTTCGGCCTGATAGCGCTCCATAAATTCAATAATTCCCCTCGCTGTATAGGCCCAGGTGATGGATGCGGCGGTCCCGCCTAGTGTACATGCGAATAACACTCTTTCAAACCTCATTCTCGCCACAAGCCCTAGCATTGCTCCAACAAGGACCCCGCTGGCCATGAACGGTATCCAAACGAAAACAATCAACCCCCAGAATCCATATTTGTCTATCCTCTTTCTATTCCTTTGGGCGACATACTCTACGCTGGACAAGATGTCTCCCCCAACGGTTTGCAATAGTGTCCCAGTTATTCCGTGCTGTTTTGCGACTAGCGCCTCTCCTGTGAAATTAGAACCGCCTTGCTCGACGCGTCCCGCGACCGCCTGATCTGCTAAAGTACGCCTCAGGTTTCTGGCACTCACGACTACTTTTCTATCATCGAGTAAAGAACCAAGACCGTTCTCGAGGCGTTCTGATAGGCTCTCCTCGATTTCTATGAAATTCCGTGGGAACATGAAGTAGCTGAACCGCATTCGGGGGCGATAAATCATTCTTACATAAACCGCAGCATGGTCCGCGGACACCAATGTCCCCTCATCAACAAGATCGTATTGATCCAACAGTGCCTTAATCACAGGACGCGCTGTGTCTTCAATTGTCCCAATCAGAGATATTGATTCGAAGAAAGGGCGGTAATCCCCGTCTACATTCTCAGGGTTAAAACCCTGCATGCCGAATTTACTGGTCAGGACGATTGATTCCTCCACTCTAGCCTGGCTCACCGACTGAACTCTTAGTTGGAGCGGCCTCATTTCCCCGAAAATCGAAAATTCTGACAATAGGTCCCTCATCAATATTGATCTGACGTCAGTTTTGGTCATTATGCTCCGACTGTCTGTGACGTAGGGTACGAACACATCTATCGAGATTGAACGTTCTTGCATTCTAAGTAGATCGAAATCAATTTTTATTGATGCTTCATTTTGCGAGTTTTCCAGAACCCTGACAATGAGTCTCCTAACCTGTCTTTCATTGAGCGCCTCCTCAGCCTCTCTATGGTACATCTTGTGCATCAACGGATATTGGATATACAGGAACACTATGGACATCCCGAGTGAAACGAATGCCATCCACCAAGCAGGTACTCCACCGCTTCCGCCTGTAAGCATCGCAGTTTCACGTCCTCCGGCCCATTCTGCTGCCATGAGTATCCAACCCCACTCCCCAAGATCTCTGAAGGTCATGCAAGCTCTGGGCCCGGATTCTTTGATGTCTATCTCGATTACATCGCCATCTGAGAAAAATCCCATTTTTTGCTTTTGATCCACGTCTATCTCAAATTCTTGAGAATATATCTCCGGGGAATATTCCAATACGTGGGAATCATTAGAATCGATATGAGATGTAATATTCCTTATGGAGACCAGAATTCTCTGTTCCCCGCGATACATTTCCTCCCCGTCAATGGTGGACGACAGGTCCCCAAATCCACGAATTAGATGTTCTACATTCTTACCGTTTATGTCAGTGAAGTATATAGCTAGCCCGGTATCAATATCAGGGACATTGTAGGAGCGGATCTTCAAATCTTGATGGTCGGGGTACACAGATAGCCATATTCTTCCCTGTTTGTCGATGCATTCTCCTCCGTTGTCCAATGGGGTTTTAGACAGAGTTTGATCGATGACCACCGAATCTTCCGCTAGGATCCCTGTGCTTGCAGTGGCAATTAACAAAAGGAAGAATCCACCGAATACAACGCCAAAGAGAAGAACGTAGTCTTCGACAGCCCAGCGGAAGAATCGGGTGTCCCCAAGACGCCTTTCTCTAATTGAGTCCAGTTCCCTATCCAGCCGGCCTTTCTCAGCTTCGGAAAAAAGATGGGATACATCGTTGATGTCGACCTTCCCATCCTTGTTAAAATCCAAAGCTTGGGCCGATCCATCGGATGGCATGACACGCCATGAGGTGGGTACTTCATCAAGCCGTTGGCTTATTTTCGATGGTTGTGGAAAAGAATTGGTGCAGGGGACAGGATTCGAACCTGCGAAGCACTACGCACTGGGACCTAAACCCAGCCCCTTTGACCGCTCGGGAACCCCTGCTGTTGATTGGCCGAGCCACGCACTATATTTTACGATGCCGCGAGGTTTGGCCGCAAACAACCCCCTAATCATCGATTGTTCAGAAAACAACGGGCGTAGATAAGAATGTTTTTTATGGAAATCAGCAATTTAACCGCGGCTACATAATTGGCGTCACGTGATGTGAAACCCCCACCAAGGTCATAACTCAACCGCACCGCGAACGGACATCACGGTGGCTCCATGGCTCGCATTGGAATTTTTGGCATGGGTAACTGGGGGACTGCTCTCGCCAAGATATGGAGTGAGGATGGGCATACAGTCACGGGCTGGACTGTAGAGAACGATGTCTATGAATCTCTAATGATTGATTCAACGAATCATAAGTATCTGCCTAATGTCGTAATGCCAGACATACAGGCCACTATGGCTCACGAGGATATTTTGAATGGTTCAGAAATTCTGGTTTTTGCTCTTCCCAGCGGAGTAATCCTGGAGGTTATTGATTTGATCCTTCCCGGACTGCGTCCTTCGCATGTCATTCTGGACCTTGCCAAGGGGTTGGCGCCGGAGGAAGCTAGTCGGGATGGTATGATTTCAAATGCCATTGAACAGAGGCTGAGATCCGTAGGAAAATCAAACCCTGTTGTCGTATTAACGGGTCCTACCATAGCTCCCGAGGTAGCGAGAGGGGTGATAACCAGTGCCCTTGTTGCTTGTGATGATGACTCCGTAGCTGAAAGGATTGCCCAGAGGCTTTCAACCAAGACCCTGATATTAACATCCGCAGATGATCCGACGGGGGCTGAATTATGGGGCGCCTACAAGAATACTGTCGCTCTTGCTTGCGGATTAGTAGATGGTTTGAGAGAATCCATTGGCGGCGATAACCTCAAGGCGGCCTTAGTACAGTCTGGATTCAACGAAGGTCGATATCTGTTGTCAAAGATGGGTGCGAGCCCTGAGACTGCTTTTGGTCCGGCCGGACTAGGAGATCTGTACGTCACCTCAACAAGCCCGAGAAGTAGGAATAGGACGCTCGGAGAGAAGTTGGGACAGGGTAAGAATCTTGAACAAGCCCTTTCTGAAATGACAATGGTTGCTGAAGGTGTACGTGCTGCAAGGATGTTCTCGGAAACCGCATCAAAAAACAACTGGGAAGTCCCATTCCTAGGTGCTTTGTGTGACCTCCTAGATGGCGAAATTACCGCCGAAGAGTCAGTTAGAAGGATGGTAGAATCCATTCAATGATTCCTTTGTTTATTGGCCAGGGAGAAATACTCCCAACCACGTTGGTCTTTTTTGTGACCTCTCATCGTTGAAGAAGGACCTAATATAAACTGAAGCGGCATCAATGACCAAAACTGTTGCAAATATCAGAATAAGATATGCTAGCACCCTATCGTATACTAGGAATCCTAAGTAAAGATCTATGTAATAGCCAATCCCACCTGCTCCGACTATACCTATGACTGTTCCATGTCGAACATTGTATTCGAACATGAAAATGGCTTGGGATATCAAGTCGTTCGCGGACTCCGGGATTACGATGTTCAATGCCTTGTCGACCCCAGAGAGACCTGCTGCGTCGGCTGCTTCCAAAGGAGTATTATTCATTCCTTCAATTGCCTCATATTGTAGTTTACCAAGGTACCCAACGGTGTACACCGTCATGGCAAAAATTCCAGATACAGGGCCCATCCCAATGAGGATCACGAAGAATATTGCCCAGATCAAAGAAGGTAGGCTTCTCAGGGACGCTAACAGGAGCCTGGCAAAGGTGGATACTGCCAAAGGGCTGATGTTTCGAGCGGCTAACAAAGCCAGGGGTAATGAAAATGTCATACCAAATACTGTAGAAACGAAAGCAATTTGAAGAGTCTCAGTCATGCCGATCCAAGCAGTGGAGCATGTTACTTCCAGCCATTCAGGCGCCTCGCATTGAGGGTAAGCCCGTGGCTTGAATACGCTCCAATCTGGTGGCCATAGTGATTGGTAGAAGAAAGTCTTCAGATTGTCCAAACCGTTTGCAGCTCTTCCCCAATCATCAACTGCATGGTTCATCACGAAAACTGCGGAGAAAAACAGCATCAGGAAATAAAAACCCGGATGAACCCTGATTTTCTCTGTCATTTTTGTACCTCCATCATCATGGATTCCGGATTCAGAATTTTCAGCGTCCCTTCATCCATAACCATTATTTTGTCAGCAATATTGCTCGCTCTCTTCATATCGTGCTCTATTAGGATAACTGCAGCATCCGCCGACCTAGCATAGTTCACTACGGTTTCCGACACATTGGACATTGTTTCATGATCCAACTCGCTGAGAAATTCATCGGCGAGGATGACACGGGGGCTCTGTGCCAAAGTCCTAGCGGTAGCGACTCTTCTTTGTTGTCCTCCTGAAAGTCTCCTTACTGGTTCCCAAATCTTCTCAGTGAGCCCCATTTTTTCAATTGATTTCCTTGCCATTTCTTTGGCATCTTTTGAAGCGAGTACCCCCAAGAAACCGCCGTAAGTGGCCCTAGATCCAATCAGTACATTGTGAAATACGCTCGCATGTCGGACAAGTCCCAATCTTTGGGGAATGTATCCGAGATTTCCTCGATCTGGTCTTTTTGGGATTTCAGCGCCACAGACTGATATTCTTCCAGCAAGAGGTTGTACCAACCCCGCAATAGTCTTGATTAGAGTGGTTTTTCCTATACCTGAGAGGCCCGCTATGGCTATGATCTCTCCACACCTAACATTGAGTGATGAGATTTCAGCGAGTGGCGTATCTTGGCTATACCCAATCACTACCCCCTCTAATTGAACCAGAATTTGATTCGATTCCCTCCCCGGCATGTTTTTACCACTTCAAAGCCCTTATTTGGATATGGTGGATGTTTATGTTTCCCTGGATCTCTGAAATGTCTTTGAAACTATCATTTTATGTCTGATTGGAGACATAACGTGAAGTGTGAAGCCACACGCAGTACACCATATGAGTAGAACCCCTGCGGTTACAATGATGTTTCTTTTACTCATCTCGTATGTCACCTACGACTGGCCAGCAACCCCAAAATCCCTCGATGAGGATCCCGATAGGATGGAGCAGTTTGGAGGAGGCAGTACATTTGAGGCTCAATGTTCAAAGAGCTCTTTCGAGGATGTTTTTACCTATACATGGGCTGAATTCAACGTATCAGTTGCTAGTAATTGGAGAAGTGCGCAAATTGAGGCTGTGGCATGGGTGAACGGCACTATGGCGGACGATTTCAGAATATTCCTGGATGACTTACTTGCACGCTTCATCCCAAGTGGTGGTGACGGATGGCTATCATCTGATGAGAGGGAGGCAGTTCGTGCGGTTGCTGCCGACTGCGTCGAGTATACTATGACGAGAGTGGGTGTAAGGGATGGCGTGCATCACAGAGGCGGTCCGGCAGTAGATTGGCGCAACGCGACTTGGGTTGAAGATGGGGTTTCGATAGATGAATGGAACATGGTTCCAGAGAATCACGAATCTGTCAGGAGTTGCACCAACATTGGGAGTAGCCAGAATTGTTACGAGGTCCCTGTTGAGCCATCACAGTCAAGAGATTGCGACACAAACAACGAACTACAAGACGAGTGCAGAATTGAATTGATGCTTTCGGGTACTGTCGATTTGCACAATATAGAGTCAGTTGAGACTTTGACCTTGGCGATGAATGTCTCAAACATTTCAAGAGCTACATATACCGTTAATGCACCATTCGTAGACGGCATGAGGCTTGCCTTGTTTGAGGAGTGTGAGGGAAGAGATCTTTTGACCGGCGGGTCTCCTACCCCACTCAGAGGATCCTGCATAGGAGATGGATCATCCAAAGCAAGTCACCACTATGATGACCAGGGAGCAATGGTTTTGAATATCGAGCCGAATCGGGCGAGTTCCTTCTGGCCGTCAGGTGAGGATCTTTTCTTTGACTTGACGACTATCTCTCCGCCGGTCGATCAGGCGCCGATTTGGAGCTCTACATCACCTCCTGAAGGGACCATTTGGGCCTATAGTTCAAATTCGAAATATGTCGATTCAGCAGGTCTGAACATAGCCGATTGGTCTGATGTGTCCAGTTGGTTTATCGATGAGGGTCCAGTATCATCACTTGAAATAAATTGCTTTTTGGAGGAAGATTCCGACATCAACATGGTCTCTGATTCAAGGACAATAATCGCAAACATAGACGAAGAGGCCATGTCGACTTCGTTCATGTGTTCAGCTGAAGACATCTCAGGCCAATCTACGGGATTTCGAAATTTCACGGCTTTGAATGTGATTTCCTTTTCAAGGCCCGATGGCTTCAATGAAATCCACGATAATATTGAACTCATTTTTAGAAACACATCAATCCCCGAATTTTATCATGCAAAAATAGCAGATTTGGAAGTCAGAGTTGGTGTGAGCAGCCCCTTTGGGGAGCCGATTTTCTTCGATAATCCGATTGTTCTCCACGAATCTGCAGAGAGTCAGAACTTCACTGGCGAGCTGTCATTTCTTCCACCAGGAGTTGTTGAAACCTGGCTTGATTTCAGCGGCCCGGGATTCTACGAAAGAATAGAAATGTTAGATTTGGAGCTGTACAAAGTCGGAGACCCCCCTGTTCTGTCTGTCCTTGAATCAGGCTGGACTGATACATCTTGGCAGATGAGAGGCGTATTTAGCGAACCAGACGGTGAAAAGGTGTCTTTTACCATGTTCATCGACGGTATAAACATGGGTTCTGTCCAATCAACTGGAAACACGTGGTCGGTGGGCCCGGTCAACTTCGAGTTATTTGAAATCGGACCCCACACGATATCCGTGAGGGCGTGTGATGAATCTGGGCTGTGTTCTTTTATTGATATGGAGATTGATTCTACATTACCACTCGCTAAAGACGGCCACGAGTATGATGCACCGGACGACACAGACGGCGGCGGCGGAATGCTGCCCTTCCCGGTTTATTCATCGATGTGGGGAATTGTCGCGGCTGCATTCATTTATGGAAAGGGTCGGCGTGAAGGCATATGACTGTGCGAGGAAAGATCGTATCCTCCTCGCATGTTGGTGGGCTGCTGGTAGAGTTCGATTCTAGGCCACCTGGGCTTGGGTGGGATGTAAGAATTGAGGGTGGGAAGAGCATTGGAAGAGTTGACTCAGTGATAGGTAGTGTGAATTCTGGCTTGATACACGTTTCACTCACTGGACATATGGAGCCTGCTTCTGCCATTGGAGCTCCTGTGGTGATAAATCCTTTATCTCGATCTAAACCCACACAAAGGAGCCACAACAAGACACCCAGAGGTCGGTCAAAAGGAAACTTCACCACGAGGAGGAGATCAGAGAGGGGGAAGGGGGGTGAAAGGACCCTTCCAACATGGGTCTGCCAGAAATGTAGAAGTTTGAATTCCAGAACATCTAAGTGTATAGGTTGCGGTTCACCAAGAAGTTCTGCTAGACAGAATCCACCTTCCTCTGACAAAGGACCAGGAGGTAGAAAACCCCATACTAGAAATTCAAAGATGGGCCGATCAGGGCCTCAAAAGAAGGGGCGTCGAGCATCGTCGAGCAAAAAAGTTTGGAACAACGCCCGGAAAAGGAATCGCCAAAATAGTGGCAATCGGCAGTCTAGATGATTTGCCAACAGGAGCATTCATCCAAGGGACACGATTCGAACGACCAATGAGGACCCGGCAGGAAACTCTGGAATGGATTGCTGAACTGAGGGGCAATGAAGCGAGAGAGGATGTTCTCGAGTTAATAGAATCGGCTTTGAACGAGGATACTGAAAACGGCATTCTTTGGGCAGAGGCTGCAGATCTCTACCTTCCACCCAGAAGCAGGGGTAAGCCAATAGACCCTGACCTTTCCCAGTGTGCGAAGGCCCTCAGATGCCTTCGTCGCGCTGTTCAGAGCGACCCATCGATGGATGAGGCTTGGGCCTTGGGCGGACTGCTCATGGTAGACCATCTAGGAATGATGGAGGATGCATTGGAATGGTGGTCTGAATATAGCGTCATAAATCCGGACTCGCCAGTCCCCCTTGTCGAACAAGTAGCAATCATGGCGAGATACGGGGAGTTCGATAAGGCCTCGACTATAATGAATTCCATTGAGTCATTGGATAGAGAGATGCTAAGCAACTCACAAAAAAGAAGGTTAGAAGACATCAAAAGTAACATCAATAATGCAGCAAAATCAGATGAAAAGGATGTTTTTAGACCACAGGATCCAAACCACCCAAGGTGGGAAAAAATAAGCAAATATCGAAATCAGAAACCAGTGTCCCAGACATACTTTCTGTTCTTCATTGTCTCGCCGTTCGTGTTCATGATTGGATTCATAGCATCGGCAGCACTATCCCCATATGGTGCGCAAGGACAAATTGCTACATTCCTCACGATTCTCATAGCATTCTATAGCCTAACGAGAGTGTCTGAGCCACTATTCAGATGGATGAACAGGAACGCCACAGACCTAGACAGGGCACTGGATATCGAAATGGCTTCGGGTAAAACATGCATACCTGAAACTATCAGGGAAGGAAGGCTTCACAAAAAGATGCTATCATTTAGACCCCCTGCATGGCTAGAACGCCACCAAAGGATCGTCACCGACGGGCAGCGAATTTCTCGCAGATGGGCCAGTGGCTATGAACTAAAATGAGGGTTTCATTTCTTGTTCAGGTTGGCATAGTAATCTTGCGCGTACTGTCGAGCATAGTCCTCTGGATACCCTTGTCCCACCATTTGTTGGACATATGCTTCAACAGGATCTAGATCTTCTACGCCTTGGAAGCCTCTGATTTCATCCGTAATCTTGGTACTTCCTCTACCTCTCATCGCAATTGTAACTCCTGCTATAGCGAGGATTACAAGTAGTCCACCGACGATTGGTATGACCATTCCGAGACCTTGTCCCTGTGAATCGCATCCGATCGCGGATGGATCCCTTTCGCATGGATCATTACTTCTCCGTAGGAGGTATATCTCCTCGCTAGATGTTGTGGAGTACCTCAGCCCATCTCCCTCAATTACTCGGATATAGACCATGGACTGTACGCCCTCTTCTTCTGAGTACAGGTCGGAGATATCGAGGGTAATGGAGAAAGTGGATCCGTCGCCTAGAAGTCCTGTCTCGTTATACTTTCCAATCTGTTTCTGTGTGGCCTTGGGAGTCGGGGAAAGGTCTAGAATAACAGGATCAGCTAGTGCTACCTCGATTCTGACATCTGAGTTCTCAGCCCCAGAAACAACAGTTCCACTGATTGTGACTCTGTCGGAGGTCTGAGAGTCGTTGGGTTTCGGAGAGCTGAATGTAACTAGAGGTGGTTCGTCGCCGAAATCTTCACCAACTACAACAAAATACATCCTCGCCTTAGATGACGACTTTCCTGCTTTGTCGTAGACGATCAGCTCCAGTCGGATCTGGTTCTCCAAAGTTCCATCGCTGGTGATGTTTCTGAATGTGTAACTGAATGCATCCCCTCCGGCCGTTGAAGGGACATCGAACACGTGTCCGTCCAAACTCGGCTGTGAGGTTACAGGGTAGTCAAAGTAAACCCTCCATGAATACAGCTGGATTCCACTTTCGCCTTCGGGTGCGTCTGCGTCGTTACTTTCAGCGCCTGAGAATGAAAGTGTAATGTCCCCGGTGGGAGTTTGCCTGACTCGGTATATGTCCCAGTCGTTTCCTGCTACGGACTTAGTTCCATCTTGAGTGACGAACTCGTCCGTCAATTCGTCTTGGACCAATGATATCGAAGCAGTTGGATCAGACTCATCCGCGAGAGTATCGTTGGTGATGAGGCGTACATACGTCATTCTGGTGTGACCTTCTGCGTCATGGAGGTAGAGAGTTAGTAGCCACTCCGCCCCTATGAAGCAACCTGTCGATGAGAGTGTGCTGTCTACACAGAAGGAACCCAGGGTAGGTATTTCAGCCGATGTTTGGTTAACGTGGGAGAATTCTCCTGGGTCTAGTATTTCACCTTGCCATCCAGTTACTGCATCCTCGGCACCAGGCTCGAGTGTCCAATCCGCAATCAGGTCAACTGCATCTGAAACATAGCTGAATTGCAACTCAGAGTTAGATTTGATGTAGACTGTGTTGTAGGCTTTAGTGACCGTGTTGATTGACGGGGCAACTCCATTGATGGTGAGATCAAAAGTGTCTCCAGCTATTCCGAAGTCAAGTGGGTAGGGTGTCACGTCATACTGCAACATATTCGACAAAAGCGGCATGACTGGTCCGCCATATGGCTGCGAGAAGGTAGGGTTCTCTACATCCATGGTTGTCACAATCATACCTCCATTACCCCTGTTGCAAAGGCTGAGCAGGGACTGTGATCCGTATTCAACGCTACCCAGCAAACTATGGAATGTGCCAAGTGGATCGGAAATTCTGCCTCCGCATGCAGCAGGTACTTGATTTGGTAGAACTTGGGAAATGTCCAGTCCTGACATGGCGACATATTGGCCGCCATGAACTGCCTGCAGTGCAGTCAACTCGATACCGTTCAATATAGGGTGATATCTGTCGATTACTCGTACATCATCGTAATCGAATCTTATTGATGAGTTGGCAGGATTCCTCTCTTGAATGTCCATTCCGAACGGAAGATTATCCGGCATGTAGTCGTTCCTGTATGGTCCGAGATGCACCTGTAGTGTGCCACCATTAACCATGAAATCGTCCAGTACATCATTGACTGATAGCCCGTCTGGCCTAACTTCACTTAACTTCTGATAGTAGTCTCCGTAAGCGGCGTTGTAATCAGTTTGCCACGGAAGTAGTACCTTATGGTAGACATTGGTCCAATCTTCTGTGACATAGTCAGCCCATTCATCGGTTCTGAACTGAGTGTATGTCATGCCCATGGAATCTAGATCCTGTTTGACTCGTTGTAGGCGGTTTTGATCGGTTGGGTTAGAGAGGATTGCAACATCGATTTCATTCATGAAGGCGATCTCGAAGAATCTCTTGTTCCCATTCTCTGAGCTATCGGAAACCAGTTTTGCGGACCAACTGAGGTTGTAAGTCCTGCCGGTTTCCCACGAGTTGAACATGCCATTGGAACCCACCTCAACATTGGATCCGGTTGTCCAGTTGGCGAAGGTTCTTTCATGCGGAACAAGGTTAAACGGCCCGTTGTCAGAGGTTGCTTGCCATACCGTCTGGCCAGTGGTTGTGTCAACTACCGACATCGTGACTTCATAGATTCCTTCTATGACACCATTCAGTATTGGTAGTGAGAAGGTGTGTGCAGCGGTGGAACTTATTGGGTAGACGCACTTGTATGTCACATCACCGACGCAATCTAAGACATTCGGTTGCAATAGGGTGATTTCAGCACTGTCTATGCTGAATTGGACCTTGGAGAAATTGTTACTTGGATTTACTTCTTCCGCTTGGTACCATTTTTGTTCAGGATCGTTGTTATCAAAGATGGTCCTGACGTCTATCCGATAGAGTCCTGAGTCAAAGTCATGATTGCCGAGTGTAACGACCTCGCTTTCTTGGGAATCTAGCCCGTTTACCTCGACGGTATAGTTGCCATCGTCTTCGAACGTGAATTCCTCGAACCTTATGTTGTCTATGGCGAATCCTGCCAGACCCGCGTTACCGTTTACTCCGTCACCATTCGAAATGAACCTCCATGTCAATGTGACCTCGGAGTCTTCCAGAGAGGTGCACTCGTCCCTCCACTCCAACTGTTCGTCGGATGTCCTATTCTGTAGGGAAATATGTGTGAGGTCCAGCACAACGGATTTTACAATCTGCTCAGAGTCGAACCATGTGTAGTACGCCCCCTGGTCCGAGAAATCACCGAAATACTCAACCTCGTCGTAATTTAAGTCGTTATCGAAATCCTCGCATGCATGGAAGTTGGGGTCTTCTGGATTTGTTCTTTGGATTCCGTTCTCGTTCAAATCTACCCACGATCCATAGACTAATCCCTCATATGACTGTCCATTTTTCGTCCAATTAATGAATAAGGCAGCTTGATCTCTGACGGCTTGGATGTTTCCAAACTGGTCCTGTAGATAGTCCCCTTCTGCGTAGTAATCCCACGAGGCATAGGTGTAGTCCGAGTCTGTTTGGCCGACGCCAACAGGGCCGACAGTCAGAGGTTCGTTCCAATTGTCACCATACCCTACGTCTGGATCTCCCAGCCAGTAAGCCCAGTTTTTGAAGACGCCTTGGTTTTGGGGTAGAACTTGGTTTGAAGTCGTGGAATCGTCTATTCTTGTTCCGTTGTTGTCGTTGTCGTCTGACCAGATTGGGTTGATACCGGAGAAGTCCTCTATTGCAGTTAGATCTGGAAGGGCATTGAATATCTGGGCTTCAGTGGTCCAATTGGTAATTGTGTTTCCGAAATTCTGGACACGGATATCTATCGGGTATTCTGCAGAAGCGTATCTCACACCCGGCTCGAAATCGACGAATGGATCTGCGGCTAGGCCGGGATCATACAAATTTTTCACTGTCGTACGGAATTTGAGAGCGTCATTTATTGGGTCCTGATCGACAAAACCGTTGAAGTTCGTCAACGTGGTGCTGATGTAGTATGTGGTGTTGTCGACAAAGTCTGCAGAGAGTGTGATTTCTCTCTTCTCTCCTGCTGCAATCGGTTGGAAGTCGACCTGTTGAGATATTGACTGGTCCTCTCCGAATATTGTGTTTACCTTCCTAATCGAGATGTTGTCGAATGCGAAGCCATCTAGGCCTGTGTCGTATGAAGTATCCACAGTCCCCACGGATCCGTAAAGACCGCTTCTGAACCTAAATCTGAGGTCAATTATCTCGCCTGCATATGGAGTCAAATCTATTGATTCCTGAGTATTTACCACATCGTCTTCGTCTCCACCCTCTGTGTAATTCGTCCATTCTGTGACAAAATAAGGGTATATTGCGAAGTTCTTGATCTCCAACTCCGGGTCTTGATTGAGGACTAAGAGGTTGAAGTAACGATCCTGATCATAGCCACCTTGGAACCAAACTCTCTCCCATCCTCGACCTTCTGAGAATGCCTCTATTCCACATGAGTCCTCATACAGCCACCTTTCCTGAACGACATATGGCTCGGAGAGGAACAAGTTTGTGTATGCAACGCTGCAAAGTATTGAGACGTCCAAGAATGCGGCATCGGCACCTGTCAGGTCGACGTTCTGTAGAATATAGGCCTCATCCATGTTGTTGAAGTATCCGGAGTTGTTCTCTGCAGTTCCATTGTAGTCTAGGCCAGCCCACATGTAGGTTGTGGGGTTATGATCTGCTTCGTAGGTAGAGATATTTTCCGTGGTCGCGGTTGAATTCGATTCTAGGTGCCAGGAAGTCCCCGGGCCGAAATCAGAGGTGTACGAAGCTCCGGTCCATGTGCATGATGAGCAGTTGGTAGTGTCTACGTTCCCATCGAAGTCGTTTGAATAAACCAGGGTGTCTACCCCTCCGACGACTTCCCGTACTGACAAATCAAGATTTGCAGAGCCAGTCACCGAGTTGAGGCCAGTATTCATCAAGGTGACATTCACAAACCTAGTTCCTTCCCCTAGTTGTGCCGCCCCAGTGGCTGGATTAGTGGATGCTGGGGCGATTGTAAGTCCGTCGACAGCAACATCTTGGTTGTCAAGTGTCAAAACAGAAAGGAAATCTCCGGCCCCAGGCCAACCTAGACTGTCCATCCACATTGCGCCGCTACCAAATCGGTAGGAGTAATCTCTCTGTCCAATTATGATTTCCTGTGCTGTAGTGTCGTCTCCTTTCAATTGAGCAGGGACGGCAACTGTTGGTCTTCGACCGACGTCGAAGGATATGGGTGATAGGTATCCTGTGCCCTGATCGTTTGAAAGTATGATCTCGACGCTGTTTAGTTCGCGAAGATTCTCAACGGTTGTGTAGGTCTGGTTCCTCGAGGAAGAATCTTGAAGTCTGGTCAGTGTGAGTTCAGTAGGTATGAAGAAATCCATTTTACCATCCCCATTTACATCTGAGATGGTAATCGAAGCGCCCTTGTAGTTGCCCAAGTTGATGTAATTCCTCGTGTCCCAATTGGAACCTACTGATGACCTGGTTGCATAGCTTATCCTACCTTCGATACCATCGACCGCAGCGACCATGTCCACAATTCCATCATCATCTGTGTCCTCGACGTCGATCTGGAGTTCGTAACCGTGCTCGGCATCGAGTGTGAAATCGTGTACGGCTGCGGCGGCTGAACCCCCGACGTTAGGGTCCGCATAAAGTCCAGTTACGCAGTCGAACTCGAGGACCGTCATGTTGTCATAGTTGCCCACGGAGTATCCAGCACCGGGATTGAATCTCGGAGTTCTAAGGACCCATAGGTCGAGATCTTCGCATTCGCCTGGCAAGGTCTGACCGGTAAATGGATCCTCTGCAAGGTCCTCTCCCCATTGACCGAGTTCGATGTAGCTGTAGTGGCCGTACGTCGGCGCGGGTACGAGTATGGTCTGATCTGCCTGAGGCCCGGGATCTGGGCCTTTGAATATCTCAACGTAGGTCTGGCCACCGTCAGGCGTCATTGTTGCAAGGATGATGTCGTCATCACCATCATCATCGATATCCCCGATGTCCATTCCCTGGCTAAATGGGTGTGAAGGAATTTCAATGATGTCCCGACTCCATTGGTGGGTGTTCTTGTTACATTCGCCCCAGATGACCGTCAAGTTTGCCGGTCTAACGAACGTCTCTCCAACGAATCTCACGTTCTCTTGGAAATAGACGATGTCGGGCATCTGATCTCCGTCGATGTCGGCAATCTGGATTTGCTGGCTGTTGGCCGTTTGGAATATATTCTGCCGCTGGGAGTCCCCAACACCTCCGGCGATGAAGATATCCTGTCTGTCGGGGAACCCTCCTGTGCCGTCATTGAACATTGATGTTAGATAGAACCCCATGCTGCTAGAGGCCACGATATCGTTGTCCCCATCACAGTCGAGATCACCAGTATCCACGAAATGAGGGTCCCTCTGAACTGCGTATTGGGTAATCTGTGAGGCGCTAGCAGCGGGTATGAATGAAATCATGGTCATAGATACCATCATGGCCACAAGTGTGATCGCTCTGGCTCTCCTAATATCATGTCTTTTCGGCTTGGATACGCTGCGCATGACCTTGCGGAGTTGCAATGCTCTCTTATTATTTACCAAGAGATGCGCGGTTGTCGGCCCCAGTGTTATTCTCTGTATATCTGGATCCATGAAGGCGAAGGCGCATATTCGTACCCCGAATCTGTTAGGATTCTGTCCACTTTACCCGAGTTCCAAAGACGCTTTAGGGCTAGGCTTACTGAAATTTCATCCTGGTTCGTCCTATCTGAAATGAGTTTGTGGATAACATCGGGAGAGAGTGAAGAAAGCCCGTGCTCAGTAACTGCGATCGCCAAAACGAGTCTCAACCACTCTTCAGTTAGTGGGTCTGTTGAGATTGATTCAGGCGGGATTTCCGGCTCGGGCATCTCGTTGATGAACATCTTGAGTTCGTTCTCATCTAGCTTAGGAGGGTCGAACGATTCATCGTTGTCGTATGGATTGAACGACCCAATTTCCCTGATGACAGCAGGTATTTTTGTGGGGTCTGGTGGCGGCCCTGGAAGTTCCTTTTGGAAATTATCTGGATCTGCTCTAGGCCCCTCCGTTGGACCGGAAATTTTTGTCGTCCAACCACATTCACCTCCTAGTCCAAGTTGATCGGCGATGTAGTTTACCCAAGCTTCTGGCCCCTCAATGACCGCATTTACCTCGTGGACATCATTTTTGAACACAAACCTTGTTTTCATTTTTGAGCCACCTTATTTGTTCGTGAGTCCCCGGAGAACGGTTTGGAGAATTCCTCCGTTCTGGAAGTACTCTACCTCCACCGGGGTGTCGAGCCTGACATTAACCGGAAACGCAATCACATAGCCATTATCCTTCTCTGCAGTGATTGTTATTTTCTGGCCCGGGACAAGTGCCTGATGTGCAGGTATGTCGTAAGACTCCGTCCCGTCTAATCCCAGAGATTCAGGGCTATCACCCTGCTGAAAGGTCATTGGGAGAATGCCCATCCCTACGAGATTCGACCGATGGATTCTCTCGAATGATGTTGCTAGTACGGCCCTGACCCCCAACAAGAGTGGCCCTTTAGCAGCCCAGTCTCTGCTGCTACCTGTCCCATACTGGCTTCCAGCGATAACGATCAAAGGTGTGCCTTCTGATTGATATCTCATGCTTGCATCGAAAACCGTCAGGACCTCTCCCGTTGGGATGTGGGTCGTGAATCCGCCGGTAGTCTCCGGAGCGAGGGAATTTCTTATTCGGATATTTGCAAATGTGCCCCTCATCATCACTTCATGGTTGCCGCGCCTGCTTCCGTATGAGTTGAAGTCGCGAATTCCAACACCGTTCGACTCCAGGTACTTACCTGCTGGTGATGACGGAGCAAATGCACCCGCTGGACTTATGTGGTCGGTTGTGACGCTGTCTCCCAGCTTTAGGAGCACCCTCGCTTTTTTTATTGGGTTTACCGGCTCGAGTTCTTTTGGAATATCAGTCAGGAATGAGGGCCTTCTAACATAGGTTGAATTTTCATCCCACTCGTATAGCTGGGACTCCGGAGCAGGGATGGATTCCCATCGAGGCTCAGACAAGACATCTGAGTAACGATCCCTGTACATCTGTGGTGTAATCGATTTGTTTATCACCTCGCCGATTTCAATATCCGAAGGCCATAAATCTCGCAGAAATATTGGTTTTCCTGACTTGTCATGACCTAATGGATCCTTGGAGAAATCCATATCCAAGTGTCCCGCGATCGCAAACGCAACCACCAGAGGTGGACTCGCGAGATAGTTTGCCTTGACCTTAGCATGAACCCTTCCTTCGAAATTCCTATTGCCCGATAACACGCTGCCAACGACCAGATCCCCCGCGTCAATTGCGTTCTCAATTTCCTCATCGAGTGGCCCGGAGTTGCCGATACACGTCGTACACCCGTAGCCTACGGTGTTGAAGCCCAACTCAGCCAGGTCATCATCGAGCCCGGCGGCCTCAAGATATTCAGTCACTACGCGAGATCCAGGGGCAAGACTGGGCTTTACCCAGGGTTTTATCGTCAATCCTGCCATGATCGCATTTCTGGCAAGTAGGCCTGCTCCCACCATCACCGAAGGGTTGCTTGTGTTGGTGCAACTGGTTATTGCGGCGATCACCACAGAACCATGATTCAGACTGGCATTTCGGCTGGGTAGGAATTCTTCGTTCGTTACGTCTTCTTTACTCACACCATGCCCAGAATGGCCCGGTGGTGCTGTCAAAGATTGCCTCCAGTGATCGCTCATCTTCGATAGTTCTACCCTATCTTGAGGCCTCTTGGGACCGGCCATTGAGGATTCCACAGTGGAAAGGTCAAGTTTCAGCGTGGATGTGAAGAGTGGTGGCCTGGACGAGTCGTCCCTGAACAAGAAGTTGGATGTCAGATATTCTCGGATGTCCTTTACAGATGCGGACTCCCTGCCAGAAGAAAGCAGATATTCCATTGTAATCTCGTCTGGTGGAAAGAAACCACAGGTTGCGCCGTATTCTGGTGCCATGTTTGCAATTGTAGCTCTGTCCGGCAGGCTCAGTCCGCCCAATCCTGAGCCAAAGAATTCGACGAATCTACCCACCACGCCGTGTTCTCTCAACATCTCGACGATCGTCAGGGCCATGTCGGTTGCAGTTACGCCAGGACTCAAAGATCCTGTTAGTTCCATGCCTACCACCTCTGGCAAGAGCATGTATATCGGTTGGCCCAACATAACCGCTTCCGCCTCGATTCCACCTACACCCCAACCCAGAACACCTAGGCCGTTTATCATGGTAGTGTGACTGTCTGTACCAACTAGCGAATCAGGTAGCCAAATACCATTTTCTTCTCTGGCGACAGATGCTATCCACTCTAGATTTACTTGATGTACTATACCTCTGCCTGGCGGGACAGCTCTGAAATTATCAAAGGATGATTGCCCCCACTTCAAAAACGAGTACCTCTCCATGTTCCTGCGATATTCGAACTCTAGGTTTCGTTCCAAGGCGTCGGGGATGAGTCCTGAGGCATCCACCTGTATGCTGTGATCGATGACCAAGTCTACGGGAACCTTTGGATTAACTTTGGAGGCATCGCCCCCCATCTCCACGATGGCATCCCTCATGGCAGCTATGTCAACGACGGCGGGGACGCCTGTGAAATCCTGCAGCAATACACGGCTTGGACGGTACGGAATCTCAGTCCTTTCACAACCTGGAGCCCAAGATGCGATATTCACCACATCCTCCTCCTTAATCAAGTGACCATCGCACATTCTCAGAGCAGATTCAAGGAGGATTCTGATAGTGTAAGGCAAATTTTCAATCTGGCAAAGCCCATTGTCCTCGAGTGCTTTGATTGCGGCGAAATGACCTGTGGCACCACTGGTCATCCTAAACTGCCCTAACGAGTCAAATGGCAGACTGTCGTCCATCGGTATTCCCTCTGCATGGGGGGCAATTGAAGATGCCGGGCCCAAGGGACCTCTCACAGTAATGTTACGGACTCCAAATTCACAGGGTCTGACGGACGATCGTTACTTCCGGTTTGGACTTGGCTAATGCTCGTCACCACCTCACATCCGGATGTGATGGTTCCGAAGACTGTATGAACACCATCCAGGTGGCTCGGGGTACTGTCCTGAGGTATCAAAAAGAATTGGCTTCCGCCTGTGTGAGGGGCACTGGTTTTTGCCATTGAAATTGTGCATGGGTCGTGTTTCAAACCATTATTCGCCTCATCAGGGAGTGTGTAACTCGTCTCCGAGCAGTCTTGGGGATTGCTGTACTCCTGCCCGTTGCAGTAACCGTAGAAGTCAGCAGCATAGCCCCCGGTCCCATCTGAGTTCTGGAAATCACCGCCCTGAATCATGAAATTATCAATTATCCTGTGAAATGTAGTTTGGTCGTACATACCTTCCTGAGCGTGTTTCAAGAAACTGGCAACATGGATCGGCGCTTCTTGAGGATGGAGTTGTATTTCTATGTCGTCTGTGACGGTCTGGCCACCAGTCTGAGGCGTGTAACTAACTGTGAGAAGCACAGTGTCGCCGTCGTATACTTCATTGGTTTCTTCGTTGCCAAAGTTGGCGATAATCTCTCGACCTTGTCCGAAAACGGCTAGCAGTACTAAGCCTCCGATAAACATTGCAAGTAGGCCGAATGGAGTGGGTTCCCCATTCGCGGACAAGGAAAAACCTCTACCGAATCGTATATCAGCCTCGTCCATCATTGACAAAAGACTGTTCAGTTGCCTGCGGGTTTCTTTGTTGCTTGGATCAATCTTTTGCGCTCGCTCAAATGCCTTCTTGGCCTCTTTCCATGAGTGACGCCGTTTGGACTCGTCATTTTGCCCCTCGTTCATATGAATAATGCCTGCAGTTCTCACAAGCAACACTTTGTCGTTGTTGTCAAGATTTTCAGTCCATGTGTCCCTGAGGGTTGCTAGACCGGATGCATAATCGCCCCGCTCCATGGAAGCATTTGATGTGGCGACGGCCTCTTTGACGGTACTGGACGGCATGCCCCCCCGGCTGGGATGTACAATGAAAACATGACGGATGTTAGATGAAGCGCCCTAAGCATGTGAGAATAGTTTATTCGACAGGAATGGCTAAGTTCAATATGCCACGGCCACGCCATGCTAATCCGGGCCTCGTGCTGTTGCTAGGTTGTGTATTCCAAAAATGGGCGTAACTGTAAATGATTTCGTAATCAACGTCGCCACTGCCAACGGCACGGGTTCTCAATCATCGAACCTCATTCTGTTGAACGCACTCTTTGAAATGGGAGTCCCAGTCAGCGGCAAGAATCTCTTTCCCAGCAACATCTCAGGCCTGCCAACTTGGTACATAATCAGGGCTTCTGATCAAGGTTACCAAGCACCGGGCGACAAAACTGACATACAAATCCTGATGAATCCAGACACTTGGTTCAAGGACATTGAAAAAACGGAGTCGGGCTCAATAATCATATACAACCAGAACGTCAAACTTCCGGTGGATCGCGATGATTGCCTGGTTTTCGGCTTGCCGATGACGAAACTAGCTAGAGGCATCAACGCCAAGATGGCCAAAATGATAGCTAACATGTACTATGTTGGAGTCATTCAACACCTAATCAAGATAGATCAGGACGCATTAGAAAGGGCTGTCAACAGACAGTTCAAGGGCAAAGCCTCAGCAGTCGAAGTCAATCTCAAAGCGATAGAAGAAGGCCGTCTAATGGCAATGGAAGGTATAACTTGGGATTGCCCCCACGTTGTCGAAGCGCGCGAGAAGAAGGAGGGGACTTTCCTCATCGATGGCAACGAAGCTGCGGCACTGGGATCAATATATGGCGGTGTTACCATGCTATCATGGTACCCCATTACTCCGTCATCATCCATCGCTGAGGGCATAATTCAGTGGCTGCCAGAATTGAGAGACACGGAAGAAGGGGATTCGACATGTGCTGTCGTTCAGGCTGAGGACGAGCTTGCGGCTGCTGGTATGGTTTTGGGCGCCGGATGGGCTGGTGGTCGTGGGATGACTTGCACATCAGGACCGGGCATATCGTTGATGTCTGAGTTCATTGGATTGGCCTACTTTGCGGAAGTCCCTGGGGTGATATGGGACGTCAACAGAGTTGGCCCCTCCACGGGCCTACCAACCAGAACCCAGCAAGGAGACCTGAACATGCTGAGGGAGGCAAGCCACGGAGACACAGAACACATTGTACTGATTCCCGGAACTGTCGAGGAGTGTTTTGAATTTGGTTGGAAAGCATTTGACTATTCAGATCGGTTTCAGACCTTGGTTTTCGGCTTTTCTGATCTAGACTTGGGAATGAACAACTGGGTTTGTTCCGGATTTGAGTACCCAGACACCCCGATCGACAGAGGCAAAATACTTCGCACTGAGGAACAGATGGCTGCCGTTGAAAACTATGGCAGATATCGGGATGTGGATGGTGACGGCATACCATACCGAACTTTACCTGGATCGGGTCTTGACCCCATTCTGTACAGGGGTACAGGCCATGATGAAGACGGAGTTTACAGCGAGGACCCGGAGGTTTACAGGAAACTGATGATGCGTCTGAAGAAGAAGATCTTCAACGCCAGACAACACCTACCTGAACCGATCATCAGAGAAGAACCTCAAAAGGACGTCGGCATAATATACATGGGCTCAATGGAAAACACTATTCAAGAAATAGATGACATGGTTGAATCCACAGGCCTCAAAGTAAGTCAGTGCCGGGTCAGAGCCATACCCCTTCATCCTGATGTTGAGTCTTTCATTGAGAGGCATGACAGGATCATAGTCCTGGAAATAAATCGTGACGGTCAACTTTACGGGGTTTTGAGAAAAGAGCTGCCCATCGACCTGGTCCCAAAGATCCACAGTGTAGCATATTCCGACGGCATGCCGCCGCGCGCGAGGATTTATGCAGACCTCATACTTGAGACACTTGAGGAGGCAACTCAGTGAACAGGCCAATAAAACTCAATGTGATTGAGCGGCCAAAGAGCGACTACACCGGGGGACCGTCATCTCTGTGCCCGGGCTGTGGGCACGACCAAATTTCAGGAGTTATAATCCAAGCATGTTGGGAAAACGGAATTGAACCGACAAGGATAGCCAAAATGAGCGGTATAGGGTGCTCCTCCAAAACTCCAGCCTATTTCCTTGGTCAATCTCATGGTTTTAACACCGTTCACGGAAGAATGCCGTCAGTAACAACCGGTGCCAACATGGTCAACAAGGACCTTGTCTACCTGGGAGTATCGGGTGACGGTGATTCTGCGAGCATAGGGATTGGCCAGTTCATTCATGCAATTCGGAGAAACCTAAACATGGTCTACATAATAGAAAACAACGGCGTCTACGGGCTGACAAAAGGACAATATTCAGCCACTGTGGAGAAGGGATCTAAAAAGCGGAAAGGTGCTCCAAATGAACAGCCACCAATCGACATGTGCAAACTTGCAATCAACCTAGGGTGTGGTTTCGTTGCGAGATCATTTTCCGGGGCCAAAAGGCAATTGACGGCATTGATGAAGGCGGCGCTAAGTCACAGGGGCATGGCTGTGATAGATGTCATATCGCCTTGCGTGACTTTCGCTAATAACGATGAGTCCTACAAGTCATATGGCTACGTAAAGGATCAGAGCGAGGAGCTCCACGGCGTGGACTACATACACCATTTCCAGCCCATGAATGAAGTCGATATACCGGAAGGTGGTTTTGAGGATGTCCGGCTTTTTGACGGAAGTGTGCTAAGGCTGGAAACTCTCTCGGCAGAATACGATTACACGGACCCGACTGCTGCCATCGGTGCACTCCACAGGGCTGAAGTTGACAAAAAGCACATAACAGGCCTACTCCATCACAATACAGAGATGCCGACTGCAGATGAGGATCAACGCCTCATTGACATCCCCTTGTGTGATCTCGAGGAGGATATGCTCCGGCCGAGTGAAGACAAACACAAGGAAATTCTGTCTCGTTTCAGAAGATGATTTTTGACGAAAACCACGGGTTCGTTGAAATACATAGTCATTCACCCCGAGCCTGAAGTCCCGTAGTGTAGTGGTCCATCATATGGCACTCTGGATGCCATGACCCTGGTTCGAATCCGGGCGGGACTACCAATGTATCTGGTTGGGGCGTCGTTGGGAAATTATTCTCACAGTTCCCCGGGAAGTTTCATTGAAGGCAGATCTGTGGATGTGGCCGCTTCCATTTTGTCAACAGAAATCAGAGGAGTGAGTTTTCCGTTGAAAACGCCCGACGCCCCGACATGAAGGGAGAATTTTATCGCCATCTCCTCCGATTCGAGATTTATGATCATCATGAAGTCCATGTCACCGTAGCACCAATAATATGCTTCAATGGATCCACCCATTGCTGAGGCAATTTTCTTGGCCTCTTCATACCTTGCAGTCCCCCCGTCCTTTAGAAGTCCGGTTGCTCCTTTAGCTGTGTAATTCCCTGAGTACATATATTTGGGCATGATTGCCGACACGAGGGTTTCATTTTCAGCCTTACTGTCTGTATCAGACTGCACGATAGAGGAATTGGGAGACCCAAGACACCATGATTATGATCATGAACCAACCCAAGGAAGCCCGCAATACGCGGCTGCGATCTTTCTTTTGGGGGAACGGGTCTATGCCCAACCTGATTGCTTCGGCCATGAGTTCAAGCTCTTCCTCGATTGTTTCTGGGTCCCCTGGAATTGTCATGGTTCCACCGTCGGGTCCCATCCTGAGACATAATTCGAATCGAACATATCTATCTCTGCCCTGATATCGGATATGTCCAACCCCAGTGAGTCAAGATTTTCTCTCTGCCGAGAGTAGTTGCTGGATTTGGGTATTACAATCGCACCTCGGTCCAGACACCACTTGATAGAGGCCTGAGGGCCTGTGCAACCGATCTTTTTGGCAACTAAAGCCATGTCCACATCATTTGCTTTTTGGCCCCGCGCCAAAGGAGAATATGCCATGGTCAAAGCGCCGACCGCCCTTGTGGCATCGTGCAGTTGCGGTCTTTGGATCCATGGGTTTAACTCAACCTGATTTATTGAAGGAAGAATTCTTGCATATGACCGGAGGTCTGCTAAGTGGTTTATGCCGTAGTTGCTTACGCCGATCGATTTCACTGAACCTTCTGCCAACAGATCCTCCATTGCCCTCCAAACAGGCTCCCTCGCTTCCGGATCCTCAGGCGGGGCGTGAACCAAATAAACATCAATATGGTCTAGCTTGAGTAGGTCAAGACTCCTCTTGCAATTTTCTATTGCCGACTCGTAACTTGTGGCGTGAATTCTCCTGAGCTTGGTTACCACGATTATGTCCTCTCGCCTGACCTCCGAGGCTCTGACTGCTTCGCCTACAGCTGCCTCGTTCCCGTAGGATCTCGCAGTGTCAATCAACCGGTATCCGATTGATAATGCATTCAGTACTGCATCGTAGCATTCTCCGGGCTTGTTCATCATCCAGACCCCCAATCCGATCACAGGGATGTCCAAAGCATTGCACTCGGTCCCGTCACGAGCATCGTGATTTACGGCTCTGAGGGTTTTCATGCCGGCACGAGAATGCGGTCACTATTCAGGTCTACTGTCGTTATGTCCGTCAATCGATTGGAGTTATGATACAAACGATTGATTGTAAACCGACCATCTTCTGAGATTCTCAAATGCACCAGCCAACCCGTCGACCAAACGCCCCGAAAAAGGCATCTAGCGCGGTCGTGACAAGGACAAAAAACGGAATTACAGAGATGTTGATGGGGCTGAGGCACCCTGATGTACCGACCTTTCCTGATTTCTGGTCCTTCCCCGGAGGAGGCGTGTCAAAAGAAGACCGGATTTTAGCATCGGCCGGAGATATTTGGAAAGATAGTTCAGTAGATGTCTCGATCATTGCACTTTTCAGGGAACTGGCGGAAGAAACGGGCTTTGCCTTGGACCCAGGGGGCAGTTGGAAAATAATTGGTCCTGAACTTCGGACCTCCATATGCAGTGGGGGCGAGGCCTGGATAGAGTGCATAGAAAACAGCAGAGTTTCAATTAATCCTGAAGAGATCTCCCTTGTGACGGAACGAACGACTCCTCCGCTCGCCCCGTTAAGATATTCAAACAGATTCTACCACCTACATTTGGGGGACTCAATGCTTGAGCCCCAGCAACCCCCGGGCAGGAGCGAGTTCACTGAGTTCAAGTGGTGGCGTCCGGACGACCTCCTCAGGAGCTGGGAGATTGGTGCGGCGAGGATGGCCCCCCCTCAAGTTACGTTTGTTAGAGACGTGGTCCAATATATGAAAGAAGGTGGAAGCGCCCTTGATTCCCTGAGGGAACTGGAGAGAAAACCCCGGCTGGGTAAGCACAAGATAGAGTTTGCACCGGGGGTGGAATGTCTTCCTATCCCGACGGAAACACTACCGCCCTCTACCCACACGAACTGTTTCCTCTTGGGGAGGGGGAAGGACTTGCTCATCGTAGATCCAGCAGTGCAAAACGATGAAGCGGCAGGGATAATACAACACAGATTGAAGTCCCTAGCGCGCGACGGAATGAAAGTAGTTGGGATATTATACACCCACAGACACCCCGACCATGTCGGTAATCAGAGTATGATATCAAAGTTGATTGATGCTCCTTCCTATGGCACGAAAGAGACGCTGGCTGAAATCGGACATGGATTGGAGGTATCAGAGGGCTACGTGTTTGACCTAGGAGACGGTCATCCATGGGAGGTCCTCGAAACTCCCGGTCACTGTCCGGGTATGATATCCCTTCATGCGGATGTCGGAATCCTTTCGGCGGATAACGTGACTATGGTTGGAACCATCTTAGTTCCATCCGAAGACGGGAGTATGGCGGAATACTTCCGAAGTCTGGATCGCCTGTTGGATTTGGATCCTAATCTCCTTTTTCCTAGTCACGGGCCGGTCTGTGCTGCTCCCCATAGGTTACTACAGAGAACCCACAAGCACAGAATGGAAAGGCATGCCAGAGTTCTGGATGCTGTTCGATCGGGTTGCAAATCTCTGGATGAAATCGCCTCATTTGCTTACAAAGATGCACCGGGCGCGCCGATCGGCCTCGCACGAGACCAGTCTCTATCGCACCTTATTTGCCTTGAAGAGGAGGGTTTGATTGCCTCAGATGGCAATCTGTATACTATCCCAGATGAAAATTAGGCCAAGGTTCATGCCATTACCGCTGCTGGGATTGCCATGATCAGGATCTTGCTGGCAGGATCAGCATGCTTTGGAATGACTATTCTAGTTTTCATGATTTGGGGAATAGGGCTATACAACAGAATTGTTCGCATGGAAAACAGATGTGACCAATCATGGAGCAACGTAGATGTTGAATTACAACGCAGATATGATCAATTGACCAGCCTTGTTGAAACGGTAAAAGGATATGCAGCACATGAAAAGGACCTTTTTGAGAGGTTTGCCGATGCAAGAATGGCAGCTGCCGGGGCATCTTCGGGAGGGGATATCGGAAAGGTTTCGAAGAATGAGGCTCTCCTTGGTCAAATGCTGCCAAAAATATATGCCGTGGCGGAACAATACCCCGATCTCAAAGCGAATCAAAACTTTGTGTCACTGCAGCAACAGATTGGAGACATTGAAATCGGTATCAGTGACAGGCGAGAGACGTACAATGCAGAAGCGACGAATTTCAACAATCTGATCGAGGTGTTTCCGAACGTCATCATCGCAAACTGGATGAATAAATCAGAGTTGGAGATGTTTGAGATGGACGACCAGGGTCAGAGGCAAAGACCCTCGTTGGCGTTTTAATCGGGTTTCCAATTGTCTGGCGAAAATATGAGGGTGAATTATGGATAATCCTTGGAATATGATCCCAAATATAGAGGGTGTTGTCGTTGAGTCAAAAATGATAGAGATGTACGATGACTGGCTTGTCAGAGTCATGTTCTTCAAACCTGAGAAAATTGAGAATTCCACGCCTTTGGTACTCGTTCCCGGCTGGAACAGTATCTATGAGGGTTGGCGGCAAATAGTTGAGGCATGGGCCAAAAAAAGAGAGGTAATTTACATAGAAACCCGGGAAAAGGCTAGTGCTATTTCAAAAGGTAAATTGACGAGATCAAATCTATCGATCACTCAAACAGTTTCCGATTTGGATGCGATCAAGGAAAAGTGTCCAACAATCGGATCAGGGTGCGACTGGTTCGCGTCCTCCCTAGGAGCCACTTCTGTTTTGGAGGCCTTGAAGTCAGGGGTTTTTACAGCTAACAGCGTGTCCCTGCTCGCGCCAAACGTCAGTTTCAGATTCCCACTTTGGAGCAGGCCACTGATACTAATGCCGAGTCTCCTTTACCCGCCCTTGGTAAGATTTGCAATATTCTACTTAGACCTTAAACTGAAGGAGGAGGGTCAAAAAATCAGATACAGAAGAACGTTGTTGGCCTCCGATGTGAGGCGTTTGAGGTTAAGTGCATTGTCAAATGGGTCGTACCAAATGGATTTGGATTTTGACTCTGTGGATACCAGAATAGCCCTTATCACCGCAGAGTCAGATGCACTTCATGCCGACACTGCGGTCAGCCTCCTCATGGAAAGATTGGAAAACGGTTCAATCATAAACGTTCCAAGTAACCAATTCGCACACAACCCAGAGGTCATACCGATACTGGAAGCATTCCAAAAAGGCGACAAGCCCTCCTAAATCGCAAAAAATTCAGTCATATGGAAGTTGACATTATACAGGGTCTGCTACATAGAGGTACTAGACATGCGTCAAACTTTGCCCGCCCGAGCATTAATTCTCTCGTTCCTTTTGCTTGTCATGGATGCTTCCGCGGGGGCTTCGGCCGTAACAAATACGTCAATGTCAACAAACCAAGAATGCAGCGAAGGTTGGTGCTTTTCCGATAACATTGGCCATCCATATGCCCCTCCTGATTCCAGCCCCCCCGTTGAAGAACCTGGATGGTGGAAATCATACGGATGGGACTCGAACCGGAATGGGATGGACGACCGATTGGAGAGAATAATTTCCGGAGAGTCAGAATCCATTTCTCCGAGCTCGATAATCGGACCAGACAATAGAACGACCGTGGCGATAGTGGTGAACTACGAATGGCACCCTGGTCCTACGGACGAATCCAAGTTGACATCGACCTTGGAAGACCACGGATGGGATCGACCTGATTCATGGTTTTTCAAAATGGATATTCTGGATTCAATTGTACTTGACAGAGTTCCTGTATCAGCATTATGGGATGTCCTTTCTCTCCCAGGCGTTGTATTAATAGAACAACAGAATGTTTTGGAGCCCTACTTGGATGTGGCAACCAAAGGATCGAAGGTCAGGGCGAGTGATCTGTATCAGGATTCTTTCTGGAGCAACGGATACATGGGGGATGGAGTCGTGATTGCCATTCTTGATACTGGCGTGGACAATGAGCATTTCTCTCTCGATGACTTCTCTGATTCTAATCAAGACAATGAAAATCAACCAAGTGACATCCCTGATCAAAAATGGATTGCGGGGTGTGATGCGACATCGAGTAATCAGGTTGAGTGCTCTGACGGTAACTTCGACCCGGACGACGGTGACGGTCATGGCACACATGTGGCTGGAATCGCTCTGGGTACCGGAGATTCGGACAGGGTAAACATAGGATACTCCCCTGGTTCTTTTCTTGTTGATGTAAAGGTTCTAAATGACATCGGCACGACCAATTCTCAGGCGTCTCTGAAGGGAATAAATTGGGTGGCGAACAATGCTGAGACGGATTGGGGGAACAACCAGTCCAGCAGGGGCATCGACGTAATGTCGATGTCCTATGGTTCGATAAACAGACCCGGTGAAGACGGTCAAGGGGACGACGGTCAAAACGCAGATGCAAGGGCTGTCAATGCAGCTGTTGAGGCAGGCATTGTTGCAGTCGCAGCAATCGGGAACGATGGGTCAAACAGAATAACCTCAGTGGGAGCAGCAGATCTAGCCATAACCGTCGGATCCATTGACGACGAAGGAACTGTGGAAAGGGGCGATGACCGAATAGCATCCTACTCTAACTATGGGCCCAGAGCAGATGATGGGGATGGAGATACACAAGATGAGTTGAAGCCTGATGTTGTGGCGCCTGGAAGCGGAATATTGTCCGCAGAATATGCGGCGCCAAATCCTCTTCCTGTGGGGGATCAGCCAAAAGCTTCGGATGATTATGTGAACAAAGACGGGACCAGCATGGCGTGCCCCGCCGTCGCAGGACTAGCAGCGCTTATCCTGTCATACGATGACAGCCTGACTCCGGCCGACATTAAGAACATCATCAAAGAGACGTCTGAACAGAGAGGCGCTCCAAGCAGCCCGTCTTTAGACAACAGATGGAATAACCAGTATGGATACGGCATTATAGACGGTGAAACTGCATTCAGATGTCTCATCGGGGGCGAGTGCACACAAATTGCTGGTGGGGTTGAATGGGTCCATGTCGAATCGCCCCCATCTAACGATTGGCTGATTCAAGGTAGGACCTACTCATTCAGCGGCACGGTCAATCTGAGCGATCCTGGGGCCGCCACGGTGGATGCAGTAGAAGTTTCAGCGGAGTTGGTCTACAGGAAGGAAATGCCCAATGGGCAGGTCAAATCGTTCAAGTCGTCCTTTGCAAATGTCAGCAATGTTTCTGTGATTGAAGATAGGTGGTCGAAAACCTTCACGATTCCTGAAATAGAAGAGAATGGCTACTATGATGCTAAGGTGAAGTTCTATGCGACTGCGACCAATGAAACAGGGCGCAGGAGCCAGACCAATCAGAGCACGCATCCACTAGGAAAATTGGATATTGGCATTTCAGAGCCCGAACAGGATTCAACTGTATCAGGATCTATGAACATAATAGGGTCTTATTCCACCGTGGATGGAGGCATATTGAGATGGAAAATTGATGATGCAGATTGGTCTGATGGGCCAACCCTCTCTCAGAACAACCGAGACGCAGATGGGTATATCGATGAATTTCAAATTACTATTGACACCACTGATTATGCCGAGGGGGAGCATGATGTGTACCTGCAAATCGTCGCGGGTGATGACATCTTGAGCGAAGTAGTCAAGAGGTCAATAGAGATCGATAACTACCCGCCAAGACCGAATTTGATGTTTATTGACGATCTTGACGTAACAGACTACGGCATTCCACTTCGAAATTCTGTGATGGGTTCATTCTTGGAAGTCAGAGGCGAGGTGAGGAATGATGGCGATATCAGTGCGAATGAGGTAATGGTTACCCTGTACGAAAACGGTCAGAGAAGGTACGAGTCTTCCATTCCGAAAATATCAGTGGGGGAGCAAGTGCCATTCACTCTGTATTGGAGCCCATCGTTGCCCGGGACTAAAGA